>Ga0190270_10001810_pt1 | contig 10120 bp, 10 predicted proteins | sample Popmic320T_FD_133748 | JGI IMG/M metagenome (GOLD analysis project Ga0190270, IMG submission 133748) | Populus adjacent soil microbial communities from riparian zone of Weber River, Utah, USA - 320 T | ecosystem: Environmental > Terrestrial > Soil > Riparian zone | place: USA: Utah | collected... | reverse complement strand
GAGGAACTTGTACGGGGAACAGACGAACAGGTCGGCCCCGAGAGCCGGTACGTCGACCAGGTGGTGCGAGGCGTAGTGGACGCCGTCGACGTACACCAGGGCGCCGACCGCGTGGGCCCGGTCGGCGATCTGGCGGACCGGCGGCCTGGTGCCGAGGACGTTCGAGGCGGCGGTGACGGCGACCAGCCTGGTTCGGGAAGAGAGGGCCAGCTCGTAGGAGTCGAGGTCGAGCTCGGTGGTGGCCGGGTCGATCTCGATCCAGCGCACGGTGGCCCCGGCTCGCTCCGCGGCTTGGACCCAGGGGCGGACATTGGCGTCATGATCGAGACGACTGAGGATGACCTCGTCACCCTCTCGCCACGTCTTGGCGAGGTGCCGCGAGAAGTCGTAGGTGAGCTGGGTGGCGCTACGGCCGTGGACGATCCCACTGGCGGGCATGTTGAGCAGATCGGCGTAGGCGGCGCGGAATCCTTGGACGGCGTTCTCGGCGTTGAGCTCGGACTCTCCCCGGGGCCCTCGGTTGGACAAGGGCTGGGTGAGCGTCGTCGCGATGGCGTCGGCAACCACGGTCGGGGTCTGCGTCCCAGCCGGACCGTCGAAGAAGGCGAGGCCGGTTGCGAGTGAGGGGAAGTGTGTCCGGAGGGCGGTGATGTCGAGAGCCACGATCCGGCGCCTTTCTGCGTTCAGCGGGGGGCGGTCTGATGGTCAAGAGTTACACACGCCCGGAGGTCAGGCTCCGGCTGGAACCGCGTGGGATTTCACCTCGTTCAGGATCTCCACGATGACGTCGACGAAGCGCACCTGGTCGACGGAGAACCTCGTGCCGTCGAGGTAGTCACCGAACGCCTCGACGGCTGCGCGCCGGTCGAGGCCCACCAGCGAGCGGATGAAGAGGCCGAGTCCGCCGGTCTGCTCCGACGCCCGGGCGAGGTCGCCGTGCTGGCCGCGTGGCGCCACCAGCATCTCCTCCAGCACGATCAGGTCGTCGGGGGCGAGCTGCTTGTTGTCGTGGACGGCGGCGTTCGCCGCCCGGCGGATCAGGTTGAGCTTCTGATTGATCCCGTTCCGTGCCTGGGCCTTGAAGGCCGCGTCGTTGATCAGCGCCGCGAGGTCCTGCTCGTAGGGCAGCGGCAGCGCGAGGACGTCGTACAGGTGGGAGACCAGACCTTCGACAGCGCGCCGGTTGTAGAAGCACGCGGAGCGCGGGTCGGAGGACAGGTAGGACTCCGCTCGGGCGCAGTCGGGGTGCACCGACGGCAGCGTCACCTTCGTGAAGTCGAAGCTCCCCACGGCCCATCGTGCCGAACCTCGGTGTGATCGGCCGGTTTTCCGGCACAGCGGCACTGTCAACCCGGGGGATGAGGCCCGGCTGCTCCGCCGGGCTTCGCCCAGCGGGTCGGAATTCGTGGTCACGGTCCTGTCAGAAAATTCTCGAACCGATTTCCCCAGGCAGCCTGATCAGGCAGGTTTTCGGGGCCTCTATGTCGGTGCTGACGTCTAGCGTGTTCTACATGGAAACCGAACTCCGCGACCTCGATGCGACGGCCCTGCTGGCCGCGTCGTCCGGTGTCGTACGACGCCGCCGGTTGGTGGAGGTCGAGGACCTGCAGGTGCTGGCGCAGTGGGCGGCGATCCACTCGATCGACCCCACCGAAGGCCCCGACGGTGCGCGCGCCCGGCGGGTTGGTGACGTGCTGGTCCAGCTCGGCGGCGAGGGGACGCCCGGTGTCCAGGACTTCTGCCTCGGCGAGATCGCGCTGGCGCGCGGCACCGGCGTCACGGCCACCACCAACACGCTGGCCGACGTGCTCGACCTCATCCACCGACTTCCTCGGACGTGGGCGGTGTGTTGCCAGGGCGAGGCGGAGGTGTTCATCGCCCGCCGGGTGGCCCGGCTGTCGCGGCACCTGCCGCGTTCGCGGGTCCACGTGGTCGACGCCGCGATCGCCCGGATCATCGCCCTGGAGTCCGGTGGCCGCGTGCTCGCCGTGGCGGAGGCCAAGGTGCTTGAGGCCGATCCCGCGCTGCACGACCAGCGGGTGGAGGACGAGAAGCGTCGCCGTCACGTCTCGTCCTCGCGCACCGACGAGTTCGGCCTGCGCACCCTCATCGCGAGGATCGAGGCCGGCGACGCGGCCTGGGTCTGCGCGACGGTCGAGCGGGTCACAGAGATCATCGCGCCGCGACACCACGAGGCATCCAAGCACGAGCTGCGGGCGATCGCCTTCGGATATCTCGCGCGGCCGGCCGAGCTTCTCGAGCTCCTCCTCGAGGGCGCGGAGGGTCAGGAGGAGACGCCCCACCCCGACGACGACCCAGACCCAGACGACGCCCCTGCCCCGAGCCGGGCGGTGGCCTTCCCGGCCGACCTGCTCGGCGCGCTCCGCGCCGCCGACCTCTCTCCGCTGGCCCCGAAGGTGGTCTACGTGCACCTCCACGAGGCCGCGGTCTGGGCGCCGACGGAGTGACCCGGGTCGAGGGGCTCGGCCCGCGAACGCTGTCCCAGCTCCAGGGTCTCCTGGGTCGCACGAAGCTGCGGGTCCAGCCGGTGATCGACCTCTCGGACCGGGTCCGGTCGACCTCCTACGATCACCCCGAGTCGCTGAAGGAGCTGGTCCACCTCACCACCGGCGGTGACTACTGGCCGTTCGCGACCTCCACCTCTCGACGGGTCGACCTCGACCACCCGATCCCCTACGACTCCACCGGCCCGCCGGGCCAGACCGGAAACCACAACTCCGGCCCGCTCGGCCGGCGACATCACCGGTGGAAGACACACGCGGGCTATCAGTCTCGCCAGTGCGGACAGGGCAGGTACGCCTGGATCACCCCACACGGCCTGGGCTTCCTCGTCGACCACACCGGCACCCGCCGGATCAAGCCGGAGCACGCCCGGATGATCATCGAGGCGCCGCCCGGGGTGGACCTCTACCCCGCTTGACTGATCACAGCCCGCCGCGGCGCAGGCGCACGACGTTGTCGCTCCGGCTGCCCTGGATTCCGTCCGGCGAGGACACCTCGACCGGGAGGGCCTCGGCTCGCTCCACCGTCCATCCCTCGAGGTCCAGGGAGGCCAGCACGTCATCGGCGGTCGGGAAGGTCACGTGCGCCGGCGGGTCCGGCTGCCAGGACGGGGGAGTCTGGTGCCCGATGACGAGCAAGGTGCCGCCCGGGGCGACGGCCGCGGCGGCACGGCGCAGGACCTTCTCCCGCTGCAGCTCGACGGGGGAGTGCAGGTAGGCCGCGGCGACCAGGTCCCACTCACCGTCGGGCAGCCCGCCGTCCAGGTCGCGCTGCACCCACTCGATCTGGCCGGCGACCCCCGCAGCGCTGGCCTCCACGGCGGCGTGGGCGAGCGCGGCCGCGGAGATGTCCACGCCGGTGACCGTCCATCCCTGCCGTGCGAGCCAGATCGCGTCCGCCCCGGCGCCGCAGCCCAGGTCGAGGGCGGTCTGAGTGGTCGGCAGGGGCCGGTCGGTGAGCTCGGTGACCAGGACCCGGTTGGGCCGCCCGCTCCAGGGCTTCTGTCCCGGACCGTAGAAGGCCTCCCAGAACTCGGTGGGGTCGGCCGGGTACCCCTCGTGGACGTGGCCACGGGCAGCACGTAGCGCAGCGACCGCCTGGCCGGTTTCCTCCATGACCAGGTCGGCGTTGATCTGAGCGCCGGCCACCGCTCCCTGCGACGCCGCGGCCCCCACCTGCGCGCTCAGGTCGGTCACGTTGCCGGCGACCCACACGCCGGGTACGCCGGTGCGGCCGGTCGGGTCGCACGGCACGTGTTCGCCCATCCCGCTCGGGTGCTCCACCGTGCCCAGACCGAGGTCGCCGAGGAAGCCGGCGCTCGCCACCATCCGCGGCGACACCACCACCGCCTCGCAACCGACCAGCGTGCCGTCCTTCATCCGCACACCCACGAGCCTGTCGTCCGTGATCTCCAGCGATGCGACCGCGCCCTCCACGACGCGGATGCCGCGGGCGGCCAGCTGCTCGGCCTGCTCGTCGTCCGGCCTCATGGCGTGGGCGAAGAAGGTGACGTCGTCGGTGAGCTGGCGGAAGAGCAGGGCCTGGTGCGCCGACATCGGCCCGCTCGCCAGGATCCCGACGCCCCGGTCGCGGACCTCCCAGCCATGGCAGTAGGGGCAGTGCAGGACGTCGCGTCCCCACCGCTCGCGCACCCCGGGCACCTCCGGGAGCCGGTCGACCAGGCCGGTCGTCACCAGCAGGCGGCGCGCGCGGGTGGAGCTTCCGTCGGCCAGCGTCACCGTGAATCCTCGTTCGTCCCGTGTCGCGCCGGTGACCTGTCCGTTGACCACGTGACCGCCGTACCGGCGAACCTCGGCCCGTCCGCGCTCCAGGAGCTCGGCCGGCGGGAGACCGTCGTGGCCGAGCAGGCCGTGCACGCCCTCGGCCGGGGCGTTGCGCGGGGCGCCGGCGTCGATGACGGCCACCGACCGGCGCGACCGGGCGAGCATCATCGCTCCGTTCAGTCCCGCGGCACCCCCGCCGAGCACCACCACGTCGTAGCCGTCCTGCATCTGATCGGTCATGTGACCACCTCCTACGGAGAAGCATGCAGACCGTCGGGCGAAAACGGCAAACATTGTTGCCGATATGGCAAACTATTGGAATGGATGACGACCTCGACCAGGCCCTCGCCACCGTGGGACCGCGGCTGCGCGCGCTGCGCAAGCAGCGAGAGACCACGCTGTCCGACATCTCGAGCTCGACCGGCATCTCGGTCAGCACGCTGTCACGGTTGGAGGCGGGTGAGCGCCGGCCGACCCTGGAGCTGCTGCTCCCGCTGGCCAAGGCGCACGGCGTCACGCTCGACGAGCTGGTCGATGCCCCGCCCACCGGTGACCCACGCATCCATCTGCGCCCGGTCAGCGGCAACGGCATGACGATGGTGCCGCTGACCCGCCGGGCCGGCGGGATCCAGGCCTACAAGATCGTGATCTCCGCCGGGAAGCGGCGACGTGAGCCCGACCCGCAGTCCCACGAGGGCTACGAGTGGGTGTACGTGCTCAACGGCCGACTCCGGCTGGTGCTCGCCGAGCACGACGTCGTCCTCGAGCCGGGCGAGGCGGCCGAGTTCGACACACGAGTCCCACACTGGTTCGGCCCCGCGGGCGCCGACGCGGTCGAGTTCCTCAGCCTGTTCGGCAAGCAGGGCGAGCGCGCCCACCTCCGCGCCCGGTCCACGACCCGCGGCTAGGGCAGGCGGGGGCGGATCGCCGCCTCGGTGGCTGCCACCACCTCGTCCACCGGAGGCATCACGTCGACCTGGACGCCGAGCTCGCCGTCCGCGAGCGGCTCGAGGGTGTCGAACTGGGACTGGAGCAGCGAGAGTGGCATGAAGTGCGCGCGGTGCCGCATGCGTTCCGCGAGCACATCGAAGTCGGCGTGCAGGTGCACGAAGAAGGTGTCGGGGTCGGCCCCGCGCAGGACGTCGCGGTAGCGACGCCGCAGGGCCGAGCAAGACAGCACCGTCGACTTCCCCTCGGCCTCCTGCTCCTGCGTCCACGCCACCAGCGCCTCGAGCCACGGCTGGCGGTCGTCGTCGGTCAGCGGCTGCCCCGACGCCATCTTGTCCACGTTCGCCTGCGGGTGGTAGGCGTCCCCCTCGGCGAACGCCAGCCCGAGGCGATCGCGCAGTGCCTCCGCCACGGTGGTCTTGCCGCAACCGGAGACACCCATCACCACCACGTGCAGGATGGTCGGCCCGCGGGCCTCGGTCATGTGACCGCCCAGAGGGCGGCGGCGATCGCGAACACAGAGAGGCCGAGCGTCGTCTCCATCACCGTCCACGTCTTCAGCGTGGTCTTCTCGTCCATCCCGAAGAAGCGGCTGACCAGCCAGAAGCCGGAGTCGTTGACATGGGAGAGCACCGTGGCACCGGCCGCGATCGCAAACACCAACAGGCTGAGCTGGAAGTCGCCGAGGTTCGCGTTGGCCACCGGGGCGGCCATCAGCCCCGCGGTGGTGGTCAGCGCGACCGTGGCCGAACCCTGAGCCACCCGGAGCACGGTGGCGATCAGGAACGCCTGCAGGATCAGCGAGATCCCGAGATCGGCCAGCGAGCTGCTCAGCGCGTCCCCGATGCCGCTCAACTCGAGTACGCCGCCGAACATGCCCCCTGCGCCGGTGATCAGGATGATCGCGCAGATCGGACCCAGCGCACCGTCCATGATCTCGGTGACCCGCGCCATCGACGCGTTCGGCCGGCCGAGTACGAAGATCGCCGCCAGCACCGTGATCAGCAACGCCACCGGCGTCTGCCCCAGGAGACCCAGGAAATCAACCCAGCCGTGCCCCTCCGCCAGGACGCCCGACGCCACCAGGGTGTCGAGGACGGTATCGAAGGAGATCAGCACGAACGGGATCAACAGCAAAGCGAGCACGGTGCCGAAGGCCGGTGGCGAGCTGCCCAGCCGATCCTCGGACTCTGGTCCATCGGACTCGTGTGGGCCGCCCTGGACCTCGCCGAACACCACGTTGGACATCGACACCTCCACCCGCGCCGCCAACACCCGCGAGACCAGCAGCACGCCGACGTACCACGCCAGCACGGCGATCGGCACCCCCACGAGCAGCGTGAGCCCGATGTCGGCGTCGATCTGCTCCGCGGCGGCCACCGGCCCCGGGTGTGGGGGGACGACCGCGTGCATCGCGGCGAACGCACCAGCCGCCGGCAGCGCGTAGAGAAGCAGGTTGCCGCCGAATCGGCGGGCCACGGTCAGGATGATCGGCATGAACACCACGAGGCCGGCGTCGAAGAAGATGGGGAACCCGAACAGGAGCGCCGCGACGCCCAGCGCCATCGGCGCTCGCTTTTCGCCGAAGCGGCCGACCAGGTGATCGGCCAGCACCTGTGCCCCGCCAGTGACCTCCAGCAGCCGGCCGAGCATCACACCGAAGGCGACCAGCAAGGCCACCGACCCGATGGTGTCGGCGAAACCGAACAGCAGCACGTCGGGGATCTCGGCGAACTCGAAGCCGACCGCGATCGCCGTGATCACGCTGACCAGCACCAGCGACACGAAGGCGTGCAGCTTGAGCTTCATGATCAGAAACAGCAGCAACGCCACCGAACCCGCCGCGATCAGCAGCAAGGTCGTCGGGCCGTACACCGGGTCGATGGGTTCCACGAGCACCTCCGTCAGTGCGAGTTGCCGCCACCCTTCCGTGCCACCACCGGTCGGCGCAACGGTCGCGCCACAGGATGGCGGGTCAGGCGTCGCCGCTCGCCTCCAGCAACCGCTGGCCCAGGACCCGCGCTGCCTCACGCAGCTCCGGCGACTCCACGATGCGGTACGGCGCGGGGATCGCCGCGAGCTGCTCGGCGTACCACGCGGGGTTGCTGGTGCTGCCGACCAGACGGGTCGTCGAGGAGTCGAGCGGATCGAGCACGCCGAGGGCTCGACGGACGCACGGTGCCACGTCCTCCATCCGGGCGTCGATGACGACCTCGACGTCGTACTCCCAACCGACGGCGAGGTGCGCCTCCAGCATGGCGACCGGGTCGAGCTCGGCGGGCGGGGTGAAGGTGTGGTCGAGGACCTCGACCTCGCTGACCCGGTCGACCCGGTAGGCACGCACGGCGTCGCGGGACTCGCTGCGACACAGGAGGTACCACCGGCCGTGACGGACCACGACGGCCCACGGGTCGACGGCCGTGGACCACTGCGACCCGGCCTCGGATCGGTAGTCGATGCGCACCCTGCGGCGGTCCGAGCAGGCCTGCACCAGGGTGGTCGTGGTCCCGGGGTCCGGCCGGGCGGCGGAGCGATCGGGGGCGGCCGCCGTGGTCCGGCGGACCGCCTCGGCCTGCGCGGCCACGGGCTCGGGCAGGGCCCGGACGATCTTGCCGATCGCGCCGCCGACCAGGCCGGTGGGGTCGCCGGCGTCGTGGTGGCCGTCCAGGACCGCCATCACGAGACCGAGCGCCTCGGTGGAGCTGAACATGAGGGGCGGGAGCCGCAGGCCCCGGCCGACGCGGTAGCCGCCGTACGGGCCACGAACGGACTCGATCGGGATGCCCGCCTCGCGCAGGATGCCGACGTACCGCCGGGCCGCACGCTCCGAGACGCCGAGCTTGTCGGCGATCAGCGCGGCGGTGATGCCGGGACTGCCCTGGACCAGCTCGAGCGCCAGCAGTGCCCGGGCGGTCGGGCTCGTGTCGGACCTCATCGCACCTCGCCAGTACCGGAAGCAGAACGTCCGGTAGCGACGGTAGCGTGCGCGCTGGCCGAACGGGGCCGCCGAAGCGAGGATGACCACGTGGACCTGGAGTTCAGCGGCGAGATCTGGGAGTGGCGTGGCCCGGCGCCGTACTACTTCGTGACCGTGCCGGAGGACGAGAGCCTCGACCTGCAGGAGGTGTCGTCCGCGGTGACCTATGGGTGGGGGATGATCCCGGTCCGCGTCGTGATCGGCGACACCGAGTGGGAGACGTCGCTGTGGCCCAAGGACGGGCTATACGTCCTCCCGCTCAAGGACCGGATCCGCAAGGCAGAGAGGATCGGGGAGGGCGACACGGTCATGGTCCGGCTGAGGCCGACCGGCGCGCTGGCCTGACGTCAGGTCAGTCGTCGGCGAAGGCCAGCTCGAGTCCGAGCCACGCGCCGAGGCTGCGGAGCTCGTCCTCGAGCGCAGCCACCATCGTGGCCGACCAGCCGCCGTCCTCATGGATCGCGTCGACCCGGAGGATGCCGTCCTCGCGGACGGCGGTGGCGTCGAGCTTCCCGACCAGCTGGTCGCCGTACAGGATCGGGAGCGCCCAGTAGCCCCAGCGCCGCTTGGCGGCCGGCTTGTACATCTCGAGCTGGTAGTCGAAGTCGAAGAGGTCAGCCATCCGCTTGCGGTCGAAGACCAGCCGGTCGAGGGGCGACAGGAGGGCAGCGCGGCCGGTGAAGCCGTCGCTGAGGTACGACGGGTCGACGCGCCACCGGCCCCCGAGGCCCTCGATCTCAGTGGGCTCACCCACGGGCCCGACGTCGTTGGGCTCGCTCGGCGACTTTGCAGACTTCTCCCGGGCGATGCCCAGCGACCGCAGCCGACGCTCGGCCCGGATCCGCATCGCCTCGTCGTAGGGCACCGGCTCGACATCGGGGTAGACCCGCTCGGCGAGGTCCCAGAGCCGCTGACGGCCGTCGTAGCCGGCCGTGGCCACCTCGCCGCGCTGCACCATGCGGTCGAGGAGCATCCGCACGTTGCGGTCGTTGTTCCAGCCGCTGGACTCCCACGGGACGAGCGTCGTGTCCGGGAGGGCGCTCGTCGGCAGGGGCCCCTCGTCGTACAGCTTGTCGAGGATCTCCCGACGGGTGTCGTCGTTGGCCTCGACCCAGTCACGGATCTCGACCTCCCAGTCCCTGAGCTCGCCGACGCCGGGCCACGCCGCCATCTCCGCCTGGTAGAGCGCGATGTCCTCGGCCGGCCGCAGCATGCTGTGCAGCTCGACCAGCGAGCCGTCCGCAATCGCGTCCTCCAGCTCCGACCGCCGGAACCTCGGCCCGAGCCGGCTCCACGCCACCACCTCGGCGCTGGGCGCCACCGCGGCGGTGGGCTCGACCTGCAGCAGCGTCAGGTGACGCACCAGGTCGAGGAGGCCGGACGGGCGAGCGGAGTCGAGCAGCTGGGCGCGTACGGCGATCCGGCGCGCCTCGGCCCCGGAGAGCCGGTGGATCGGTCCGGTCACCACCACAACGTAACCGAGGCAGCGGACGCCCAACGTCCGGAACTGTGACTACGGTGACGCCATGGCCGACACGACCCCCTGGGAGCCGCCCTTCGCCGGCACCGAGGTCGAGCACCTGACCGGAGCGCTCGACCGCTTGCGCACGACCTTCCGCTGGAAGGCCGACGACCTCGACGCGACCGGGCTCCAGACACGCATCGGCGCCTCTGCCCTGACCCTCGGCGGCCTGTTGAAGCACCTCGCCGTCGTGGAGGACCACATCTTCACCACCAAGCTGACCGGCGAGCCGCTGGGCGCGCCCTGGGACGTCAACGGCTGGGACGACAATGACGACTGGGAGTTCACCTCCGCCGCCGACGACTCTCCGGAGCAGCTCTACGCCCTCTGGGACGGCGCGGTCGAGCGGTCGCGCGCGAGGTTGGG
>Ga0190270_10001809_pt1 | contig 10122 bp, 7 predicted proteins | sample Popmic320T_FD_133748 | JGI IMG/M metagenome (GOLD analysis project Ga0190270, IMG submission 133748) | Populus adjacent soil microbial communities from riparian zone of Weber River, Utah, USA - 320 T | ecosystem: Environmental > Terrestrial > Soil > Riparian zone | place: USA: Utah | collected... | reverse complement strand
GGTCGAAGCCGGCCTCGCCCAGGACCGCCAGGGCGCACAGCGCGTTCGAGACGTTGAAGGCACCTGGGAGCCGGACCTCGGTGCGGTGCTCGCCACCCGGCCCGTGGACCGTGAACGCCGAGCCGGTGCCCGAAGGGGTGACGTCGTACGCCGACCAGTCCGCGTCCCGGCCGTCGGTCGAGAAGGTACGCACGGGGACGGCTGCCGACTCGACCAGCCGGCGACCGTACGCGTCGTCCACGTTGACCAGCCCGACCCGGGCGCGCTCGGGCGTGAAGAGGGTCGCCTTGGCCCGGAAGTAGTCGTCGACGTCCTCGTGGAAGTCCAGGTGGTCGCGGCCGAGGTTGGTGAACGCTGCGACGTCGAACACCACGCCGTCGACCCTGCCCATGACGAGGGCATGGCTGGAGACCTCCATGGCGCAGCCCTGCACGCCGCGTTCGCGCATCACCCCGAACATCGCGTGCAGGTCCGGCGCCTCCGGCGTGGTCAGGGCCGACTTCACGTCGTCACCGTCGATGCGGGTGCCCACGGTGCCGATCACCGCGGCGGAGGTCCCGCTCGCCTGCAGCGCCGACTCGGCGAGGCGCGTCACCGTCGTCTTGCCCTGGGTCCCCGTGACCCCCATCAGCCGCAGGTGCGCGGCAGGGTTCCCGTACACGCGAGCCGCCAGCGCCCCGACCACGGCACGGGGGGCATCGACGACCACGACGGGGACGGTGATCCCCGTCTCGACGCACATCCGGGCGCCCACGGCGTCGGTGAGCACCGCGCGGGCACCGGCCTCTACGGCCTGGCCGGCGAACCGCGCGCCATGCACGGTCGAACCCTGCGGCGCCACGTAGAGGTCGCCCGCGACGACTGACCGGCTGCTGAGCGTCACCCCGGTGATCTCCGCCGACAGGTCGACGCTCGGGTCGTCGACGTGCGCTGTCGGTCCGAGCCAGTCGACGACCTCACGGAGCGGGGTCCGCGTGGGGTGCTCCGGCCGGGTCGGGGTCACGCCGGGAATCTACTCGGTGGGACTCGGATGACCGCCGGGGCGCGTCCGCGGGATCCGTGGGTCCTCCGCCCAGGTGATGGGGAAGTGGGCCGGCTTCGTGCCGGTCGGCGGCACGGCGTACTTCTGCAGCAGGAAGGCCATGATCTTGCGGAACGCCGGGCCGGCGGTCGAGCCGCCGCCCCCGCCGTTGGTCGGGTGGTGCACCACGATGTACACGGTGAAGCGCGGCGCGTCGGCCGGGGCGAAGCCCGCGAAGGAGACCGTGAAGAGGCTGTCGCTGTAACCGCCACCGTCGGGATTCGCCACCTGCGCGGTGCCAGTCTTGCCGGCGACGCGGTAGCCCTCGATCCCCGCCGCCGGGGCGGTGCCCTCCTCGAGATCCGTCACCATCTCCATCATCTGCGACACGATGCGCGCCGCCTTGGCGCTGATCACCCGGTGCGACGTGGCGAGGTCGGAGCCCACCTCGCCGAACTCGGTGCCGGCGCTGCCCTTCAGCAGGCTCGGCTGGACCCACTTGCCTCGGTTCGCGACGGCGTTGATCGCGGCGGTCATCTGCACCGCGTTCACGGCGAGCCCCTGGCCGAACGCGATGTTGTCGCGGGTGATGTCGATCCACGAGCCCGGCGCGGAGAGCATGCCCGGCGCCTCGGCGTACCCCTCGAGCCCGGTGCGGCTGCCGATGCCGAACTTGCGGAGGTAGCCGTGGAGCTCCTCCGACGACAGCTTGCGCGCGGCCATCAGCGTGCCGATGTTCGACGAACGCGCCAGCACGCCGGCCAGGGTGAACGGCACCTTGCCGTGGTAGAAGAAGTCGCGGATCGTCCGCCCGGAGCTGATGTACACGCCGGGCACCTGCAGCTGCGTGCGCGGCGTGACGCGACCGGAGTCGATCAGGGCCGACATCGTGAGCACCTTCTCGACCGACCCCGGTTCGTAGACCTCGCGCAGCGCCCTCGAGCCGAGCCGCGTCTCCTCCAGGTTCGTGGTGATGTTCGGGTCGTACGTCGGGTAGTCGGCCAGCGCGAGCAGCTCGCCTGTCGCGGTGTCCATGACGACCGCCGAGCCCGAGCTCCCACCGGCGTCCTCGACGGTCTGGCGCAGCACCCGCTGGGTGTACCACTGGACGTCCCTGTCGATCGTGAGCCTGACGTCCTTGCCGTCGACCGGCTCGACGGTGCTGTTGTCGCCGAGCGGGATGCGGTGCCCGTCGCCGACGTCGTACGTCGCGTAGCCGTCCTCGCCCGCCAGCAGCTCGGTGAACAGCAGCTCCGCGCCGTCCGCCGCCTCACCCTCGGTGTTCACACGCCCCACGACGTTCGCGGCGACGTCCTTCCCGGGGTAGCTGCGCACCGGGTCGCGCCGGGTGTCCAGGCCCTTGTAGCCCAGGTCGTCGAGGTGCCGCACGACCCGGGTCGCCTGCGTGGAGGGGATGCGCCTCGCGACGTAGCGGAATTGGGTGTCCGGCCACTGCAGGTTGCGCACCGTGGTGATGTAGTCGAGGTCGAGGCGCTCCTCCAGGATCGAGGCGATCGCGGCCGCGTCGTCCGTCGTCTTCGTCGGGTCGGCGACGATCATCATCCCGTCGAGCGACTCCGCGAGAGGTACGCCGTTGCGGTCGGTGATCGAGCCACGGGTCGCCGGCAGCACCTCACTGACCGCGCCCACGGCACGAGCCCGCTCGGCGTAGGTCCGGCTGTCGAGACCCTGGAGCTGGAACAGCCGCACCGCGAACACGGACACGACCATCGCGATGAGCAGGAAACCGATCCGGAGCCGCAGCAGCGACGCGCCCCGGACACGGGCCAGCGTGGCCTCACGGCGGGCGAGGCGACGCGGGTCGAGAGAGAGGTGCGCCCGAGAGGCGCGGCCCGACCGGGAGGACGACCGCGCCCGTCGACGGGCCAGGAGTCCGGCGCGCGGACGCCTCCCCTGCGGCATGGGCACGGCTCCTGTCTTCAGCGGGTCGTGGTCGCCTGGTCCTGGGTCGCCTGGTCCTGGGTCGCCTGGTCCTGGGACGCCCGGTTGTTCTTTGTACCTCCGCGCTCGCCCGCCCCGAGCGAGGGCGCGCCGTCGGTCGCCGGGTTCGCGATCCGGACGATCGGGCGGGGGTTGAAGCCGGCGGGGCGCCGGGTCGGTAGCGGCCGGAGCCGCTGCGTGTCGAGCGGGGTCGCCGGGACGGCCTCGCCGAGCACGCGGCCGTCGGGCAGCGTGAGGAACGCGGGGTGGGCCAGAGGAACCATGCCGAGGCTCTGCGCCTTCGTCGCAACGCGCTGAGGGTCACGGAGACCGTCGAGCTCCATCTGCAGGCTCTGCTCCTCGGCGCGCAGCGCGTCGGCCCGGGCCTCGAGAGAAGTGGCCGTGAACGACACCTGCTGCATCGAGGTGTTGACGACGAGCAGACCGACGACGCCGCCGAGCAGGACGAGTGAGACCAGCACGAGGAACGGCATCCGCTTCGCCCGGGTCCGCCGCCGAGGGACCAGCGTGAGCCGGGCCCGCTCGACCGCGTTCTCCGCGAGCCGCGGCAGCCTCGTCCTGGCCTGCCCCATCCACATGCTCATCGAGTGGTCCCTTCGGTCGTCATGCCACCGCTCCTTCGCGGACTCGCTCAGCGGCGCGCACCCGGACGGAGCGCGCGCGGGGGTTGGTCGCGACCTCGGCCTCGTCGGCGGTCTCGGCACCCCGGGTGAGAAGGCGCAGCACCGGTTGGTGCTCCTCGGGGACGACCGGCAGGTCGGGGGGTACGTCGGTGGGGCTGATCCGGCTGAGCCGGGTGAACAGCTGCTTGGTGATCCGGTCCTCCAGCGAGTGGTAGGACATGACGACCACCCGGCCGCCGAGCCCGAGGGCATCGACCGCCGCGGGCAGCGCCCGGCGGAGCACGCCGAGCTCGTCGTTGACCTCGATCCGCAGGGCCTGGAAGGTGCGCTTCGCGGGGTGGCCGCCGGAGCGACGGGCCGCCGCCGGGACCGCCGACCGGACCAGGTCGACGAGCTCGGCCGACCGCGTCAACGGCCGCGTCTCGCGAGCCCGGACGATCCGGTTCGCGATGCGCCGCGCGAACCTCTCCTCGCCGTACTCCCGGAGCACGCGGGCCAGGTCGTCGGCGGAGTAGGTGTTGAGGACCTCGGCGGCGGTGCGCGTCGTCAGCTCGTCCATGCGCATGTCGAGCGGCGCGTCCTCGGCGTACGAGAAGCCGCGCTCGCGCACGTCGAGCTGCATGCTCGAGACGCCGAGATCGAAGAGCACACCATCGACGTGGGCCAGCCCCTGGGCGGCAAGCACGTCCGCGATCTCGTCGTAGACCGCGTGGACCAGCGTCACGCGCTCGCCGAAGCCCTCGAGGCGCCGACGGCTCAGCTCGAGCGCGCGGGTGTCGCGGTCGATGCCGATGACGCGGGCGCCGGGGCACCGGTGCAGCACGGCCTCGGTGTGACCCCCGAGACCGAGCGTGGCGTCGACGAGGACCGACCCCGGCCGCTGCAGGGCCGGCGCCACCAGGGCGACGACCCGGTCGAGCAGCACCGGGGCGTGGGTGGGATCCGTCATCGTTCAGCCGACCAGCGCAAGGACGAACGTGAGGATGACGGCGAGGCCGGTGGAGGCAGCCGCGGAGAACAAGATGACCCCGGCCGCGTCGCGGGCCTCGTAGCGGACCCGTCGGGAGCACCGGCGGTTCTCCTCCGACGCGGCACGAGCGGCGTCGACCGACGCGCGCCAAGCGGCCAGCGCAGACGCGGCCTCGGCGTCGGGCCGCGGCCGGGCAGGCCGCGTCGACGGCCGTACTCGGTGGCTGACCGCGACGCTCATGGCTCGACCCCTGGGCGGTGGAAGTGGTGCGGGACTCGGGTGGGGGAGCCGGCTTCGCCTGACCAGGTCTCCGTCCGCTCCGCTCCGCTCCGGACAAGAGACCTTCTGGCACCGGGGAAGGTGTGCCAGACGATCGCGGAGCGGACGCGAGACCTCGTCCTACGACGCCGGCTGTGGAGTTGTGGTGGCTGTGGTGGCTGTGGTGGAGGAAGTACGTGGTTGAGAGTGGTGGCTGGGTTTGGTGCGTGGTGCGGCTAGACCCCTGGGAACACTTCTTCGGAGAGCTCGGCGAACGACTCCTCCTGTGCAGCGGAGTACTCGTTCCACGCGGTCTCGTCCCAGATCTCGAGCCGGTTCATGGCGCCGATCACGACCACGTCCTTGCCGAGCGACGCCCACTGGCGCAGCGTCGGCGGGATCGTGATGCGGCCTTGCTTGTCCGGGGTCTCGTCGGCGGAGGCCGACGAGAACATCCGCACGTAGTCGCGCGTCGCCTTGTTCGAGACGGGGGCCTCGCGCAGGCGCTCGGTGATGCGGTCGATCTCGGCCTGGGGCCACACGTAGAGGCAGTGCTCCTGGCCTCTGGTGACCATCAGTCCTCCCGTGAGCTGGTCCCGGAACTTCGCCGGAAGGATGAGGCGGCCCTTGTCGTCCAGCTTGGGGGTGTAGGTGCCGAAGAACATCCGACACCTCCTGCTGGGCCGTGCGCGGGCTCCCTGTCCTCCACTATCCCCCACTCTACTCCACTTTGCTCCACCGTCAACGACTTCCGCTCCCCTGACCGGCGGATTCCACCGATTGCAGAGCGATGACGAACATCTGCCGCGGGTCGCTGAATTTCGGGTCGTGAGGTTGACTACAGACGCAGGCGTGAACACCGTGTCCGTCGGAGGGAGAGACGTGACTGCCCAGACCCAGCCGCGTTCACACGACGGCGACCCGCACGACGTGGGGGCCTCCCCGGCCGACCTCGCCGAGCTGGCGCGCGTGGTCGACCTGGTCGAGGGCGCGGTGGAACACGTCATCTCCGGGAAGCCGGACGTGATCCGGTCATCGCTGGTGGTGCTGCTCGCCGAAGGGCACCTGCTCATCGAGGACGTCCCAGGCGTCGGCAAGACGATGCTGAGCAAGGGACTCGCCCGCGCCATCGACTGCACGGTCCGGCGGGTGCAGTTCACCCCCGACCTGCTCCCGAGCGACGTCACCGGCGTCTCGGTGTTCAACCAGGTGACGCGCGAGTTCGAGTTCCGCCCCGGCGGGGTCTTCGCCAACATCGTCGTGGGCGACGAGATCAACCGGGCATCGCCCAAGACACAGTCCGCCCTCCTGGAGTGCATGGAGGAACGGCAGGTCACGGTCGACGGCTCGACGTACCACCTCGACGCCCCGTTCATGGTGATCGCGACCCAGAACCCCATCGAGATGGAAGGCACGTACGCGCTCCCCGAGGCGCAACGGGACCGGTTCATGGCGCGGGTCTCCATGGGATACCCCGTCGAGGCGGCGGAGATCGCGATGCTCGACTCCCACGCACACGCCAACCCGCTGGACGACCTCGAGCCGGTGACCGACGCCGCCACCGTCGCGAAGCTCGTCGAGATCGTGTCCCGCGTGCACGTCTCGCCGGCGGTGCAGCGGTACGCCGTCGCCCTCACGACCGCCACCCGGCGATCCTCCGACCTGCTGCTCGGTGCCTCCCCGCGCGCCACGCTCCACCTGGTCCGCGCTGCCAAGGCCGCCGCGGCGATGGACGGCCGCGACTACGTCGTGCCGGACGACGTCCAGACCCTCGCGTTGCCGGTGCTCGCCCACCGGCTCCTGCCCACCGTCGAGGCAGCGATGGGCGGCCGCAACGCCACGATCACCCTGACCTCGCTCGTGGCCGCCGTCCCGATGCCGGCCGACCGGGCCTGAGCGTCGACCTTCCGCCCATGACCACCCCGTCGGCACCACACCCCTCCCGAGGACACCTGGGGCGGAGATGAGGGCCGTCTTGCGCGCTCTCACCACCCGCGGTCGCGCGTTCGTCTCGTCCGGGGTCACCGCCGTGCTCTGCGCGTGGGTGCTCGACCTCGACGACCTGGCCCGGGTAGGGGCGCTGCTCCTCGCGCTGCCGTTGCTGACCGCGTTCGCCACGACGCGGGGGCGGCACCGGCTGGGTCTCGTCAGGACGGTGCAGCCGACCCGCGTCGCGACCGGCCAGCCCGCGCGGGTGCACCTCGAGCTCAGCAACGAGAGCCGCACGCCGACAGGTCTGCTGCTGCTCGAGGAGCAGGTGCCCTACGCGTTGGGGGTCAGGCCGCGGTTCGTGGTCGACCGGATGGGGTCCCGGTGGCGTCGCTCGGTGACCTACACCCTGCGTTCGGACGTGCGCGGCCGCTACACGATCGGGCCGATGACCGTCCGGGCGACCGATCCCTTCGGCCTGGTGGAGCTGGAACGCACGTTCGCGTCGACGACCAGGGTCGTGGTGACCCCTCGGGTGCACCCCCTCCCGCCGATCCCGCTGACCGGGATGTGGACGGGCTCCGGCGACAACCGGCCACGAGCCTTCGCTGGCGGCAGTGCCGAGGACGTCACCGTCCGCGAGTATCGCCGGGGCGACGACCTGCGTCGCGTGCACTGGCGCGCGAGCGCCCACGCAGGCGAGCTCATGGTGCGCCGTGAGGAGCAGCCCTGGCAGTCGCGTGCCACGATCTTCCTCGACAACCGTGCGCACGTGCACCGGGGGGCGGGGCTCACCTCGTCGCTCGAGTACGCCGTCGTGGCGACCGCCTCGATCGCGATGCACCTGGCGCAGCGCGGTTTCCGGGTGCGGCTCATCACCGCCGACGGGGACGAGGCCTCGGCGTCCTGGCACGAGCAAGGAGCTGTCGCACCCGAGGCCGGGCCGCTCCTGGAGTCGCTCGCGATGCTGGTGCCGCTCGAGCAGGCGTACCTGCGGACCACCTGGCTCGCGGACAGCCACCAGACCGGCCTGCTCGTCGCGGTGCTCGGCGAGGTCGGTCAGCATGACCAGTCGGTGCTGTCGAAGATGCAGCACGGAGCCAGCTCGGCCCTCGCTCTCGTCCTCGACATCGACCGCTGGGCACGTCACGAGGCCGCCCGGGACGGTCGCGCACCAGGCCCGGCCGGGAACGCGGTGGCCCTTCTCGCAGCGAGCTGGTGGTACGCCGTCACGGCCGCCCCCGGTGATGCGATCCCGACGGTGTGGGAGCAGCTCGGCCTCACCGGGCGCCGTCGCGCCGAGGCGGCACCCTCGTGGGGGCGGCTCTCGTGAACCGCCTCCACCTCCCCCGCGTCGACCAGATCGTGCTCGTCTCGCTCGCGGCGGCATCGACCTTCTTCACCCTGCTGTCGTGGGACCGCTTGGCGGAGCACTCCAGCGAATTCCTCGTGCCGATCTTCTGGATCTGCCTGGTCACGGGTGCCGTCGGCCTCGTGCTGCGGAGCGTGGGCTCTCCCCTCGCGCTCGTCCCGTTCGGTCAGGCGCTGCTGGCCCTGGTCTTCCTCAACCACCTGTGGGCCGCCCCGGAGTCCCTCGGCGGATGGATCCCGACCCCGGCCTCGCTGAGCGAGTCGATCTTGGTGCTCTCCGACGGCGCCCGACAGGCCGCGCAGTGGCCGGCACCCGTTCCGGCCACCGCGAACGACTTCCCCGACCTCATGCTCGGGATCGGCACCGTCGTGGTCCTGCTCGTCGACCTCCTGGCCTGCACGATGCGCCGCGTCCCCGCGGCCGGGCTTCCCCTCCTCGCTGCGTTCACGGTGCCCGTCAGCCTCCTCGGCGGCGTGTCCTGGCTGACGTTCGCCCTGGCTGCGCTGTGCTTCACCCTGTTGCTCACCGCCGACCAGGCGACCCGGCTGGCTCGGTGGGGACACACGTTGACGCCGACCTCGCAGGGCGACGTCGTCGACAACCAGCCGCACCAGGTCCGCCTCGGGACCCTGTGGCCGACGGCAACGCGGTTCGCCGTGGCCGGGGTCCTGATCGCCGTCTTCACACCGGTGCTGCTTCCGCAGGGTCTCAACCTCTTCGACGGCGCGGGTCCGGGTGACGGGTCGGGCGGGAACGACAACGTCGCGCTGAGCAACCCGATGGTCAACATCCAGCGCACCCTCGACCGTGGCGCCGACATCGACCTGATCACGGTGGAGACCGACGATCCCTCACCCGGCTACCTCCGCGCGGCCGTCCTGGACCTCTTCGACGGCACGACCTGGCGGCCGTCCATGCGGGACATCCCCGCGAGCCAGCGCGCCGCCAATGGCCTTCCCCAGCCGCCGGGCCTGTCCCCCACGACGCCGCGCACGACGTACACGAGCCAGTTCGAGGTGCGCGACTTCCGTTCGCGCTGGCTGCCGATCCCGTACCCCACGACCACCGTGCAGGCCCCCGGCGACTGGCGGTACGACGTGGACACGCTCGACCTCTACAGCATGGACGAAGACTTCACGACCGACGGGCTCACCTACTCCCTCACCTCGGAGACCGTCCGTCCGGAGGCGTCGAGCATGGTCGCCGCCCCGGTGGCGCCGCGCAGCGTGTTCGCGCCCAACACCGAGCTCCCCTCGACCATGCCGCCCTGGGTGACCGATCTCGCACAGAGCGTGACCGAGCGCGGACGGAGCCAGTTCGAGAAGGCGGTGATCCTGCAGCGCTGGTTCCGCACCGACGGTGGGTTCGAGTACTCGATCGAACGATCCTCCGGCAGCGGACTCGACCAGCTCGAGCTGTTCCTGAGTGAGGAGGAGGGTGGCAGGCGCGGGTACTGCGAGCAGTTCAGCGCCGCGATGGCGATGATGGCCCGCAGCCTGGGCATCCCGGCCCGGGTCGCCGTCGGGTTCCTCCGCCCCGACCAGGTCGGCGAGAACCGGTGGGTGTACAGCTCGCACGACCTGCATGCGTGGCCGGAGCTCTACTTCGAGGGTGCCGGCTGGGTGACGTTCGAGCCGACCCCGCAGGACCAGGCCACGTCCGTGCCCAGCTACACCACGGGCCGGGTGCCGCGTCCGGGCGACGAGCCGCTCTCGGACCCCTCCGCGTCGTTCACCGAGGGCATCCGGCCGAGCGCCTCGGTCCCGCCCGGCGGGGCGACTCCAGCAGTGACCGGAGACGCGACGTCGACCGTCTGGGTCGCGCTGCCGATCGCCGTGCTGGTGCTGGCCGCGCTGCTCTGCCTTCCGCGTCTGCTCCGTGCTCGCATCCGGCGTCGTCGACTGGGCACCGGTCGACCGGGCGGCGCGGGCCGACAGGACGGCAGGCCCCCGGCCGAGGTGGCTGAGGGAGCGTGGGCCGAGATCCG
>Ga0190270_10001808_pt1 | contig 10125 bp, 10 predicted proteins | sample Popmic320T_FD_133748 | JGI IMG/M metagenome (GOLD analysis project Ga0190270, IMG submission 133748) | Populus adjacent soil microbial communities from riparian zone of Weber River, Utah, USA - 320 T | ecosystem: Environmental > Terrestrial > Soil > Riparian zone | place: USA: Utah | collected... | reverse complement strand
CGTCGCCGCAGTTCGCGAACGACGCGACGGTCAAGCAGTACGTCGCGCTGATGGCGAAGTACAACCCACGCGGCCGCGTCACCGACGGGCTGAACTTCTACGGCTTCGCCAAGGCGGACACGTTCGTCCGGGCGATGTACAAGGCCGGGAAGAACCCGACGCGCGCCGGGCTGATGAGAGCACTGCTCTCGCTGAACGAGACGTCGCCGTTCCTGCTTCAGGGCTCGAAGCTGAAGACGTCGGCGACGGACCACTTCATCATCTCGCACCAGCGCCTGATCCGGTACAACAACGGCTCCTGGGCGCAGGCGGGCCCGCTCACCGACGGGCGGCCTCGCGGCTAGACCAAGCAGTTCGTATGAGAGGATCGTGGGGGCCGGAAACGGCCCCCACGCCTTTCATGGACTTCACGCTGACACCTGAGCAGGAGTTGATCCGCGCGTCGGCGCGGGAGCTCTGCGAGCGCGAGCTCGTTCCGCATGCCCGGGACTGGGACGAGGCCGAGGAGTTGCCGCGCGCGCTCGTCGGCACGCTCGCCGAGGCGGGCTTCCTTGCTGCGGGCCTGCCGGAGGAGCTCGGCGGCGGCGGGCTCGACTCGGTCTCGTACTGCCTCCTCTGCGAGGAGCTCGGTAAGGCGGACTCGTCGGTCCGGGGGATCGTCTCCGTCTCGAACGGGCTCTTCGGCAAGACGGTCGCGAAGTGGGGGACCGAGGCGCAGAAGCAGGAGCATCTGCCGGTGCTCGCGAGTGGCGACGCGCTCGGCTGCTACGCGCTCACCGAGCCCGGCTGCGGTTCCGACGCCGCAGCCCTCGCGACGCGCGCCGAGCGCGACGGGGACGACTGGGTGCTGACGGGGTCGAAGGTCTTCATCACACTCGGCAGCTGGGCCGCGACCGCGATCGTCTTCGCGCGCACGGGCGGCGAGGGCCCGAAGGGGATCAGCGCGTTCCTCGTCCCGACCGGCTCGGACGGCTTCGAAGCAAGGCCGATGAAAGGGAAGCTGGGGCTGCGGGCGCAGGACACGGCGGAGCTCTCGCTCGACGGCGTCCGCGTGCCGGCCGAGGCGATGCTGGGCGAGGAGGGGCAGGGCTTCAAGGTCGCGATGTCCGCGCTCGACAACGGCCGCATCTCGCTCGCCGCCGGGTGCGTCGGGATCGCGCAGGGCTGCCTCGATGCATCCGTCGGCTACGCGAGGGAGCGGGAGGCCTTCCGCAAGCCGATCGCGGCGTTCCAGCTCGTGCAGCAGTTGCTCGCGGAGATGCACGTCGAGACCGATGCGGCGCGGCTCCTCACGTGGCGCGCGGCGTCGCTCGCGGATGCCGGCGCCCCGTACACGACCGAGGCGGCCGTGGCGAAGTGGTACGCGAGCGAGGCGGCCGTGCGCGCCGCGAACGCCGCCGTCCAGGTGCTCGGCGGCTACGGCTATGTCGACGAATACCCTGTGGCGAAATACCTGCGCGACGCGCGCGTTACGACGCTGTACGAGGGCACGAGCCAGATCCAGACCCTGATCGTCGGCCGTGCGCTCACCGGTGAGTCCGCCTTCAACTGAGGAGATCCCAAGTGCCAGAAGCAGTCATCGTCAGCGCCGTCCGGACCCCGATCGGGCGCGCCGGGAAGGGCTCGCTCATGGACGTCCGCCCCGACGACCTGCTCGCCTTCGCGATCCGTGAGGCCGTCGAGCAGGCGGAGGGCCTCGACCCGAACGACATCGTCGACGTGATGGTCGGCTGCGGCTTCCCGCAGGAGAAGCAAGGCATGAATCTCGCGCGCCGCGCGGCGTTGCTCGCCGGTCTGCCCAAGCGGGTGCCCGGCACGACCGTCAACCGCTTCTGCGCCTCCTCGCTGCAGACGACGCGGATGGCGTTCCACGCGATCAAGGCGGGCGAGGGCGACGTCTACGTCGCGGCGGGCGTCGAGTCGATCTCGCAGGTGGACGGCTACCCGAAGGACGCGGAAGAACTGCATCCGAAGCTCGTCGGCGAGGGCGCGATCGCGAACGTCTACATCCCGATGGGTCTGACCGCGGAGAACGTCGCCGAGCGCTACGACGTCTCGCGCGAGGACATGGACCGGTTCGCGCAGCGCTCGCAGGAGCGCGCGGTGGCGGCGCAGGAGTCGGGCTTCTTCGAGCGCGAGCTGACGCCGTACACGAAGGAGGACGGGACGGTCGTCGCCGCCGACGACGGGCCGCGCCCGAGCTCGACCCTCGAGAAGCTCCAAGAGCTGCAGCCCGCCTTCGTGCCCGACGGCAAGGTCACGGCCGGCAACTCGTGCCCGCTCAACGACGGCGCCGCCGCGCTTGTGATCATGTCCGACGAGCGGGCCGAGGAGATCGGCGCGACGCCGCGGGCTCGGATCATCTCGTCGGCCGTCACGGGCCTCGACCCGGAGATCATGGGCGTCGGCCCGATCGATGCGGTCAAGGTCGCGCTCGGCCGTGCCGGGATGACGATCGACGACATCGACGTGATGGAGCTGAACGAGGCTTTCGCGGCCCAGGTGCTGCCCGTCTGCCGCGAGCTCGGCGTCGACCCCTTCGGCGAGAAGCTGAACCCGCACGGTGGTGCGATCGCACTCGGCCACCCCTACGGCATGACCGGCGCCCGGATCATGTGCACGCTCCTGAACGACCTCGACGCTGTCGACGGCACGATCGGGCTCGAGACGATGTGCGTCGGCGGCGGCCAGGGCATGGCCATGGTCGTCGAGCGGCTCAACTGAGCGACGACCGCCCCGACCTCACGTCGCTCGAGCGGACCGCTCGCGAGGTGGCGGCGGAGTGGGAGGTCGTGCTCGGGCCGCCCTTCGAGCTTGCCCGCTACTCCTACGTCGCGCCGGCGGACAGCGATGCGGTCTTGAAGGTTACGCCCGCCGAAGACGATGAGTCGGACGAGGAGGCGGAGGCGCTAGAGCTCTGGGACGGCGACGGCGCCGTCCGCCTGCTCCGGCGCGACCGTGAGCGGCGCGCGCTGCTGGTCGAGCGGGCTCGGCCCGGGGACGATATCGCCGGGTTGCCCGAGGACGACGCGACCGCGATCGCCGTTGCCCTCGCGAGCCGGCTGTGGAAAGGGGGACAGTCCCCGGGACTGTCCCCCTTTCGATCGGTTCACGACCACGTGCCGCGCTGGCTTGCGAATGCGGCTGGCCACCCGCTCGCGCCGCTCGCACGCGAGCTCTACGACGGCCTCGACCAGCGCAGTGACACGCTCGTCCACGGCGACTTCCACCACCACAACATCCTTGCCTCCCGGCGCGGCCCCGTCGCGATCGACCCGAAGCCGATGCTGGGTGAACCGGAGTACGACGTCCCCTCGTTCCTCTGGAATCCGCTCCACTACGGGATGCGGCTCGACGTGACCGAGCGGAGGCTGGCCGCCTTTGCCGCCGCCGGACTCGACGAGGAGCGGATCCGGTGGTGGACAGTGATCCGGGGCGCGTACCTCGGGGCGGACGAGAGCGAGATCGCTGTACTACGCGCGCTCGTCTAACGAGCGGTACTCGGCCCAGTAGCGCTCCATCGTCGTCTGCCGGTGCGCGAGGTGGGCGAGGTCGTACGGGGCGATGTTGACTGCACGGACGATCCAGTCGTCGCCGAGGTCGAGGACGTTGATGCAGGCCGGCGCCTGCTCGAAGGGGCCGAGGAACATCCGCTCGCCCGTGAGCGCATAGGACAGGATGGCGCGGTTGACGCCGCCGTGCAGGACCGCGAGCGCGGTGTCCCATGTATCGACAAGCAGCCGCTCGAGCGCCGGGAGGACGCGGTCGAAGAGCTCGCCGATCGACTCACCGCGAAGAAAGCGGGCGTCGTTGGGGACGACACCGCGGAAGGCATGGACGAATTCCTCCTCCAGCTCCTCCTCGGGGATCTCGGAAAAGCGGCCACCGCCGATCTCGTAGAGGTCCGGCCACGCCTCGTGCGTGGAGTGCGGCGCGACGAGCGCGGCCGTCTCGAGGGTCCTCGGCGCGCCACTCGTGATCACGCGGTCGAAGCGGACGCCGGCGAGCGCCTCACCTGCCGCCTTGGCCTGCGCCCTGCCCTCGTCCGTGAGGGGGACCTCGCGCGGTTCGACCGGGCGGCCCGCGTCGAAGTACGCGACCTCGGCGTGCCGCATCAGATAGAGCCGGCGTCTCACTCCTCGTACTTCGCCAGGGCGCGGGGGTTCGACACGCGCAGCTTCGCCGCCACCTGCTCCTTCAGGAGGCCGACGGCGTTCTCGGGGACGTCGCCGGCCCGGATCCGGCGGGCCAGCTCCCAGTCCTCTTCCCGAGGTGGGGTCGTCGCCCAGAGCTCGCGTTCGGCGATCCCGAGCCCGTTGATCGCGACGAGCGTCCGGAACTTGAGCCGGTGGTCATCGAGGATCGGGAGGATCTCGGCCTGCAGGAACTCGCGGACCGCCTCCGCCAGTTCCTGCGGCGTCGGCCGGTCATGCTGCATGAACCTCGCGCTCTCGGCGCGCTCTTCACGGTGCGGAGCCGGAGGGGATAGTGCGGTTAGCACAGACCAGGAGAGCTCCGTGCCGTGAGGAGCGCGAGCCGGAGGCGGAGCCGGGCTCTGCCCGGCGGGAGCCGCCGGCGCCCGAGGGCGCGAGGGGTCGATCAGGTCGAGGAGCTCGTACTCCATCTCGGCGGCGAGGCGGCCGAGCACGGCGAGCTCGACGCTGCGTTCCTGGCCGTTGAAGTGGCGCCGCGACTGGGTCAGGCAGCCCGTCGCCCACTTGACGTTGCCGAACACCTCCCAGGTGAGCAGCTCGTCGCGGGTCACCTCGAGGCCGGTCAGCTCTGCGTAGCGGTCGAGGTAGCGGTCGAGGTCGCCGACGCCGCCGAGGTGCTTGTCGTCGGCACCGAAGCGCCACGCCCGGACGAGCGGCCAGGAGAGATCCTCGACAGGATCGGCGAGGTGCGCGAACTCCCAGTCGAGGACGGCGACGATCCCGTTCTCGTCGACTGCGATGTTGCCGATCCGCCAGTCGCCGTGGACGACGACGGGCTCGCGGTGCCGCGGCAGCCGCTCCTTCACCCAGTGCAGCCCGAGCTCGATCGCCGGGTGCGGCTCGCCGACGGAGTCGAGCTCGGCGTAGAAGCGTCTCACCTGGTCGCCCGTCTCGAGGAACGGCAGGCGGTCGGGCGGGATCGCGTGGATCTTCGCCAGCTCCTCGGCCATCTCGACGTCGAGGCCCGGCGGCGGGTTCTTGACGATTCGGCGCCCGATCGTCTCGCCCTGGACCCGCGCCATCACGAACGCCTCGCGGCCCTCGACGTCGCCGAGGTAGGCGATCGGCTCCGGCACCTTGACGCCGGCCTCGTGCGCGGCGCGCAGCACCTCGAACTCGTGCTGCAGCGTGAGCGTGCCCTGGTGGATGACGCCGCCGGCCGCCCGCCGGATCAGCAGCTCCCGTCCCTCCGAGTCGACCGCCCAGGCCTCTTTCGAGGCGCCGCCGGCGAGCAGGACCGCCCGCTCGACCGGAGCGTCGAGCGCCGCGGCGAAGGCGTCCCTCACAAGAGCAGCTCGGCCATGACGCCGAGCGCCTCTTGCTGCCGCGTCTGGATCAGCAGCGTCGAGATGCCGGCCTCGCGCCAGGCCTCGAGCCGTTCTGCGATCCGCTCCTTCGGGCCGACGAGGGCGATCTCGTCGACGAGCTCGTCGGGCACGGTCATCGCCGCCTCGCCCTTGAGCCCCGACAGGTACAGCTCCTGGATCTTCGCCGCCGCCTCCTCGTAGCCGTAGCGCTGCGTCAGCGAGTTGTAGAAGTTCTTCCCCTTCGCGCCCATGCCGCCGATGTAGAGCGCCAGCATCGGCTTCAGCATGTCGCGGCACTGCTGGACGTCCTCGCCGACGAGGACGGGGCAGAGCGGCGCGATCTGGAAACCCTCGCGGGCCGCCTCGAGCGAGGGGCCGTGAAGCTCGCGGAAGCGGTACGGGGAGAAGAAGATCGGCAGCCAGCCGTCGGCGATCTCAGCCGCGAGGGCGACGTTCTTGGGGCCGAGCGCGGCGAGGTAGATCGGGATCTCGCGGCGGAGCGGTTTCAGGATCAGCTTCAGCGGCTTGCCGAGACCGGTCGCGTCCTCGCCGGAGTACGGGATGTCGTAGTGCCGGCCGTGATGCTCGACCGTTTCCCGGCGCATCGCCGCGCGGACGATCTCGATGTACTCGCGCGTCCGCCCGAGCGGCTTGCCCCAGGCGACGCCGTGCCAGCCCTCCACCACCTGCGGCCCGGACGTGCCGAGCCCGAGCAGCAGCCGTCCGCCCGAGAGCTGGTCGAGTGTCGCAGCGGTCATCGCGGTCATCGCCGGCGAGCGCGCGGGCATCTGCATGATCGCGGTGCCGATCCCGATCTGCTCGGTCGTGGCGGCGATCCAGGAGGCGACGGTGACGGCGTCCGCGCCCCAGGCCTCAGAGGTCCAGACGGAGTCGAAGCCGAGCCGGTCGGCGGCCTGGGCCATCGCCACCGACCCGATCGGGTCGTCGTAGCCGAGCTGCATCCCGAGCTTCACAGCTGCGGCACCATTCCTTCGGCGCCCTCGACGCGCGGGCCGGGCACGTTCGGGAAGCGGAAGAGCGTCGGCTCGCGGCCGGGCTGGCAGACCCACGCCTGGCCGGTCAGCTCGCTCCGGGCCGCCACGAGCACGGCCTCAGCGATCTGCTCCGGCTCCATCAGCGGGAAGCCGGCGGCCTCCAGCTTCGCCTGCTCGGGCTCCGTCATCGGCGTCCGCACGATCCCGGGGCAGACGAGGTTGACGCGGATCCCGCGCGGCTCCAGCACCTCGGCCATGGAGCGCGAATAGCCGACGACGGCGTGCTTGGTGAGCACGTAGAGGGGGTCGGACGGCATCGGGATCAGCCCCGCCAGCGAGGCCGTGACGACGAAGACGCTGCCCGGCCGCATCCGAGGTGCGAGCGCCTGCATCCCGAAGACGACACCGTCGACGTTGACGGAGAGGATGCGCCGGTAGTCGTCGATGGTGCCGTCGCCCTTCGCCAGGACGCCCGCGTTCAGGCAGACCAGGTCGGCCGGGACGACATCGATCCAGGCCTCCGGGTCGCCGACGTCGAAGCCGCCCGTGAGGTCGAGGCCGCGCACGGTCGCGCCGTCGGCCTGAAGCGCGGCGACGAGCGCGCCGCCGATGCCGCCGGCCGCACCCGTGACCACTGCGGTCTCAGGGAACAAGGACGACCTTGCCCGTCGAGCGCCTCGACGCGATCAGGTCGAGCGCCTCGTTCGCCTGCTCGAGCGGGAACTCGGCGCCGACGACCGGATGCAGCGCTCCGCGGCGCCACAGCGCCAGCAGCTCCGCGACCTCGAGGCGGACGAGGTCGGGCCGGAAGCCCATCAGCCGGCCGAGGTAGAAGCCCTGGACGCCGACGTTGCGTCCGACGAGCCGCGCCGGGTCGACCGGCTCCCAGGTGCCGCCGGCGAAGCCGATCCCGATCGCGACGCCGAGCGGGCGCAGCGCCTTGATGCACGCCGTGAAGACCGGCCCGCCGACCGGGTCGAAGGCGACATCGATGTCGTCGAGCTCGCCGATCTCGTCGTAGCCGACGGTGCGCTGGGCGCCGAGCTTCCGTGCCAGCTCGAGCTTCTCCTCCGAGCCGGCCGCCGCCGTCACCGTCGCGCCGCAGAACGCCGCTACCTGGATCGCCGCCGTCCCGACCCCGCCGGCCGCCGCCGTCACGAGCACGTTCGTGTCGGGGTGGATCCTGGCCTGGCGCGTCATCGGGATCCAGGCGGTCAGGTACGTGGTCAGGAAGGCTGCCCCCTCGGCGTAGCTCGCGCCGGCCGGCAGGTCGAACACCCATTCGTCGTCGACCACGACGCGCTCCGCGTAGCCCCCGCCCGAGTGGCGCACGAACGCGACCACGCGGCGGTCGCCGATGTCCCCTGCGACCTCGTTGCCGAGGACGGTCGGCAGCTCCGGCGGCTGCGGGTACATCCCGTTCTTGATCAGGACGTCGGCGAAGTTGATCCCGGCCGCACGGACGTCGACGAGGGACTGTCCCTCGGCCGCGCCGGGCTCGGGCACGTCCTCCACGGACAGCGGCGTGCCCGTCTCACGGAGGACGGCAGCCTTCAGTGTGCCTCCCCGTGGCGGTGCGACGCACCAACTGTCGCCGGGAGGCACATCACCGACCGGTGAACTCGGGCTGGCGCTTCTCGAGGAAGGCGACGACGCCCTCGGCCCCGTCCTCGCTGCCGATGCACTTGATGAAGCCCTGTGCCTCGCGCCGCATCCCCTCCGAGAGCGGCAGGTCGCGCGTCTCGGCGGCGAGCTGCTTGATCACACCCATCGCGTGCGGCGAGCGCTCCGAGAGCGTCCGCGCCAGTCCGAGCGCCGTCTCCAGCAGCTCCGTCCGCGGCACCGCCTGCTCGACGAGCCCCCAGTCGTAGGCCTGCGAGCCCGAGATCGGGTCGCCGCTCAAGTTGAGCAGGAGCGCCCGCCCGTGGCCGACGAGCCGCGGCAGCCGCTGCGTGCCGCCGCCGCCGGGGATCAGGCCGAGCTTGATCTCGGGCTGGCCGAGCTGCGCGTCCTCGGCGGCGATGCGGATGTCGCACGCCATCGCCAGCTCGAGCCCGCCGCCGAGGCAATAGCCGTGGATCGCGGCGATCACCGGCGTCCGGCCGGCGTCCATCCGCGCCGCCAGCTTCTGGATCCCGCGCGCCGACCCGCCTGCGGCGGCCTCCTCGATCTGTTCCCGCAGGGCGGGGAACTCGGTGATGTCCGCGCCGGCGACGAACGCCTTCTCGCCCTCGCCGCGCAGCACGATCGCACGCGTCTCGTCGTCGCGGTCGAGCCGGTCGTACTCGTCCTCGAGTTCCTCGAGCAGCTTCGAGGAGAGCGCGTTCACGGGCGGGTGATCGAGCGTGACGATCGCGACGCGCCCATCCTGCTCGACCTTGACGTACTCAGCCATCCACGGATTCCTTTCGTTCTCGGCCTGGCCGCGAAGCGGCCCCTTTAGGGACTTTGCGCCACGGGCATCCGCTCTGCGGATGTCCGTCCTGCGCGGTCAACGAGGTCCCATTCTCAAGGCGCCGTCGAGACGGATCACCTCGCCGTTCAGATACTCGTTCTCGACGATGTGCTTGACGAGCGCGGCGAAGTCCTCCGCGCGGCCGAGCCGCTTGGGGAAGGGGATCTGCGAGACGAGGCTCTCGCGGATGTCGTCGCGCATCGGCCCCAGCATCGGCGTGTCGGCCGGCCCCGGCGCGATCGTGACGACCCGGATCCCCTTCGAGGCCAGGTCGCGCGCGACGGGCAGCGTCATACCGGCGACGCCCGCCTTCGAGGCCGAGTAGGCCGCCTGGCCGATCTGGCCGTCGAAGGCGGCGTTCGAGGCCGTGTTGACGATCACACCGCGCGTCCCCTCCTCGTCCGGCTCGTTCTCGGCCAGCTTCGCCGCCGCCAGCGAGAGGACGTTGAAGGTGCCGATCAGGTTGACCTCGACGATCTTGCGGAAGCGGTCGAGCGGGAAGCCGACGACGCGAGCGCCGCCGCCGATCCCGGCGCAGTTGACGGCGCCGTGCAGCTCGTCGCAGGAGTCGACGAGCGCCTGCACGGCGTCGGCGTCGGTGACGTCGGTCTCGGGCAGGTCGGCGATCACCGCGGACGCGCCCTCGCGCTGGAGCATCGCCGCGGTGGCCTCCCCGAGCCCGGAGCGGCCACCCGTGACGATGAACGTCTTGCCCGCGATCCGCACCTAGGTGACCGGCTCCTTCGCGAACTGCTCCCGCAGCGCGGTCTTGCGGAACTTGCCCACGGCCGTCTTCGGGATCTCGTCGACGAACTCGAACGCGTCCGGGAGCCAGAACTTGGCGAAGTTCGGGGCGAGGAACTCGCGCAACTCGTCGGCCGTCGCGGTCTTGCCCTCGCGGCAGACGCAGACGGCCAGCGGCCGCTCGTCCCACTTCTCGTGCGGGATCGCGATCACGGCCGCCTCGGCGATGGCGGGATGGGCCATCAGGGCGTTCTCGAGGTCGACGGACGAGATCCACTCGCCGCCCGACTTGATCACGTCCTTGGAGCGGTCCTTGATCATCACGTAGCCCTTCGGGTGGAACGAGGCGATGTCGCCGGTCTTGAACCAGCCGTCCTCGGTCCAGCGCTCGGCCTGCTCGGGCGTGTCGT
>Ga0190270_10001807_pt1 | contig 10128 bp, 4 predicted proteins | sample Popmic320T_FD_133748 | JGI IMG/M metagenome (GOLD analysis project Ga0190270, IMG submission 133748) | Populus adjacent soil microbial communities from riparian zone of Weber River, Utah, USA - 320 T | ecosystem: Environmental > Terrestrial > Soil > Riparian zone | place: USA: Utah | collected... | reverse complement strand
TCACCCATCTTGGACCGACGGGCTCCGGCCAGGTGACGAAGCTTGCCAACCAACTCATCGTGGCACAAACGATCGACGCGGTGGCGCAGGCGCTGCGACTTGCGGAACTGGCAGGGCTGGATGCGGCGCTGGTGCGCAAGGCCCTGCTCGGCGGATTCGCAGAAAGCCGCATCCTCGACCTCCACGGTGACCGCATGGCGCGGCGGCAATTCGTTGCCGGCGGAAGAGCGGCCCTGCAATTGAAAGACGTCCGCCTCATCTGCCAGCTCGCGGAGTCGCTCGGCTTTGAGTCCGCCACGTTGCAAAACTCCCTCGCCCAGTGGGAACGCATGGTGGAGCACATGGGGCTGGGCGAGTTGGATCACTCCGGCTTGTTCCGGATCTATGAGGAGGCTGGCGAGGCCGCCGCGCCGGAGCAAGGCCCCCGGGACTGACGATCGCCCGCCATCCGTGACCTCTCCCGTGCCGGCACCGCATTCCTTCCGGGCGCGATTTTTGCGGCGGTTCCGGAAGACTCATTGAAGAGCGGACGGCTCCAGCCTCACCGTCTGAACGTCCATCACCGCAGCGCCTTTTTTTGTTTTGGGCCGAATCGACAGCGTTTGCCTTCCTGCGGGCAAAGCGGCTGTTCCAAGGTCCGCTTCCTGCCAGTTTTGGAAGCCGCCGGTTTCCTTCACGGTGAATGGCAGCGTCTTTCCGGCGATCGTGATGTCCACCTCGCTGCCGCCGGAGCCATTGCCACAGCCGTAGCGCAGGATGACGCGGAATTCGCCGGGCTTCTCAACTTGCACATCCCATGACACCCGGTCTTCGGCGCGCGTCCAGTAGCCGAGCGTGTTTTTGTGAGGCGGCGGTTCGTAACGGAGCATGGAGCCGTGGACTTCGGCGAGACTGGCGGGGAGCTGCAGGCCGCCCTTCGGTCCCTGGAAAATCAGATTCCATGCGGCGAGCGGGTCGTAGTCAGGGTTCGGGCCGCGCATGGGCTGGGCATTCATTTCGGCGCGCCATTGGCGCAGACTGGCGAGCATTTCCGCGACGCGGGCCGGATGGGAGAGCGCGAGATTCTGCACCTCCGACGAATCTTCGGTGAGATGATAGAGTTCGAGATGACCGTCGTCGAAGGACTCGATGAGTTTCCAGTCGCCGGTGCGGATGGCGCCGCCGGGAAAACCGCGCTGGTTGCTGTAATGCGGATAATGCCAGTGAAGACTGGCGCGCTCCGGGCGCTTCCCCTGTGTGAGCAGCGTCAAAAGGCTGACGCCGTCTGAGGGTTGTGTGGAAGGCGCAGTGCCGGCAGCTGCAAGCAGCGTGGGAACAAGATCCGTGTTGAGGACGGGCGTCGCCTCCACCTTTCCGGCGGGCACTTTGCCAGGCCACCGGACGATGAGCGGCACCCGCAGTCCGCCTTCGTAGAGGCAGCCTTTGCCGCCGCGCAGCGGCTTGTTGCTGGTGGCGGGGGTGTTGACGCCTTCGACGACATTGAGCCCGCCGTTGTCGGAGAGGAAGATGACGATCGTCTTCTCTCTCAGTCCGGAGGCGTCGAGCTTTTCCATGAGGAGGCGCACGCAGTCGTCCATCGTTTCCAGCATTGCGGCATAAGTCGGATTCGGAGCGCCGGACTTTTTGTATTTCTCTTCAAGTTCTTTTTTCCCGCCCAGAGGGATGTGGGGTGTGTTGTGCGCGACATAACAGAAGAACGGCTTGTCCTTGTTCTGGTCCATCCAGTCGCAGGCCCTGGCCGTGAGTTCATACTCGCCTTTGCCACCCTCGGTGGCGGAGGGTGTCGTGTTCGCACTGCCGGGAAAGTAATGATCGAACCCCTGCTCCAGCGGCCCGAATCTTTGCCCACCGAGGTGCCACTTGCCGAAAATGCCGTTCGTGTAGCCGGCCTTCTTCAGCAATTCCGGCAGCGTCTCCTCCTCCAGCGGCAGTTGCTGATTCATGTCAGGCCGGAGCATGCGCTGCGAAGGCATGATGCGGCGGCCGGGGATGAAATCCGTCAGATGCAGCCGCGCCGGCGAACGGCCGGTCATGAGCGCCGCCCGGGCCGGCGAGCAGATCGGCTGCGCCGTGCAGGCATTGGTGAAGCGCACGCCGTTCGAGGCCAGCTTGTCGAGGGCCGGCGTGTTTTTGAGCGGGGAGCCATAACACCCGAGGTCGGACCAGCCGAGATCATCGGCGAGGATGAGCAGGATGTTGGGCTGGTCCTGCGCCGTGGCGTGGAGGCAGAAGAGGAGAAGGGCGGCGATGAAGCGCATGATGCAGTGTCGGGTGAGCGGTCCTGTTTGCCCGCTCGCCATTGGCGTGTTCGATGCCCCAACAGCGTCCGGATGCAAGAGAACCCCGTGACGCGAGCAGGCGAATTGTCCTCTTGTGAATGACGCGGACCAGAAACTTGCAGCCGGAGGGGAATTGAGTTAAGAAGCAATCATGAAATTCCTCATGGCGGCTAAGAACACCGGCTTTCGCTGGCTGACAGTCAGGAATCTGATCGGTGTCGTGCTGCTGGTGTGGTTCGCCCGGCTCATTAAGCCCTTTGCGTCATTTGGAATCCCGGGCGTTGAGAGCTTCGGACAGGCGCTCCTCGCCCTCGCGGTGCTCGTGGCCGCCGCCATCGCATTCTCGGGCAGTCTGGTCGAGGTCGCGGCGCGGCCGCTGGTGAATCTGATCGACTCCGTTTACTTCGGCACTGACAGGACGGCCGAACGGCCTCCGCTGACTCTGAAGCTGGCGCGCGCCTATCGCCGGGATCTTCGATTCGAGGAAGCCATCGACGAATGCGAGAGACAGTTGGAGTATCACCCCCGTTCTCTCGACCTGTGGTGTGAGATCATTCACAATTTCCGGGAGTCGGGAGACATGGTGCCATTGCAGCACTGCTTCCGCAAAGCGCGCCGTCGTTTGAGTTTCGAGGATCGCCGGCAACTGGATTTTGAGTTTCAGCGTTATCTTCAAAAGTAAGGCGGATGGAACGTGGATGATCCGGACGGTGCCACTCCGCGGCCGGTGGCACGGGAGACGAAGTGAACATCCCCGGCTTGCAGCACCGGAGCGCGGCACCATGATGCGCGCCCCATGACCATGCGTCAGTCAGCCGAAGCACTTGCCCGCCGCCTCCAGGAGGCCGGCCATACCGCGTATTTTGCGGGCGGGTGTGTGCGGGATGAACTCCTGGGCATCCTGCCGAAGGACTATGATATCGCGACGGACGCCACGCCGGCGACAGTACAACAGTTGTTTCCGCGCTCCCACGCGGTCGGGGCGCACTTTGGCGTGATCGTCGTGAGGGAGGACGGTCATCAGTTTGAAATCGCCACGTTTCGCACCGATGGCAGCTATCATGACGGGCGCCGGCCGGTGACGGTGGAATTCTCCACGCCGCAGGAGGATGCGCAGCGGCGCGACTTCACAGTGAATGGCATGTTTCTCGACCCTGTGACGGGCAAAGTGATCGACTACGTGGGCGGACTCGATGATCTCCGCGCGCGGCGGCTGCGGGCGATTGGTGATTCCGTCGCGCGATTTCGTGAGGATCATTTGCGGCTCATGCGGGCGGTGCGGTTTGCGACGGTGCTGGGATACGACATCGATCCTGCTACGTGGTCGGCGGTGGTTGAGAATGCAGAGAGCATCACGCGCATCAGCATCGAGCGGTCGCGCGAGGAACTGGTGAAAATCCTGCTGCACCCGCAGCGGCTGCGCGGTTTCGATTTGCTGGCGGAGAGCCGGCTGCTGTTTCATTTGCTGCCGGAGATGGAGGCTTTGCAGGGATGCACGCAGCCGCCGGAGTTCCATCCGGAGGGGGATGTATGGGTTCATACCCGGCTCATGCTGAGTTTGCTGCCGGAGACGGTTTCCGTGCCGCTGGTGCTTTCCGTGCTCCTGCACGACATCGCGAAGCCCGCGACGTGGAGTTGCGATCCCGCGGAGGGCCGCATTCGTTTTAACGGCCACGACAAACTCGGCGCGGAAATGACGGAAAACATTCTGCGGCGGCTGCGGTTTTCCAACGAAGTGATCGACGCCACCGTGGAAGCCGTGGCGAATCACATGAAGTACATGCACGTCCAGGACATGCGCACCGCGAAGCTGAAGCGGTTCATGGCGCGGGAGACGTTTCCTGACGAACTCCAACTGCACCGCGTCGATTGCCTCAGCAGTCATGCCATGCTGGACAATTTCGAGTTTCTCCTCGCAAAGCAGGATGAGTTCGCGTCCGAGCCGGTGATCCCGCCGCGGCTGCTGGACGGCCATGCGCTGATGGAACTCGGATATCCGGCGGGACCTGAACTGGGTAAGATTCTAACCGCGGTGCAGGATGCGCAACTGGAGGGCGTCATCGCGAGCCGGGAGGAGGCCGAGGCATGGGTGCGGACGCAGTTTCCGCCAGGAGGCATCGCATGAAGGACGTGCAGCACCCCGTCCCCGGTCAGCGCTGGATCAGCGATACGGAGCCCGAACTCGGCCTCGGCATCATCGAGGCTGTGGATGCGGCGACCGTGAGCATTCAATTTCCCGCGGCCGGCGAGCGTCGCCGGTATGCCCGGCAATCGGCGCCGCTGCGCCGCGTGAGATTTCAGTCTGGCGACCGCATTCAGAATGCGGAGGGCCAGCTGGCGGAGGTGCTTGCGGTAAGCGTCCGGGGTGGATTGTACTTTTATAAGACCGCCGCTGGAGAGCTTCCGGAGTCGGCGCTGCACGGCGCGCTGAGTTTCAGCAAACCGGAGGACCGGCTGCGTGCGGGGCGGGTGGATGAGGACGCTCTCTTCAAGCTGCGGCTGGAGGCGCTGCTGCGGCGCGGAAAGATGCGGCAGTCGCCGGTGCGGGGATTCACGGGCGCGCGCGTGGATCTGCTGCCGCACCAGATGTTCATCGCGTCGGAAGTGGCGTCGCGTCTTGCCCCGCGCGTTCTCCTCGCGGATGAAGTGGGGCTCGGCAAGACCATCGAAGCCGGGCTCATCCTGCACCGCCTGCACCTCACCGGACGTGCCGCGCGGGTGCTGATCCTTGTGCCGGAGCCGCTGGTGCACCAGTGGTTCGTGGAACTGCTGCGGCGCTTCAATTTGCTGTTCAGTCTGTTCGATGAAGAGCGCTGCGCGTCCATCGAGAGGCTGGATGAAGGTGCGAATCCGTTTCTGGATAGTCAACTTGTGCTGTGCAGTGTGGAGTGGCTGGCCCGTGGCGGAGGTTTGCAACCTCCGTCCGCTGAGCAGACAAACTACAAGGAATCATCCTTACCGGCAGGAGGCGAGACAGACAGGACGGAGGTTGCAGCGGAGCGGAGCGACACAGGCGAACACTATCAACTCAATCCTGAGCCAAACCTCCGCCACAGGCAGGCCGTCGCAGCGGGCTGGGATCTTTTGATCGTGGACGAGGCCCACCACCTTGAGTGGCATCCTGGCAATCCTGCGCCGAGCTACACGCTCGTGGAAAGCCTGGCTGGCGCGACGCCAGGCGTGCTGCTGCTAACGGCCACGCCGCAGCAGTTGGGACCGGAGGGACACTTTGCGAGGCTGCGGCTTCTGGATCCGGACCGGTATCCGTCGCTGGAGCGATTCATGGCGGAATCGGAGCATTATGGCGAAGTGGCGGATGCTCTGCGGCGGCTGGAGGCCGGCGGCCAACTCCGGGACGACGACCGCGCGCTCTTCATTTCCAAATCGGAGCAATTGCGGACGCTCTGCGATGCCGTGAATGCCGGAGATGAGGCGGCCCGCGCTGCGCTGGGGGCCGCGCTGCTCGATGCCTTTGGCCCCGGGCGCGTCATGTTTCGCAACTCCCGCCGCACGCTCGCCGGTTTTCCAAAGAGGCGGGTGCACCTGTGCGAGTTGGAGAGCGGCACGGAGATCAAATGGCTGGCGGCACTGCTGCGGTCTCTCGAGAGCGGAAAGGTGCTGCTCATCTGCCGTTCGCGGGAACTGGCGGAGAAAATTCATGCTGCACTCCTGACCAGGATTCAGGTGGATGCCGGTCTCTTCCATGAGGGCCTGACGCTTCTCCAGCGCGACCGGAATGCCGCGTGGTTTGCCAGTGAAGACGGAGCGCGGATTCTCATCTGCTCGGAGATCGGCAGCGAAGGGCGGAACTTTCAGTTTGCCCATCACCTTGTGCTTTTCGATCTGCCGGAGAATCCGGAATTGCTCGAGCAGCGCATCGGACGGCTCGACCGGATAGGGCAAACGGCTGCCATTCACATTCATGTGCCGTATGTGCCAGGGAGTGCCGGTGAAGTGCTGGCGCGCTGGTATCATGAGGGGCTGAATGCCTTTGAACAGACGCTGCACGGCGCGACGGAGATCGCCGCGGAGGTGCGGGAAGAACTGCGCGCTGTCCTGGAAGGGACAGGGGAGTCCCTTCGGTCGTTTGAGTCCCTTCCGTCCCTTCTTCAAAAAACCCGCGCACTCCGCGAGACCCTCAACCGGCGTCTCGCCAGGGGCTACGACCTCCTCCTTGAGCGAAATTCCTGCCGTGCGGAACGGGCCGCCGAAATCATCACTCCTGTATGTGAAGCCGATGCCGATACTAAATTCGAAGCCTTCGTCATTCGACTGCTGGACCATTTCGGAATGCAGATCGAGGAGCATTCACTGCGAAGTTACATCCTGCGTCCGGGAAATCTCCTGACGGATTCATTGCCGGACATTCCGGAAGAAGGATTGTCCGTCACCTTCGACCGGATCCGTGCATTGAGCCGTGAGGACCTCGCCTTTTTCACCGTGGATCATCCTGTCGTGCGCGGCGCGCTGGATTTATTGCTGGGCGGCCAGACAGGGAATGCCTCGTTTGTCACGTGGCGGGCCGGTGGTGAGGAGGCGCTGCTGCTGGAGGCGGTTTTCGTCGTGGAGTGCATCGCGCCCGCCGCGCTGCACGCGGATCGATTTCTTCCGGCCACCGCGTTGCGGGTCGTAGTCGATCACACGCTCCGCGACCTTTCGGCCGACCGCGCGCTGCTCAAAGCGGTTGTCGAACCCGGGCAGCGGTCGTTCATCTCCGCCGCGGGGACGCTGCGCGACAGACTGCTGCCCGCGATGCTGGAAAAGGCCCGCGAGATTGTGGCGGCAAAATCCGCGGCCCTGATTTCAAGTGCCCGCGCCGCCGCTGCCACAAAGCTGAGTGGAGAAATCGCCCGTCTCACCGCTCTCGGTGAATTGAATGATCACATTCAGTCCGCTGAAATCGATGCGTTGAGCGCCCACGAGGCTGCGGTCATTGGCGCCATCACCGGAGCGCAGTTGCGTCTGGATGCGGTTCGTCTGGTTAGGAGGATTTAGACCGCCGTTCGATCAGACTTTTTTGCCCGTCGCCAAATCCCACATGGCACGGTCCGGCTTCGACTCCTGCTTTGGTTTATCTTTTTGGACGGACACGGGCTGGCCCAGTGCCGGGCTGTAAACACCGCCGGAGCACTGAAAAAGGCCGGTCTCGGGACACCATGCGCATCCCGGGGCCAGCCACCGGAGGCCGCTGAGCGTGGAAGTCGCCCCCGGACGAACGATGCCGTCGCTGGTGAGGAAAATGGGGCGGCAGGCGTCGTCGCAATCGAGGCGTTCGACGACATCGCCGGTGCTGCCGGTGATGACAATGCTGCCAGTTCGCTGCAGGTCGTCCTGGGCGCGAGCAAGGGTGGCGCCCTCCTTAGCCCTGCTGGTGCCCCCGCCGCCGTGCGGATAGACGAGCGTGCCATTGCGGGAGATGATGCAAAGGCCGGCGATGCCGCGGTTTGCGAATGTGAAATTCGCCAGTCCGTCTTCGCCGAGTTCCTGGACGACCGCGTCGTCGTCATAGACGAAGAAGGTGGTGACGGGCGGGGTGACGGGATCACCACCCACGGTGCTGCGCGTGCGGCGGCCCGTGCCATCGTAGGCACAGGTCGAAATGGGCGAACCGGTGAGCGGATCGTTCACCGCGACGAGGCGGGAGTTGGAATCATAGAGGAGATCGAAATGAGCGGCACTGCTGGAGAACGAAGTGAGGCAGCCGTTGTCGTCCCATGCGAGCGGTCCCCCTGGCCATGTGGTGTACTGGCTCGCCTGGTGATCGCCAGGCGGAATGGCCGGGTTCTGCGTGTAGGTGCCAGGATTGAGTCCGCCGGTGGCGGTGAGGCGGCGGCCTTCGAGATCGTAAGTGTAGCGGACATCGCTCTCGGTGGTGACCGGGCCGCCGGTGACTTGCCGCACGCGGGTGATGCAGTTGGTGATGCGGCCCAGCAGGTCCCGCGTAAAGACCTTGCTGCGACCGGCGGACGCCTGCGCGCCGGAGAAGGCGGTGTCTTCGCGGGTGATCCGCTGGTTGCGGTCGCGACGCTCCACCGAGGCAGTGATCGTGGATACCCCCCTCTTAATTCCTCTGCTCACGCAGACGTCGAAGGAAAATTCCTCGCCCTGACCTGGCAGCGGCGGATCGCCGGTGCCGCGGTATTGATATGTAGTGACGGTGCCGTCGGCGCGCGTTTCCTCCGCAAGGCGGTGGCCGGCGTATTCCATGACACTAACCGGCGGGCTGATCGGCACCCCTGCGGCATCGAGGGCGGAAACGGAGAGCAGCAGGCCGACAGGATTGCGCACTTCGGCGAATCGCGCACCGCCATAAGCGATCTCATTGCGACCACGGTGATCGAACTTGCGGCTCACGGTGCGGCCGTTGTGGGATTCAGTGAGTTCGTTGCCGAGAGAATCGAAAGTCCACTCGAGGTGGGACTCGCCCTGGGTGCAACTGCGCTGCTGCCCGAGGCCGTCATAGGTATAGAGTGTGGGCGCCACGGTGATGACCGGCGCGGGCACATTGCTGTGCACGATGGAAGTGACGGCGCCGCGGTAGTTGTAGTCGCGGACAGTGACAGCGCCGTTCTTCCGCCGGTAGCCCGTGGCGCGGCCGAACTGGTCAAAGCTGACGGTCTCGAACGTGCCGTCCGGACTGTCGCACCTCTCGACCCTGCGCTGCGTGTCGCGAGTGAAGGTCGTGACGTAGCCGTTTGAATTGGTTGCGCTGCGGCATTCGCCGGACCGGCAAAGCTTGCTGGAGAGCATTTCCGGTGTGCCGTCGCCATTCACATCCGCGGTCACAAGGGAAGAGTAAGCTCCCGTCGTATTCGAGCCGTCATACGCGCAGCGGACGACCAAGCCGTTGGGTTGCGTCATGGATGCGATGCGGCCGCGCGAATCGAAGTCCCAGTTGACGTTGTTGCCGCCACCGTCCGTGCAACTCACCGTGCGGCCCAGCGCGTCCACGACAAGTTGGAGGGTGTAAGTTTTGCCGGGTGTGCCCGGGAGAGTCGAGTGATCGGTGCGCGTGGACGAAGTGATCATTCCTGCCGGGTTGCGGGTGATGGAATATGTGTACATGCCGTCATGGCTGGATTGCGCGCGCCCGGCGGTGTCGTGGGTGACGGTCATCAGTGTATCACCGTTGCGGGTGACACTTTGCACAAGGCCGGCGGGCGAGTAGTGCACCGTGGTCGTCTCCGTGGGATGCGGCGCGGGTGCGCCGGCCGGGAAGCGTTCCCATGTCCACTCATCGTCGGCGACGAAGACATCGAAGAAGGCGTGGCGGGAGTGGGGCTTGGCACCGCGAATCTTTTGGATCGCCGGGAGCAGGCGCTTCACACTGGGCGAACAGCCGCTGTCGGAGTTTCTGATAATTGGATCGGCGGCGACCATGTCGTCGGTGCCGGCACCGCTTACGGTTACTCCCTCGAAGGCGTTGCCACTGATCGTCCGGCAGGTGCCGTCGCTGAAGTTGCCCATGGCAGTGTAAGACTGCGTGCGGCCGCGGCCTTTCGCCAGCAACACATTTCCCGCGGAGCCCGGCACATCATTCACTTCCCCATGAATGGTGACGTCCGTGAAGCCCTGATTGTCGTATGTATAAGTCGCCACGTTACCCATTTCATCGGTGAATGATGCGGGGCGGTGGAAGCCGTCATACGTGCAACTGACGGCGGGAGCATCGACGCCCGGCAGGGACGAAACGAAAGCGACGCGCACCACCGCGCCGAGCGCATCGTAATCCCGCTGCACGGTGGTGGAAGTCAACGCGCCAAGGCCGCCGCTGGTGCCGCGATAGAGCAGGCCGCACTCGTCATATTGAAAGTCGCACACCGCATCCTTGCTTTGCGCGCGGCAGATG
>Ga0190270_10001806_pt1 | contig 10128 bp, 8 predicted proteins | sample Popmic320T_FD_133748 | JGI IMG/M metagenome (GOLD analysis project Ga0190270, IMG submission 133748) | Populus adjacent soil microbial communities from riparian zone of Weber River, Utah, USA - 320 T | ecosystem: Environmental > Terrestrial > Soil > Riparian zone | place: USA: Utah | collected... | reverse complement strand
CCGATCTGATCCCAGTACCTGAGCTGGCGAGGCGTGCAGCCGGTGAACTTGCAGGCCTGGTGGGTGGTGAATCCCTCCATCCGGTTGCGTGCCCCCTCGGTCTCGAGTCTTCGTCGTCCACACACCTTCGGCACGGATCGCCGAAGGCGGTTCGGAGCACCGACCGACGACTCGCACCCAGGGGGAAGGGACCCCGTTGTACAACAGCGCGAGGAAGGGCGGCAAGCCGCGAGGTCACGACGGTCGTGGAACGGCTCGTCCGGACGTGGGACCGACGGGGTTCAGACGTCGTCGGTCGGTGCGGACGGACGGAACCGCGCTGCGAGCCGGCCGATGATGCCCGTGAGCGAGCCGCCGTCGGACTGCATCGCTCGGATCTGGTCGCGCCCGAGCTGACCCAGGTACCGGTAGATCAGCAGCGCCGACCCGATCATCGCGACGAACCCCACGGCCGCGATCCACGGGCTCACCACGAACAGGAGCAGCAACACGAAGCCGATCACGAACACGATCGCCGCGAGCCGGATGCGACGCGCGAGGTGCGTATACAGGTCGGTGCGCCCGACCTGTTCGACCAGCTTCGGATCGTCCTCGGCCAGCCGTCGCTCGATCTCCTCGAGGATGCGTTGTTCGTGTTCGCTCAGGGGCATGCGGTTCCTCCGGCGAGTCTCGCCCGACGGTCGTTGGGGGTAGCCCTTCGGACCCCTCGATTATAGGGAGCCTTCCCGACCATGGAACCCACGCGTTCAGATCGGCCGGTCACGCCGAGAGCGATCGAGCAGCGAGGCGGGCATCGCCGCGCCACGCCCGAACCGATGCTCGATGCGGTCGACGGCCCGTTCCACGTCGCCCCACCGCTCCCCGCGCAGCAGGGCGAGCTGCTCGGCGCCCGCGGACACCAACCCGCTCGCCTGCACCCCCAGCAGGCGCACACGCCGGCGTTCCCCCGGCAGGGCGCGGTAGAGCTCGGCGACCGTGTGGTAGAGATCCGCGCCCACGTCGGTGGGGTCGGTCGACGTCTTCGACCGCGTGAGCGTGGCGAACGTCGCCAGTCGCACCTTCATCGTCACGGTGCGGGCGCGATATCCGTCGGCACGCAGCCGCGACGCCACCTTCCCCGAGAGCGCCAAGAGCTCGCGCAGGAGGGTCTCGTCGTCGTCGAGGTCGACCTCGAACGTCTCCTCGTGGCCGACCGACTTCGGCGCCTCGTAGGGCACGACGTGGCGGTCGTCGACGCCGTGGGCGAGCCGCGTCAGATGCCGGGCGTGCTGCTCGCCGAGCAGGCGCGCGAGGATCGGCTCGGGGGTCGCGGCGAGGTCGCCGATCGTGCGCACCGCCAGACGCGAGAGCACCTCGCCGGTCTTCTCCCCCACGCCCCACAGCCGGCCGACCGGCAGCGGCTCGAGGAACCCGAGCACGCCGTCCACCGGCACCACGAGCATCCCGTTGGGCTTGCAGTGGTCGGAGGAGAGCTTGGCCACGAACTTCGTCGGCGCGACCCCGACCGAGCACGTGACCCCGACCTCGCGTTCGACCTCGGCCCGGATGCGCGCGGCGATCGCCCGCGGCTCGCCGAACAGCATCGTGGCCCCGCCGACGTCGAGGAACGCCTCGTCGAGGGAGATCGGTTCGACGAACGGCGTGTGGGCGAGCAGCACCTCGCGGAACCGGTTCGAGTGCGCCTGGTACGCCTCGAAGTCGGGTGGCACGAACACGCCGTCGGGGCAGAGCCGGCGCGCTCGCACCGTGGGCATCGCCGAGCGCACGCCGAACCCGCGGGCCTCGTACGACGCCGAGCTCACGACCCCACGGCCGCCCACGCCACCGACGATCACCGGCTTCCCGGCGAGCGACGGGTCCTTCAGCATCTCGACCGAGGCGTAGAACGCATCGAGATCGGCGTGCAGGATCGGTTCGGGCGGGCGCTCGTCGGGCAGAGCCTGGCCTCGTGGTCGGCCGGTCATCCGAACATCATCCCGCGGAGCCGGGGCTCGCGTGCCAGAGCGAGCGCGGCCCGGCGCCGGCGGGTGTCGAGCTCGCCTTGCCCCACGCCTGGCCGCGCACGGCCTCGCGCAGACGGCCCTCGGCACGCGCCCGATGCAACGCCGACAGATCCCAGACCTCCTCGGCGACCACGCTCACGCCGCCGACCCCGGTGCGTCTGAGCTCGCCCGCGACCGCGAGCGCGTACCCGTGGAAGACGGTCGTCGCCACTTTGGGCTGCACCGACTCGAACACCGTCACCTCCACCGGCCCCGTCGCATCGTCGAGCGTGAGGAAGATGATGCGCTGGCCGCTGCGGATCGCCGGGGTCTGCGAGGCGACCTTCACGCCAGCGACGACCACCTTCGAGCCGCCGCGCGCGGAGCGAAGGTCCTTCGAGCGTGTGACCCCGAGGTCGCAGAGGAGCGGCTCGTAGAAGCTCACGATGTGCCGTGTGGCGTCGAGTCCGAGCACCTCGAGCTCGGCGCGCACCACCTCGGCGTCGGAGTAGTCCGTGAACCGGTGCCCCTCGGCCGGATCGGCGCCCATCGTGAGCGTGAGCTGATCACCCTCGCGCTCGGCCTCGGTGGTCATCGCCACGTAGAGGTGGCGACGGCGAGCCGGCTCGAGCGCGTCGAACGCGCCGGCATGCGCCAGCGCCTCGGTCACCGGACGGCTCACGGTGGTGCGCCGCATGAAGTCGCCCACGTCGCGGAACGCCCGGTCGGCGCGCGCCATCAGGATCGAGCGGATCTCGGCGCCGCTGATGCCGTGCACATCCTGGAACCCGAGCCTGATGCCCCATCGTCCTTCGACCTCCTCGACCACGTACTCGGGCTCGCTGCGGTTCACGTCGAGCGCCAGGATCGGGATGTCGTGACGGCGGGCATCGTCGAGGATCGTGCGACGCGGGTACATGCCGGGGTCGTGGGTCAGCAGGCCGGCATACATGTGAGCCGGATGGTGCGCCTTCAGCCACGCACTCTGGTAGGTCGGCACCGCGAACGCTGCCGCGTGCGCCTTGCAGAAGCCGAAGCTCGCGAACTGCGTCACCGCATGCCAGACCTCGGCGGCCGCATCGCGATCGACGCCACGGGCGACCGCGCGCTCGATGAAGTCGGCCTCGAAGCCCGGCAGCAGGTCGTCGCGATCGAGATGTCGCCGGATGTGGTCGGCGTAGGTCTCGGTGTAGCCGGCGAGCGCGGCGAGCGCCCTGATCACCTGCTCGTGGAAGACGATCACCCCGTACGTCTCCTGCAGGGGCCCGCGCAGCCCGGGGTGGATATACGTCGGACGCTCGAACGCCGAGCGCCGTCGCAGGTAGGGCGTGATCATGTCGGACTTCACCGGCCCGGGCCGGAACAGCGAGATGTCGACGATCAGGTCCTCCCAGCGGTCGGGCTGGAGCTTCTGCAGCAACTCACGCTGGCCCGGCGACTCGATCTGGAAGCACCCGAGCGTATCGGACGCGCGAACGAGCTCGAACGTGGCGGGGTCGTCGAGCGCGATGCGGTCGAGGTCGACCTTCTCCCCCGTCGTGCGCGCGATCTCGTCGAGCGCGTGTCGCATCGAGCTCAGCATGCGCACGCCGAGGATGTCGAGCTTCAGGTAGCCGAGCAGCTCGACGTCGTCCTTGTCGGCCTGGATCATGCGATGGCCGTTCGCGCTGCGCTCCAGCGGTACGCGTTCGACCAGGTCGTGGCTCGCGAGCACGATGCCGCAGGGATGCAGCGCGATATGTCGCGGGAAGCCGCCGATCCTCTCGGCGACGCCGATCAGGCGTTGCATCTGCTCGAAGCGGAGGTTGATGTCCGCCAGTTCGGGCAGGCGCTCGATCGCCTCGCGCAGGTGTCGCGCCGAGATGTGCGGGAACGACTTCGCGACGACACCGACCTCGGTATCGGGCAGCCCGAGCGCCTTGCCGACCTCGCGGATCGCCGAGCGCGCGCGGTACGTGTCGATCATCGCGACGCAGCCTGCGCGCTCTTCCCCGTGGCGGCCGAGGATCATGTCGTAGACGTCCTCACGCCTCGCTGACTCGACATCGATGTCGATGTCGGGAAGGTCCTTGCGCATCGGATTCATGAACCGCTCGAACGACAGGTCGTGGCGGAGCGCGTCGACGTCGGAGATGCCCGTCAGGTAGCACACGAGCGATCCGGCGGCCGACCCCCGGCACGCGGCCCTGATGCCCATCGCCTTCACGTCGGCGACGATGTCGGCCACGGTGAGGAAGTACGCCGCGAATCCCATGCGCCGGATCATCGAGAGCTCGTGGTGCAGCCGATCGCGCAGACGCTCGTCATCACGCATCTCGCGTTCGTGCACCCCCCGCCAGCACCGTTCGGCGAGCACGGCATCGGCGCTGCGGCGCTGCGGCGTCGGGAAGTCGGGGAAGTGGATGCGCCCGAGCCCCAGGTCGAACCGGCACATGTCGGCGACCTCGAGCGTCGCGTCACACAGGTCGGGGCGCTCGGCGAAGAGCGCGCGCATCTCGGCGGCGGGCTTCAGCCAGCCTTCGGCGTTGCGCCGGGTGACGTTCGTCTCGGCGAGCGGCACGAGTCGCCGCATGCACTCGAGCACGTCGGCCACGAACGCGTCGCCGGGCTCGAGGTAGCGCACGGGGTTCGTCGCGACGGCGCCGACGCCGGCACGCTCGGCGAGGCGCAGCATCGCGCGGGCCTCGTCGTTCGATCCGCGTTCGAGCCGCTGCTCGACGCCGACGAAGAGCCGCTCACGCCCGAACGCCTCGCGGAACGGGTCGAGCATCCGTGTGGCGTGGTCGACGCGGCCCTGGGCGGCCGCTCGCCCCGGGTGCGACCGAGGTCCGGCGATCGCGACGAGCCCCGCTGCGTGCGCGCAGATCTGCATCGGGTCGACCCAGGGGTCGCCGCGCTCGCCGAGCATGTGCGCGTCGGTGAGCAGCCGGCAGAGGTTCGCGTACCCCGTGTCGTCGGTCGCGAGCAGCACCACGTGCGCGTCACCCGGTGGAGGTGCACTCGCGCGCACGGTGATCGACGCACCCAGGATCGGCCGCACACCTTCGGCCTCGCACGCCCGCACGAACCGTGCGGCGCCGTAGAGCCCGTCACGATCGGTCATGGCCACGGCCGGCATGTCGTTCGCTGCCGCGCGCGCCGCGAGCTGCTCGGTGGTGAACGCACCTTCCTTCAGGGAGAAGCACGACCGAACGTCGAGGTGCACGAACGGAGCCGTCATGTCGTCACTCGTGTTCGATCCCGACTTCCGCCGGGAAGGCTTCGAGTCGGTGCCCTAGCGAGGAGACGTCACTCAGCGCTGCCAGATCGAGGGGTCGTGCGCGAAGTGCACGCGGACCGGGTCGAGCAGCCGCAAGCGATCCACCGATCGTGCATACGCGTCGGGGTCGGGCGCGCTCGATCGGCCCGATGCGTCGGGACCCTCGGCTCCCTGCCACTCCTCGCGAGACTGCACCGCCTGGCCGGCGAGCACGATCGCACCCCCCGGCGCGTCGATGACCACCGACTGGTGTCCTGCGGTGTGTCCCGGCGTCGGGACCAGCCGGATGCCGGATGCGACCTCGGCTTCGCCGTCGAGGAGCTCGTACGTGAGCACCGGCACGTCGATCCACTCGGGCACCGTGTAATCGGGTTCGCGCACCATGGCCCACTCGGTGCGCTGTACGAAGATCGGGATGCCTCGCAGCCGCGTGTTCTGCCCGCAATGATCGAAGTGCAGGTGGCAGTTGGCCGCTCCCGTCACGTCGGCGAGCGAGATGCCGGCCTCGCCGAGGGCATCCTCGACCGGGCGGACTCGTGGCGAGAACGTCGCGTCGATCTCGGCGTTGCCGAAGCCGGCCCCGTTGTCGAACAGGAAGATCCCTTCGGGATGCTCGACCGCGTGCCCGTACGACGGCCACCACTCGACCCCCAGGAGCTCCCGCTCCGCATCGGGCAGCCGCAGTTCGGAGACCAGGAAGGGGATGACGCGCACCTCGCCACGCTACCTTCTTGAGCGCTAGTCCCACAGGCGCTCCATGTGCCAGCGGTCCCTGGCCCGGTCGAAGTAGAGGTCCCAGACCGCGCCGCCGCGTGCCTCGACCCGCCAGTACTCGCGATCGCGGCCGTCGGACCACCACCGGCCCTCGATCTTCCACCGCCCGATCACGTCGGCGACCTCGTAGCGGTTGCCTCGCCACTCGAACGCGCTCGGCATGCCGGTGTCACGTTCGACACTGATCTCCTCGTCGAATCGTTTCGTCACGTGACGGGCCTCACAGACACCGGGTGGACCAAAGTTTCTATCGAACATGTGTTCGAGCGGAGGATGAATGTACGCCCGGCCTCCGACATCCGTCAAGACACGGTCCGGAACGGCGGGCGGCCCGTATCATGCTGGCCATGACGACCGTCGCGGACCCGAATGAACTCAGCTCCTTCGCTCCGCTGACGTCGACCGAGGAGCAGATCGAGCTCGTCGAGCACTACTCCGCCCACAACTACCATCCCCTGCCGCTCGTCGTCGCCGAGGCCGAAGGTGCGTGGGTCACCGACGTCGAAGGCAAGCGGTACCTCGACATGCTGGCGGCCTACTCGGCCCTCAACTTCGGGCATCGCCACCCCGATCTGATCGCCGCCGCGCACGCCCAGCTCGACAGGGTGACCCTGACCAGCCGGGCGTTCCACAACGACAAGATGGGGCCCTTCTGCCAGGGGCTGGCCGAGCTCTGTGAGATGGAGATGGTCCTGCCCATGAACTCCGGGGCGGAGGCCGTCGAGACCGCGGTGAAGACCGCACGACGGTGGGGATACGACGTGAAGGGCGTGCCGGAGGATCGCGCCAAGATCGTCACCTGCACGGGCAACTTCCACGGCCGCACGATCACGATCGTGAGCTTCTCGACCGACCCGAGCGCCAAGGGCGGATTCGGGCCGTTCACACCCGGGTTCGAGACCGTTGCCTACGGCGACGCCGATGCGCTCGAGATCGCGCTCGCCGACCCCGAGGTCGTCGGCTTCCTCGTCGAGCCCATCCAGGGCGAGGCGGGCGTCATCGTGCCTCCCGAGGGGTACCTGCGGCGCGCCCGCGAGCTCTGCGACGAGCATCGGGTGTTGTTGATCGCCGACGAGGTGCAGTCGGGCCTCGGTCGCACCGGACGCACCTTCGCGTGCGAACACGAAGACGTGCGTCCGGACGTCTACGTGCTGGGCAAGGCGCTCGGCGGCGGCATCGTGCCGATCTCGGCCGTCGTGTCGAACCGAGACGTGCTCGGGGTCTTCCGCCCGGGTGAGCACGGCTCGACGTTCGGGGGGAACCCGCTCGCATGCGCGATCGGTCTCGAGGTGCTGCGCCTGCTGAGCACCGGCGAGTACCAGGAGCGCGCGGCCACGCTGGGCACCCGGCTGATCGAGCGCCTCCGGGCCGGAGCCCCGGCCGGCGTCGTCTCGGAGGTGCGGGGCAAGGGGCTCTGGGTCGGCATCGAGCTGGTCCCCGACGGATCGCCCGCTCGCGAGACGTGCGAGCGCCTGCTCGACATGGGCGTGTTGGCCAAGGACACGCACGAGACCACCGTGCGACTCGCTCCCCCGCTCTGCGTGACCGAGGAGGACCTGGACTGGGCGGCGGAGCGGATCCTCACGGCCCTGGCCGAGCGGCTCGACTGATCGGTGACGGCACCGCCCCCGAGGCGGAACCCCTCTCGCCCGGCTCCGTCGTCACGCTCCGGGAGCTCTGGCAGGGGCGGCCCACCTCCCTGCGGCCCGTCCGCGTCGTCGACGACGTTCCTCATCACCACCGGTCCTTCTACCTCGCGCCCGGATCCCGGTGGCTGAACGACCCTCGTCACATGGGCGAGGTCCGGTTCCTGGAGGAACCGTGGGAGCTCGAGCAGAAGGTCCGCGACCGACCCGTCCTGTCGTTCTCGTTCCCCGAGACCGCCTACGCCGTGCTGCTCTCCTGGAGCGCCGACTGGGCGTTCGAGGGGTACTACGTGAACATCCAGTCGCCCCTGCGTCGACACGGCGACACGTTCGACTACACCGACTGGTTCCTCGACGTGCGCATCCCGCCCGCCCGCGACACCTACGAATGGAAGGACGAGCACGAGCTCGCCGAGGCGGTCGAGCGGGGACTGCTCACCCGCGCCGACGCCCACGGGGTACGGTGGGCGGGGGAACGCGCGATCGAGCACATCGTCTTGCACGAACCCCCGTTCGACCTCGACTGGCCGTCGTGGCGCCCCGATCCCTCGTGGGAACCCCTGGATCTGCCGGACGACGTCACCTGAGGTGAACGTCCGCATCCCACACCCCGGCGGAGGGGGGCGTAGGATGCCGCCGACCGTTCAGTCGAGAAGGGGGATCCATCATGGACGATTCGGGTGGTTTCACCACCCCGCCCCCGCCTCCGCCACCGCCCGGTGGCGAGGGAGGCGCAGGAGGGCCCGGCCTCCCGCCGCGTGGGATCGGGGAGGTCCTGAGCACGGCGTTCGAGATCTACAAGGCGAACGCCGCGAGCCTGCTGATGATCGTCGCGATCGTCGTGGTGCCGCTCACGTTCATCAGTGCATTCCTCGGGGGGGTTGTGTTCGCCCCCGAGACCACCACGGAGGTGGTCTTCGGGCAGGAGATCGAGGTGACGACGCAGTCGGCCGGAGCGGCCCTGCTCGTCGGGGCGATCGCCGCCGTGATCGGCGTGATCATCTCCGCGGTGCTGCAGGCCGCGATCATGCGGGGCGCCGCCCAGGGCAGCATCGGCGACGCCGTCGACATCGACGCGTCGTACAAGTGGGGCTTCGCGCGGTTCGGCAGCGTGCTGCTGATCTCGATCCTCGTGGGTCTCGCCGTGTTGGGCGGCCTCCTCCTCTTCGTGCTCCCGGGCATCTTCCTCGCGGTGATGTTCGCCGTCGCGATCCCGGCGCTCGTCGTCGAGAACCGCCGCGGCACCGACGCGATGGGGCGCTCGTGGAACCTGGTCAAGGGCCACTTCTGGCACGCGTTCGGGCTGATCGTGCTGACCTTCATCATCACCGCGGTCGTGGCGGGCATCATCGGCGCCATCGGCACCGCGATCAGTGACAACTGGTTCGTGTCGTGGATCTTCAGCTCCGTGGCGCAGATCATCGTCGCGCCCTTCTCGGCGCTGATCAGCGTGTTGCTGTACCTGGACCTGCGGGCCAGGACGGAATCGCTCACCGCCGACGGGTTGCGTGTCGAGCTGAACCGCTCCGTCTGACACCTTCCGCCAGCACCGGACCGAGGGCGCCCCGCGTGGGCGCCCTCGGCGTGTCCGGACCACCGCCCACCGGTTGTCGGCGGCGCCTCGACCGGCGAAGGTAACGCGCATGACGCTTTCGCCCGACCTCTCCGCGCTCCGATCGCGCTTCCCCGCCCTCGCGCGGACCCAAGACGGCCGTCCCGTGGTCTTTGCCGACGCGCCGGGCGGATCCCAGGTGCCCGACACCGTGATCGACGCGGTCGAGGGTCACTACCGGGGCGGTATCTCGAACATGGACGGGGTGTTCGCCGCGAGCGAGGACCTCGAGGCGACGGTGGCCGCGGCTCGGCGCGCCGGCGCCGATCTCGTCGGCGCCGATCCCCGGCAGATCGTGTTCGGGGCGAACTCGACGTCGCTGCTGTTCCACCTGTCGCGGTCGTTCGCCCGGACGATCGGTCCCGGGGACGAGGTCGTCGTCACCAGGCTCGATCACGACGCGAACGTGCGCCCATGGGTGCTGGCCGCACGCGATGCGGGTGCGACCGTGCGCTGGGTCGACGTTCGGCCCGATGACGCGACCCTCGACATCGACGCGTTCGACGAGGCGCTGGAGCGCGGACCCGCGCTCGTGGCGTTCACGCTCGCCTCGAACGCGGTCGGCACCGTGACCCCGGCCTCCGCCCTCGTCGCCCGCGCCAAGGCGGCGGGGGCGATCGTCGCCGTCGACGGCGTGCACGTCGCCCAGCACCGCTCGATCGATCTGGGGCTCCTCGGGGCCGACATCGTGACCATCTCGCCGTACAAGGTCTTCGGGCCGCACATGGGCATGGTCGCCGCAACGCCGGCGGTACTCGACGGATGGGATCCCTACCGCGTGCGCCCGGCCGAGCACTACCCGTCGCCCGAGCGCTGGGAGACCGGCACCCAGAACCACGAGGCCATGGCCGGCTT
>Ga0190270_10001805_pt1 | contig 10138 bp, 6 predicted proteins | sample Popmic320T_FD_133748 | JGI IMG/M metagenome (GOLD analysis project Ga0190270, IMG submission 133748) | Populus adjacent soil microbial communities from riparian zone of Weber River, Utah, USA - 320 T | ecosystem: Environmental > Terrestrial > Soil > Riparian zone | place: USA: Utah | collected... | reverse complement strand
GGATACTCCAAGGTGATGCCGTTGGCCCCCAGGATGGTCCGACACTCGCGGGCGATCGCCAGCGCCTCGCGTACGTTGTTGAGCTTGCCCAGGCTGACTTGTTGCGGCTCCAGTCGATGATCATCTTTGAGCCGCCCCAGGTGCAGTGCTAGCAAGAACCCCTTTTGCAGCTCCAGCGCCATGTCCGCAAGTTTTGCCTGGGTGAGCTGGAGCGATGCCAACGGCCGGTCGAACACCTCCCGAGAGATGGCGTAGTCGATCGCAGTTTCCAGGCAATCGCGCGCGGCACCGAGAACACCGAAGACGATGCCGAATCGCGCTTCGTTGAGGCAAGACAGCGGCCCACGCAGTCCAATCGCCTCCGGGAGCACGGAATCAGGTGGCAGGTGGACATCCTCGAGCACCAGCTCGGAGGTGATGGAGGCTCGCAACGACAGTTTCTTGGTGATCTTGGGAGCCGAGAAGCCGGGTGTTTCGGTCGGGACAACGAAGCCCCTGATCCCATCGTCGGTTTGGGCCCACACGATCGCTACGTCGGCAACCGAGCCGTTGGTGATCCACATCTTGGTGCCATTGATCACCCAGTCCTCCCCGTCCCGCTTGGCGCGCGTCCGCATACCCGCTGGGTTGGAGCCGAAGTCGGCCTCGGTTAGCCCGAAGCAGCCGATGGCTTCGCCCGTGGCCATCCGGGGCAGCCAGGTGGTCTTCTGCTCCTCGCTCCCGAACTTCCAGATCGCAAACATGGCAAGGGAACCCTGAACCGACACCATGCTGCGTACCCCGGAGTCGCCAGCCTCCAGTTCGAGGCAGGCCAGCCCGTACGAGACGGCGTTCGCTCCCGCGCAGCCGTATCCCTGCAGGTGCATGCCGAGCAGTCCGAGAGCACCGGCCTCGCGCATCAGTCCAAGATCGAGATCTCCACGCTCGAACCAGTCAGCGATGTTCGGCGTGACCCGCTGCTCCACGAATTCGCGAACAGTCGCTTGGATGTCACGCTCCTCCGCACTGAGAAGATGATCAATTCCAAGCAGCTCGAGCGGTCCCGTTCGGCTCATCGATTTGTCTCCATCTCTTCGGGGTGAGGACTGCTCATCAACCTCAGTCCCGCCTTCTCGATCTCTTCCTCACTCAGCAGCACGTAGTCAGCCGCTGCGCCCAATGGCACGAAGCTGTCCTGGCTGGACACCCGCTGCACCGGTCCGGTAAAGCCACCCTCGACCAAGGCAGTGACAACACCTTCACCCACGCCTCCACTGTGCCGCGTCTCATCGACAACCAGGACTCTGCCGGTCGATCGGGCTGCGGCAAGGATGTCCTCGACCGGCAGTGGAGCCAGCCAGCGCAAGTCCAATACCCGTGCGGCGATCCCGGCAGATGCAAGCTGGCGGGCTACCCGTAAGCTCATTGGCACTCCGTTACCAAAGCTGATCATGGTCAGTGCTGCCGACCCGCTGCCGTAGCTTCGGGCTTGACCGATCGGCACGTGCTCGTCATGATCAACAGCCAGCCACGCCTGATCGCCAGCCTGGTAGAGATCTCGCCGGTGGTATAGCGCGATGGGCTCGAGAAAGACTGACAGCGTCGAGTCTGTGATGGCAGCAGCCACACAGGTCCGCAACATTGCGGCGGCGTCATCGGCGCGTGCTGGGCAAGCCAACACGAGCCCGGGAATGTCGCGCAGCACGGCCACAGCGTTGTCGTTGTGGAAATGTCCGCCGAAGCCTTTCTGGTAGCCGAGACCGGCGAGTCGCACGACCATCGGATTGCTGAAGCGGCCACGTGAGAAGAAGGGCAGCGTGGCAGCCTCCCCGCGGAGCTGGTCCTCCGCGTTGTGTAAGTAGGCGAGGTATTGCACTTCAGGAATCGGGATCAGCCCGGCGAGCCCGGCGCCCAGCCCAAGACCGAGAATGGCCTGCTCGTCGAGCAAGGTGTCGAAGACTCGGGCGGTTCCATGTCTCCGGGCAAGACGTGTCGTGACGCCATAAACCCCACCTTTGACACCAACGTCCTCGCCGAAGATGATCACTCGATGATCACAGGCCAGTAGCCCGTCAAGTGTGCGATTGATCGACTCGGCGAGGGTACGCGGTGTTGGATCGTGTGTGGTTCGGAGCTTCACTACCGCGTCCGCGACTTTGACCGGATGGCGCGGCGCGAGAGGCGCCATGATTTCCGCCGCAGAGCTGAGTTGTGGGTCGTCTGCGAGTCTTTCAACCTCCTCATCAATCTCGAGCCGGATGGCGTCGTAGCGAGCCAGGATCTCCTCAGCACTCGCGCCGGTTGCACGCAGGCAGGAAGCCGTGGCCAGCAGTGGATCAAGGGTGTAGTCCGCTTCGATCTCTCGCGGTTTGCGGTAACTGATCTCCGCATCGCTGCCGGCGTGGCCTCCGAAACGTACGGTTCGCAGGTGCAGGAAGGCTGGTCGCCGCTCCCCGCGCACGGTGTCCGCGGCTTGCACGATCGTCGGCCAGGCGGTCGCAGGATCTGAGCCGTTGGCCGACGCGTACGCCAGTCCCGGCCTGGATCCGTACGCCTGCTCGATCCAGCCGGACGGCGTCGGGACCGAGATGCCAAAGCCGTTGTCCTCGCAGACAAACAGAATCGGCACGGGCAGCCCTCGATATGCCGTGGCCAGTGCGGCATTGATTGCGCCGGCAGCGGTGGAGTGGTTCGCCGAAGCGTCGCCGAATGAGCACAGCACCACGGCGTCTTCGGGCCACTCGCAGTCCACCTGCAGCCGATGTGCGCGGTGCAGCGCGATCGCCAGGCCGACTGCCCTCGGGAGATGGGAGGCGATTGTCGAGGTCTGCGGGATGACAGCCAGGTCGGGATGGCCGAAGACCTTGTGCCTCGCGCCGGCAATCGGCTCATGCGCCAACCCCATCAGGCCTTGCAACACATCTCGGACGGGCGTGGATCCTGGCACCTGATGGGCGCGTGCCACGTAGAAGGCACCTGAGCGGTAGTGCAGCAAGGCCGGATCTGTGGTCCGTAGGGCCAGCGCGACCATGGCGTTGCTCTCATGCCCAGAAGAACCGATGGTGTAGAACCCGCGACCTTCGCGCTGCAGCTCCCGCGCCACGAAATCCAGGTGCCGACAGGTCGCCTGCGCCGCGAACAGCCCCCACCACCACGCCGACTTGTCAGAATCTGAGGGACCTATAGCACCCGCAGGTTCTGACAAGTCGATGAGGGAGTCGCGGAAGTGACGATCCAGCGGATCCATCAAGAGCTCTACAGGCGGAAGGTGGTGTCCGGAGCGAGCTCAACGATGTCCATCTGAGCCTTCTGCAGTCGCCCGGAGTAGTCCCAGTTCATCGCTTGCCAACGGGTGAACTGATCCAGCACCCAGACGCCGGACTGCCGGGACCCGTTGCCTGACTTGCCGTTGCCGCCGAACGGCAGATGAGCCTCGGCGCCCGAGGTCGAGTTGTTGATCGACACCATGCCCGCGCTGATCTTGTCCCGGAAGGTGAACGCGTCTTTGGGATCGGTGGTGTAGATGGAGGAGGAAAGCCCGTATCCCGGAGCGTTCGCCAGCTCAATGGCTTCGTTGAGCGACTGATACGTGGTCACGCCCACGATCGGCCCGAAGGTCTCCTCCATGAAGATCCGATCACCGAGGCGTACTCCGTCGACAACCATCGGGTGGTAGTACAGCCCAGTGCTCGGATCACCCACGAAGCGATCCCGCGGGTTGTCTTTGGTGATCCTGCCGTACGCCGCTTGGACCGCGTGATGCGGCTGCACCCAGCCCAAGAACTCCTCATAGCGCTCCGCGAACTTCGCGTCAAGCATCGGGCCCATCAACACATCGTGAGTGGGATCCCCAACGCGGGCGCCGGCCAAGGCCGCATTGAACCGGGCCAGGAATTGATCATGGACTGACGCATGCACGATGACCGTGCCAAGCGAGGTGCAGCGCTGCCCGGCAGTGCCGAAACCCGAGAACAGCGCACCCTCCACAGCAAGATCAAGATCAGCGCTCGGTGTCACGAGCAGCGGATTCTTGCCGCCCAGCTCCAAGCACGCGGTCTGCAAATGGCGCCCAGTCAACGCGCCAATCTCCCGGCCGACCGCGGACGACCCTGTGAAGCCGACTTTGTCGACCAGGCCAGCCTCCAATGATTGCTTTAGCCCTGAAAAGGTCGCGGGGCCATCGGCCTGCACAACATTGAAAACCCCGTCAGGCAGCCCGCCGCCGCGGACAAAAAGTTCGTGAAACGCCGCGCTGCTCACTGCTGAGTATTCGGCTGGCTTCCACACAACTGTGTTGCCCGCCAGCAGCGCCGGCACGATGTACCAGGCGGGGACGGCCACCGGGAAGTTCCCGGCCGTGATCACTGCGACAGTGCCGACCGGCCTCCGGAAGGTGAACAGCTGCTTGTCCGGCATCTCGCTTGGCACGGTCTGCCCGTAGAGTCGGCGGCCTTCGCCAAGGAAGAAGTCGCAGGTGTCGATGATCTCGCGTACCTCACCCAGCGCTTCGGAGTACGGCTTCCCGATCTCGGCAGTGACCAGTCGTGCCAACGCCTCCGCATTTTCTTCGATCAGCCGGCCAATGTGCGCGATCGCGCGACCCCGGATCGGCGCGGGTATGGTCGCCCACTCCTCCTGCGCCTTCTTGGCTGACTCGGCGGCCCTCACGAAGGTGGAGGCGTCGCCGAAGGACACCTCGCCGACAACCTCATCAAGGCGTGCTGGATTCGTGCTCGGTAGCGTACGGCCACCAGGCACGGGTGCGCCGTCGATGACCGAAGTCACCAACCCGCGAAGCGCGGGTGCGGCGCGGGGGATCACATTCCCCGACCTATCTCCACTCACGTGTACTGCAGCTCCTTGCTGGCGATGCGCACGACGGAGCGACGAGTAGCTCCAACGGCATCGTCAATCTCATCCTGACTCACCGACAATGCTGGACGGAAGCGGATCGAGCGCTCGCCGCAGGGCAGCACAATCACTCGCTCGACCGTCCGCAGATCGTTGACCACGGCATCGCGCTCGTCGCGGGTTTCGAGGTCAAAGGCGACGAACAGACCGCGCCCGCGGACGTTACTGATCAGCTCCGTTTCGTGACGAAGCTCCTCGAGTCCGGCCACCAGTTGGTCGCCTTTAGGCCCAGCCAGCTCGATCAGACCCTCGGATTCGATGATCTCCAATGCTCGGCGCGAGCGGACCATGTCGACGAGCCCGCCACCCCAGGTTGAGTTGATCCGTCCGGAAACCGTGAACACGTTGTCAGGTACCTCATCGACCCGGCCGCCGGCCATAACGCCGCCGACTTGCGCCTTCTTGGAGAATGCGACGACATCAGGCTGGATTCCCAGTTGCTGGTACGCCCACGGGGTTCCCGTGGTACCGACCCCGGTCTGCACCTCGTCCAGGATGAACAACGCATCGTGGGAGTGCACCAGCTTGAGCATGGCCTGCAGAAACTCCGCTCGCATGTGGTTGTCACCGCCCTCGCCCTGGATCGGCTCCGCAATGAACGCGGCAATGTCGTGAGGGTGCTCGGCGAAGGCGCGTTCCGCTTGCTGCAGCGCACGTTCTTCAGCGGCAATCACCTGATCGAGATGATCACTGAGCGGGTGGGTAATCGCCGGCACGTCGATCCTCGGCCATCCGAACTTCGGGAATCGGTCGGTCTTGTTGGGTTCGGTGTTGGTCAGCGACAGCGTGTAGCCGCTGCGGCCGTGGAAGGCGCGTGTCAGGTGCATGATCTGACTGCCGAGGTTCCGGTCGATCCCCGCGGCCTCGTTCTTGCGGCTCTTCCAGTCGAATGCGACCTTGAGCGCATTTTCGACGGCCAAGGCGCCACCTTCGATGAAGAACAGGTGGGGGAGTGCGGGATCACCGAGCACACGAACGAAGGTCTCAACGAACTCCGCGTACGCGGTGCTGTACATGTCCGGATTGGCAGGCTTGTTGACAGCAATCTGGGCAAGCTCGGCCATGAACGTCGGATCGTCAGCGATGCCGGGCGGATTGACCCCCAACGGAGCCGAGGCGAAGAACGTGTACATGTCGAGGTAGCGCTCGCCGGTACGAGCATCAACCAGGCGACTTCCCAGGCTCCGCTTAAGGTCTAGAACGAGTTTCATACCGTCGGTCAACACGTGCCGGGCCAGCACCTCGTGCACCTCCAGTGCCTGGAGATGTGTCTGTTCGGCCATGGGTCTCCTTCCCCCGAGCAAAAAAAATCCACGTGACCCCCACACCGGTGCCACAGATTCTAACGCACCTGCGCAAATTTGCGCCAATATGCCGAAGAGTCATGCAGTTTTGCAGGGCCGCTGCTCCCGCTGCGTCGACCAGGCCTGCTCACAGTCCCAAAACCGCGGACATCTCCGACCGGATCGTGGCAAGGATCGATCGCGCCTCGGCGCGGGTGGCAGCCAGATCGGGGCTGCTCGGGGTACCCAGATGTACCTCGAGATAACACTTGAGTTTCGGCTCGGTACCAGACGGCCGGACTACGACCCTGATCATTTCGCCGGTGATCAACACCGCATTTGTGGGCGGCAATTCCTGACTGCCGTGGGCCAGATCGCGCACCGAGGTGGGCTGTCCAGCAAGGATTCTGGGCGGGCGCGCCCGAAGCCGATCCATGGCTGAGGTGATGATCATGGGATCCGGGACGCGTACCGAAACCTGGTCGGTCTGGTAGACCCCATAACGGCGTGCGATCTCATCCAAGCGATCAGCGAGGGTCCGTCCCTCGGCCTTGACTCCGGCGGCCAGGGTCAGCACCATGATCAGCGCGGATACCCCGTCCTTGTCAGGAACCGCCTCCGGATCGACGCAATAGCCAATCGCTTCTTCATAGCCGTACGCCAGGCCAGGTACCCGCCCGATCCACTTGAACCCGGTCAGTGTGTAGACGAAGGGTTGGCGGTACGCCGTCGCCATAGCTGAGAGTAGAGAGCTGGAAACGATCGAACATGCGTACGTACCGCGGACGCCGTGCCGCAGCGCGTCTTCGCCAAGCAGCACACCGAGCTCGTCGCCGCTCAGCATCCGCCACTTCCCATCGACGATCACCGCGATCGCACAACGGTCGGCATCCGGGTCGTTCGCGATGACCAGATCGGCGCCGATCTCTTGTGCTCGTGTCAGGGCGAGGTCGATGGCGCCAGGTTCCTCAGGATTCGGGAACGCCACTGTCGGAAACCTCGGATCCGGGTTGGCCTGCTCAGCAACCACATGAGGATGAGGAAAACCGCATGCACTGACCGCCCTTTCCACTACCGCGGCCCCCACGCCATGCAGTGGGGTGTAAACCCAGCGCACTTGGCGCGGTGCATCCCGACGTACCAGGCTGGCAACCCGATCTAGATAGGCCGACAGCAATTCCTCTCCGAGGACTGTGTAGGACTGTGAGCGCGGCACGTCGTCCAGGCTGTGCCGAGCGACCTGGTCGATCCATGCAGAGATCTCCGCGTCGGCGGGCGGCACGATCTGCGAGCCGTCCCCGAGATAGACCTTGTAGCCGTTGTCCTGAGGCGGATTGTGTGATGCCGTCACCACCACGCCGGCGACACAGCCGAAATGGCGGATCCCGAATGGCACCAGAGGTGTCGGACATGGTCCCGACGTGATCATGCTCTGGAAGCCAGCACCCGACATGATCTCCGCCGTGTCACGAGCGAAGATGTCCGACTTGTGCCGGGCATCGAAGCCGATGATCACCTTCCCACCAGCCAGACCATGATCAAGAAGGTAGCTGGCGAGTGCGGCGGCGGTTTGCCCGACGACGACTCGATTCATGCGGTTCGGTCCAGGGCTGAGCGCGCCGCGCAGTCCAGCCGTGCCGAACTGGAGTCGGGCGGAGAATGCGTCGGCAAGCTCGGCCCTTGCGCGGGCGTCCCCGGAATTCGCCGCCTTCGCTTGATCTACCAGCTGCTGCCGGGTCTGCGGATCCGGGTCCTGCTCGGTCCAGCTTGCGATCGCACGGACGAGGTCGGCGGAGAGCGCCGGTGCCCTGACTTTCACAGCGTTGCCGCGATTCCCCCGAGCAACTGTCGCAGCCGCGGCGCAGCTTCTCGTCCGGCCTCGAGCACATCTTCATGGCGGAGCGGCTCGGGTGAGATCCCAGCAGCCAGGTTCGTGACCAGGGAGATGCCGAGTACCTCCGCGCCCAGCTCCCGGGCCGCGATGGTTTCGATCGTGGTTGACATGCCGACCAGGTCCCCGCCCAGCGCTACTGCCATCCGCACCTCGGCAGGGGTCTCGAACTGCGGCCCCGGGAATTGGACGTAAACCCCTTCCGGCATGCCGTGGCCCACCGACCGAGCAAGATCACGCAGCCGCGCCGAGTAGGCCATTGACATATCGATGAAACGTGCACCAACCAATGGAGAGCTACCCGTCAGGTTGATGTGGTCGCGGATCAGCACCGTCGAGCCAGGCTGCCAGTCCGGGTTGAGGCCACCGGACCCGTTGGTCAGCACGATGACGTTGGCGCCGGCACAGACGGCAGTGCGCACCCCGTGCACCACCTGGTCCGCGCCCTGACCCTCGTACAAGTGGGTGCGCCCAGTGAAGATCGCCGTGATCTTGCCGGTTGGCGCCGAGACGATCCGGAGCGCTGCGCCATGACCAATGACCATCGGTTTCGCGAAGCCGGGCAGCTCGTCCAGCTCGCAGCTGCCGATCATCTGACCAAGATCATTAGCGGCGGCCGCCCATCCGGATCCCAGTACGAAAGCGGTGTCGAGCTGCGCGATCTGGAAGCGTTCCAGTATGGCGGCTGCGGCAAGCTTGGCGAGGGCGTACGGATCGGATGGCAGGCCATCGTTGAGCATGGTCGCACTCTAGCTGGGAAGAACGCGGGCCGTCTCGAGACGGCCCGCGGGTGATCAGATGCCATGAAGGACACTCGTTAGTCGTCTTCAGACGGCAAATGGCGATCTTGCTCAGTTAGGGCAGCTCGGTGTGGGCCTGGCGTAGGAATCCGGCTCACCAGCCGCTGGTGCAAGGGCGTGACCGCAGTTCCGCGACATAGTCCTTGGGGGCAGCAGCTGCTTCGGCGGCGTCGGCAAGAATGCCAATGGTCCGGGCGCTCGGGATGCCGCCTTCGAAGTCATTCAGCACATACACCCAGGCGGTCAGCTCGCCGTCGAGGGTAGCCACCCGTACCCGGACCTTGCGATACAGACCGGTGTCCGCGCTCTCCCACTCATCGAGGGTGTTCTCATCACCTGGTGTCACCTCGTACAGGGCGACAAAGACCTGACTGTCGGGTTGCTCGACCAACGTCGGCAGCGCGCCGTCCCAACCCTCGCCACCAAAGGTGATGCGCCAGCCCTCGATCCATCCAGTGCCGCGCAGCGGTGAGTGCGGACAGCGGCCGGCCATTTGACCGGGATCAAGGTTGCTCCCGTACGCCGCGTACAGCACAGCAGCGAGGTTATCTGGTCAGGCACCCCGCACGGGAGATGGAAGAATGCCGAAGGTGACCCGGGTGGTGATTGTCGGCGGAGGTCCTGGCGGTTACGAGGCGGCGTTGGTGGCCAGCCAGCTGGGTGGCGAGGTCACATTGGTTGACAGTGACGGCCTCGGCGGCTCGGCGGTGCTCACCGACTGCGTTCCCTCAAAGACCTTGATCGCCACGGCCGAAGTCATGACCGATGTCCGCCACTCGGCCGATCTTGGGATGCGGTTCGGCCCGCTTGATCAAGGGGATGTCGAGGCCGCCGTCCACGTCAACCTGCTTGCGGTCAACCAGCGTGTACTTGATCTTGCGAAGAGACAATCCTGCGACATCGAAGAGCGTCTGCTCCGCGAGAACGTCACCCTGGTAGCCGGCCGCGGCCGGCTTGATGGCCCGGAGCGTGTGATCGCCCAGACCGCAGATGGTGAGCAGTCCCTGCCAGCCGACATGATCTTGGTCGCCACAGGAGCACACCCTCGAGAGCTTCCTGACGCCAAGCCGGACGGCGAGCGGATCCTCACCTGGACGCAGGTGTACGGACTGACCGAGTTGCCGGAGCGGCTGATCGTTGTCGGCTCAGGAGTGACGGGCGCGGAGTTCGCCAGCGCGTACGACGCCCTCGGCTGCGAGGTGGTGCTCGTCTCCTCACGTGACAGGGTCCTCCCCGGCGAGGACGCCGATGCCGCTCAGGTGCTCGAGGATGTC
>Ga0190270_10001804_pt1 | contig 10139 bp, 10 predicted proteins | sample Popmic320T_FD_133748 | JGI IMG/M metagenome (GOLD analysis project Ga0190270, IMG submission 133748) | Populus adjacent soil microbial communities from riparian zone of Weber River, Utah, USA - 320 T | ecosystem: Environmental > Terrestrial > Soil > Riparian zone | place: USA: Utah | collected... | reverse complement strand
TTCCAATCTTCGAAAAACGCGACGCTGCAAAACCTAACTTCTGGCCTAAGCTTGAGCTTACAGACTTCCGTAAGGAAGCGATCACCTTTATAGAAACGTTTTACTTCGCCAACAATAAGTTGCCAAATCTTTCTGATTTCGTTCAAAAGTTTCCAGCCAACCTTCTTCCAAAGACCCCTTCCGATTGGGAAGACTTCTTAGTCAACATACAAGAACCTCTACAAGCCAGAGGTCTTCCCTACTACGAAACTCCACCACAGTACCTAGAGCCTAACTTTGTTCTAGCTGTTAACCTAGTTGTCAACGCTTACGACAAACGTACTGTTCCAGCTAAGCTCAAAGAAGCCGGCTTAACGACTAAGCAATGGACCGCTTTTCTCCGGAACCAGGATCATCAAGAATACTTCCAGAAGCGCTTAAACGCTATTTTCGACGATGATATGATAGCCGAGAGCAAGCTCGCAATCATGCGGCTGATTCAGGCCAACGACTTGCAAGCTGTTAAGTACTACAACGAACTGCAAAACATCTACCGGCCGCAGGAGTCTAACCAAATCCAGATCATCCTAATGGCGATTATGGAAATCCTGACACTACACGTAGACCCTGTAACAATTGGAAAAGTGGCAGAGGCGCTTCGACAGTCTCCACAACTTAAGGCGATCGAGGTTAACTCCAATGCTTAAGGGAGAACGGAACAAGCCCGTATGAAAGTGTACCCCCGCTCATTCTGGACGGCTAGTAACCCGCGGCCAGTTACGGTAGGGGATGCTTTTGCCGGCTTACCCTATTTCGATGAGCCCCCTGTAGGTATCTCGTTCCACCAACCCGAAGATGAAGTCCTTTACGCATACCGCAATCCTGCTAGAGAGTTAGAGCGTCTTCGACAACAGTCTGTTCAAGGTACGGGTCAATCGGACATTGATTATAACTACGCTATCTCCCAAAATACAGAAGGTGTCTACGTCTTACGGGGCGGAATTACAAAGTGTATCCAGACGAACAAGCTAAAGGTTCTAATGCTCTTAGGACGAAACGAAAAGCCTTCAGACACGCTTAAGAAGAATCAGGATGACTTTATTAACGCTCCTATCTCTAATCCTTATCCAGTTAACCCTCTCTCTGTAGGTCATTCTGACGTACACGTCTTTAACTTGATTGAATTCCTAGTAGAGCACGGTCTGTATCAAAACAGAAACGACGGATTCTATTCTCTCTTTGTTGAACACGCTATCCAGAAACTACAGAAAGACTTAGGACTAGCTATAAACGGTCAGTATTCGCTCTGGGTGATTAACGCTCTTGACAATATGAATAGAGAGTTTATAACAAGTGGAGTTTGATAAACTAATTTTGCAGACTGAGGAACTACTCAGGAAGACTGCTATCAATCCGGGGATCAACGCATATCATCCCCACCTTTCTCAGGAGAAGTTCCATACATCTAAAGCGAAGGAAAAGCTATACATTGGTGGCAACAGATCTGGAAAGACTGTTGCAGGAGTTACAGAAGCTGTATTCAGGCTTACCGGAGAACACCCATTTCGTACTGACTTACCGGTTCCCTGCCGAGGGAGAGCGGTGGCCGTTGACATTGAAGATGGCATTAAGAAAATCTTGATTCCAGAGTTTCAGAAGTGGGTACCAGTTAAATATTTGCGACACGGTTCTTGGGATGAGTCCTACGATAAGGCCGGCCGGGTTCTTACCCTAACTAATAATTCCTTTATAGAGTTTATGTCTTATGAACAAGAGATGGAGAAGTTCGCTGGAACCTCTCGTCATTTCTGTATGTTTGATGAAGAACCGCCCGAGGACATTTTCAACGAATGTCTTATGCGCCTAGTAGACACCGATGGTGACTATTGGATTTCGATGACCCCTCTCATAGAAATGTCTTGGATTAAGGACAGAATCTATGATCCGTGGTCCGGTGGTGAAGCGTCTATTTACGTACAGGAAGTAGATACGGAAGAAAACCCGTATATCTCTATTGAAGCTCTTAACCGATTTACACGCAACTTCTCCGACGAGGAAAAGCTTGCTCGACGCTCAGGTAAATTCATTACGCACACAGGGTTGGTATTCGCCGGATCGTTCTCACCCCGACCTTATACCGAAGGTGGAAATATTATTCATGACATCCTCGACGACAACTTTACCGAGTACATCAAAAACTGGGGACACTTTATATGTATGGATCATGGCTACGCTAATCCTACTGTGTTCTTATTCTGTTGTTATGACGGTCAGGGACGTATTATCGTTTATGATGAAATCTACGAAACGCGCAAGATCGTAAAGGAAAATGCATTGTTATATCTACAACGGAGAGAGTCTCTTAATATTAGACCTGTCTACGTTGTCGGAGACCCATCTATCCAGAATACCAGCCCTATCACGAGAACTTCTATTCAGACTGAATATATGGAACATGGTGTTCCCATTGCCCTCGGGAATAATGACGTGCGAGCCGGTTTGGCTCGAATGCAAAACCGTTTCGCCAAAAGGATGCTATTTGTAACCCGTCGTTGCGGAAACACTTTGAAGGAGCTTGAAAATTACCGTTGGGACCGTTATGCCAGCTCTAAGCTTGAAGCAAGGCGTAATAAGAAGGAAGTGCCTCTCAAGAAAAACGATCATTGTATGGACGCACTCCGTTATGGAGTTATGTCACGACCGGCACTAGAGAATGAAGACAGCAGCCCTGTAGGTAACATCCTTAACCTTCCAGAAGCAGGTGTCAAAGATATGGATTACGAGCTATGCTTCTCTACTCCCCAAGAGAACTTCGACGACCAGTTAGGAATTGAATGGTGATTATCTTAGAGCGTCCAAACTTTCCACCGTATATCTGTATTACGTGTGGAATGTCCACTGGGAGAAAGTGGTTCGTTCAGATCGATTATCCTCTAGATACTTACTTCAATCCTGTCAACGAAGGGCAAATCTTCCATTGTAATGAGTGCTGGGAATCACTAGCTACAGACGTAGCTAACGCAGCGCAAGTCTTTATGCTTGGACAGAAGCCCTGGGAGGATGCGAACTACGTCAAGCCGTCTTATGATAACGTAGTCCAATTAGTAAAGGAAGTTGACTTTGGAGCCAGAAATACTCATCCAAGCTTTACAGGAAACGGTCGTCCAGCAGAACTTAGTAATCCAGAACCTACAAGCGGTGATAGCACAACTGACACAGATAGTGTTGCTCCAGAGGACGACGAATCCGTACGAGAGTTCAGAGTCTTCTTTGGAGACAGAGATGAATCTTCTTGAGGAAGATATGAATCTAGATGCTATTACCTTTGAAGGAGAAGAAACATGACAGACGTCCAACCAGACGAAGAACTTCACGACCCACCTGACCATGAGTATGAAGTTCCACTAGAAGGAGAGGAAGACGATGACGAAGGAAGCTGAACTAGACGAACGATTCTCGTTCGGTCCGCCGCCTATTCAGACCGCAGAAGACGCTGTTATGGCGTTTCTTCGGAAGGAAATCTCGGAAGATGAATTCCGTACTGCTTGCGGTAAGTATGGGGTAATCCCAGGTACACTCTTTAAGCGAACTGGCCCTAATGTTGAGCGAGTTGACGCTGCCTACGAGGTTGACATTCCAGAAGATATCTACGAAGCTGCTAAGAGCGAAGAAGATACTCTCGAATACCGTCAGAAGCAACTGAAGGAAAAAGAAGAGACTCGGGAACAAGCGTTGAGAGATAACCCGCCAGTTAGGCCAGAAGTTGCAGCCGCTACTCCTGTCCACGAAGTTGGTGGAACAGCCCACGATGTTGACCGGAAGACTGAAGAAATTAGAAAGTCAGAAGCCAAAGAAAACGAGAAGCTCCCTAATGCACAAACAGCGAGTACTAAGAAGTAACCATGATTCAGGTGACAGGCTCAGCGGACACTAATCTCATTGAAAAGTGGGATAAGAATCTAAAGTCCTGTCAACAAGCACGCCAAAATTTCGAAAGACAATGGTACGAAAATCTTTCATTCTATTTCGGACGACAGTGGATTGTCTCAACACGGAACCCCAACGGTGGTTTCTCTCTGGTGGAACAACCAGCACAGAACAAATGGAGAGTCCGACATACTGTCAATCGTATACTCCGTATCATCCGAACAGAGGTAACGAAGCTAACTAAAGAGGAACCTCAATTTTATTGTATGCCGCAGAGTACGGAGGAAAAAGATAGACTAGCTGCTATGGCGGGGGACGCCATTGCAGAGTTTATCATCCGCACTAAGTATTTCAATCGAAAGCGATTAGAGTCTACTTTCTGGGCCTGTATCTGTGGTACGTCTTTCCTAAAGAATTGGTATGATCCCCAAAAACTCGAAGTTGACGGACAACCGGGTAGGATTGATTTTGAAGCTGTACCAGCGCCGTATATCTTCGTACCGAATCTACAGGCGACTGAACTTGAAAAGCAACCGTATTTAATCCACGCAATGACAATGACTGCCGAAGATTGCTTTATGAGTTATGGCGTCGAAGTTACCCCTGGAACAGATAGCTCTGGCCTACTAATGGATGCTCGCTTCCAAACTGCTATGGGTGTTAAGACTGGTAAGGGTCAAGACCCGAAGATGTGCTACGTCAAAGAGGTTTACGTCAAGCCCTGTAAAGATTACCCCAATGGGGCGCAAATTACTTATGCTGAGAACAAGGTACTATACGTCTACGAAACACTACCCGACCCAATGCTTGAAGAACAGTCCGTTCCCTCACTATTCGATCCTGATGTTCCCGGCGGCAGTTCCCCTGTAGGTGAAGTCCCTGGCGTGGGTAGACAAATGGCTACCTCTGTAGGTCCAATCGATTCGCCTGACGTCGTGCCACCTAAATCTGATTACGAAGGATTAGAGGGTTACAAGCACGAATTCCCATACCGCCACGGTCGATATCCCTTCGTAAAGATTGACCATATTCCTACAGGGATGTTCTATGGTGATTCTGCTATTAAGTACCTCATTCCTATTCAACGAGAATACAATCGTACCCGCTCTATTATGCTTGAAAATAGAAACTTGGCCGGGAAGCCTCAATGGGGTTATGTCGCCGGTGCATTTGATCCTAAGAAATTCAATTCTTGTCCTGGCTTACTACTGCCTGTTAATATGGGTTTTGAGCCGCCCAAACCACTCGAACAACCACAACTTCCCGGAAGTATTGCACAAGACCTACAGATTACCGTTCAAGATATGGATGACATTTCTAGTCAGACGGAGGTAAGTAAAGGTGGTGTACCCCCAGGTGTTGAGGCCGCTTCAGCAATCGCCTACCTTAGCGAAGAAAATGACAGTATCTTCTATCCTACTGTTCAATCTCTCGAAAACGCTATTCAAGAAACAGGTATTCAAGTATTGGCGAACGTCTACGATTACTGGGACGAAACACGAATCGTAAGAATGACTAGTAAGAACCAGTTTATGGAGGCTAGGCAATTTAAGGCTCAGGATATGAACCCGATTATGGACTTCCGAGTTGAAACAAACTCGATGGCTCCTAGATCGGTCGCTGCGAAACAAGCCTTTATTACCGAGCTTATGAAGATGGGTGCGATTGAGCCTGTTAAGGCTCTCAAATACCTACAGTTGTCCGAGACTAACAAACTCTACGATGAGATGATGCTGGACCAAAGGCATGCTCAGCGGGAGAACGTAGCTATGTCTCAGGGACAACCACTTTATAAGATTGATCCTAACGGACAGCCGCCGATTGACCCAATGACTGGACAGCCACAAACTGATGAATTGGGTATGCCTGCGCCTGCTTATAAGATGGCTACACAAGTCGATCCTATGACTGGCGAAGATATCATGGCTGAAAATCCTGAGACTGGTGAACTAGAGCCGCAACAATATCAAGTTACAGTCAACCCTTATGATGCACACGAAGTACACGTTGAGGAACACCAAAGCTTCCAGAAGTCGCAAGAGTTTGAACTACTGCCACCTGAAATCCAGCAGATCATTCAGGATCACGTAGACGAGCACAAGATGGAATTGCTCAAAGAACGGAACGCAGTTCAAGCCGATCAGACCGCTAAGGGTTTAGCGGAGGAAACTCCGCCGCCGAGGGAAGTCGGAGAACCTAGTTCAAACGGACATTCTCAAGGAGAATTAGTAAGTGGATGACATTACTTTTGACGAAGGTACCAGCGGCCCTGTAGGTGAATCTGATTCGGCTGGCGCCGAAGAAGTCCAAGAATCAGTAGAGGAAGAAGGCTTAGCAAGCCCGTTTCTAGCTAAGATTCCAGCACAGGACAGAGCGGTTGTCGCTAGGTATATTAAGGACTGGGACGCCGGAGTTACTAAGAAGTTCCAGGGAATTCACAGTAAGTACAAGCCCTATGAGGCTTTAGGAACTGTAGAGGAACTACAGCGTTATCAAACTCTGTATAATAACCTTCGCACAAACCCACAACAAGCATTCCGTTTAATGTTTGAGGGTTTTCAACAACAGTACGGTGATAAGTTCGAGGCTATGCTGCCTCAAATCTTAGGCTTGGAGGAAGCAATGACGGATTATCAAGAAGATGGCGAACAATACTACGCTGGTAGTGATGATGAAGATCCTGATGCAATCTTCCAACAGAACGTGATGACTGAACTTGAAGAATTACGTGCATGGCGTGAGGAACAAGAAGAGGCTGCTGCTACTTATGAGGAAGAACAACAACTAAATGGTGTTATGCAAGCTCTACACCGCCAATATGGTGATTTTGATGACGAGGGTGTTTTAGTACGTATTGCTGCTCATGGCGATCCACATAAAGCCGTACAGGAGTGGAGAAGCACAGTAGCAAGGTACAGTCAGAATGGCGCTCAGAGACAAGCCCCAAAGGTAATGGGGGGTCAGGGTGGAGTTCCATCTGAACAGGTAGACACTAAAGCACTTCGTGGAGCCGACAGAAGAATGGCTGTCCAGAACGCTCTGGCAGCTTTGGACAACCAATAGAAAGGACTACAGTTGTCTGCAACCCTGACCACTGTTAACGGAATCCTCAAGGAAATCTACGAGGGAAACGTTAACGACCAACTCAATAACGAGCGTATTACTATCAAGCGCATTGAGCGTACCTCAGAAGGTACGACAAGCAATGCTGTTGGTGGTAAGTACGTTACGTTCCCAGTTCGCATTTCTCGTAACGCAGGTATCTCGTACCGTGCAGAAAACACTCAGCTTGCTCCTGCTGGTCGTCAAGGACTCGCAGCTGCTACTGAGCAGCTTAAGTACGGCTATGGTAGAGTCCGCCTTACGGGTCAGCTAATCGCACTCGCAGAGAGTGACCGTCAAGCGTTTACTTCCGCAATGGACTTGGAAATGGACGGACTTAAGGATGACATCCTTAAGGACGAAAACCGTATTGCTTACGGGCATGGTACTGATGCTCCAATCGCATCCGGTATTAAGGCAAAGGTTGCTTCTATCGCCGGTAACACTGTTACTGTTGATACTACTGCCCACCTTGATCCGGGTATGGTTGTTGACTTTACCAACGCTGGTACTCCCGTTGCAAACGGTACTGCGGTAACTATCGCAAACGTGTTGACGCCAACGACCTTCACGACGTCCGGTACTGCTCCGACTACTGTTTCGGGTAACTACGTTTCCCGTACTGGTGACTACAACCAGGAGCCACACGGTCTGAGCAAGATCAACGACTCTACTGGTGCTATTCATGGTCTTGATCCAGCTACTACTCCTAAGTGGGCTGGTTACGAAGATAGCACCACCACTACGCTGACAGAACTCTCGATGATTAAGGTGATGGACGAAGTTCGTCGTGCAGGTGGAAAGGTTCCTACTGCTATCTTCACATCGCTTGGTGTTCGTCGGGCGTACTGGAACTTGATGACTTCTCTCCGTCGTTATAACGAGCCTAAGACTTTCGCAGGTGGTCTTACTGGACTCTCGTTCATGTACGGTGAAAAGGACCTTCCTCTTGTTGCCGATCCTGATTGTCCTGATAAGACGATGCACTTCATTACCGAATCTGAAATCAAGATTTGGCGTGATAAGGATTGGTACTGGGAAGATCGGGCCGGTTCAGTTTTGCAATGGGTTACTGATTACGACGCCTTCGAGGCTCTGATGAAGAAGTACTGGCAGATCGGTACTCATCAGCGTAACGCCCACGGTAAGATGAACAACATTACTGAAAGCTAATCCCCTGGTTTTCAGTGGCGAGCGTCCCTCCGGTCGGAAAAGGAGTCCGCCCCCTAGTACACCGGAGGGACACTTATGTACCCAAGCTTAAGTTCTCACGAAGCGATACTTAAGGAAATGCCGTTCAAATCCGAGAAACAGCGACGCTACCTCTGGCAGAATGAACCTGAGTTAGCGAAAAAGTGGGCACATAAGTACGGGTCCAAGGCAGTTCGTAAACAAGCTATTAACAAAATGATAGACAGGGTTAAGAGTGCCAAGTCAGCCTGAGACTGTAAACGACACGGTACTGTATCAACTCCGTAATTTCTACGGGGATCAGAACATTACTGTCCGTATGCTAGATGGTGCAACCTTAGACATCTGGGGTCCAGTATTTATAAACGGCAATCCTTTAGCTACGATTGGTTCTCTCCCTATTGCTACTCAGGCAGAAGCCTTAGCTGGTACTGATAACACAAAGGTAATGACACCTCTCCGTGTGAGAGAAGCTGGCGATGCTAGATATATGCTACTTGGTAGTGGAGGTCTTACACAAGAGCAGATCGAAGATATTGTCGCTGCTCTTTTCGCTGCTGGTACTCATACTAATGTTACAGTTACTTATAACGATGCTACTCCTTCTCTATCTCTTGCTGCGTCAGGTGGTGGAGGAATTACAGATGGTGACAAGGGTGAGATTACTGTAACTGGTGGTGTTTGGACAATTGATAACCTGGTTGTAACAGCTGCTAAGATTGCAAATGACACTATTACGGCGACGCAGATAGCTGCTGACGCTATCGGTTCGTCCGAACTTGCTAATAATGCGGTCGATACTAACGCCATTGCTAACTCTGCTGTTACCAATACTAAACTTGCTAACATGAATAACTTTACTTTAAAAGGTAATAATACAGGCTCACCTGCTCCCCCTACTGATCTTATTGCTGCTGATGTTAAGAGCTTATTAGCTCTTAATAATGTAACCAACACGTCAGACGCTAACAAGCCAGTTTCTACTGCACAACAGACTGCCCTCAACCTTAAGGCTGATACTACGTATGTAGATACTGGTGATACTGCTTCCAAGGCTAGAGCCAACCATACTGGTTCACAAGATATATCTACCATTACTGGTCTACAGACTGACCTGGATACTAGAGTCGCTTCTACTACAATTGATATTCTATGGACGGGCAATCAGGCAGCGTATGATGCACTGGGTACTTGGCCCTCAACTACTATGTATGTGATAACCTGATGCCTAAGCTGGGAGATGCTACTGCTATTAAAATTGGTAGCACTACTGTAAGTAAGGTATATCAAGGTACTACACAAGTTTGGCCTACAGGTGCCCCACCAGCCGCTTCTGCTTACTTAAATACTGTCCTTTCTAGAGCCTCTACTCCTGACCCTAATCCTAGCTACGCTTTTCCATTCCTTTTTAAGGCTAAACTTCGTGGACCACAAACAACTGGTACGGGTGACCAAACGATTGTAAGTCAATATGCTGCCAGTAATAGGGCGTTTAACTTAGTTCGTAGAGGTACTAGTGGTGTTATGACTTTGAACGTAACCACAGATGGTGCTACACTTATAGGTCTTTCTGGAGGTACTATTGATATTGATAAAGTAAATCCTATCTATATAGCAATGACATATGAGGATACTGGCTCCAATACCTATGCTAGAAGGTATCTTTCTGCTGACGGGGTAAGTTGGACTCTTTACTCGACCCTTACTTCTTCTGCTCGTGTAACTGCTCCTATTTTTAACTCTACTCAGGTACTTCGTATTGGTGGTAAGGATGCTGACTCATCCATTGGTCGCTGGGATGATCGTATTTACTGGGTAGAGATGAGAACGGGATTAGACCCTGCCGCTGGTACATTACAGTGGAGATTCGACGCGACAGAGCATAGCTCAGGAACTAGCTGGACGGACCCGAGGGGATTAACGTGGACAATTACAGATGC
>Ga0190270_10001803_pt1 | contig 10140 bp, 6 predicted proteins | sample Popmic320T_FD_133748 | JGI IMG/M metagenome (GOLD analysis project Ga0190270, IMG submission 133748) | Populus adjacent soil microbial communities from riparian zone of Weber River, Utah, USA - 320 T | ecosystem: Environmental > Terrestrial > Soil > Riparian zone | place: USA: Utah | collected... | reverse complement strand
TGTGCAGCCCTCACAATCCCGTCGGCCGCGTCTGGACCCGTACGGAGATGGAAGCGCTCGCTGATTTCTGCGTGCGCCACGATCTCCTCCTCGTCTCCGACGAAATTCATAGCGACCTCCTCCTTGAGCCGGAGATCGCGCCTCACACCTCCACACTGCACCTCGATGGCCCAATCCGCAGCCGGGCCATCACCCTGATGGCCGCGAGCAAGACTTTCAACGTCCCCGGGCTCGGGCTGTGCTTTGCGATCATCCCCGATGACTCGCTGCGCCGCCGCTTTGCCCTGACAAAGAATACATTCGTCGCGGAAATCAGCCCGCTCTCCTTTCACGCCACGCAGGCCGCGTTCTCAGAGTGCGAATCATGGCGCCAGTCGCTCTGTCGTTATCTGCGCGGAAACCGCGACCGCATTTCCGCGTTCCTCGCAGAAAATGCGCCCGCCGTGAAAATGCCTCACATCGAGGCGACCTATCTCGCATGGCTGGACGTGCGCACCCTGAACTTGCCGCAGCCTGTCGCGCACTTCGAGTCCCGCGGTCTTGCGCTCAGCAACGGCGCGGATTTCGGAGCGCCGGGATTTGTGCGCATGAACTTCGGCTGCCCGCTCGCGACGGTGGAGGAGGGACTCAAACGCTTTGCCGCGGCGCTTTCCTGAGGCGACGAGACGAATCCGCGCTTCCGGCTTCCCGTCCGCGACGGCCCGTGCTAATCCGGTTGCGAAACAGTTCGCCTCCGGCCCGTATTCGCACGCATGAAACGTCCGCTTCTCCTAACCGCCTTTTCCCTCGCCGCTCTTAGCATCTGCTCTTCCGGGAAAGAACTCGACGGCGTCTATACCCCCGCGCAGTCCCCTGTCCTCCTCCCGACGAGGCCATCAAGAAGATGAAGGTGCCGGACGGCTACGAAGTCCGCTGCTTTGCCAGCGAGCCGATGATCATCAATCCCGTCGCCATGACATGGGACCATCGCGGGCGCCTGTGGGTCGTGGAACTCTACGAATATCCAAAGGGCGCGAAGAATCCGAACGAATACTCGAAGATCGCGACCGATGAGAAATTCCGCCCGGTCGTGAAGGCGGATGCCAATTCCCCGCGCGACAAAGTCATCGTGCTCGAAGACACTGACAACGACGGCAAGGCCGACAAGCGCACGGTTTTCGCCGAAGGCCTGAATCTCGCGACCGGCATCCTCTGCGGTTACGGCGGGGTCTTCGTCGGCCAGGCGCCTAACCTGTTCTTCTTCCGCGACAACGACGGCAACGACAAGGCCGACGAATACAAAACCGTGCTCACCGGCTTCGGTCTCGAAGACCGCCACGAGTTGCTGAACAGCTTCACATGGGGCCCGGACGGCTGGCTCTACATGACCCACGGCGTCTTCACGCACAGCAAAGTCCGCCGCCCGGAACAGAAACCGGAGGAGGGTTTCAAACTGGATGCCGGGATCTTCCGCGTGAAGATCAGTGGCGGAGGTTTGCAACCTCCGTCCGTTCAGCAAAAGAACGATGACCAGGCGAAATCCTCACGCTCAGCGGACGGAGGATCCAATCCTCCGCCACATGCCGCCGCCTACGAGGTCTATGCCGACGGCACCAGCAACCCATGGGGCGTGGACTTCGATGCCCGCGGCAACGCCTTCGTCTCCGCCTGCGTCATCGACCACCTGTTCCACATGGCCCCCGGCGGGCTTTATCAGCGTCAGGGCGGCGCGCCGGAAAATCCCTATGCTTACGAATTGCTGCCGAGCATCGTGAGTCACAAACACTTTCGCGCCGCCTACGCCGGCATCCAGATTTACCAGGGCGGCATCTATCCTGCCGACACCCACGGCCACCTCTTCATCGGCAACATCCACGACAACGCCATTCATGAGGAAAGCCTGACACCCGCCGGCGCCACCTTCAAAGCTGCTCCGGTTAGGGACTTTCTCCGCGCCAACGACGGCTGGTTTCGCCCCGTCTCCACCCAAACCGGCCCCGACGGCTTCCTCTGGATCATGGACTGGTGCGACAAATACCCCTGCTACCAAAATGCCCAGGCCAACCCCGAAGGTGTGGACCGGGAACGGGGACGGATTTGGAGGATTTGTTATGTGGGAAGCGACGAGGGCAAACGGTTGGCAAATGCGTCCAGACCGTCTGCCGGGATCGACCGCAATAAGTTGGATGCGCGGGAGTTGATATACGCTGCGATTGACGCTCCAAATAGCTGGTCTCGCCGCATCGCGGTGCAAAGACTCCGAGAGCACCCATCGCGGGAGGCACTGGAAATCGTAGAAGCCTTCATGGAAAATGGCATCCTTTATCCGCTGGGGAAATCGACGGAACCACAACGCCCGGAGGGAAATACCTCTCCCGAATCGCGCCGTCTGTGTGCAGCGTGGGCTTGGGCAAGTCTAATCAATGTCAGGAGAGACGACGCGAACTTTTGGGAAACAGCGCTAAGCAAGACCCCGAAACTGGCCGCAGAGGAAAGCCCGGCCCTTCGCGCCTGGACCGCCCGTATCATCGGGAATGACAGCGATCTTGGCCTCGCCGCCTCGACGTCTGAAGAACCGCCCCAACAAAGATCTATGGGGTGGTCTGATTTGATGCGTCTCGCGCGGGACAAAGATCCCACTGTTCGCCACGCCGTTGCGATAGCGGCACGGCAGGTGGAAGACCGGCACTTGACGCTTGATCGTTTTGACGGGGATGCTTCGGGAAGGCGGAAGAGTGAATCCGTTTTTGATTCCCCGCTGAATATTCTCGACCCACTGATTCGGTATTCTGCAAAAGACGCAGATAAGACTCTGGCGTTCGCGGTTTGGCAGTCGCTGGAGGCGGTGTTGGCCGATTCCGTGCAAAGAACTCTAACTGGATTGACCGACACTCTGTTGGAATCCAAACCCCTCAGCCTTGTCCTCACCTACAAAACCGCCCGCCGCATCACCGACACGCGCAAACCGGAGAACATGGACCTGCTCCTCGCGTTCCTCGACAAGATCAAAGACGACGACGTGCTCATTGCTCATGCTCTGGACGGCATGTTGAAAGCCCAGGAGGCGGGCGCGGTGAAGCCGGCGAAGACGGACCCGGCGCCATTCTTCGCCCGCTGGGCGGCGAGCAAATCCCCCGACGTGCGCAACCACGCCGGACGCCTCGCCACGCTGTGGGGCGACAAGGCGGCCGTCACCGCCCTCATCAAGCTGGCCGAAGACCCTAATACCGATGCCGCCCGCCGCGCGGAAGCCATCCGCACGCTCCGCAAGCTCAACAGCGACGAAGCCCGCGCCGCCCTGCTGCGCATTCTCGAAAAGGCGGTGCCGCAATGAGAGAAGAGTTCGGTGTCCACCCTTTAGGGTGCAGGGTTGGCCGAATCACTCCTCGCCCAACCCACTTGGAAACGCCTCTCCCGGCGCCCCAACAGGTGGACACCAAACACTTCCCTCCCGCACCCTGAAGGGTGGACACCGAACCTGGATTTCCTCTAACCAACATGAATCTGCTCCGCCGACTTCTTTTGTTTTGTTTTGTCACCTCATCTGCCTCCGCCGCCGCCCCGCCGCCGGACATCACCGTCGAAACCATCCGCGCCGCAGCAGACATGGGAGGCGATGGCTTTCCACCCGTGCTGCTGCGGATCGCAGCGGGCAAAGACAACACGCTGCGCCTCACGGCGATGGAAGCGCTAACATCCCGCCCGGCATGGGCGGCGAAATTGCTTGATGCCGTGGAGGCCAAAGACTCAAAGATCAGTGCCGCCAGCGTTCCCGTCACCGTGCGCCGCTACTTCGCGACCGCCGCGCCTGATGAACTGAAGAAACGCGCCGCCGCCGTGCTTGGCAAATGGAACGAGACCGGCGCCGACGTGAAAAAACTCATCGCCGCCAAGCGCAAGGCCTGCCTTGAAGGCGAGCCGGATCTTGAGCAGGGGAAAATCATGTTCCTCACCAGTTGCGCGACGTGCCACAAATTTCACGGCGGCGGCCAGGAGGTCGGGCCGGAACTGATCGGCAGCGGCCGCAGCAGTCTCGATGCGCTGCTCAGCAATGTCATCGATCCGAATCAGATCATCGGCCGCGGATACGAAAACGTCATCATCACCACGAAAGACGGCCGCACCCTCGCAGGCCGTGTCATCGAAGACACTCCGAACCTCGTGGCGCTGCTCGGCATCGGCGGACGCCGCGAAGTCGTGCCGCGCGACCAAATTGCCAAACAGGAAGTGACCGATCAAAGCACGATGCCCATGAGCTTCGGCGAGTTGCCGGACGATGTATTTCGCAATCTCATCTGGTATGTGCTCGCGCCACCGGAGGAAGGCCCTCTGACAAAAGAAAAGAAGGCAGCGCTCGCTGCGCCGGTGACCACGGATGCTGCCCCCGTTCCCCCGCCCGACGGTGACGGCGTCCCGCGTGGCGCTAAGGTTGACTGGGAATCCGTCTCGCTTTGGAACCCGGACTGGAAAATCACGGCACCCGAATTTGAAGGTACTCCACTGAAGCTGACTGACTACCACGGCCGGAAAAATGTCGTGATGCTCCACCCGTTCGAGCAGCACCGCAAAAACCCCGCGAAGCTGACGCGCGAACTGACGCTGCCCGCCGACAAGCCGGTGAAGTTGAAGTTCTCCGCCGCCAGCCACGACAAAGGCGACTGGCAGCTTCTTGTCAGTGTGAACGGCAAGGAAGTGAAACGCGAACGCATCGGTCCCGACGGTGCACGCTGGAGAAGCATGGAGATTGATCTCGCTCCGTGGAAGGGCCGGAAGGTGGCGTTGAGTCTCGAGAACTGGGCCAATGACTGGATGTACGAGTTCAGCTACTGGTCGGACGTCAAGATTGAGTAGGCACCCGGGACCGCGGATTTGTAATCCGCCCCAGCAATCGAGCCTCTGCACCGGGGCGGATTACAAATCCGCGCTCCCAGTGAAATCAGGATTCGCGAATGACGCGGACACGGCGGTTCTGCTTCTGCTGCTCACCTGTCTGCGACTCGACCGTGCCGGCGACCGGCTCCGTGAGTCCCTTGCCGAGAATGGCGAGACGGCCTTCGTCCACGCCGGTCGCGACGAGAATGCGCTTCACTTCTTTGGCGCGCCTGAGCGAGAGATCCTCGTTGTGCCCGGCGGCGCCCTTGTTGCAGGTGTGGCCCTCGAGCGTGACTTTGGCAGTCTTCAGGTCCTCACCGAGCAGCGACTTCGCGAGTTCGCCCAATTGCATTTTGCTGGCCTCATCCGCGAGGGCGACGCTGTCCTCTTTGAAGCGGATGGACGGAAGATCGATACGGCGCGTTTCGCGGGCCCGGATGGCGGCGCTCTTCGGATCGGCGCCCTTGGGAACGAGCACGGTTTTGGTGAGCTTTCCGGAAATTTCCGTCGCAGGAGTGACGCCCGCTTTTTTGAGTTCTTCCGCCGTGGGATCGGCGGCGCGGGTGATGGCGGCGGTGAGCAAAAGAATGGCGAAGATCGTTTTCATGGCCGTTCAGTTTTTGCTGGTGTGAATAGTGACGCGCGAGAACCCAAGGCGTGCCTTGCGCCCGGCGACTCGCGCTGATTTCGTAAGTGCGGCTTCGATATCGTGATCCACACTGCTGGCAACCGCGTCCTTTTTCAGCGCAGCCTCCAGATCCTTTTCGTTGGCAAACCGCGTGCTGCTGACGATCGCCGCGACCTGCTCGGTTCCAAATGCCGGGCCTTCGATGACGATGTCGAAGTCATCGCTCGCTGAAGGAACCTCGACGGCGAGGCCGCCTTTGATGGCGCTGTCCGGGTGAAACTTGTTGGGAAACAGGTAGATGATTTCCCCGGCGGCATTTTTGTAAAAGAGATAGAGGTGACAGTCCTGGCTGGCGCGCACCGTGGCGATGAGTTTGTCGCCGTCCTTGTAGGACGTCCGGTCGGTGGTGAGTTTCACCGCGAGCGGCCCGCCGCGTTCGCTGAGCGCAGAACTCACGAGCGACGAAACCACGCCGGGCGTGGCAACCGTGCGGACAGTGCCGAAATCGAGGCGCTTGACGACTTCCGGGAACTTTTCCTCGAAGCTCTCGCGGATCACATTGCCGCGCGGCAGGAGTTGCGCGAGGTCAAAGAAGACGGTGATCTTCTCGTCGAGCTTCTTCTTAAACTCTTCCGCGCTGAGTCCGAATTCGGCGGCGGCCTGGGCGAGCGTCACATTTTCCTCGTAGTGTTTTGCGAGGAGATAAACCGGCTCGCCCTTCGTATCGGCAACATTGGCAGCCTTGAGCGCACTTTGGAAAGCCGCCTGGCCGTCCCTGACGAGCGTGTCGATCTTCTCCTGCGGCGGGTGGAGGAGTTCGACGAGCCGCTGTTCGTCGGCGGAAAGCTTGCCGGCATTGACACTGCCGCGGACTTCATCCGGCGGCATCACTTTCAGACCCTGGCTGTGGCACGTGATGCACGAGAGCCCGTTGGAAATTTCCACACGGCCGGTAACGTTGTCGCGGTCGCCCACGATGTTGGCGGGAGCCGCGCCATCGAGCCGGTGGCCGCGCGCATCGGTCAGCATGTAGGCGAAAAATCCGTTGGGCAGTGTCCAGATGATTTCGCCTCCCGCGTGTTCAAAGGCGTGCCCGCCGCCGGCGAGACGGGCGGATTTCGGTCCGAGCGGGAAATCTGTCAGACGGCCGGTGCCGGATGATTTCTGAAAGTCGTAGCTGATCCAAAAGCTCCCCTGGTGGCTGCCAAGTTCATGATGCTCCGCGAGACGATTGGCGAGCGAAATGCCGCTTTTGCTGAATCCGCTCCGCACGGCGCGGCCGTCGCGCAGGTTTTGATTGATGTCGATTTTCAATTCCTTCTCCAGTTCACTGACGGTTGCCGGGATTGCTAAAATCGTATGGTAGAGCGGCGGCCGTGTGGCGCAGGCGGCGAGCCAGTCGGCGCGGATGATGGGAATGGCGCTGCCGCACGCGGCGCCGACGGCTTCAAGGCCATTGCCCTCGATGCCGTATGGATAGCAGGCAGCGATGGTGTCCCATGTGCGCGCCGTCCAGCCAAGGTCGCGCAGGCGGACGCGGAAGAGGATTTTCTCCGGCCCGGTTTCCTCGAAGAGCGCCACCTTCGGATTGGTGGAGAGACTGTTAAGCAGCTTGCGCACGCCAATGCGGGCGTCGCTGAGCGTGGTGTCGCTGACGGCAACAGTGTTGTTGTGCAGGGCTTCGAGACTAACGTAACGGACGTCCTTGCGGTCCTCCCGCGGTTCGATGCTGTTGAGGTCGGCGAGCGCGCCGGCGGCGAGGCCGGAAAGAGAAACGATCTTGCGCTGCGCCGTGGCCGCGGTGGCATCGGCGGCGGGTTTAACTTCCGGGGGCGGCGTTGCTTGCGCCACAGCCGGCGAGGCCTCCGCATCTACCGGCGCTCCTTTGCGGATCCATTCGCCGATAAGACTGACCTGCGCCGGTGTGAGCGGCTCTGCCTGTTTACCCGCTTCCTTTTCCGCCTTCGTCGTTAGCGGCATGTCCCCGGCCTGAATTTGCCGGTAGAGTTCCGAATCCTCCGGCTTGCCGATCACCACCAGCCGGCTCACGCGCAGCTTCGCAAGGTCATCCACATACTGAAATTTCTTGGGCGTGACGGGCGGCGTGCCGTGGCAATAGGCGCAACGCGACGAAAGAATTTCCTTCACCTCCGCGGCAAGTTTGTTGTCGGTGCCGCCGGCGGCAGGTGTCGTGGCTACCGGAGTCCCGGCCGCGGCAGTGACTTTGCCTTTGAGTTGCGGCAGCACGCCATCCGCGACAGCCTTCGCCGCAAACGTGTCAGGGTCCTTATCCCAGTCGGCTTTGGCATCGGTGTTCAAAAAGTAAACCTTCACGCCCTTGTATTCACTCCCGGGGCTTCCCGGCGTGATGAGCGCGCCTTTTTCCACCGGACAGAACGCCTGGGGCAGCAGCGTGATGCTGTCCAGCCCCAGCGCCGCCTCCATGCCTTTGAACTGCGGCAGCGCTTCCGGCCCGCGGGCTTTGATGATGTAGTTCGCCTGCCGTTGCCAAATGCGCTGACACTGCTTGCAGCAGAAATAGACTTTCTTCCCCTCGTATTCGAGCCCGAGGTTTTCGTCGATGGCCTCCGTGGTCATCACGGGGCAGTTTTTGTTGTAAAGGCCGGACGGAGCGGCCATCAGCCCGCCGCCGCAGAAAACGGACCCTGCGATGGCGGCGGTGAAGAAGCGGGACGAGAGTGATTTCATGGGGTGATCAGAGCGACGGAGATAGCAGTTTGCGAAGCGAAAGGCCATCGCTGTTTTGGGCAAAACAGACAGGCCCGCCTGTTTCGCGGCAGGACGGCAGGCAATTCGGAAATTGAATCGGAATGATTGACGGCACCCCTCCCGACGCGCTACGAAAGTCACTATGCTTCATTCCACCGTGCGGCAAAAATCGAATGCCTCTCTGATTTCCGGATTGCGCGTCTCCATTCCCGGACGCCGTTTACTCCTGAAAGCACCCCTCTTCGTCGCAGGTTGGGCTTGCCTGCGGCGAACGGGTTTTGCCCAGTCGAATGCCGGATCAGAGGCCTCGCTGGCGGCACGCGTCGTTGCGAAGGTGGAGGCCAGGGAATCTCTGAGCGATGCCATGCAACCGTTTCGTCAGGGAGCGGCGGCGCGGATTGCCTCGGTGATGGAACAGTATGCCGGCGTGCAGGCGGAGTTCGCCGGGCAGACGCCGGCGAGGTTGCGCGCCTTCTGGCCGGCCGCAAGTTCCGAGCCAAAAGTGGCGAATACGGGCTCCGGCGGCAGGCCGGCGCCGTCCCAGGCCCGCAGAACCTCCGCCGTGCGCGGCATGGCGGAGGGCAGTTCCGAATTGTCCAGGCTGCGGAACAGCATGGCGGCTATCGGCGCCAGGAAGAAGACCGCGAGGAACAGGAAGAGGGGGGCGACCAGCGCCACCGCCTCCAGCTTGCGGCGGCGCTGGGTCCGCCGAAGCTCCGCCTTCAGGCCGCCCGCGCTGGCCTGAAGGCTGGAGTTCCAGGGTACGGTCGGTGCGGTCACCGGGTCCGGCTCGCCGTTCCGGTCACTGTCCGACCCAGGCGTTGAAGCGCTCGGTCAGGCGTTCGATGTTGGCGACCCAGAACTCCGTGTTCAGTTCCAGACCGGCGGCAAGGTTGGCCGGTTCGGTCGGCATGATCGGCAGGACGGCGGGATCGACCAGGGCAGTCGCTTCCTTGTTGGTCACGCCGTACGGGACCTTCGGCGGCAGGTTCTTCTGGTTGACCGGATCGCTCATGAAGGCGATCAGGTCCATTCCGGCTTTCTTGTTCGGGCTATCGCGCAGGACGACCCAGCTATCGACCGCGTAGACGCCGCCCGGCCATACGACCTTGAAGTCGCGATTGTCGCTTTTGTTGGCCGCCGCGATGCGGGCGTTGTAGGCGCTGGTCATCGCCACTTCGCCGGATGCCAGAAGCTGCTGCGGCTGAGCGCCCGCTTCCCACCACACCATGCTGGACTTGATCTGGTCCAGCTTTTTGAACGCGCGGTCGATGCCGGCATCGGTGCTCAAGGTCTGGTAGACCTGCGACGGCTCGACCCCGTCGGCCATCAGGGCGAATTCCAGCGTATATTTGGGGCCGCGGCGCAGGCCGCGCTTGCCGGGGAACTTCTCCGTGTTCCAGAAATCGGCCCAGCTCTTGGGGCCTTCCTTCAGGCGGGCGCCGTCATAGGTGATCAGGGTCGTCCAGACGATGGCGCCGACGCCGCATTCATGGACGGCGGCGGGGATGAACTTGTCCTTGCCGCCGAGCGCCGACCAGTCCATCTGCTCGAACAGGCCTTCCTCGCAGCCCAGCGCCAGCTCCTCCGCTTCGACCTGAACGACGTCCCAATCCGAATTGCCGCCTTCGACCTTGGCGCGGAGCGCGCCGACGCCGCCGTTCCAACTGTCGTCCACCACCTTGGTACCGGTCTTCGTGGAGAACGGTGCGAAGTAGACCTCGCGCTGAGCGTCCTGATAGTTGCCGCCCCAGGAAGTGACCGTCAGGTCACGGGCTTCGGCGCTTGCGGCCGTCGCACCCAGCAGTGCGGCACCCAGGAAAAGGTTGGTCTTCCAGCTCATCGATCGTCACCCTGTCGTGTTTTTATGATTAACTGATCGCTTTTCACCTTTATTTTTCATCAGCTTGAACGGCGTGTCCAGGGCAACG
>Ga0190270_10001802_pt1 | contig 10141 bp, 11 predicted proteins | sample Popmic320T_FD_133748 | JGI IMG/M metagenome (GOLD analysis project Ga0190270, IMG submission 133748) | Populus adjacent soil microbial communities from riparian zone of Weber River, Utah, USA - 320 T | ecosystem: Environmental > Terrestrial > Soil > Riparian zone | place: USA: Utah | collected... | reverse complement strand
GGCGTCCGGGCGCCAGCTGCACGCACTCGCACACAACCGCGACCCCCGCCGTGTCCAGACCGGCCGGCGGCGGCGCTCGATCGGATCACAACGTGCGATGGGGCGGCGGTCGAAGTCGTTCGAGGAGATTGACTCGTCAGTCATCGCGATCGTCGACCGTGTCGCCCGGCGGCTGCGGACGGGCCGAAGACGGTGCCGCACGGTCGTTCTCCGGCTTCGCTTCGACGACTTCACGCGCGCCACGAGGTCGCTGACCATGCCTCGGCTGACTGATCAGTCACAGGAGATCCTCGCTACGGCTCGCACCCTTCTCACGGCCGCGACACCCTTGATCGAGACGCGGGGGATCACGCTCGTCGGGATCTCGCTGACGAACCTCGAGGCCGCGGACCCCGTCCAGCTGACGCTCACCGAGGACTGGCGCCCGCACGCGCTCGACGCGGCGCTCGATCGGGTGAAGGACCGCTACGGCTCCGCGGCGATCACGCGCGCCGTGCTCGTCGGTCGCGACGCGGGCATCTCGATGCCGCTCCTCGCCGACTAGGCAGTCTCGGCGACCGGCACGACGAAACGTCAGGCGTCAGCGGGCTCCTTCCGCACCTCCTGCAGCACCCAGGTGTTGCCGTCCGGGTCGGCGAAGTCGGCAAAGGATGCATATTGCCCATGATCCGGATCTGCGCCGGGCCGCCACTCGCCCGCCTCGCGGTCGAAGTGCCGCACGTCGCTGACCTCCACGCCACGCCCGACGAGCTCCTCCCGCGCCGCCTCGATGTCCCAGACGACGAGGTGTGTGCCTCGATACGAACCCGGCTCCGCATCGGTGATGCCGATGCCGACCGTGATCGAGCAGGCGGACCCCGGCGGCGTCATCTGCACGACGCGGAAGGTCTCGCTCGGCTGATGGTCGACGTCGAGCGAGAACCCGACCTTCTCCATGTAGAACGCCTTCGCCCGGTCGACGTCCGCGACCGGAATGAGCACGAGCTCGAGCTTCAGGTCAGTCACCGTCGCCACCCTGCCCGCGGGGCTGGATCTGCTGGACGGCCCACTTGTTGCCGTCCGGATCCTCGAAGAACACGAACGAGCCCCACGGGAAGTCCTGGACGTCGGTGACATCGACGCCGCGCTCGGCCAGCTCCGCGTGCGCCGCCTCGATGTCCGCGACGACCATCTGCATCCCCTGGACCGAGCCCGGTTCCGCATCCGTCACTCCCTTGCCGATCGTGATGGAGCACGCCGATCCACGCGGCGTCAGCTGGACGAAGCGGATCTCGTCGCCGACGGCGTGGTCGTGGTCGGCGACGAACCCGGCCTGGTCGACGTAGAACGCCTTCGCGCGATCGACGTCGGATACGGGAATCGCGACGAGCTCGAGCTTCCAATCCATCGTCTTGCCTCCGTTTCTCGCTGGAATCGCTAGCGCGGTGGAATATTCTGGTTGCGCCGGAGCACGTTCGTCGGGTCGAACTGCGTCTTGAGCGCCTGGAGCCGGTCGAAGGCAGCATCTCCGAACGCAGCTCGAACACGCTCGATCGGCTCGTCGGCCTGCATGTAGTTCACGTAGCCACCACCGAGTGACCATGGCTCGATCGCGGCGGCCGTGCTGCGCGCCCACTCCACGTGCTCGGCGTCATCGCCCCCGTCTGCCCAGACCGCCATTGCGCTCACGTTGAACGCGGCTCGCCGATATGCGAGAGCCGAAAAGTCGCCGTCGGCATCCTTCGGCGAGCCGTGCAGCGACTCGATGAGGACGTGACACGGCGGTCGCCCGAACGCGATCACCCGCGCCAGTAGCTCGTCGATCAAATCGTCCGGGAGTTCGTGCACGAAGTGCCCCTTCCAGTAGTGCCGGTTTTCGCCGTACGGCGAGTCGAACACGCGCTGCTGCTCGAGGAACGTCCGCTCACGCACGTCGTCCGAGACGAGCCCCGGAGCGGAGCGGAGCGCGTCGAGATCTGCGTCCGTGTCGGAACCTGTGAGACAAGGAGCGATGAGCAGCGCCGGTGTCAGCGACTCGTCGAGCGAGAGCACTGCCTGGCAGCTGAGGTCGCGAGGCGAGCGCGCGGCGACATCCTGAAACAGGCGTAGCACGTCGCGAACCCGGTCGCCGCGATACTCCAGCCGACCTCCGACGACACGTTGGAGCGGATGGACACGGAAATCCAGCCGCGTCGCGACGCCGAAGTTGCCGCCTCCTCCGCGCAGCGCCCAGAGCAACTGCGGGTTCTCGTCCGGCCCTGCCTGAACGACCGATCCGTCGGGCGTGACCAGCTCGGCGCCGATGAGGTTGTCGCAGGTGAGCCCGTGCTGCGCCGTGAGGTGCCCTATGCCGCCGCCCAACGTGAGCCCGCACACGCCGGTCGAGCCCACGACACCGCCCGGCGTGACCAGGCCGAATGCCTGCGTAGCCTCGTCGAAGTCCAGCCAGGTCGAGCCGCCGTCAGCCCGGGCAATCCCCGCGGCCGCGTCGACATCCACTCGCCGCATGGCCGAGAGGTCGATCACGAGCCCGTCGTCGATCGCGCAGTGCCCTGCGGGGTTGTGGCCGCCGCCGCGAACGGCGACCTCGAGCCCGTGCGAGCGCGCATAGTCGAACGCCGTCGCGACGTCTCCGGAGCCCAGACAGCGAACGATCACGGCGGGCCGCCGATCGACGGCAGCGTTGAAACAGCGACGGGCGGCGTCGAACTCCGCACTGGCGGGATCGATGACCGATCCCGCCAGTGACTTCTGCAGCTCGTCGAGCTCGGCCACCAGCTACGCGGCCTCGGGAGCGACTTCCGGCTCGGAGCCGCCGTGCGCTCCTGCGTAGGCGCCCTGTCGCAGGAGGAGCCCACCGATTGCGGCCGCCGTCAGCGCGAAGACGGCGCCGATGAGGAACGCCACGTGGTAGCCACCCGTGAGCGCGGCCGCCTGACTCTCGCCGGACGCGAGGAGGGTGTCGGTGCGGGCCGCAGCGGCGCTCGCGAGAACCGCGAGGCCAAGTGCGCCGCCCATCATGAACGACGTGTTCACGACGCCCGAGGCGAGCCCCGCCTCGGTCGGCTCGACGTCGCTCATGGCGGCGAGAAGGACGGGGTTGAACGCCATCCCCGCTCCGATGCCGAGCAGGATCATCGGCGGGAGCACATCCATGACGAAGCTCCCGTCGACCGGCGCACGGGCGAAGAGCAGGCTGCCGAGCGCCGCGAGCCCGAGCCCGGTCACGAGCGGCGGCTTGATGCCGAAGCGCATGACCAACCTCGCCGACAGACCGATCGAGAGGGCGCCCATGACGAGGTTCGCTGGCAGGAACGCGAGACCGACTTGCAGCGGGCTGTAGTCGAGCACGAGCTGGAGATAGAGCGCCGAGAGGAAGAACCACGCGAACATCGCGGCTGCCCAGAGCACGCCGACGACGTTCGAGACGGCGATGTTCCGCAGCCGGAACAGGCGAAGCGGCATCAGCGGCGACACCACGCGGGACTCGATGACGAGGAATGTGACGAGCAAGCCGGCGGACACGGCGAGCAACCCGAGCGTCCGAGCCGTCATCCACCCCACCTCGTTGCCGTTCACGATCGCGTACACGGCCAGCATGAGAGCCGAGGTGACGGTGACGGCACCGGCGATGTCAAGCTTCACGGCCGCCGTCGAGACCCGCGCTGACGGGATCAGCATGAGCGAGAGGACGACCACGAGGATCCCCACCGGCACGTTCACGAGGAAGATCCAGTGCCAATTGAGGACATCGGTAAGGACCCCGCCGAGTAGCACGCCGATCGACCCGCCACCGGAGGCGACGAAGCCGAAGACGCCCATCGCCTTCGCGCGCTCGGCCGGCTCGGTGAAGAGCGTCATCATCAGCGACAGCGCGACCGCGGAGACCACAGCCCCGCCGATTCCCTGTACCGCACGGGCGCCGATGAGCATCTCCTGCGACGTCGCGAGACCGCACGCCGTCGAGGCGATCGTGAAGAGCGCGATTCCGAGCAGGAACAGCCGCCGGTGCCCGAACAGGTCGCCCAGCCGTCCGCCGAGCAGGAGGAAGCCGCCGAAGGTGATCAGATACGCGTTGACCACCCATGCCAGCGACTCGTCGGTGAACTCGAGGTCCTCCTGGATCGACGGCAGGGCGACGCCGACGATCGTCACGTCGAGGACGATCATCAGGTCGCCGAGGCAGAGAACCAGAAGTGCCAGCCAGCGTGCGCGGGAGCTCATGTTCGTCATCGGAGTCCTTTCGTCTTGGTCACGGTGGTACGACGGAGGCAGCGACTCGAACTCATCGGTCGGCAGACTCCGGGGAGATGCTCGACATCGAGACTCCGCACGGCCCGGCACGCGTGCACCTCCGGCGCGTGGAGTCGCCGCGCGGCTGGCTCGTGCTCGGCCACGGTGCCGGCGGCGGCGTGCAGTCGCGCGACCTCGTCGCGGCGACCGAGGCGGCGCTCGAGACGGGATTCGCGGTGGCGCTCGTCGAGCAGCCCTACCGCGTCGCGGGGCGCAAGAGCCCCGCACCGGCCCGCCAGCTCGACGCCGCATGGCTGGCCGTCGTGGAACGCCTGCGAGGCGAGGTCGTAAACGACGAGCCGGTCGTCACGGGCGGACGTTCCGCCGGTGCACGCGTCGCCTGCCGGACCGCACAGGAGACGGGAACGGCGGGCGTGCTCTGCCTCGCGTTCCCGCTCGTCCCGCCGCGCCGGTCTGGTGGCAAGCCCGCCGAGAGCCGGCTTCCCGAGCTCGACGCGGTCGCGGTCCCGACGCTCGTCGTCCAAGGCGAGCGCGACCCGTTCGGTGTGCCGCCGGGATCGGCGACGCGGACTGTAGTGAAGGTGTCCGGCGATCACAGCTTGCGTTCCGACCTCCCTGCGGTCGCAGCCGCCGTCCGAGACTGGCTCGACCGCATCGTCGCGTAGAGGCGGGCGGAGCCTGGAGGCTCCGCCCGCCTCGGGTCAGGCTTCCGTCGGCTCCGCTCGTGGAACCGGCACCGGCGCGGGCGACTCCCTGTCGTGCGGAGGCTCGATCGTGATGTTGGGCAGCAGCTTGTCGAGCCAGCGTGGCATGTACCACGTCTTCTCGCCGAGCCACGTGAATAGGGCCGGGATGAGCGTCATCTTCACGACCAGCGCATCCGTGAGGATCGAGATCGCCAGCACGAGGCCGAACTCCTTCGAGATGCGGTCTTGCGTGAGGATGAACGCCGCGAAGACCGTGCCCATGATCAGCGCGGCGGCCACGACGACCCGGCCGATCGCCGCGATTCCGTGTTCGACCGCTTCGCGCGTGTTCAGGCCGTGGACGTGCTCCTCCCGGATGCGGCTCATCAGGAAGACCATGTAGTCCATGAACAGGCCGAACAGGATCGCGAACGCGATCGGCGGCACGAACGTCTCGATCGGGCCAGTTCGGTCGAGCCCGGTCAGGCTCAGCAGGTAGCCCTCCTGGATCACGAGCGTCAGCACGCCGAAGCCGACGAACGCCGACAGAAGTGTCGCCACCGCAGCCGTGAGCGAGACCACGACCGAGCGGAACGCCATCGCCAGGACGATGAACGTGACGCCGATGATGTACAGCAGGAACCAGGGCAGCCGCTCGTAGATGCGGTCGCCGATGTCCTTGAAGGCGGCGTTCAGGCCCGAGACGTAGACGGCCGCCTCGCTGCCGTCGGTCGCAGCCGGGACGACATCGTCACGCAGTCGATCCACGAGCTGCGACGTCTCCTCGTCCTGCGGAGCTGAGTCGGGCGTCACGAAAACGATAGCGACGCTCTTGGAGTCGTTGAACTGCGGCTCGCTCGCCGAGGCGACGCCCTGGAGGTTGCGGACGCCGTCGTAGACGCGCTGTGGCGCCTGCTCGTCCCCGTTCACGTCGACGACGATTGGGACCGGAGCGTTGAAGCCCGGACCGAAGCCCTCGGCGAGAAGGTCGTAGGCGCGCCGAGCCGTCTGCTCGGTCGGCTGCGTTCCCTGGTCGGACGCGCCGAGCCGCACGAGCAGCGACGACGCGGAGAGGACGATGCCGATCGCGAGCAGAACGACGAACACCGGCTTCGCGTGCGCCGTCACCCACCGTCCCCAGCGGGCGATGAGCGTTCGCTCGCGCGCCGCCTCGGAATCGTCGATCGGCTTGAGGAACGGCACCTTCAGGCGGTCGACCTTGTGTCCGAGCTTGGCGAGAACCGCGATGAGCAGCGAGTTCGCGATCAGCACGGTCGTGAGGACGCCCAGCGCCGAGCCCATGCCCAGCTTCGTCACGAAGTCGAGGCCGAAGACGGCCAGGCCGCTGACCGAGATCGCGACCGTCAGGCCGGCGAAGATCGTCGCCCGGCCGGCCGAGGCGCCTGCCTCCGCCGCCGCGTCGCGCGGCGACAGTCCGTCGTGCAGGAGCTGCCGGTAGCGCGTGACGATCAACAGCGAGTAGTCGATGCCAACGCCGAGGCCGATCATTGACACGAGCAGCGGCGTGATCGTGTTGATGTCGGTCAGGCCGGCGAGTAGGAAGAGCAGCATGAACGCGCTCGCCACCGCGACCAGCGCGAGCCCGATGGGGATCGCCGCCGCCACGAACGTCCTGAAGACGATGAGCAGCACGATGAGCGCGGCCAGCAGGCCGAGCAGCTCCTGCGTGCCCTGCTCGATGGGCGGGAACTCGGCGTCGCCGTTGAACTCGACGGTCACGCCGGCCGGCTCGACCGCCTCGCGGACAGCATTCTGCACGGCGACGACGCGCTCGCGATCCTCCTCGTAGATCACGCGGTCGAACTGCGCCTCGGCGTACGCGATGCGGCCGTCGTCGGACACGGTGTTCGGGTCGAACGGGTCACCGACGCTGGTGATGCCCGCCTCACCCTCCGGATCTGTCCCGGTCGGCTCGAACTCGTTGGTCTGGAGCTCCGCGACGGCGCTCTCGATCGCCGCTTGGCGCTCGGGCGTGTCGAGCGTCTCGCCCTGCGGCGCGGCGAAGACGAGGTTGAGGACGCCGCCCTGCTCTTCGGCGAACTCTGATTCGATCAGGTCGGTCGCCCTCTGGGTGTCGGAGCCCGGAATCTCGAACTCGTCCTTCAGGCTTCCACCGAATGCGCCCACGGAGAAGATGAGGGCGGCGATGATCGCCAGCCAGATGATGATCACGCGCCATGGATGGCTCGCGTTCGCGCGCATCCAGCTCGCGAGTGCGCCGGTGGACAGTCGCTCGTGTGCAGCGAGCCGTTCGGGGCTCGCTGCGATCCCAGTGGTGGTCTCTTCAGACATGCACTGCCCCCTCTGTTGCGGTCTTCAAATGACGGCCAAGCTTCTTCAAACTCATCGGCCTCCTCGTTTCTTCCCGCCTGCCGGAGATGGATGAGCCCACGGTGGTAAGCTAGTAAGGCGACTATCTAATCAAACGAGATATCAATATGTCAAGAGACAAGAAACTGGCACTCGTCGACGAGCTCGTCCACCTGGCCCGCGCGCACGAGGCGGCCAACGATGCTTTCGACGAGGTCGCGCGGGAAAAGCTAGGGATCAACCGTACCGATCTCCGCTGCCTCACCATCATCGACAACAACGGCACGATGACGGCGGGCCGACTGGCGGAGCTCAGCGGACTGACGACGGCGGCGGTCACGTCCGTGCTCGATCGCCTCGAGCGGGCGGGCTACGCTCGGCGCGTCCGCGACCAGCCGGACCGTCGCCAGGTCATGGTGGAAGTGACCCCGTTGCTGGCCGAGCGCGCCACGCCGATCTGGGGACCGCTCGGCGAGGAGGCCCGATCCACCCTCTCGCGCATGCCGGCGGAGGAGCTTCGGGCACTCATCGACTTCTATCGCCTCGGCATCGAGCTCAACGAGCGGCACATCGAGCGCGTCCGACGCCTCGACATCGAATAGACACCATTCGGGAACCTCACTCGACGGCGTCGGGGCCGCGTTATGGCGCCCGCCGAGTGACCGCTGAATTCCGCGAGCCATCGCCGTCCAAGAGGCGTGCCGACATCCAGGCCGCACGAGGTCGCCTTCGCCATCAGCGGCCCCATTGCCCGCGCCGATCTACCCGGGCTCTGCGAGCGCGTGCGCAGGATCCTCGGCGAGAGCCGCTCGATCGCACGCTGCGACGTCGCGGGCGTGGAGCCGGATGCGGTGTGTGTCGACGCACTGGCGCGCCTCCAGCTCGCCGCGCGGCGCCGAGGGTGTTGCGTGCGGCTCGAGAACGCCTCGCCGGCCCTGCTCGAGCTCGTCGATCTGATGGGTCTGACCCACGTTCTGCCGGCACACGACTGAGCCGAGCGTTTCGCGAGGTCGCTCGAGTGGAATCGTCTTCGTATGGCCGACTACGCGCATACGAACCTCGCTGAGCTCGAGGACATGGCCGTCAAGGGCGGTTTCTCCGAGTTCCAGGAAGCCCGCTTCGCGAACCAGGATCTGGAGCTCGAGAGCCTGGGCGTCTCGTACCAGATCGTCAAGCCCGACAAGCATCACGCATTCGGGCATCGACACCACAAGGCCGAAGAGGTCTACGTCGTGCTCTCCGGGTCCGGGAAGATCCGGCTCGGCGACGAGGAGGTCGCCGTCGAGCGTCTCGACGCGATCCGCGTCGGCCCGGAAGTGACGAGAGGCTTCGAGGCAGGCCCCGACGGCCTGGAGCTGATCGTCTTCAGCCAGAAGACGCCCGGTGACGCCGAGATCGTGGCGGATTTCTTCGGGGAAGCCGCAACGCGATGAGAAACGGAGGCCGTCGCCGTCCACCGTATGTCCCCCAAGCGCGAGGAGGAGTCGCGATGTCCGCATCACGCCAGCTGTTCGTCAACCTTGCCGTCGACGATCTCGACCGTTCGGTCGCGTTCTTCACGGCGCTCGGCTTCTCGTTCGACCCGCGCTTCACCGACGAGACGGCCACGATGATGATCGTCGGCGAGGACGCCCACGTGATGCTCCTGACCAAGGCGAAATTCGGGGAGTTCGCGAAGAAGCCGATCGCCGACGCCTTCTCGCAGACCGAGGTGCTCCTGGCGTTCTCGGCGGCGAGCCGCGAGGGCGTCGACGAGCTGGCCGACGCCGCATTGGTCTCCGGTGGCTCGGACGCCAACGACCCGCTCGACTACGGCTTCATGTACAGCCGCAGCTTCCAGGACCCGGACGGGCACGTCTGGGAGGTCGTGTGGATGGACGAGTCGGCCGTAGCGAGCGAGGCGGGAGCAGCGAGCGCGGTGGCGTAGGCGCCTCAGGCGCCCGGGTACTCGAGCGAGAGCCCGAAACGCGGAAAGACGGTCGCGACGTCGAGGAAGAACGTCAGCTCGACGACCCTGCCGTCCTCGATCTCCACGACCTGCAGCGCCCAAGGCTCGTACCCGTCGCCGTCCGGCTTCGGCCGGTACTGGCCGAACGCCGACGCGCCGTTCGCCGTCGGCGCCGCGACCACGCGCGAGTCGCGACACGTGTTCCCGGGGCCGAACCACCACGTAAGGATGTCGTCGCGGCCCGCGAGCCAGAGGTCGAACGGAGGCATCGACTGGGTCGCGTCCTCGTGGATGAGGGCGGTCAGCGCGGTCATGTCGTATGCCTCGAACGCCGCGACATAGCGCTCGAGGAGCTCGGCATCGGCCGCGTCGACCGACGGCGCAGTGGTCGACGGCGTCGCGTCGCTGGCCTCGAGCGTGGCACGTGCCCGCTGCAGCGCGCTGTTCACGGAGGCGACGCTCGTTTCCAGAAGCTCGGCGACCTCCGCAGCCTTCCAGCGGAGAACCTCGCACAGGATGAGCACGGCGCGCTGGCGCGGGGGAAGCTGCTGGAGCGCGGCGACGAACGCGAGCCGGACGGACTCACGCGACGCCACGACCTCGGCCGGATCGCCGTCCGGGACGATTCGCCCGTCCGGCATCGGCTCGATCCAGAGCTGGTCCGGCGTGCGGAGGTTCTCGACGATCGGCTCGCCGGCCGGGCCGAGGTCCATCGGCCGCGCCCGCCGTTTCCGGCTCTCGAGCATGTCGAAGCAGACGTTCGTCGCAATGCGATAGAGCCACGAGCGGAGGGCCGAGCGGCCCTCGAAGCTGTCGTACGCGCGCCAGGCGCGGATGAACGTCTCCTGCACCGCGTCCTCGGCGTCGACGGAGCCGAGCATCCGGTAGCAGTAGGCAGTCAGCTCGACGCGGTACTGCTCGAGCTGCTCCTCGAGCGGCGGCG
>Ga0190270_10001801_pt1 | contig 10141 bp, 11 predicted proteins | sample Popmic320T_FD_133748 | JGI IMG/M metagenome (GOLD analysis project Ga0190270, IMG submission 133748) | Populus adjacent soil microbial communities from riparian zone of Weber River, Utah, USA - 320 T | ecosystem: Environmental > Terrestrial > Soil > Riparian zone | place: USA: Utah | collected... | reverse complement strand
GCTCGGGTTCGGCGAGGAGACCACGCCGCTCCTCGAGGAGGCGTTGCTCGCGATGTACCACGCGCACCAGGAGCACACGTGGGTGGAGAACCTGATCGGAGAGATCGAGGACGCGCTCGACCGAACCGGGCTCCGCAGCCGGCTGGTCGAGCCGCCGGCGATCTGTTTCCTCGACATCACGGGGTACACGCGGCTGACCGAGGAGCGTGGCGACGAGGCGGCGGCGGAGCTGGCAGCTCGTCTCACGCCGCTCGTCCAACGGACGGCCGAGCGCCACGGCGGCAAGGTCGTGAAGTGGCTGGGCGACGGGGTGATGTTCCACTTCCGTGAGCCGGCCGGCGGCGTGGTCGCCGCGCTGGAGATGATCGACGCGATCTCGGGGGCGGGGCTGCCGCCCGCGCACGTCGGTCTCCACACCGGCCCCGTCGTGTTCCAGGGAGGCGACTACTTCGGTCGGACCGTCAACCTCGCGGCGAGGATCGGCGAACGGGCGGCGCCGGGCCAGGTGCTCGTCACGCAGGAGATCGTGGATCGCGTGGTACCGGACGGGATCGCCTTCGAGCCGATCGGCGCGGTCGAGCTGAAGGGCGTGTCCGAGCCCGTCCCCCTCCACTCCGTCACAAGGTGACGACGGCGCGCACCTGAAGGAGCCGACGTGCCACATCCGCCGGCGCGCCCCCAATATGGCCGACGAGGAGGTCAACCGCCAGGAGGCATCCGATGGGACGTTTGGTCATCAACAACTCGATGAGCGTCAACGGCGCGTTCGAGGCGCCGGTGCCCGAGCCGGATGGGTGGCTGGTGCTGGACGCTGACAGCAACCAGTTCTCGCTGGAGCAGTTCCTCGGAGCGGAGGCGATGCTGCTGGGGCGCAAGACCTACGAGGGGCTGGCCGCGGTCTGGCCGACGCTGTCCGACGCCCCGGGATTGGGAGCGTTCGCGGACCAGATGAACAGCATGCCCAAGTACGTGGCGTCCCGGAGCTTGCGAGCGCCCTTGGAGTGGAACGCCACGCTGCTGGAGGGCGACCTGGCGGAGAATGTGACCGCCCTCAAGGAGCGCCATGACCGAACCCTGGTCGCCGTCGGCGCCGGCGAGCTGGCCCGTGACCTCGTCGCGTTCGGTCTCGTGGACGAGTTCTGGTTCTGGGTGAGCCCGTCGGTATGGCCGACGGGACCGCGGATCTTCGACGGTGTCGGCCCGGTCCGTCTCGAGTTGATCGGCTCGACCACATTCGGCTCCGGCGTCGTGCGGCTGGCGTACCGGCCCGCACCCGACCAGGAAGGATCACGATGAGCGAGCAAGGACTGGTGGAGCATCTCAACCCGAAGGAGCTCCCGAACGTCCGCGCGTTCACGCAGGCCGTGGCCGTCACCGGTCCGGTGAAGACCGTGTACGTGGGCGGGCAGGACGCCGTGACGGCATCGGGCGAGATCGTCGGCAAGGGCGACATCGCTGCTCAGACGGAGCAGGTTCTCCGGAACGTCTCGGCGGCGCTCGCCGCGGCCGGAGCCGGCCTCGAGCACGTCATCAAGTGGGACATCCACGTGGTCGACGGCCAGCCGCTCGAACCGGGCTTCGAGGTCTTCCAACGGGTCTGGGGCGATCGAGGAGAGCCGCCCGTCATCACCGGCGTCTTCGTCGCAGGACTGGCTCACCCGGACTTCCTCGTGGAGATCGATGCGGTGGCCGTCGTTCCGATCTGAGCGCGGGCAAGAAACCGACTTCCTCCTTGAATCGCCGCGGGACATACCGGCGACCTTCGTGATTGTCTGGAACCGTGGCACGGAGCCGACGTCGTCGGTGGTTGCGAGCGACCACCTGGGTGGTCGCGGTCCTCATCGCCGTGTTCGCCGTGGTGTACGGCTGGGCGATCGCATCGGTCCAGCGCTCGACGGTGGCGCGGGCGATGGTGTGGCGGGACGCGGACGTCGACGACCAGTTCCGGTTCCCGTCGCGATCCATCCCGGCGGGCGCAACCGTCAGCCCACTGCGGACCGGCGCGCAAATGGATCTCGACGCCGCGACGGCCGACGTCACCGAGGGGGCGTCGTTCGACCGATTCCTGAGCTCGAACCACACCCTCGACTTCGTCGTGGTGCATGAGGACCGGATCGTGTACGAACGCTACTTCGACGGGTCGGACCGCACGACCCTGCAGACCTCGTTCTCGGTGGCAAAGTCGATCCTCTCCACACTGATCGGGATCGCGATCGACGAGGGGCCGATCGGCGGCATCGAAGACCCCGTGACCGAGTACGTACCCGAGCTGCTGGATCGGGATCGGAGGTTCTCCCGGATCACGTTGCGCGACCTGCTGTCGATGTCCTCGGGGATCCGCTACGTGGAGCCAGCCGTGCCCCTACCCTGGGGTGACGACGTCGTGACGTACTACGGGGTCGACCTCCGCCGCGCGGCGCTCGAGAACACCGAGATCGAAGGACCTCCCGGCGAGGTCTGGCACTACAACAACTATCACCCGCTCCTGCTCGGGCTCGTGCTGGAGCGAGCGACCGGGATGACGGTCTCCGAGTACGCGTCCAGCAGGCTCTGGGGACCCATGGGGGCCGAGTCCGACGCGTCGTGGAGCCTCGACTCGGAGCGTTCGGGCTTCGAGAAGCTGGAGAGCGGCTACAACGCGACACCGGTCGACTACGCACGGTTCGGCCTCCTCTACCTGCACGGCGGGGAGACGGCGGGCACGCGGATCGTCTCCGAGGACTGGGTGGAGGCGGCGACGGCCGCGGACACCACGACCGACCCGGCTGGGGACTACCAGTACTTCTGGTGGCTCGACACAGCGCGGCCCGGTCGGTTCTACGCGCTCGGGAACCTCGGTCAGTACGTCTACGTGGCACCCGACGCCGACGTCGTCATCGTCCGGAACGGCCGCGATTGGGGCATCGAGAATCTGGCGTGGGTGGCGGTCTTCAGGCAGATCGCCGATCGGCTGTCGGAACGACAGTAGGACATGAGGACGATCCGACCAGCGTTCAGTACCTGGCCCGAGCATCATCGGCGCCTCCGCGACTTCGTCGCGGGCATGACCGAGGAGCAGCTGGCGATCCGGCAGACGCCGGAGCGATGGCCGCTCTGGGCGTCCATCGGCCATATGGCCTGTCAGCGCGTGTTCTGGCTCTGCGACTTCGCTGGCGAGCCGGGCGCCGAAACCACGCCCTTCACGAACGCCGGGTACGACTGTCCGGGCGACGACGACCTCGAGCACGTCCTCGTTCCGGGGGCACTGGCCGAGGCGCTCGACTCGACGTTCCGCATCATCGAGGGCTGCCTCGACCGATGGACACTTGACATGCTCGACGAGGAGCTGCGTCGCCCCGAGTGGGATAGCTCCTGGATCCACAGCCGCGGCTGGGTGATCCAGCGGGTCTTCACCCACGACGTCTGGCACACCGCCGAGATGAACGAGACCCTCGGGAACGCCGATCTGCCGCAGATCGACGTCTGGGACTGATCTCGTCGAGATCGGTCGGAACCCGAGCCCTACGGCTTCGCCGACGGCGTCAGCCGCGACATCATCGCCGGCTCCACGAACTCGAGCTCGGCACCGGGCGAGCGCTCGAGGACCTCATGTGCCCGGGCATACATCTCTTCCCGCAGCCGGGCGAGCGTCTCCTCCTTCTCCTCAGGGTCGTACGCGTCCGCGACGGCCCAATGATCCCGAAGCTCTTGCAGCGACGAGGCGTGCGTCCGAAGCTCGAACCGGCGGCGGTCATCGAGGACGAAGAGTCCTCGTCCGATGACGGTCGCGACCGCCTTCTCCGCGTGCAGACTGTCCTCCCCGTAGTCGAACCCGGGATCGTCCTCCGAGAACGACAGCTCCTCGTTCGACTTGACCTCGAGGAGTGGGAACTCCACGGCGGCGGGATGGATCTCGATCACCGTGCCTGCCGGCCTCGTCACCCGGTGGATCTCCTCAAGGGCATGCACCATGCCCTCGGGCTCCATTCAGCAGAGCGACCAGGACAGCAGCGTCACGTCGAAGACGTCGGCGTCGCTGGCGGCGGCGAAGCTCTCGAAGTCCACGTGTCGGAACTCGATGCGTGCGTTCGGCATCTCCGAGAGCCTCGAGTTCGCCCTCGCGATCGCGTCCTCGAACGGATCGATCGCCGTGACGTGGACGACCCGATCGCCGTACCGGCGCGTGAGGCGGCCGTCGCCGCAACCGATCTCCAGGACCTCGCGTCCCTCCAGCTCGACCAGATCGAACAGCGCGTCGGTCTCGTTGCCTTCGGGATCGATCCGGACGGCCATGCGCACGACCCTACCGGTCGACTGACGCGGCCGCCGGGTCGCCTCACGCCGGCGGTCGTGGGTCGTATCGATCCATCTGTGCATCTGCGGTCCCGATAACCCAACCGGAGTCTCGTTTCAGCGAAGGCCCGGTGGATGCCGATGTAGTTGGGGTCATGGCATCTGAGCAGGTTCCCGCAGGTCGGGAGCGTGTGTCGCCCAGGACCCAGCGCCTCACGGAGTCGCTTGGGCCGCGCGCGCTCCGCATCGGCTTGCGCACGACCCTGCTCGCGCCGCTCGCCGCGGCCGCGTCGGTGGCGATCCTCGAGGGCGACGGCCCCGGTCTCGGCTCGTTCCTGCCGTTGTTCCTGGTGTTGGTCGCCGTCGGAGTGGTCGTCGCCCTCCTGCCTTGGGACCGCCTGCACGGGACCCCGACCGGCAGGCGGATCCTCCTCGTCTGGGCCGTTCTCGACGTCGTGCTGATCACGGTCGCGGGGCGTGCCACCGGCGCGACGGACGCCGCGCTCCCCCTCGCGTACGCGGTCACGTTCGTCTTCTTCGCGGTGGTGCTCATGCCCGACGCGCAGGTCGCGTGCCTCTGCTTCATGCTGGCGTGCTACGGAGTGGTGACCGCCTCGACCTTCGAGCCGCTCTCGTTCCTGATGCTGGCGATCGTCGGCATCGTCTCCATCTTCCTCGCCCGCGAGCTGCGGCGACGGATCGCTGCGCACGAGCGAGCCCGGACGGGCGCGGAACGACGCTGGGCCGTCGTCGGATCGGTGTCGAGCGCGGCCCGTGACGCCGAGCCCCGGCGCGTCTTGGAAGGGGTCGTGGAGGCGATCGTCGCGCTCGGCTACGAGACCGCGGCGATCCACCTGCCGGGCGAAGCGGGCGAGCTCCAGATCGTGCTGCCCGCGGCCGCGGCGGCAGATCCGACGCTCGGGATCCGGACGATCCCGGACTCGATCCGCTCGGAGGTGCTCGGCAAGGGTCGCGACGTGGTCGCGCGGGTGAAGGAGGTCGATCGCCAAGCGGCGCGGGGTCTCCGCTCCTCCGGCATCGAAACGGTCGCCGGGACCCCGATCGTGGTCGGCGACCGTCCCGAGGGCATCCTGCTCGTGGCGAGCACGGATCCCGACGGGATCTCGTCGCAAGAGGTCGAGGCGTTCGCGATGCTCGCGACGACCGCGGCCATGGCTCTCAGCAACGCGCGGCGAGCCGAGGAGCGGCGCGAGGTCGAGGAACGCCTCACCGACGCGGGCGCCGTTCGGGCAGAGGTGCTCGCGACGCTTTCGACGGAGGTCCGGAAGCCGCTCGGCGCCGTGACGGAGACGAGCCGCGCACTGCGGGACACGTTCGGGAACGAGGATCGGCGTCGGCTGATCGAACGCTTGATCGCAAGCGCGACCGCGCTCGACATCACGCTCGGCGGCTCCCTCGACCTGTCCCTGCTCGAGTCGAGCGGCGTCGAGCTCCACAACGAAGTCGTGGACGTCGGTGTGCTGGTCTCCGGGGTGCTGACACGGCTCGCCGTGCTGTTCGAGGGCCGCGACCTCCGGGCGGACGTGCCGACCGGCCTGACGGTCGAGGCCGACCCCGGTCTGATGGACCAAGCCATCGAACACCTCCTGGTCACGGCCGCCGCGTCGACCCCGCCGGGGAAAGCGGTGGAGGTCTCGGTATCCCGGACCGGCGCGGAGACGACCGTGAAGGTGGCGATCGACACGGTGATCCCCGCTGCGCAACTCGGCCGGATCCGCGAACCGCTCGGGACGGGCAACGGCGGCTCGGGCCCGTGGATCCGCCTCGCGCTGGCGTCGAAGATCCTCGAGCTGCACGGGAGCGAGCTGCAGACGCGGAGCGACCCCAACCAAGGGACGAGGGCGTGGTTCCAGCTCCCCGGCGAGCGCTCGACGCAGCCGGTGCTGGTCCGAACAGGCGTGGGCCTCGCCGCAGAGACGGAACCCCTTCAACTCACGTTCGATGACGCGCTCATACCCTCGGTGGCCGCGGCGGCCGCCGTCATCCCAGTACCGCCCGTCGAGATCGAGGAGGACCAGCGGAGCTCGAACCCGCTGGCGGCCGCCGCGCTGGCGGCGACGGCCGCGACCACCCTCGCGGTGACGGGGATCGTCCCGCAGCTCCTCCAGCCGAACGTGCCGGCCGCGACGTCGGCGGAGCATCAGGATCGGAAGCCGAAGAAGGCGGACGCGCGAGAGCGGCGCGAGCGCCGGGAGCGGAAGGAGCAAGCCGAGAGCGCCGGGATCTCAGGGGGCGCCACCGGCGGGACGCAGGCGAGCGCGACCACGGGCGGGACCGAGGGAAGCACGGGCGGCAGCACCGGAGGTGGAACGGGCGACGGCGGCGGGTCCGTCACACCTGCGCCGAGCCCGTCGCCACCGCCTCCGCCCCCCGAGGACGACGGCCCGGGCAAGTCCGACGACGCGCCGGGTCACGACCCGGGTCACGACAAGGACAAGGACAGGGATCCGAGCCCGAGCCCCTAGGCTTGCATCGTGCCGAAAGATCCGGACGAGCCCGTCACCGACAGTCCGACCGGCTGGGTGGCGAAGCACATCCATCGCTACGTCGAGTCCGACGGGAAGAACGGCCACCGGTGGAGCGGCGTCGACACGCTCCTGCTCACGACACGAGGACGGAGCACGGGGACGCTCCGCCGGACGGCCCTGATCTACGGTCGCGATCGCGGCCGCTTCATCGTGGTGGCGTCGAACGGCGGCTCGAAGCCGCACCCGGACTGGTACCGGAACCTGGCGGCGGACCCGCACGTCTTCGTGCAGGTCGCGGACGAACGCTTCGAGGCGCTCGCGCGAACGGCGACATCTCCCCAGAAACCGAGGCTCTGGCGCTTGATGGTCTCGATCTGGCCGGAATACGAGAAGTATCAGACCAAGACCGAGCGCGAGATCCCCGTGGTGATCCTCGAGCGGCTCACCTGATCACACGGTGATGACGATCTTGCCGCGGGCGTGGCCTTCCGCGAGGTAGCGGATCGCGTCGGGCGCCTCGATCAGTGGGTACGTCCGATCGATCACCGGCATGACCGTGCCGGCCTCGACGAGCTTCGCGAGAGCCGCGAGGTCTTCCTGAGTGATCTTCGTCGCCAGTCCACGCAATCGCTGTCCCACGAAGAGCGACACGATGGGCGCGCGCAGCATCCCGCGGAAGAAGCCGCCGGTCCACTCGCCCCCGCCGTCGCCGCCCACGATCACGAGCGTTCCCTTCGGGGTCAGGGCGCGACGGAGCGCTGACAGCGGACGGCGACCCGCGGTGTCGATGATCACGTCCCAGCGCCGCGAGCCGTCAGTGAAGTCCTCGCGCGTGTAGTCGATCACGTCGTCCGCGCCGAGCGATCGGACCAGGTCCGCCTTCGAGCCGCTGGACACGGCGGTGACCGTGGCACCACGCGCCTTGGCGATCTGCACAGCGAGCGATCCGACGCCGCCGGCCGCACCGATCACCAGGACGGTCTGCCCCGGCTGCACGTGCCCTTCGTCGTCGATCGCCCTGAGGGCGGTCACGCCGGAGACGGGGAGGGCGGAGGCCTGCTCGAAGCTCAGCCCGGACGGCTTCGAGACCAACTCGTCCGCCTTCGCGACCACGAGCTCCGCGAACGAGCCCTTCGTCTGTCCCATCACCTCGTCGCCGGGCCGGAACGCGGTGACGCTCGCACCGACCGCCTCGACCGTTCCCGCGACGTCCCAGCCGAGGACCTTCAGCTTCGGCTCCCGCAGCCCGATCGCGAGCCGCGCCATGTACGGCATCCCGGTCATCAGGTGCCACACGTCCGGGCCGCAGCCGGCCGCGTGCACGCGAAGCAGTACGTCCTCGGGCCCGGGCACCGGATCCTCGATGTCCCGGAACTCCAGCACGTCGGCAGAGCCGTACCGATCCTGCACGATCGCTTTCATGATCGACTCCCTTCCTGGGTCGCAGCGAGCGAGATGTGTCGGCTCCGGATCACGAGCCAGACGGCGAGGAGGAACTCACCGAGGAACGTGACGGTGGAGATGCTCGGCGCACCTTCGGCCAGGACCTCGCCGAATGTATCGAACACGTAGCCGGTCCCGGCGACGGCGAGCAGGACCCCGAGGATCTTCGGGACGTACGCCGACCGGTATGCCAGGTAGCCGAGGAGGAGCAGGTGCGCACCGAACAGGACGAGGCCGGCCATCCAGATGTCGTGATAGGCGTCGGCTCGCAGGAGTGCCTGCGCCTGCACTCCCTCCGTACCGAACGCGGACGAGTATCCGGCGCTGCTCAAGAGGTGAGGGATCCCAGCGAGCTGGCCGAGGGCGACCATGAACACACCGGCGTACGCGAGTCGGAACCACGCGGCGAGCCTCGAGATCCCTTCGCTCACGGGAGCGAACACACGGAACAGCGCCCATGCGACGACCACATCGAGGACGACGACCAGGTAGAGGCTGAGGACACCGAGGTGGAACATCCCTTCTGAGGCCATGACGTCCGTGGCCGTCCTGGCCGCATCCCCAGGTGTCACGAGCTCTTCCACGACGAACACGTCGCCGAAGACCGCGAGCGCGGCGATCGCAAGGATCCCGATGCCTGCGACGATGCTGGCCAGGCGTATCGAGCGGGTCCCTTCCGGGTCCGGAAGAACGGTCGGCGGCCTGCCATCCACCTCGCGCTCTCGGGGCAGTTGATCGATACGAGTCGTCATCGGATGTCCTTTCGCTGGGTGTCGTTCGTGCGTGGCTAGATCGTGAGAGCGACCTTGCCGCGGGCGTGGCCCTCCGCCACGTACCGGATCGCGTCGGACGCCTCGATCAGGGAGTAGGTCCGATCGATCACCGACGTGACCTTCCCCGCCTCGATCAGTCCCCGCAGGACCTCGAAGTCCTCGCCGAGCTCCTTCGAGGCCAGCATCGTCAAACGTTGCGAGACGAAGAGGGACACGAGGCCCGACAGGAGATTGCGGCCGAAGCCACCGAGCCAGTTCCCGCCGCCCTCCCCGCCCACGATCACGAGCGTTCCCTTGGGCGTGAGCGCGCGGCGGAGATCCGAGAGCGAACGGCGACCCCCGGTGTCGACGATGAGGTCCCAGTGCCGGGTCCCGTCCGCGAAGTCCTCGCGCTTGTAGTCGATCACGTCGTCGACTCCGAGCGATCGGACGAAGTCCATCTTCGCCTCGCTGGACACGCCGGTGACGTCCGCGCCGGACGCCTTCGCGATCTGCACCGCGAACGAGCCCACGCCTCCCGAGACGCCGACGACCAGGACCTTCTGTCTCGGTTGCACGTTCCCCTTGCGGAGGGCCTGGAGCGCGGTTCCGCCGGAGATCGGGACGACGGCTGCCTGCTCGAACGTGAGGTTCGCCGGCTTCCGCGCGAGCCTCTTCTCCGGCGTGGAGGCGAGCTCCGCGAACGAGCCGTCGGCGGTGCCGAACACCTCGTCGCCCGGCGTGAACCGGGTCACGTTCGTCCCGACCGCTTCGACGACGCCGGCGACGTCCCGGCCCAGCGCGGGGGCCTTGGGCCTGCGCAGGCCGAACCCCATGATCCGGAGCAGGTACGGCTTGCCGGTCATCACGTGCCAGGCGCCGATCTCGACACCGGCGGCCTTGACCCGGATCAGCACGTCGTTCTCCTCGATCGCTGGGTCCTCGACGTCCCGGAACTCCAGGACGTCGGTCGAGCCGTAGGTGTCCTGCGTGATCGCCTTCATCGAGACCCCTTCTCCTGTCACCCATGCTGGCGTAGCTAGTGTGTACGCCGTACACTTTCCTGGTGGAAGCGTACGTGTACGGCGTACACTTGTCAAACGAACCGCGGAAGAGGTGAGTGGATGAGCACCGAGATCGAGGTCGAGGCCCAGCCCCGATCGCCCCTGACCAGGGAGCGAGTGC
>Ga0190270_10001800_pt1 | contig 10145 bp, 10 predicted proteins | sample Popmic320T_FD_133748 | JGI IMG/M metagenome (GOLD analysis project Ga0190270, IMG submission 133748) | Populus adjacent soil microbial communities from riparian zone of Weber River, Utah, USA - 320 T | ecosystem: Environmental > Terrestrial > Soil > Riparian zone | place: USA: Utah | collected... | reverse complement strand
CGTAGCCGGAGAGGATTCCGCGGCGCGCGAGCATGTCGATCAGGCGCCCCGCGCGCGTATAGCCGACCCGGAGACGGCGCTGGAGCAGCGACACCGATGCGGTCTGCGTCTGCACGACGATCTCGATCGCCTTGTCCAGCAGCGGATCCTCGTCGGGGTCGAACTCGCCGTCGTCGTCCGACTCCTCGTACGTCGACTCAGGCGCCTCGAGCAGGGACTCGTCGAGGTCCTGTCCTCCCTGCGCGCGGCACTGCTCCACGACGAGCGCGACCTCTTCCTCCGAGACGTAGGCGCCCTGCAGGCGCTGTAGCCGCGAGGTGCCGAGCGGCTTGAAGAGCATGTCGCCCTGCCCGAGGAGGCTCTCCGCGCCGGCGCCGTCGAGGATCACGCGCGAGTCGGTCTGGCTCGAGACGGCGAACGCGATTCGCGAGGGGACGTTCGCCTTGATCATCCCGGTGATGACGTCGACGGACGGCCGCTGCGTGGCGAGCACGAGGTGGATCCCGACGGCACGCGACTTCTGCGCGAGACGGATCACGCAGTCCTCGACCGCTTGCGGCGACACCATCATGAGGTCGGCGAGCTCGTCGATGACGACGAGGAGGTACGGCAGCGGTGCCTCCCCGCGCGAGCGGAAGGCCCGGTTCGCCTCCGGAAGGCTGCGCGCGCGGACGAACGACAGGCGCTCGTAGCGTCGCTCCATCTCGGCGACGACGTTCATGAGGACGACTGCGGCTTCCTTCGGGTTCGAGACGACCGGAGTCAGCAGGTGCGGGATCGACTCGTAGTAGCCGAGCTCGATGCGTTTGGGGTCGATGAGGATCATCCGAACCTCGTCGGGTGTGGAGCGCAGGAGCGTCGACGTGAGGATCGTGTTGATGCAGCCCGACTTGCCCGAGCCCGTTGTACCCGCGATCAGGAGATGCGGCATGCGCGCGAGGTCTGTCCAGATCGCGTTTCCGGAGATGTCCTTGCCGAGCCACACGGAGAGTGGGCTCGCGGTAGCGGGCAGATCTCCGTAGATGTCGCCCAGCGTGACGAGCTTCGGAGAGAGGTTCGGCACCTCGACGCCGACGGCCTGCTTGCCCGGAATCGGTGCGAGGATCCGGATCTCCGTCGTCGCGAGGGCGTAGCTGAGGTCGTCCTTCAACCCCGCGACCTTGGACACCTTCGTGCCCGGCGCGAGCTGCAGCTCGTAGCGGGTGACACGCGGGCCGGAGATCTGGCCCAGCACGGTCGCGTCGACCCCGAACTCCGAGAGGGTGCGGGTCAGGAGGTCGGCGGTCTTTGCGCTCGCGTCGCCCTTCGGGGTCGCGCCCGCAGGAGAGGTACGGAGGAGGCCGCTGTCGGGCAGGCGGTACTCCGAGTGCTCGGCCGACGTGTCGAACACGGACTCCACGCTCTCGAGCTCCGGCTCGACCTCTGCGACGTGCGGCGTCTCCGTGGACGGGACGGTCGGTCCGACGACGTCGGGATACGCCTCGGCGCCGTCGAGCAGCTGGTGCTGGTTCGTGACCGGCGGTGCGACGGACGCGGGGAGGTCGAGATCCTCCTCGGTCTGCGACTCGGCGGACGTCCACTCGAACGCGCGCCTGGCCCCTGTCCCCGCGCGCTGCATCACGTGGCCGGTGCGGCGCAGGATCGCGCCTGTCGATGCTCCGCTGACGAGCAGGAAGCCCGCCAACAGAAGCGCGCCGCCGACGATTGCGGCGCCCGTGTCGCCGATGAGCGCGGCGAGCGTGCCGCCGATCGCGAGCCCGACGAAGCCGCCCGAGTCCTTGCCCAGCAAGGTCATGAGGCCGAGGAACCCGATCCCCACGCCGAGCCTGAAGGGACGGACGTCGAGCAGATCGCTGCGCGCGAGCAGCAGTCCTCCGAACGCGACCAGCGCGACCGGTAGGACGTAGGCGGCGCTTCCCACGACGTCCGTGAGCACTCCGGCGAGCCAGGAGCCGACGGCGCCACCGTCGAGGCCGAGATACAGGATCGCCGCGAGGACGAGCCCGAGCGCGAGCAGGGCGAGCCCGAGCAGCTCGTTCTCGTGGGTCGAGCGCGCTCGCTTCGTCCGCTTCTTCACGCGTGAGGGGACGCGTGGCCGAAGCGGCCGCTTCTTCCTCCGTGCCGCCATGCACGCGCGATTCGACGCGCGTGCTGGCGCTCCTCCGCGTCAGCCGGCGGCGCGCGCGCGCGCTTCGGCGACCACGCGCACTGCTTCCGCGCGGTTGCCGTAGCCGTAGGTCTCCACCTTCGCCTCCTCCAGGTCCTTGTAGACCTGGAAGAAGTGCTCGATCTCGTTGCGGAGCTCCGCCGGGATGTCGTGCACGTCGGAGACGCGCATCCACGCCGGGTCTTTCAGCGGGACGCAGAGGATCTTCTCGTCCGGGCCTTTCTCGTCCGCCATGTGGAAGACCCCGACGACGCGCCCGCGGATGCGACAGCCGGGGAACGTCGGCTCGCCGACGAGGACGAGCGCGTCGAGCGGGTCTCCGTCGCCGCCCATCGTCCCCTCGATGAAGCCGTAGTCCGCCGGATACGCCATCGAGGTGAAGAGGCGGCGGTCGAGCACGACAGCCCCGAGCTCCTCGTCGAGCTCGTACTTGTTCCGCGATCCCGACGGAACCTCGACGAACACCAGGACGTGCTCCGACACGCCTGCAGGCTAATCCAGCTGGACGGTGGAGAGCGTCCCGAGCGCTTCGCGCGCGACGGCGTCGTCGACCTCGATCGGCACCGCGTTGTAGCCCGCGACGAACCGCGAGGGGTCGAGAGCCAGGGCGCGGAGTGAGTGCGCCTGGAGTGCAAACCCGAGATCCATGATCTGAATCTGGTGGCCGCTGGCGGCGGCGAGGTTGAGCATCTCCCCGCGCGCGAGCAGGTAGACGACACGACCGTCACGGAGGACGAACTCCTCGACGTCGTCCTTGAGCTGCCGTCGGGTCGAGGACAGCCCATCGAGGGCTGAGACGTCGATCTCGGTCGCGAAGTGCCCGACGTTAGCGAGGACGGCTCCGTCACGCAGGTGCTCCATGACGCCGGCCGTCACCGCGTCGGGTCGCCCCGTGACCGTGATGACTGTGTCCGCGAGGGCGACCGCAGGGTCGATCGGCGCCACGCGCATCCCCTCGAAGGCCGCTTCGAGCGCTCGCACGGCGTCGGGCTCGACGACGACCACGTTCGCGCCGAGGTTCCGGAGCGTGCGCGCGAGGCTCCGCCCGCACGAGCCGAAGCCGACGACTGCGAACGTCTTCGCCGCGACGAGGCTGTTCGTCGCGCGCATGAAACCGTCGACCACCGCCGGCCCGATCCCGTGCTCGTTCTCGAACAGCAGCTTTATCGGGCTGTCGTTGATAACGATCACGGGGAAGTCGACCCGACCGGCCAGCTCCCCGAGCAGGCGGTGCCGTCCGGACGTCGTCTCCTCCGTGGCCGCGAGGACGCGCGTGCGCTCGGCCGCGACCGTCGCGGCGATGAGGTCGGCTCCGTTGTCGAGGAGGAGGTCGGGGTCCGACGCGAGGACGTGCGCGACGTGCTCCCCGTGGTCGGCCATGGTGTCGGCCTTCAGGGCGTGCACGCGGATCCCCGGATCCTGCGCGAGAAAAGCCGCCACGCGATCGTCGGTCGTCGCCGGGCTGCCCGTGATGACGAGCTCCGCGCCTCCTGCACGGAGCACCTCGACCAGGACCGCGGTCTTCGCCTCGACGTGCAGGCACATGCCGATGCGCCGGCCCTCGAGCGGGCGATCCCTCGCGAACGCCTCGTGCAGTCCGCGCAGGAGGGGCATGTTGAGGCGCGCCCACTCGAGCACGCGCGCGCCCTCCTCGGCGAGCCCTGGATCCGCAACGCGGCTCTCTGCGAGCGACGTCAGCGTCGGAGCGTCCGTCACCCTAGGGAACCGATGCGCTCGACGAGCAGGTCGAAGAACGCGCCGGCGTCGAGGCCGACGCCGACATGGACGTTCGGAGGGCTGTCCGTTCGCTGCCAGAGATCGACCACGGTGCGGCCGCGGCACAGCTCCGACTCGAGCTCGACCTCCACGCTGCGATGCCGGGTCTCGACCAGTCCCGGGCGGAGGAGGTGCGCGACGGCGACGGCGTCGTGGACGGGCGCTCCCTCCCAGCCGTACGTCTCGCGGTGATAGCTCGTGAAGTAGACGTTGAGGTCGGCCACGAAGGACCCGATGCGTCCGGCCCCGCGGAGTCGCGCCTCGACATCTGCGCCGAGGAGCGCCTGGTGCGTCACGTCGAGGCCGATCATGCTCACGTGGAGCCCGCTCGAGAAGACGGCGGCGGCGGCCTCCGGGTCGCACCAGATGTTGAACTCGGCCGCCGGCGTGTAGTTCCCCTCCGCGATCGCGCCCCCCATGACGACGATCCGTTCGACACCCTCGGTCCCGTACTCGGCGAGATACCGCGCGACATTGGTCAGCGGACCGACCGCGACGAGAGTCACCTGCTCGCTTGCGCTTCGGATCGCCGACGCGATGAACGTGGACGCGTCGGCCGAGATCGGCGACGAGCGCGCGTCCGGAAGCGACGGCCCGTCGAGGCCGGTCTCGCCGTGGACGTGCGCGGCCACGGCGAGCTCGCGCGCGAGAGGGCGCTCCGCTCCTGCAGCGACCGGAACGTCCGTCCGCTCGACGAGCTCCAGGACGCGCAGCGCGTTCGTCGTCGTCTTCTCGAGGGTCTGGTTCCCGTATGTCGTCGTCACACCGAGAAGTTCGAGCTCCGGGCTCGCGAGCGCGAGCAGGAGCGCGATCGCGTCGTCGTGCCCCGGGTCGCAGTCGAGGATGACCGGTAGCGCCACGGCGGCAGTATCGTTGCGGCGCTGTGGCCGGCGCACGGGACAAGGTGCTCGCCTTCGCCCTCTCGCTCCCCGGAACTGCCCTCGATCGGCCCTGGGAGGACGACGAGGTCGTCAAGGTGAACGGCAGGATCTTCGTCTTCCTCGGCCCGCCCGGGTCGCGCCGGCTCTCCGTGAAGCTCGCCGAATCCCATGCCCACGCGCTCGCGATCGACGGTGCCGAGCCGACCGGCTACGGGCTCGGGCGCGCCGGCTGGGTGACGGTGCCCTACCGGGCGTCCGGCGTCACGGTGGCCGTCCTGCGCGACTGGGTCGAGGAGAGCTACCGCATCCGAGCACCGAAGAAGCTCATCTCGAGCCTCGACGCCCGCTGAGCGCGAACGCCCCTTGTGACACAGTGTCACAAGGCTAGAAGCGCGTCGACCTCGGCCGCGGAGGGGAGCGACGGCTGCGCACCCGGGCGCGACGCTGCCAAGGCTCCTGCGGCACACGCCCGTCGCAACGCCTCGGTGTGTTCGCGTCCCTCGAGCAGCGAGACGAGCAGGCACGCGGTGAACGCGTCTCCGGCGGCGGTCCCGTCGACGGCGTCGATCGCCGGCGGTACTGCCCGCGCGACCTCCTCCCCGTCCTCGTGGAGCACGGCGCCTTCGGCACCGAGCGTGACCGCCACGAGCCCGTCGCGCCGCATCAGGCTCTCGAGCTCGTACCGGTTGACGACGGTGAGGTCGGCGTCGACCGCAACCGGGCGACCGGGTGCCGCGTTGAGACAGAAGACACCCGAGCATCCCTCCCAAGCGCTCACGACCGCCGCGTCCGGGACCTCGAGCTGGCAGACGACCGCGTCGTGCTCGGGGAGCGAGACCTCGCCGACGTCGCGATTGGCGCCGGGCGCGACCACGATCTGCGTCTCGCCCTCCGCGTCGACCAAAATCGACGCGACGCCGGTCGGCTCGTCCGATTCCATGACCTCGAGTGTGACGCCCGCGCCGCGAAGACCCGCGAGCGCCTCGTCGGCGAAAGAATCCGCGCCGACCGCGCCGACCATCGTCACGGCTGCCCCGAGGCGCGCGCACGCGACCGCCTGATTCGCGCCCTTTCCGCCCGGGTGGCGAGCGAAGGTCGCATCCGTGACCGTCTCGCCGGGCCGCGGGAGCCGCTCGCACCGCGTGACCAGGTCGAGGTTGATCGACCCGACGACGGTGATCCGCGGCGTCAAGCCGCGAGCGCGCGCAGGTCGTCCACGGTCGAGCCGAGCAGCGTGTCGCGCAGATCGAAGAGCCCCGCCCACAGCGACGAGCGGTCGGGAGACGCGTCGAGGCTCGCTGCAGTGGAGAGGCCCTCGAGCGCGCGCACGAGGACGGCGAGCTCGAGGTAGACCGCGGCGACCCGGTTGGGGCACGCGCGGACGCCGGCTCGGTCGAGAACGGGGCGCCATTCGACGAGCTCCCCCGCTCCGGGGCCGGCGTACCACGACCGGCCCTCGGCAAGCTCGGGCTCCAGCTCGAGGAGGTACTGCGAGAGCGGCCGCTCGAGACCCGCGAGCGCCGTCTCGACGCGGTCAGCCGCGTGCCGGAGGGCTGCTTGGCGCCCGCCGGGAGTAGCGGGCATCGCGTCTCCGCGTCCCCAACGCTCGAGCAGGCGGCAGAACGCGAGCGAGGCGGCTTCGCAGGCGCGCAGCTGTCCGACCAGGCGCCGCGCGGACAGCTCACTCGCCGCGTTTCCCTCGATGACCGTGTCCCAGCTCACCATCTAGACCTCGATGACCACGGGCAACACCATGGGACGCCGGCGGGTCCGGTCGTAGACGATCTGTCCGACGGCATCGTGGATGTGCTCCTGGAGGAGCTTGATCTCGACCACGTGCTGCTTCGCGAGCTCACGCACCACACGATCGGCCTCGTCGCGCAGTTCGTCCAGTAGCTCGTCGGTCTCGGCGAAGCCGCGCGCGATGAGCTCGGGGGGCGCGATCTCCCCTCCGTCGGACGACGCCAGCGTCGTGACCACGATGATCACGCCGTCGTCGGCCAGCTTGCGCCGATCCCGGAGCGCGACGTCCTGGACGTCGCCGACACGCAGACCGTCGACGAACGTGACGCCGGACTCCACACGGTCGACGATCCGCGCACCACCCCGAGCCAGCTCGATGACCGAGCCGTTCTCGGCGACGAGGATGCGCTCCTCGGGCACGCCGGCCTCACGGGCGAGCTTCGCGTGGGCGGCGAGCATGCGGTACTCGCCGTGGATGGGCATGACGTGACGGGGGCGCAGGAGCGAGAGCATCGTCCGCAGCTCCTCCTGGCACGCGTGACCGGAGACGTGTACGGCTGCGATCTCCTCGTGGAGCACCTCCGCGCCCGCGCGGGCGAGCTGGTTGATCGAGTCGTGGACACGCAGCTCGTTCCCGGGAACCGGCTTCGCCGAGATGACGACGGTGTCTCCCGGCTCGACCGCGACGGCCTTGTGGTCGCCGTAGGCGATTCTCGTCAAGGCCGACATCGGCTCGCCCTGGCTTCCCGTGCAGAGAACGAGGAGTTGGTGTGACGGAAGCTGCGCGGCCTGGTCCGGGTTGACGATCGCGTCCTCCGGGAACGAGACGTAGCCGAGGTTCCGCGCGATGTTCAGGTTCTTGCGCATCGAGCGCCCGACGACGACGACCTTCCGCCCGCACTCCACGGCGACGTCGGCAGCCTGCTGCATGCGATGGATGTTCGACGCGAACGACGCGACGAGGATCTTCCCCGTGCGCAACGGGAAGATCGAGCGGAACGCCTCTCCGACGAGCCGCTCGGAGCCGGTGTTGCCGGGTCGCTCCGCGTTCGTCGAGTCGCCGAGGAGGAGGTCGACTCCGCGGTTCCCGATCTCCGCCAGCGTGCCGACGTCGGTCTTGAGCCCGTCCACGGGCGTGTGGTCGAGCTTCCAGTCACCCGTGTGGACTACGCGCCCTGCGTCGGTCTCGATCACGAGCGCCGCCGAGTCGGGGATGGAGTGGGCGACGCGGACGAGCTCGATGCGAAACGGGCCGAGCACGAGCGGCGCGTCGCCCGGCTCCGCAGCCACGAGCTCGGACTTCTGCCCCAGCCCGTGCTCGTCGAGCTTCGACTTGACGAGGGCGAGCGTGAGCGGCGTCGCGACGACGGAATCGACGTCGACCTCGCGCAGGAGGTACGGCAGGCCGCCGACGTGATCCTCATGGCCGTGCGTGAGCACGACCGCTCGGACCCGGCGCCCCTCGAGGTAGCCGATGTCGGGCAGGAGGAGATCGACGCCGAGGTGCTCGTCGCGCGGGAAGGCGAGCCCCGCGTCGACGACGATGATCTCTCCCCCCATCTCGAAGACGGTCATGTTCTTTCCGACCTCGCCGAGGCCGCCGAGCGGGATGATCCGCAGCGTTTCGCTCATCGTCGGCTGAGTCTACGGGCGTCTACAGCGGGAACACGTCGACCGCGAAGAGATCGCCGTCGACACGCTCGGCGTGCAGTGCGACCGACTCGTGCTCCTCGGCGAGCGCATCGAGCGCTGGCAGCGCGTCCTGCGTCTGCTCGGCGCCGAGAGTGAGCGTGCGCTCGCCGTCCACCACGGTGAGGTCGACCGTATCGACCCCGAGGCCTGGAAGTGCCACCACTCGCATCGACTCCGCCACCGCTGTCCAGAGATCGCCCTCGTTCTTCGCCGCCGCCGCCCGATACGGCGTCGAGACCATCTCCTCGAGCGCCTCGGCGATCGGCGTCAGCGCGCCGTCGGGCACGTCCTCGTTCACCACCAGCGTGCCGTCCTCGAGCGCGACGAACGTCACGGACTCGCCGGTGAGCGCAGGAGCGTGCGCCGCGACGACCGCGTCATACGTCCTGCCGGGTCCGACCCCCATGACTCCAGGGATCGCCGCTCCGGCCGCGAGCGACGAGAGCATTTCGTCATGCCGTGCCATCATGCGGCGACCGGCGTGAGGAGCCCGAGCCGCTCGAGGCAGCCGCGAACCGCGTCGCGCTCGTCCTCCGTCGCCTCGACGAGCGGGAGCCGGTGGCCCCCGACCTCGTGGCCGAGGAGGTTCAGCGCACACTTGATCGCGATCGGGTTGACGGCCACTCGCAGAAGGTCGATCGACGGTTCGAGCTCCTGGTCGAGCACGCGAGCCGCATCGACGTCGCCGCTGCGGTAGAGGCGAACCAGCTCCTTCACCTGCGGTCCCACCACGTGCGTGTGGACGCATACGCCACCGATGCCGCCGAGCTCGAGGAACGGGAAGACGAGGTCGTCGTCGCCGGCGTAGAGGTCGAGGCCGAGCCCGACGATCGCGCGCGCCTGCTCGAGATCCGGGTTCGCCTGCTTGACGGCTCGGACCGTCGGGATCTCGGCGAGCCTGGCGATCGTCTCCGTCTCGAGGTTGAGGACGACCCGTCCGGGGATGTTGTAGGCGATGAGCGGGCGGTCGGAGACGGCCGCGATCTCCTCGAAGTGGCGAACGATCCCGCGAACCGGAGGCTTGTTGTAGTAGGGCGTCACGACGAGGAAGCCGTGCACGCCGAGCTCGTGCGCACGCGCAGTGAGGTGCACCGAGTGGTCGGTCGCGTACGTTCCCGTCCCGGCCACGACAGTCGCGCGGTCGCCGACCTCGTCGACTGCGGCCTCGTACAGCGAGAAGCGCTCGTCGTCGGAGAGCGTCGGCGCCTCTCCGGTCGTGCCGGTCACGACGAGCCCGTCGGAGCCGCTCGCGACGAGGTGGGCGGCGAGCGCGCGGAACGCCTGGAGATCGACCGAGCCGTCCGGCTTGAACGGCGTGCAGATCGCGGTCAGGATCTCACCCAGCACGACGTGATCCTACGGGACGGAGGGAGAGGCTCATGGCCAAGGAGTTCCGCGACTTCCTGATGCGCGGCAATCTCATCGAGCTCGCGGTCGCGTTCGTGATGGGCATCGCATTCGCCGCGCTCGTCGGGACGTTCATCGCGAGCTTCGTCATGCCGTTCATCTCGATGATCATCGGCGAGCCGGATTTCAGCGAGCTCACGTTCACCGTCAACGACGCGGTCTTCACGTACGGCTCGTTCGTCACCGCGCTCATCACGTTCATTTCGACGGCCGCCGCGATCTTCGTCCTCGTGGTCAAGCCCGCGAACGCGCTGATGGCCCGGTTCGCGAACGCTGAGGAAGACACGGTCACCGACGAGGAGCGCCGGCACCAGGAGCTGCTCGCGGCGATCCGCGAGAGCGGACGTTAGAGCAGGGCGTCCAGCCCGATCGTCAGGCCAGGCGGGAGGTCGCGCACCCGCTCGACAGCCTTGAGCACCCCGGGCGCGAACGCCTCGCGCGAGGACGTGTCGTGCCGGATTGTCAACGTCTCTCCCATG
>Ga0190270_10001799_pt1 | contig 10152 bp, 10 predicted proteins | sample Popmic320T_FD_133748 | JGI IMG/M metagenome (GOLD analysis project Ga0190270, IMG submission 133748) | Populus adjacent soil microbial communities from riparian zone of Weber River, Utah, USA - 320 T | ecosystem: Environmental > Terrestrial > Soil > Riparian zone | place: USA: Utah | collected... | reverse complement strand
AGGCTGCTCGAGCGCGAGCGGGGGCACAGCCAAACCGAGCGGTAGGCGGACCGGCCGGTTGCAAGCCGGCGCGTCCCGTGCTCCCCTGCGCCGGGAAGGCGGGGAGGCTCCATGAGATACGGGATATTGTGCGGCGTGGCGGTGGCGGCCCTGGCCTGGGCCTGCGCAGGGGCGGCTCAGCCGGCGGTGCGCGGCGAGACCTGGACGAGGGTCGCCGCCGACGACGAGGGCGAATATTATTACGATCCGGCAAGCGTCGAGCGGGCCGGCGGGATGGTGCGATCGCGGCTGCGCGCCGTCGTCCGTGCCGGCCAGCCGGGTCCGATGCGTTCCATGATCGTCCGCGTGGAGATCAACTGCGTCCAGCAGACGATGGCCTATCTCGCCTTCGACGCTTATGGCGAAGGGGACCGATTGCTGGTCTCGGGCCCGAACGACCGGCACCAGGTCGAGGGGATTCGATCGGGGTCGCCGGAAGAAGTCTTGTATCGTCGGCTGTGTCCGCCCGCGCTGGTCCGCCGGATCATGCCGCCGCTGCCGCCGCCGATGACCGTCGCACCGCCGCCGGGGCCCCCGATGATGAGGGTCCCGCCGCCGATGCGCCATCCGGCGCCGCTCGCCCCGCCTCCGCCTCCTCCGCCTCCGCCTCCTCGATCGCGGATCGTCCCGGCGCGGCCGCTGGTCCCGCTCGCCTCGATCGTCTCCACGAACGACTATCCGCGCGCGGCCCTGCGGGCAGAGGCGCAGGGCCGGGTCGGGGTGCGGCTCCGGATCTCGCGCCGGGGTCGCGTCTCCGCCTGCACCGTGACCGCATCGAGCGGCCATCCACTGCTCGACGCGAGGACCTGCCGCATCTTCACCGAGCGGGCGCGGTTCGTGCCGGCCCGCAACGACCGCGGCCGCACCGTGGGGGACATGGTGAATGCCGGCGTGGTCTGGCGGATTCCCAGCGACTAGCCGCCCGCGGAGCAATCGTAGACGAGGCGTTCGTTTGGGAGCTCGGGGAGGATCTGGCGGATCTGCTCCTGGCCTTGGGTCAAGGCGGCCAGCCGCGGCTGGTCCGCCGTGCAGGCGGCAAGCTCGATCCGCTGGCGCAGCGCTCGGGCGCGGGCCATCGCGTCGGCGGCGAGGAGATAGCGGGTCACGACATATTGGCGCGCTGCCGGCCTGACCTCGAGCAAGGCGACGGATTGCTCGCCGTTGGGGACGAGGATGCGCCGCCAGACCTCACCTTCCTGTGCATATTGGGTGCGGCCGTTGACGCAGCCGCTGTCGGTCCAGTCGAGCTCGACGGAGTCGGCCGAGGAGACGGTGATGCGGCTGCGCTCGGGCACCAGGCGGCACGCGTGGCGGCCGGCGAAGGAAGCGGCGGGCGCGGGCGCGGTGCCGCTCTGCGCGCGCTCCAGCGCTTCGATTTCCCGGAAGCCAGGACGGGTCACGAACAGGGCCGCGGCCACGATCAGGAACAGCAGTCCGATGCCGGCGAGGATCATGGCCAGGCGGTTCTTGTCCTTCAGCAGCATGACCAAGGCGGCGCCGAGCACGACCGACGCCAGCACCAGCAGGAGCAGGGACAAGGCGACCCTATTCTCCCGAATGTCCTGGATTTCGACGCGGGCGAGCTCGATCCGCTGCCGGCGCTCGCGCTCGCGCGCCTGCTCGGCCACGAGGCGCTCGCGCTCCTCGGCCTGGGTCCGGTCGCGGTCCTGAGCGAGCCGCTCGGCCATGCTGACGCACTCGCCGCTGACGGCGTTGAACGGCTGGCCGGACGCGCGCAGGAAGGCGGCCACCTCGCGATTGGCGATGGCGAAGGCGAAGGGCGAATCGCCGTCGTCGCCGCGGGTGATGAAGGTGTTGACGCCGATCACCCGCCCGCACGGGTCGAGCAAAGGACCGCCCGAATTGCCGCGGGCGATGTTGGCGGTGTGAAGCAGGGCCGTAATGTCGTTGATCCGGCGCTCGTTCGAATAATTGCCCATCGAGCGGGTCGGCGGCAGCGGCCTGATATAATCGTCGGCCGACTGGGCCGTCGCGAGGTCGACATTGCCCGGATAGCCCAAAGCGGCGACCGTGCTCCCGTCCGGCACGGCGCCGACGAACAAGGGGATCGGCGGCAGCCGGCCCTGCTCGATCTCGAGCAGAGCGAGGTCGCGCGACGGATCGGCTCGGATCACGCGCGCGCCGTACGAGCGGCTGCCCTCCGAGGGCACGACGCCGATGACCACATCCTTGGGATATTCGATCGCGAGCCGGACGACGTGGGCGTTGGTGACGATCCGGTTCGGCCCGACCGCGAAGCCGCTGCCGTGGCCGAAGCCGACCACCTGCCCGTCCTCGACCGCGACCACGACGACGCGCACGACGCTCCGGCTCGCCGCCGAAATGTCGTCGCCCTGCGCTCGCGCCGGCGCGGTCGCGGCCAGCAGGCTCAGCAGCAGGAAGAGGAAGCGGACCATCATTCTTCAATGAGAAATTCGCGGGGCCCTTGCAAGCCGCCGGGCCATGCGCGTCATCCCGGCGGAGGCCGGGATCTCAGCGAGTCAAAGGCGAAGGCGGCTGTGCAGTGCAGACAGGGCGACGGGCCGGTACGCCGCGACTTCTCGTCCTGAGATCCCGGCCTCCGCCGGGATGACGGTCTCGGTCACAGGAAGCTGTAGGGATCGACGTCGACGGCGACTCGGACGCCGCGGGGCCAGTCGAGCTTGGCGAGCCAGTCGCGGATGACGTCCTGGACGTCGAGGCTGCGGGCGGCGTGGACGAGCAGGCGCTGGCGGTGGCGGCCGCGGAGCATGGCGAGCGGGGCGGGCGCGGGGCCGAACACCGCCATATTCTCGACCCGCGGCGCGGCGCGGCCGATCGCCTGCGCGGTGTGCGTCGCTTCCTTGAGGTCTTCCGAGGAGACGATGATGCCGGCAAGGCGGCCGAACGGCGGCATCGCGGCTTCGCGGCGGGCGTCGGTCTCGGCCGCGTAGAAGCCGTCGGCGTCGCCGCGGACCAAGGCGTCGATCACCGGCGCCGAAGGCTCGTGGGTCTGGACCAGGACCCGGCCCGGCTTGTCGCCGCGGCCGGCGCGGCCGGAGACCTGCTGGATCTGCTGGAAGGTGCGCTCCGCCGCGCGCAGGTCGCCGCCGGAGAGGCCGAGATCGGCGTCGACCACGCCGACCAGAGTCAAGTTGGGGAAGTGATAGCCCTTGGTGACGAGCTGGGTGCCGATGACGATGTCGATCTCGCCGGCCTCCATCCGCCCGACGAACTCGGCCGCCTTGGCCGGCGACCAGATCGTGTCCGAGGTCACGATAGCGGTCCGTGCCGCCGGGAGCAAAGCATGGACCTCGTCGGCGATTCGCTCGACGCCGGGGCCGCAGGGGACGAGGCTGTCCTCCTCATGGCATTCGGGGCAGGCGCGCGGCGGCGGCATGATGTGGCCGCAATGGTGGCAGGCGAGACGGGCGATGAGCCGGTGCTCGACCATCCAGGCGGTGCAGTTCGGGCATTGGAAGCGGTGGCCGCAATGGCGGCACAGGGTCAAAGGCGCGTAGCCGCGGCGATTGAGGAACAGCAGGGACTGCTCGCCGCGCTCGAGATTGGATTCGAGTTCGGCGAGCAGGGACGGCGCGAGCCACCGCCCGCGCGGCGGCGGCTCCTCGATCAGATTGACGGCGCGGATCTCGGGAAGCTCGGCGGCGCCGTAGCGGTCGGACAGCCTGACCTCCTTGTAGACGCCGATCTCGGCCATGTGGCGCGTCTCGATCGCGGGGGTCGCCGAGGCGAGGATGACGGGCACGCCCTCGAACTTGGCGCGCATCACGGCGACGTCGCGGGCGTGATACTGGACGCCGTCCTCCTGCTTGAAGCTGGCTTCATGCGCTTCATCGACGACGATCAGGCCGAGCTTGCGATAGGGGAGGAAGAGCGAGGAGCGCGCGCCGACGACGACGCGGGCGTCGCCGGTCGCGATCGCGCGCCAGGCGCGGCGGCGCTGCGACTGCCTGAGGCCCGAGTGCCAGGCGACCGGCTCGCAGCCGAAGCGGGCGCCGAAGCGCTTGAGGAACGGCTCGGTGAGCGCGATCTCGGGGAGCAGGACGAGCACCTGCCGCCCGGCGCGGACCGCCTCCGCCACCGCCTCGAAATAGACCTCGGTCTTGCCGGAGCCGGTCACGCCGTCGAGCAAATACGGCGCGAACGCCCGGGCGCGCACGGCCGCGACGAATTCGGCCGCTGCTTCGGCCTGGGCGGGCTCGAGCCGGGGTGGCGCGTGGTCGGGGTCGGGCTCGGGGAAGGGGTCGTCGACGGCGACCTCCACCGCCTCCACCGCGCCCGCCTTGCAGAGGCCGCGTATGACGCCGTCCGAGACGCCGGCGGCGAGAGCGAGCTCGCGCACCAGGCCCTGGCGCCCTTCGATCCTCTCGAGCGCCTGGGCACGCTGGGCGGTGAGCCGCTCGGGGACGAAGCCGGTCGCGCGATACTCGGTCACGGTGCGCGCCCCGTCGAGCGCGCTCGACGAGGCCAGCGACATTCGCAGCACGGCGGCGAGCGGCGCGAGATAATAATCGGCGGTCCATTCGATCAGCCGGCGCAGCGGATCGGCGAGCGGCGGCAGGTCGTAGACGTGGAGGAGGGGGCGCAGGCGCTTCTCCTCGACCTCCTCGGCCGGCAGCCGGTCGGCGTCCCACACCACTCCGGTGACCTGCCGCGGCCCGAGCGGCGCGAGCACGATCGCGCCGGGCAGTGCAGCCGCGCCCGCCGGCAGCCGGTAGTCGAGCGGCCCCAAAGCGGCGTTGAGCAGGATGACGCGGACGCGGTTCACATGGCGTAGATCGAGTCTCCGCGCCCGAAACGCAACAGGAACGCGTGCGGAGGCGAACCGGGCTTCGACAGGCTCAGCCCTGGCGGGGGTGGGAATGCAGCCCTGAACCGCTAGCCCTGAGCTTGTCGAAGGGCGGTTGCAGCACGCCACCTGCAACATAGCCAGACGCAGACCGTTTCACCCCCGTCCCTTTCCGTCCGGAGTGAAACCATGGACCCGTTGCTTACCCGCCGCAGCCTGCTCGTCGCCGGCTGCGCCTTGCCTCTGCTCGCGCTTCCCGGCTGCGCCTCGCTCCCGGGATTCGGGATGGTCGACGCGCTGCGGCGCCTGCTCACAGTCTCGTCGCAGCGCGCCTTCGCGCGGCTTTTGAACGAGAACGGCTTCTTCGAGGACGATGTGGCGCGGATCGGACTCCCGCAGGGCGGCGCCATCGCCAGCGCCTTGCTCAGGACGCCGCTCGTCCAGAATCAGCTGCTGCGCCTGATGAACCGCGCCGCCGCCGACGCCGCCGAGGCCGCCGCGCCGATCGTCTACGACTCGATCAGGAGCATGAGCTTTTCCGACGCCGTCTCCCTGGTCCGCGGCGGTCCGACCGCGGCGACCGACTTCCTCGAGCGGTCGATGGGCAATGCCATCGTCGATGCGATGTTCCCGGGCGTCGGCAACGCGCTGCGCGCCTTCGACAACGGCATCTTGAACCAGGTCGTGCGAGGCGCCACCGGAATCGACTTCCAGGGCCTCCAGCGCCACGTCTCGGAGAGCGCCGCGCGCGGCATCTACCGCGCGATCGGCCGCGAGGAAGCCGCGATCCGCGCCAATCCGCGCGCGACCGGCGATCCGGTTTTGATCGGGGTGTTCGGGGTGCTCGGCTAAAGGGCTATAGGGCGTCCGACTTCCGCTTCGAATCGAGGGCTCGCGCATATGAAATTCTTCGTCGATACCGCCGACACCGCCGAGATCCGCGACCTTGCCGAGACCGGGCTGATCGACGGGGTCACCACCAATCCCTCTTTGGTCCACAAGGCCGGGCGCGACTTTCTGGAGGTGGTGCGGGAGATTTGCGGCATTGTGCCGGGGCCGGTCTCGGCCGAGGTGGTCGCGCTCGACCATGACGGGATGATGCGCGAGGCCGAGGTGCTCCGGAAGATTGCCGACAACATCGCGATCAAGGTGCCGCTGACCGTCGACGGCCTCAAGACCTGCAAGGCGCTCACCGACGACGGCACCATGGTCAACGTCACGCTCTGCTTCTCAGCCAACCAGGCCCTGCTCGCCGCCAAGGCCGGCGCGACCTTCATCTCGCCGTTCGTCGGCCGCCACGACGATGTCGGCTATCCCGGCATGGAGCTGATCGTCGACATCCGCCTGATCTACGACAATTACGATTTCCGGACCCAGATCCTGGTCGCCTCGGTGCGCAGCCCGATCCACGTCCACGACGCCGCCAAGATCGGCGCCGACGTCATGACGGCGCCGCCCGCGGTGATCCGTCAGCTCTTCAAGCACCCGCTGACCGACAAGGGCATCGAGAGCTTCCTCGCCGACTGGGGCAAGACCGGGCAGAAGATCGGGTAAGCGTAGTTCCTCCCCGGAACGGGGAGGGGGACCGCACGAAGTGCGGTGGAGGGGGCGAGCGCAGCGAGCTGCACGACCGTGGGCCCCCTCCATCATGCTGCGCATGGTCCCCCTCCCCGTTCCGGGGAGGATGAGATGACGTTTGAACAGTTCTTCTGGATTGCCCATGCCGCCGCGCTCGTGGGCTGGGTCGCGCTGCTCGTTCGACCTGGCCCGGCCGCGGTCCTCGTCGCGCGCTGGGCCGCCGCTGTGCTCGCCGTCGGCTACACGATCCTCTTCCTTTTCTTCACCGCCGACGCGTCCGTGCTAGCGAGCGACTATTCGCTCGAAGGCGTCGGTTCCTTCTTCGCAGCTCCCTCGACGATGCTGCTCGGCTGGGTGCATTACCTCGCGTTCGATCTGTTCGTCGGCTCGTGGGAGGCTGAGGAGGCGCACCGGCTGCAGATGCCTCGGGTGCTTCTGGTCCTGTGCCTGCCGCTCACCTTCCTGCTCGGCCCGCTCGGCCTGCTCGTCTTCCTGGCCGCGCGCGCCGCTCGGAATTCCATCGCTTCTTAACCACATCCGGGTTACGCTCGGCCTCGATGGGGACGGTGATCAACTTCGAGGACCGGGCGCTGGCGAGCCTGCGCGCGCGGGTCGTGGCCGCCGAGGAGGCCAATCAGGACCTGATCGCATTCGCCCGCGGCCATTCGGGCGCGGTCGCGTCGATCCACGAGGCGGTACTCGCCGCGGTCGAGGCGGAGGGCTTCGACCATCTCATCCACATCGTTACCCAGGAATGGCCGCAGATCCTCGGTCTCGACGCGGTCGCGGTCGCCCTGTTCGCCGGCGAGATGGGGGTGCGCGCCGACGCTTCGGGGCTGCAGTTCGTCGACCCGCGCGTGATCAAGAAGTCGATCGAGGGCTTCGAAGGTGTGGTGCTGCGCGGCGTCGGAAGGGGACATCCCTTGTTCGGGCCGGCCTGCGAGCTGATCCGCGCCGAGGCTCTGGTCCGGCTCGACAGCGAGCCGCCGCTGCCGAACGGCCTGCTCGCACTGGGCCAGCGGAGCGCGCAGGGCTTCGAGACAAGGCACGGGTCGGAGCTGCTCGTCTTTCTCGGCCGCGTGCTGACGCGCTGCATGGGCCGGTGGCTGATCCCCTGAACGATCACCCGGCCAAGGCGCTCGTCGTCCGCTGGCATGACCATCTCGCGCTGGGCCGCCGCCGCTCGGAGCACACCGTCCGCGCCTATGTCGCCACCGCGCACCGGCTGATCGACTTTCTCGGATCGCATCTCGGCGAGGGCGTCGACGGTGCGGCCCTGTGCGGCCTCGCCGCCGCCGACCTGCGCGCCTTCCTCACCGTCCGCCGCGCCTCGGGGCTCGGCAATGCGTCGGCGGCGCGCGAACTGTCGGCGGTGCGCGGCTTTCTCGGCTTCGTCGCGAGCGAGACCGGGAGCCGCGAGGCGCTGCCGCGCCTCAGGGCGCCGAAAAAGGCGCGAAGCGTGCCGCGGCCGATCTCGCCCGACGAGGCGGTGTCGCTCGCCGAAGCGGTGGAGGAGGATGCGTCGCAGGAGTGGATCGCCGCGCGCGATTATGCGCTGCTGATGCTGCTCTACGGCTCGGGCCTGCGCGTCGCCGAGGCGCTCGGCCTCACCGGCGCCGCGCTGCCGCTCGGCGAGGCGCTGACCGTGACCGGCAAGCGCAACAAGACGCGGATCGTGCCGCTGCTGGCGCCGGTGCGCATCGCGATCGAGCTTTATCTCGGCCTGTGCCCTTTTGCCGTCGACAAACAGGAGCCCTTGTTCCGCGGCGCGCGCGGTGGCCCGCTCAGGGGCGAGATCGTGCGGCGGGCGGTGAGGAAGGCGCGGGCGCAGCTCGGCCTTTCGGACCGGACGACGCCGCATGCGCTGCGCCACAGCTTCGCGACGCATCTGCTCGGCCGCGGCGCCGACCTGCGCTCGCTCCAGGAGCTGCTCGGCCATGCCAGCCTCTCATCGACCCAGATCTACACCGCGGTCGACACCGCGCACCTGATGGACGTCTATCGCAACGCCCATCCGCGCGCTTAATCGGCGCGGTGCCGCCGGTGCCAGGTCGCCTGGCGGTAGAGGTAGAGGAGGATGATGAGGGTGACGATGCCGGAGGAGACCGGCCCGATCACTCGGTCCACCCGCTCGAAATTCCGGCCGAGGACAAAACCGGCGGCGGCGAGGAAGGCGGTCCAGGCGGCGGTCCCGACGGTCGACCAGAACAGGAAGACGTGGAGGCGCATCCGGACGAGTCCGGCGGGGAGCGACACGACCGAGCGGATCGTCGGCAGCAGCCTCCCGAACATGACGACGATCCCGCCGAAGCGGCCGAACAGGCGCTCGACGCGCGCGACGTCGAGCCAGTCCATGGTCAGCCAGCGGCCGTGGCGCTCGATGAAGCCGCGGAAGCGGTGGAGCCCGACCCAGCGGGCCAGCAGATACCAGGACAGATTGCCCGCCATCGCGCCCGCCGTGCCGCTGGCGATGACGCCGGCAAGGCTCATCGGTCCGCTGGAGGCGCGGAGGCCCGCGACCGGCATGACGACTTCGGACGGGATCGGCGGGAAGACCGTCTCGAGCAGCATCAGCACGAAGATGCCGGCATAGCCGGTCGAATCGATGAGTCGGATCACCCAGTCGGACATGGGCGCTCAACTCAGGCGAAGCGCGCTTCGATCCGCTTCCAGAAGAGAGCGGGCGTATCGGTGCCGTTGAAGCGGTCGATCGCGACGATCCCGGTCGGCGAGGTGACGTTGATCTCGGTCAGCCACTTGCCGCCGATGACGTCGATTCCGACGAAGAACAGGCCGCGCGCCTTGAGCTCGGGGCCGATCTCGGCGCAGATTTCCCGCTCGGGCTCCGTGAGCTCCGTCTTCGCCGCCTTGCCGCCGACGGCGAGGTTCGAGCGGATCTCGCCTTCGCCGGGGAGGCGGTTGACGGCGCCGGCGACCTCGCCGTCGATGAAGACGATGCGCTTGTCGCCCTGCGCGATCTCCGGAAGGAAAGCCTGGACGATGTGCGGCTCGCGGTACGCCGTGTTGAAGACTTCGATCAGCGACGAAAGGTTGGCCCCGTCGCGGCCGATCTTGAACACCGCCTTGCCGCCATTGCCGTGGAGCGGCTTGACGACGATCTCGCCGTGCTCGGCGAGGAACTTGCGGGCGAGGCCGAGTGACCGCGTGATAACGGTCGGTGGCATGAACCGGGCGAAATCGAGCACCCAGATTTTTTCCGGGGCGTTGCGCACGCTCGCCGGGTCGTTGACGACGAGCGTCTCGCTTTGGATGCGCTCCAGCAAATGCGTCGCGGTGATGTAGCCGAGGTCGAAGGGCGGGTCCTGGCGCATCAGGACGACGTCGGCGTCGCGGCCGAGGTCGATGATTTCCGGCGCGCCGAAGCGGAAATGGCCGCCGGCCACGGGCTGCACCGTCACCGGATATGCCATCGTCCAGAGGCGCCCCTCGGCCCAGCTCAGATCCTCGGGCGCATAATGCCACAAGCGATGGCCGCGCGCCTGGGCGCCGAGCATCAGGGCGAAGCTCGAATCGCCGCCGATGTCGATCTTGTCCAGCGGGTCCATCTGGATGGCGACGCGCAGGGTCATGCTCTCATGTCCTCAGGCTGATGCTCTCGTTCGTCCCGAGCGTAGTCGAGGGGCGCCGGCACTGAGTCCGAGAAGCGCCCCTCGACTTCGCTCGGGACGAACGGATGCGGTGCTTCCTAGGGGCCGCGCCTCTCCCTGTCACCCGTGCCAGACGTT
>Ga0190270_10001798_pt1 | contig 10152 bp, 7 predicted proteins | sample Popmic320T_FD_133748 | JGI IMG/M metagenome (GOLD analysis project Ga0190270, IMG submission 133748) | Populus adjacent soil microbial communities from riparian zone of Weber River, Utah, USA - 320 T | ecosystem: Environmental > Terrestrial > Soil > Riparian zone | place: USA: Utah | collected... | reverse complement strand
GACGTGGCGAGTTATTTCACCGTCAACATTTCCTCCCCCAACACGCCGGGCTTGCGCGATCTCCAGGCGCCGGAGGCGCTCGATGTATTGCTGAAGCGGGTGCAGGCGGCGCGCGCGGCCACGGCGCGCAAACCGCCGCTGCTGGTCAAGCTCGCGCCCGATCTCGCCGACGACGACCTTCCGGACGTGGTGGGCGTGATCCTCGCCAATGGCGTCGACGGCATCGTCGTGTCGAACACCACGCTTGCGCGCGATGGATTGCGCGACCGGGGCTTCGCCAAGGAGGAGGGCGGCTTGTCGGGGCGGCCGCTGTTTGTGCGCTCGACCCGCGTGCTCGCGCGCGTCCGCCGGCTTACCGAAGGCAAGCTGCCGCTGATCGGCGTCGGCGGCATCGATAGCGGGGAGACCGCGCTCGCCAAGATCGAAGCCGGCGCCTCGCTGCTGCAGCTCTATACCGGGCTCGTGTTCGAGGGGCCGGCTCTGATCGGCCGTATCAAGCAGGCCTTGGTCGCGGCGATGGAGCATGAAGGGGCGAGCGACCTGAAGCCGTTGATCGGCCGCCACGCCGGCAAGTGGGCTAATTATGACTCTTCCAGGAGTTAAATCGTCATGCCCGACCTCGTGCCCGGGCATCCACGTCTTTCTATTGGGTGCTAAATCGTGGATGGCCGGGACAAGCCCGGCCATGACAGACACAGGCATCGGACTGGTGACCACAATCCGCGCTGCGCGAAGTCGCGCGCGGCGCTTCAGTTGCTCGAAGCGGGCTCGAACCGAAGATCGTGGAGTATCTGAAGACCCCGCCCTCGGCAGCGGAGCTCACGGCGATCCTCAAGAAGCTCGGGCGTGAGCCGCGAGAGCTCATCCGGACTCGGCTTGAAGCATCGCGCGCCGGATGGCGACGAACTGATCGCGCTGATGGTGGCGAACCCGATCCTGATCGAGCGGCTGATCGTGGTCACCGGCGGCAAGGCGGCTGTCGGCCGGCCGCCGGAAAAGGTCCTGGAAATTTTATGATCCTGGCCTCACCCTTCGAGACATGCCCTCGGCCCTCCTCAGGGTGAGGATCGTTCTCCTTGGGTGGCGCTTTCTTTCTTCATCCTGAGGAGGCGCGGAACGCGCCATCTCGAAGGATGAGGCGCCGGCGGTTCGCGGTTAGGCTTCGCGGTTGCGCGGCGGTTCGACCAAGTCGCCGTTGCCGACGCGGCCGAGCGACTTCAGCACCCGCAATACCAGCCAGACCGGGAACACGATCACCGCGCCGAGCAGGAAATAGCGGAAACCCTTTTCGACGGCGGCGAAGCCCATGTCATAGATGCGCGCCACCAAGCGCTGCAAGCTCTCGATGATCTCGAAGGGGCTGAAGCCCAGCGCGGCCAGCACCACACCCACGATCAGCGAGAGGATCGCAAGCCGGGTCAGGACCAGCGCCGGATTGCCGCCAAAGAACCGTTCCATCTATCCGCTCTCCCTTGCCTCCGAGAGGCGCGCCATGAAGACTCAAGAGCTTCGACTCGAATTACGCCAGAATTGGTGCGAAGGGGCAGGAAGGTCAAGCGGTAGAACAAGCGGTAGAACAAGCGGTAGAAGATGTCTGCGAGCCAAAGCCTGATCTTGAAGCCGCCGCCTGGGGCCGCGTTGCCGGAGCCGTTCGCCGGCTGGTTTGCCCGCCGGGGCTGGCGCCCGCATGCACACCAGCTTGCCCTGCTGGACCACGCCGGCCAAGGCTGCGACAGCCTGCTGATCGCGCCGACCGGCGGCGGCAAGACCCTGGCGGGATTCCTGCCCAGCCTGGTTGACCTTTCGCGCCGGCAGCCGGCGAAGGCGATTCATACGCTTTACGTCTCGCCGCTAAAGGCGCTCGCGGTGGATATCGCGCGGAACCTGGCGATGCCGGTCGAGGAGATGGTCCTGTCGATCAGGCTCGAAACACGCACCGGCGACACACCGCCCTCGCGCCGCGCCCGCCAGCGCATCGCCCCGCCCGACATTCTGCTGACCACGCCGGAGCAGATCGCGCTGATGCTGTCACATCGAGGCGCGGCGGAGTTGTTCGGGTCACTTAAATTCGTCATCATGGACGAGCTGCATGCGCTTGCCGCGAGCAAGCGCGGTGATCTGCTTGCGCTCGACCTGGCGCGGCTGCGCACCCATTCGCCGAGTCTCACGGCGATCGGCCTCTCCGCCACGGTGGCGCGGCCCTACGAGCTTGCCGCTTATCTCGTGCCGCATGAGAACCAGGCTGCAACGCGACTGGCGGAGATCGTGACGGCGGGCGAGGGCGCGCGCGCCGATATTTCGATTCTGAAATCCGATGCCGAGCTGCCCTGGGCCGGGCATTCGGCCCGGTACGCGCTGCCGGAGATCTACGAGGCGATCAAGGCACATCGCCTGTCACTCATATTCGTCAATACGCGCTCGCAGGCCGAGATGCTGTTTCACGCGCTGTGGCGGTATAACGACGCCAATCTGCCGATCGCCCTGCATCACGGCTCGCTCGACGTGGCGCAGCGGCGCAAGGTCGAGGCGGCGATGGTGCAAGGCAAGCTCCGCGCCGTGGTCTGCACCTCGACGCTCGATCTCGGTATCGATTGGGGCGACGTCGATCTGGTCGTCAATGTCGGCGCGCCCAAAGGTGCGAGCCGGCTCGCGCAGCGGATCGGCCGCGCCAATCACCGGCTCGACGAGCCGAGCAAGGCGCTGCTGGTTCCAGCCAATCGCTTCGAGGTGATCGAGTGCCAGGCGGCGTTGGAGGCGGCTGCCGAGGGAGCGCAAGATACGCCGCCGACGCGGCCCGGCGCGCTCGATGTGCTGGCGCAGCACGTGCTCGGCACCGCTTGCGCGGCGCCGTTCGATCCAGACCGGCTCTATCGCGAGGTCACCAGCGCAGCACCCTATCAAGGCCTCTTGCGCGAAGGCTTCGACCAGGTGCTGCGGTTCGTTGCGACCGGCGGCTATGCGCTCGCCAACTACGACCGCTACGCCAAATTGAAGCTGACGCCCGAGGGAAACTGGCGAATCGCCCATCCGCGCATCGCCCAGCAATACCGGCTCAATGTCGGCACCATCGTCGAGGCGCCGATGCTAAGGGTTCGGCTCGCGCGGTTGAAGGGCGGCGCGCTCAAGCCGTCGAGCGTGCTCGTGCCGGGCCGGGTGCTCGGCGAGGTCGAGGAATATTTCATCGAGCAGCTTTCCCCCGGCGACACTTTCGTCTTTGCCGGCGAGGTGCTGCGCTTCGAGGGCTTGCGCGAGAACGACGCCATCGTCACCCGCGCGCATGATGCCGAGCCGAAAGTGCCGGCCTATGAAGGCGGCAAGTTCCCGCTATCGACCTATCTGGCCGAGCGGGTGCGCAAGCTGCTTGCCGAGCCTTATGCCTGGTCGCGGCTGCCCGGCCAGGCTTCCGACTGGCTGCGTCTGCAGGCGGAGCTGTCGGTCGTGCCGGGGCGCGATGAGGTCCTGGTGGAGACCTTCCCGCGCGGCAATCGGCATTATCTGGTCTGCTATCCGTTCGAAGGCCGGCTCGCGCATCAGAGCCTCGGCATGCTGCTGACCCGGCGGCTGGAGCGGGCGCGCGCCGCGCCGCTTGGCTTCGTCGCCAACGAATATGCGCTCGCCATCTGGGCGCTCAACGACATGGGCGGCATGATCAAGGACGGCAGGCTCGACCTGCCGCAATTGTTCGACGAGGACATGCTCGGCGACGATCTCGATGCGTGGCTTGCCGAATCGAGCCTGATGAAGCGGTCCTTTCGAATCTGCGCGATCATCTCCGGCTTGATCGAGCGCCGGCATCCGGGGCAGGAGAAGACCGGACGCCAGATGACCGTGTCGTCCGATCTCATCTACGACGTGCTCCGCCAGCATGAGCCCGACCACATCCTGCTCAAGGCTGCCTTCGCCGATGCTGCGACCGGCTTGATCGATGTCGGGCGGCTGGGAATTTTCTTGAGGCGAATCAATGGGCGAATCAGGCATATTGCTTTGCGGCAGGTTTCGCCGCTTGCTGTGCCCGTGATGCTCGAGATCGGACGCGAGAGCGTGCCGGGAGAGGCGAGCGAGGTCTTGTTGCGTGAGACGGTCGAAGAGCTCATCGCAGAGGCTTTCAGCGGACATGCTCAACGCCAAACTTGATCTCATGCCGGAAAGCGCACCCTCGCTCAGATCGCATGTCAGCGTCTCGGGCCACGAGATGCGGCCGCTGGCCGCGGGCGCGCTCTATTGGGAAGCCGAGGACACGCTGCTGGTCGCCGATCTCCATCTGGAGAAAGGCGCCGCTTTCGCCGCGCTCGGCATGTTGCTGCCGCCTTACGATACGCGCACCACATTGGAGCGATTGAGCAAGGCGATCCGCGCGGTCGAGCCGTCGCGGGTGGTAGCGCTCGGCGACAGCTTCCACCGCAGCGATTCCGCGCGCCATCTCGACGCCGGCGATCTCAACTTTCTACTCAAGCTGCAGCAGGGCCGCGAATGGTACTGGATCTGCGGCAATCACGATCCGCATCTCCCCGCTTCTATCGGCGGCACGATATGCGCCACGCTGACGATTTGCGGGCTGGTCCTGCGGCACGAGCCTTCACCTGCGCCGCAGGCCCGGGAGATCGCGGGCCATCTCCACCCGGTGGCGCGCATCGCTCGCCGCGGCGCGGTGATCCGCCGCCGCTGCTTCGCCACTGACGGCAGCCGCTTGGTGATGCCGGCGTTCGGCGCCTATGCGGGCGGGCTCAACGTGCTCGACGACACGTTCGGCTCGCTATTCCTGCGCCACCGGCTCGAGGCCTGGATGATGGGCCGGGCGGATGTCTATCCCGTGCTCGGCAGCCTGCTCCTGCCCGACTAGCCCAACTATTCGCGGCGGAAGGCGAACCAGCCGGCGAGTCCCGTCAGCACGGCCACCAACACGGCGAGCAGCCCGTAGGCGAAGGGTTGGTTGAAGGCGAGCAGATAGATCGTGCGCTCGAAGCCGGCCTTGTTGACTTCGAGCGTGCTCAAATTCTTGCCGATAAGCTCGCCGTCGCGAAACAAATAGACATCGGCGGTGTAGCGGCCGGTCGGGACGTTGACCGGGAGCGCGACGGTCGCCCGGAACAGGCTGCGACCGACGAAGGAAACGCCGTCGTCATCCTCCTGGAAGAGTTGCTGCTTCTGCTTCAGCCTGATCACGGCAGAGCGATATTGCGCCTCCCGAAGGTCTTCCGTCGCCGGCCGGCCGAAATCGAGATTGACGATGCCGACACCGAGGGTCTTGAGCGTCTCGTCGGAGGTGATGGCCCGGAAGGGGCGAGTGGAGAGGGCGGCATAGAAGCCCGGGACCGCGGGATAGACCTCGCCGCGGCTGTTGACCCAGATGCCCGCAACGCGCTCTTTGCGCCGGGCGACCAGCGGCTGGGACGGCGCGCGGATAATGGCGATTACGTCATAGTTGCCGGGGTCGGGCGCTTTGGTCTGACTGAAATCGATGCTGCCATAGACGAGGATCTCGATGCCAGTGAAGTTCGACTGGATGGAAATCTCGCGCGTGGAGAGTTCGGCCTGAAGCTCCTCCTTGGGAGGAGTAGGACTCGCAGCTTGTGCCGCCGCTGCGACGAGCGGCATGAACCCGAGCAGGGTCGCGAGGAGGAGTGCGCGCCGCATCATACCCCCGCGAGGAGAGGAGAGATGCTGTAGAGCTCGGCCGGCTTCAGCACGAGGTCGAACAGCAAACGAATGGCCACTGCCAGCACCATCACCGCGAGCAAGGCCCGCAGATGCTCGCCCCGCAGCTTCTGCCCGGCCTTCACGCCGAACTGACCGCCCATCACGCCGCCTGCGGCGAGGATCAGCGCGAGCACCACATCGAGCGTCTGATTGAAGGTCGCGTGCAACACGCTGACCACGGCGGTGACGAAGATGATCTGAAAGATCGAGGTGCCGATCACGATATTGGTCGGCATGCGCAACAGATAGATCATCGCCGGCACCATGATGAAGCCGCCGCCGACGCCGAGGAATGCCGTGAGCAGCCCGACCACCCAGCCGATCACCAGCGGCGGAATGGCGCTGATATAGAGCCGCGAGCGCGGAAAGCGGAGCTTCAACGGCAGCCGGTGAATCCAATTGTGCTGACCGGGCTTGCGACCCGAAGCCGGTCTGCCGGCGCGGGTCCTGCGCATGGCGCCGATGCTTTCGACGAGCATCAGAAGGCCGACAGTGCCGAGCAGCACCACGTAAGTCAGCGAGATGATCAGGCCCGCCTGGCCCGCCTCGCGCAGCATCTTGAGCAGGATCACGCCGATCAGCGCCCCGGCCACGCCGCCGACGATCAACAACGCGCCCATGTGGAAATCGATATTGTTGCGCCGCCACTGTGCGAGCGCGCCCGACACGGAGGTGGCGACGATTTGGTTGGCGCCCGTCGCGACCGCGATCGAAGGGGGAATGCCTGAGAACATTAGGAATGGGGTGAGCAGGAAGCCGCCGCCCACACCGAACATGCCGGAGAGGAAGCCTACCGCCGCGCCGAGACCCAGCATGAGCACTAGGTTCACAGAGATTTCGGCTATGGGCAGGTAGACCTGGAACATCGGTCTCGGAAGTCAGAAGCCAGAATCAGAAGTCAGAAAGATCAGAAATCGGAAGCTCTGACCACCCCTCCGGCTTCAGATTTCTGGCTTCCGATTGCAGAGTTCTGACCGTCCGGGCGCTAGCTCGAAAGCCGCTCCAGCTTGGCAACGAGCGGCAGGGTGACCATGCCGGTCTCTTCCAGACTGTTCTTGCGCTCGAAGCTCCTGATCGCCTCGCGCGTGCGGGCACCCATCAGGCCGTCGGGTGTACCTACGTCATAGCCGAGCTGGTTCAGCAGCGTCTGCGCGCGGGTGACGAGCGAGGTGCTGTTGGCGGACGAGATCTCCACCCATTCGGCAAGCTCCGTCACTTCATTGGCTTCGGGCGCGGCCGGCTTGGAGGTCCACGCAGCGATCGCCTGCTCGGCCGCGGCGAGGCTCGCGGCATCGAGCTTCAACTTGATCAACTCCTTTCGCTTGGCGGCCTCGGCGTCGCCGGCGGTGGCGGCGAGCGCGAACCATTTATAGGCGTCGGCCAAGCTCTTTTGCATGCCGAGCCCGTGCTCGGCGAGGATGCCGAGATTGAACTGGCTGTCGGCCAGGCCGTGAGCGGCGGCCTCCGCGTACCATTTGGCGGCAAGCGTATAGTCTAGGTTGCCGGCTTCGCGGCCGCTCAGGCTGACAGCGAGATTGTGCATTGCCTTGACGTTGCCTTTCTCGGCGGCGGCCTGGTACCAGGACCGGGCGCGGCCGAGATCATTGGCCACGCCCTGTCCGCGCTCATACATGGCGCCCAGACGATATTGCGCCGGGGCAAGGCCCGCGCCGGCGGCGCGCTCGAGCCAGCGTGCGGCCTTGGCCTGGTTCTGCGGCGTCCCTTGGCCTTGCGCGTAACGCAGTGCGATTGCGTGCTGGGCACGCGAATCACCCTGCGCTGCGGCCTGAAGCAGAGGAAGCGGCCCGAGCGCGGACGGCGGCAGCGGCAGGCTTTGCCCAGCGGGCGACGGCGAAGGCGTTGCTGTGGCGGTTTGCGGGCCGAGCGTCGGATCCTCGATCGAAAACACGACCCCGGGCGGGAGCGGCAAGGATTCCGTGGCTTTCAGCGAGGCGGGCTCGGCCTGCGGCAGCAGATCGTCCGCCGCCGCCGCAGGGCGGTACGACTTGACGACGTCGGTGAAATTGCCGGGCCGATCCACTTCGCCCACGGCGTCTCCGCCCTGCCCTGCCTCGGTCTCCGGTTCAAGCTCGGAGGCGTCGGCAGGCGGACCTGCCGGCGTTTCGGCATTGGGCTCGGCAGCGGCCGGGGACCCGTCATCCGCTTCTGCGGTGGGTGGGCTTTCGCTCGGCGCCAACGGCAGGGGAGCGCTTTGCTCCGCAGTGGGCGAAGCGATCTCGGGGTCGGGCTTCAATTGCAGGCGACTGTAGAGGAGCAGTGCGCTGATGATGAGCAACACGGCCGCGCTCATGATCAGGAAGGAGCGCTTGCGCCGCGAGGGCAACTCGCCGCTTCGCGCCGCTTCGAGGTCGCCCGGCAGCCTCCGTGCTCGCTGGCCGCCGCTTCGTTCCTCAACCTTGAGCGCCGCGCTTTGCGCTGCCCGCCGGGCCGCGGCGACGAGACCGTCGGGAAGTTCGTAGCTCGCGTCCTCGGTCTTGGGGGCGGCATGGGCCCGTTCCGACGCGTCGAGATCGGTCGGCGTCTTGCCGATCTGACCGCGCCTGGCGCGGCCGAAATTGGGTGTTATGCCTTCATCGCGATCGGCGATGGCGTCGCGCAGCCGGTTTCGCGGCCGCGCATCCTTGGCGGCAAAGGCAGCTCCGGTCGCGGCCGGCTCGGCCTTGGCCTCAGGCGGCTTCACTGGCGATTGCGCTGCGGTGCCCGGCAGCGGCGCCAGCTCGCGCATGCGATCGGCGAAGGGAAGCTTCGGCTTTGCCGGCTGAGCGGCGGGGGCGGCTTGCTCGGCCAGCTGCACCAGCTTCTTCAGGGAGTCGTGCACGGCCTCGATGGTCCCGGACAGGCGATCCTCGCCCGCGCGCGTCCTGTCGTTCAGCGCCATGAGGTCGCGATGCATGGCATCGAGGCGCTCCTCTGTGCCTGCGCTGAGCTTCACCTCCGCGGCGACGCGCCGCGCAGCCTCGTCCGCCGCCTTGTTCGCCACCTCTTCCAGGTCGCCGGCGCGCCCGTCCACGCGCTCGATCAATTGGTGCAGCGCCAGTTCGATCTCGCCGATCTTGGCAAGCTGCGCCTCGGCCCGGCCAAGCTGCTGCGCCAGATCGGAGATTTGACGTTCCACAGTCTCGGAGGCGGAGCCTTTGGCGACCCCGTCAAGACCTTGCGCGACCTGGCTGCCGATCTCGTCGAGCCGCGCGTTCAGCGCTTCGAATGCCTGCGCCGGGATGGCCGTGTTGATCGAATGCTCCAGCCGGTGCGCCATCTCCACCAGACGCTTGTCGAGTTCGCGGTCGTCGCCTGGGAACGCGGCGGCGGACGGCGGCGCGGAATAGTCGGGCTGCGGGAGAGCGAAACTGTAGGGAGGGCTTTCCCTGAACCGCGGCTCGATCGGCTGGATCAGGGACGCGGCAAGCTCGCTGAGCAGGTCGGGCTTGGCCATCATGCCGGCGGCGTAGTTCAATTCGCCCGACAGAGCCTTGCCGAGGCGCTCGAAGTCGTCGAGCGGGGTGGTTGCCTCGCGCTCAAGCTGGCGCGCGAGGCTGCTCACCTGATCGTGCAGCCGGTCGAATGTCTCGGAATCGTCCCGCGCGCCCGCGCGATGCGCGGCATTGGTCGTCTGCGACAGCCGGTCGAGCCTCGCATGCAGCTCGTCGAGCGCCTCGCTATAGCGGCGCTCGCTCGCCTCGACCCGCTCTACCAGGCGGCGGAGCAGGCTTTCGACCGATTGCTGATCCATGGGGCTTCCGCCGGAGATCGCGGAGCCGTGGCCGCCAAAGCTCCCCATTTGCCAACTTGGATCCGAGACCATCCCATTCCCCTTGGCGAGTGACCGCCGGAAGTTTCGCGTCAGAATGGTCGCGGGACCGGCCGAGGAGACGCGCGAGAAGCTGTGCGACTACGGTGGCAAGGGTGAGTAAATTTTGGGTTAAGGATTGCCCCGGAGCGGGACGCGTGGACGGGCAAACGCGGCCGGCGTCCGTCTTGTCAGCCGCGTGCAGAGCGGCGACCATGCCGCGCCGGGAAACGCGGGCAGGGGAACGGAACGACATGGCTGAGATGGTGCAGGCGAGCCATGTGCTCACCGTCGCAACGAGCGGCAAGGGTTTCACCGAGCTCACCCGCGAGGTGGTAAGCTGGCTCGATAGCCTCGGGGCGGAAGCCGGGCTGCTCACCGTCTTCGTCAGCCACACTTCGGCGTCGCTTACCATCCAGGAGAACGCCGATCCGCATGTGCGGCTGGACCTGCTCGATGCGCTAGAAGCGCTGGCGCCCCAAGAGCGCAACTACGCGCATCGGGAGGAGGGTCCCGACGACATGCCGAGCCACATCAAGGCGATGCTCACCTCGGCCAGCCTCGGTATTCCGGTCCGGGGCGGCAGCATGACGCTCGGAACGTGGCAGGGGATCTATCTGATCGAGCACCGCGCCAGTCCTCATCGG
>Ga0190270_10001797_pt1 | contig 10154 bp, 7 predicted proteins | sample Popmic320T_FD_133748 | JGI IMG/M metagenome (GOLD analysis project Ga0190270, IMG submission 133748) | Populus adjacent soil microbial communities from riparian zone of Weber River, Utah, USA - 320 T | ecosystem: Environmental > Terrestrial > Soil > Riparian zone | place: USA: Utah | collected... | reverse complement strand
GCGGACGCCAGCGCGGATCCGGCGATGTTCGGTGCAAGACCTTCGCGACTCACGAGGCGCTTTCTGGACCAGCAGTCTCAGCGGGGCGGTTCCGATCACAGCGGTCGATGGCACACCGCTGCCAGATGTCACTGAGTTCACCGCACGCCTCAATGACGAGCTCGGTATCTGCTGAGGCGTGACTGGTCACCCGACTCGGGTGATGTCTCGAGACGCAAGTATGCCTAGTGTCTGGATTGGCGGTGTAGTGACAGCGTTGACTCCCTGATCAACGAGGTAGGTCGGTCGTGCCCCCAGCATCGGTGAAGGCGCTACGGCCGGAATCCAGGAACGGATTCCGGGTCGTGCTCGTCCAGGAATGGGTTCGTGAACGGTTCTGGGTCGTACCAACAGCGTTGCTGGCCGCAGGGCTGGCGGTCGGGGTAGCAGTTTCGAGGGCCGATTCGATCCCCGGAGTGGACAGAGTTGGCGGGGGTCTGCCGGTCAGGGCTGGCTCAGCTGAAGCGCTTCTGGGCATCATCGCCGCGTCGATGCTGACCTTCGTCGGAGTTGTCTTCACGATCACACTCGTGGCCCTCCAATTGGCGAGCGCCCAACTGTCTCCTCGGGTGATCCGGACGTTCGTCCGGTCGGGCATCACGAAGCTTGCGTTTGGGCTGTTCCTCGCCACGTTCGCGTACGCGATCGTCGTCATTGTTGTGGAGGGTGCGTCGTCCAGGGCGTCTGTGCTGCGCCTGGCTGTCACGCTCGGGGTTTTGTTCGTGCTGGCGAGTCTGGTCGTTTTTGTCGTCTACGTGACGGCCACGATGCGTCTGCTGCAGGTCAGTTGGGTCGTGACAGTCGTGGCTGACGAAACTCGCCGCGTCCTTGCTCGGGAGCGACCTGTGGCCGCAAGCTATCTGACGGCCCTAGCGCCGCAGCTGGATCAGGACCCACGAGTCGTACGGCTGAAAGCCGAGCGAGAGGACGGCAGGGGCGGCCAGTTTGGTGTCATTCTCGGGGTCGATCGTGGGCGGTTGGCGCAGCTTGGACGGCAGTACGACTGCCTTTTGCAGTTTCTGCCGAATGTGGGAGAGTATCTGCCGATCGGCGCATCCCTGGTCGCGATCCACGGCGGAGCCGGCCCGTCGGACGACACAATTCGAAGCTGTGTCCGCCTCGGTCGGTCACGCACGATGTACCAGGATCCGCTGTTCGGAATCCGCCAGCTCGTCGACGTTGCCAGCCAGGCCCTGTCACCGGCAGTCAACCAGCCGACCACAGCGGTTATCGTGATCGATCGTCTGGAGGAGCTGCTGTTGCGGATCGCCAGGCGGCCTCAGCCGACGGGTTTCTTCGTCGATACCGAGGGCGTCGTGCGGCTCACGCATCCAGAGCCCACCTGGTCCGAAACTGTCGATCTGGCCTTCACGGAGATCGCGATCTACGGGGCGTCGTCGCCGGCCGTCAGCCGACGGTTGGCCGCGGCCTACGACCGGCTGCAGCGGTCGGTCCCCGTCGATCTGCGTGCGGACGTCGCTCGGCATAACGCTCTTCTGGGGCCTCTTGCAATTGGAGCGATCCAGCCCGACCATCCCATGGCAGCTCCTCGGCCCGATCCGCGAGGGCTTGGCTGAGGACATCGCTCGTTGCAGGTCCGGACAGGCGATGCGAAATCGGTCACTGGCGACCTCGAAATGGGTTCCGGGTGCAGGTTGGAGCTGACCGGTTTCAGCAAATGCTCCGCTAACGCGCCTGACTCGTGATCGCGGCTGACTTGTCAATGCGAGAGGGTTCCCGGCACGTCCGCACGTCGGCCGGCGTCGATCACCAAGCGCGCCGCCGAGAGGAACCCATCGGCGTAGGTCTCGTCGGGGAAGCTTCCGAGGTAGTAGATCTTGGTTTCGTTCCGTATCGAGGCGAGCGGATCGGCTCCCAGTAGGTCGTCGCACACCTCCGCGAGATTGGACAACTCGTCCCGGAGCACGTACGCGGCCCTTGCGGCAGGTGCGTCAATCAACAACTGCTCAGGCGTACGCCCGATCGACACCATCGCGAACGGCTTACCCGAGTGCAGATAGTCCGAGATGACCGCAGATACGTCGCTGACCATGGCGTCCGAAGCGTTGAAGCAGTCCTCGACACTCATCTCCTGCTCGGCCGCCGGTCCCCACACATGCTCACGACCATTGACTTCGCGATCAGCATCCAGGACGGCGCCAATATCCTCGATCATCTTTTGGGCCACGGGATTGTGGTAGTTGAACGGGTGTGCCCGGAAGATCACGCGCGCGCCGCGGGCGAGGAGCTGCTCCACAATCTGCCTGCCGACTGGCAGCGAGTACAGACGGCTGTCAGCGAAAGGACCCTGCCAGGTTGGGGCGTACAGCACCGTTGGCTGCTCGATCACGCCGATGGGCCCGCTGGCCGGGCTGATCAACTCCACCTGCGGGCGCCCGACGATCTTGAACTTTTCCGCCGGGATGCGCACCCCGTGGCGTGCGTACCGATCGATTCCGGCCTGGCCCGCAGCGAAGATCAAGTCATAGATCGCATGTACGGGATTGAAACAAGCCGGCTTTTCGGAGTCCCCGTGATTGAGCCAGACGTGAGTCAGCTCCCGTCGTTCCACAAGGTGAGTGTTGCGAGCGGCATTGTTGACATAGAACGCCGCCGTCATCGAATCAACAATGATCTCCTCCAGGCTGCGCAGAGTCTTTCGGTAGATCACGGGCACCTTGACCCGCTGCTCCTCGCATAGCTCGCTGATTTCAGCCAGCATGGGCACTGTCCGGGTGACGATGATGAAAGGGCGTCCGATCCGGACGAAGTAGGGCAACCACATACCCACCTGGTACTGCGCTCCCACATTCGAGGCGAAGTACACCACAAACTGCGGCCGGTACGTCTCGAGCGCAGGCCGCAAACGCAACTCCCCCTGCTCGTTCTCGTTTTCACGCCGCACCGCTCGAACGGTGACCTCGACAGCGGCAATGAAGACCAGGCCCACCAGCGTCAACAAGATCAGCGGAGCACCACCGGCCAAGATCAACAGGAAGCCAATGATGATCACCACAGCGTTCAGAATGGGCAACAGTCCCCGAGGGATGAGATCGGTGATCTCGCGAACCGCGCCAGGCAAGTTCACGCCCAGTACCGCACTCCCCCAGGCGGCGCTAATCCCACGCTCGACGACGATCGCGAGCAGCAGCATCGCGCAGGCGACCACGACTTGCCACGACAGTTGGCCCGCATTGTGCGCGGTCACAGCCAGGGTCACCACCAAAACAGCGCGGGCGGCATCGCCTTCGGTGAGCAACATCGACCACTGACTAGTGTCCTGCGCCGGGAATGCGGTGCTTTTGTGCGTCGTCCAGGTGGATGGCTCGCCAGGCCGACGAGGGAGGGATACCGGGTCGTATCTCGACCGAGGAGAACGCCGCGAGGCGCCGCCTGGGCGGCGCACAAAGGTGGCGGATTCCCGGCGCAGGACACTAGGTGTGATGACCGTGCTGAAGACCGACTGAAATGCCGCCCACAGCGACACAGCCGCCAAGAGGCTGGTCAGCCAGGCCGGCCCCTGGGCAAGCGCCACCGCGAGGGCCAGCAGCGCGATCGCGGTTCCGGCAAGGTGGAGCCCTATCCGAGCAGCCAGCTGGGTGTATGTAGACCAGCTCCGTCCAGGTAGCGGACCGCCGGCCTCATCCTCTAGCAGCGTGTCGTGTTCTTCTGGACTCCCCTGCTCGGCACCGGTGTCCTCAGATTGGTCATCCTCCATATCCTCCATGGGCTTGCGCGACACATGGCGTACCGCGTCAACGAAGCCTGACGCATAGTTGGCGGCTGGAAGATCACCCAGATAGTCCGCGCGGATGTCGGCTCGGTGGCCGGCCAGCGGATCGGCACCAAGCATTCTCTCGAGCTGTCCATCCAGATCCGCAAGATCGTCCCGGACGACGTAAGACGCTCGGGCAACCGGGTACTCAGCAACGAATGCCTGAGGCTCGGCCGGCACCGCGATCATGGCGAACGGCTTCCCAGAGAACAGGTAGTCCGACACGACGCTCGAGACGTCAGACACCATGGCATCGGAGTCGTTGATGCAGTCGAGGATGCTGCGGTCCTTCTCGGCCGCCGCGCCCCAAAGATGCGGCTGCCCGGTCTTGCGACGATCAGCCTCCAGCAGCGAGCTGATCCGAGCGATGGCGGCTACGTCCTCCGGAAAGTCGTAGCTGAACTGGTGTGGTCGGAAGATCACCGTCGCGCCGCGCGCCAACAACGCCGACACGATCCGCTCCCCGACCGGCAGCGAGGAGAGCATGGCTTCCTCGACGTGACCCCGCCAGGTCGGCGCGTACAGCACCGTCGGCTGCGGGACGTCGGCAATAGGAGTCGTGCTCTGCTTGACGTTCTCGACCTGTGGCCTGCCAACGATGGTGAACTTTTCGGCAGGAATCCGCACTCCATGCGCGGCGTAGCGGCGAGCGGCAGCAGGACCTGCGGCAAAGATCTGGTCATACATAGCGTGCGTCGGGTTGTACGACGGCGGCTTGTCCGAGTCGCCGGGTCCCAGATAGATGTGGGTGAGGTGCTGGAAGCGAACCAGCGCGCCGTTGCCCGAAGAGGCGTTGACGTAGAAGGCGGCTTTCAAAGAGGGGACCACCAAAGCCTCAAGATCAGCGATGCCGCGGGCCTCCACCACCGGCACATCCGTCTGCTCCGCTAGCGCTGCTGCCGGCACGGTGTTGCGGGCGATGATGATGAATCTCAGCCCAGCACGTTTCAGGTACGGCAGCCACATCATCACCTGATACGACGCGTCATCGGGCCAAGAGGTGTAGACCACGAAATCTGGCGCGTACGTCGCGACCGCTCGAGGCACCAACCTTCGCAATCGCCTGGCGAGGATGATCTTGGCACGCCCGTCCACAGCGAGAACAGCTACCGGGGCAACGGCGACCAGGCTGATCACCACCCACCACCACGACGATGCGTCCAGGGCGGCGAGCAGCAACCCTGAGATCGTGGCGACCGCGCTCGCCGCGACAGCGACCAGACCAAGATCAGGTAGAGGGCGCCGTGTCGGTAAGTTCGGCAGCCGAGTGGTGATCGGCACCTTGAATCGTGTGGCCCGGTCGGCGATTGGCTCGACCGCGATCGAGCCGACCAAGATCGCTGCCGCCAGGGCGGCACCTAACCCTTGCTGCGGACCTGGTGTCGAGGTGGCTAGGCATGCCGCTGTCGCCGCCACCGCGGTGCCGCGAAGCACCAGGGATCCACCAAGCGCGCTCGACTCTTCGGCCCGCCCAAGTGCGGTTTGGACAAGCCGGCCAGCAGCTATTCCAAGAACCGAGACCAGCACCCACAGAGGTGCCCATCGCGAGCCCGCGAGCGCCAGCACCACACCCACGAAAGCGAACAGCACAATGATGCACTCGAGGAGGAGGTCAACAACACGCTTGGCTGCTGCTGAGCTAGAAGAACGCATCGAGGACTCGTTCCGCGGCATGCCCGTCGTGAAGTCTGTTGAACTCCTTGTTGAACAGTTCCCGGGCCGCAGCGTACTTCGAAACGACCGACCCCAGGTCGAGTAAGGCTTCGGCTACCTCCGTGGTTGTGCTGAGCAGCGGACCAGGTGCCGTTGGCGCAAAGTCAAACAAAACCCTGCGCGAACTTAGATAGTTCTCCAGGTCCGGCACGAAGAACATCACCGGTACCGGGAGCCGACGCCCAGGCGATGGGCGAGAGTGTTGAGTCGTCTCTTCGTGTCGTTCATCGATCGTTGGTCAGCGTGCCTAGGAGCGAACAAGCATCCGGTGGATTTTGCGAGCCACTCGGCGGCTGAATGGTCGCTTCTCTGCAGGCGCGCGGGCAGTCTTACGCCGCGCCCCAAGCTTGGGGTGTTTCACCAAGCCAACATCGAGGCAAAATCCAGAGGTGCGTTTTGTGAAATAGACCGCCATTTTCGGTGAGCCATCCTTGACCGGCTCCGGGAGTACAGCACCCGGACGTCGTTCCGGCGTCAACGTCGCGTGACGGCGCCCGGTCAGCCCGAGGACACCGAAGTGAACGAAGAGGTCCCACAGGCCGTCGGCAAGCCTGGCTCCAGCCGCAAGGGTATTCGGGTCGATATCAGCTGAGAAGGACGCGGCAAGTCCCATGCGATGGATCTCGGCCGGTACCGGCCATGTCTCGCCCGTGTCGCGTTCGGTCAGATCCAATCGCATCTCCGAGTTCGCCATGCCCCGCCGCAGCGTGTCCGGCGCGAGCGGGCCCAGCAGTGCGCTGAACCGCTTCTCTGCCAAAGGCTCATCGGTCATCGCGGCGGAGATCGCCTCGGGTTTGGAGCCGCCGTCCAGCTCCTCGGGAGGCATCTCCCCTGGGGGGGTGATGTCAGACAACTGGACGGTTCCGCTGAGCTGAAGGCGGCCGTCGACCCAGTTAACCTTCAAGATGCTGGGGTACGTCGTCCATCGCCGCATCCCTGCTATTGCGCGACGTGCTTCCTCAGCGTCTCCGGCGACAATGGCACGGCCCACCCGTCGCGACATGGGCTGTAGCAGCTCGACAACACCTTCGTCGAAGTAGCGCGCCGCGATCCGATGCGCGTGGCTGAAAATCTCCGTCATCTCCTCGTCTGCGGGCTGCACTCGGCGCCGACGGGTGAGCCGCTGCACCATTTCGACCTGAAGCCAGCGCCGGAAGATGCGGCTCCGCTCTTTTCCTGGCTCAGTGAGCGCCAGGACGACGTCGAGGGACTCTGCCAGATTGTCGAAGTAGCTCTGCCAGTTAGCCTTGCGGAAGCCTGCGTTCCCCGAGTCCGTACGCCTGATGTGGTAGTAGCAGGTGTAGTCGGTGTAGATGCTGATCACGTCGGCCAACAGATAGCTGGTCACCACGAAGAGATGATCTTCGAGGCGTCGTTGTCCTTCAGGAAAGCGAATGTCGTGCTTCTCGAGGAAATCACGCCGGAACAGCTTATGTGGCGTCAGGCTGTCCATGATCCGCGAATCACTGGTGCTGCAGCGGCGGATTGTTTTCTTGAAAACGTGCCGCGGAACGGGCCGGCCGAGCCCGGCGAACTTCGGAACGACAACGTCTGAACCACAGCTGATCGCAAAGGCGTACAGGCGCTCGAGGGCCTCTTTGCCAAGCCAGTCGTCATGGTCGCAGAAGAACACGTATTCGCCTTGAGCGAGGTTCAGGCCGGCGTTACGTGGCTGGCCCGGCCATCCGGAGTTCGGCTGGTGAATCACGTGCATGTTGGGGTAGGTGGCTGCGAGCTCGTCGAGACGGGCGGGGGTTTTGTCCGTGGAACCGTCGTCGACGCAGATGATCTCGAATTCGTCGTACGGAAGGCTCTGCGATATCAGGGAATCGATGCACGGTGTGAAGTAGTCGCCCGGGTTGTACACCGGGACCACGACACTGACCTTCACCATGCATCGACTCTTCCACATTTTGATTGAGCGGTGCTTGATTGCTCCACGCGCCTCGGGCGGTAGGGTCAGCCGATGACCAGATTGCGCAACGTTGCCGTGATTCTGGCTGGGGGCACTGGCACTCGCATCGGCCTGAACATTCCCAAGCAGTTGATCAAGGTTGCTGGCAAGCCGATCATCGAGCACACCATCGCTGCGATGCACCAATCCTCCTTTGTGGACGAAATCGTGGTGATGATGGCGCCCGGATTCCTGGATGAGGTTCGGGCCGTTGTCAAGCACGGCAACTACGTCAAGGTCACCCAGATATTGGAAGGCGCCGAGACGCGCAACGAGACCACGGCAGCCGCGCTAGCTGCTCTCGGTGACGAGGAGTGCAACGTCCTGCTTCATGACGCCGTACGTCCGCTGGTCTCGCAAACGATCATTGCAGCGAACGTCGAGGCGCTGCTGACACACGAGGCTGTTGACACCGTAATCCCGTCCGCGGACACCATCATCCAGGTCCAGCACAACCAGAACAGCATCGCCGACGTACTCCCCAGACATCTGCTACGTCGCGGTCAGACGCCACAGTCCTTCCGTCTGTCGACAATCCGGGCCGCGTACGCGAAGGCTGCGCAGGATCCCAACTTCGCCGCGACCGACGACTGCACCGTGGTGCTTCGCTACCTTCCCGAGGTTTCGATCGCGGTCGTCGCGGGACACGAACGCAACATGAAGGTGACTGAGCCCATCGACGTCTACATTGCGGACAAGCTGTTCCAGCTGACATCCGCGGACCGGCCTACCCCGTTGACCGACGAGCAGTATCACGTAAGGCTCGACGGCCGGACTGTCGTGGTTTTCGGCGGCTCCTACGGCATCGGTGGTGACATAGCCCAGCTAGCACAAAAGCACGGGGCAAACGTCAAGACCTTCTCGCGATCGACCACCGGCAGCTATGTCGAGAGACGAGCCGACGTTGCCCGCGCAGCCAAGCAGGTACTCGCCGAAACCGGCCGCATCGATTTCGTGGTCAATACCGCCGGTGTGCTGGTACGCGGCGAGCTGGCGGAGACATCAGAGGAGACGATCTACTCCTCCACAGACGTCAACTATCTGGCGCCGATCTTCCTCGCTCAGGAGTTCTTCCCGCATCTGGCAGCATCCTCGGGTTCGCTGCTGCTGTTCACCTCTTCGTCCTACACCCGCGGACGCTCTGGCTATTCGCTGTACTCCTCGGCAAAGGCGGCCATTGTGAATCTCACGCAGGCTCTCGCTGACGAATGGGCCGGCGCGGGTGTGCGGGTGAACTGTGTCAACCCGGAGCGCACCGGGACACCGATGCGCACGAAAGCCTTTGGTGAGGAGCCTCCGGGCACACTGCTGTCGTCGGAGCAGGTCGCCCGTCAGTCCCTCGATGTCCTGCTGTCCCACTTGACGGGCCACATCATCGACATTCGCCGCGAGGAGGGTCCCGCCGCTCTCGGCAACGGATAACCAGATCTATTCAGCGATTGCCTGGGCAATCACGAAATCAAAACGGGAACAGAGACGGAGCAGTCGGATTCCATACGGCTCGTGCCCCCAGATCTCCGATCCGGACGACCCAGACCAACGCCACGACCGCGGCTGCGACGAGGAGAATCGGCAGCCCAATACGCAGGATGGCCGACTGCTTGGCTGCGCCATCGGCGGCGCGCTTCGAGACGAGGAACACATTGAGCAGGCCGATGACGGCAAACCCGATCATGATGTAAAAGGCCTGGTTGGCGAGCATGGAATGCTGCACGATCAGATCGCCTACCGGGTTTCCAGGCTTGATGCCCAACGCCGCCTCAAGGGCCAGACCGCTCTCCCTGGCGACGAAGGTTACGGCGGTGGCGCCGACGACGGTGATGGCTAGCGGCCAGCGCGCCCATTCGCGCGTCTTGGGGAATGCGAAGAGGAAGGCCATTAGTGCAGCCAATGGGATGCCGATCACGGCGGCGTGAACCACCAGCGGATGGAGCGGAAGATCGCCGATCTTGTCGAACATAGCTCTCCTGAGGTTCGGTGGCCAGCGCGCGGCCGCCAATGACCGGAGGCCCGCTCATACCCTTACACGACTAGCTCAGCGGAATGGTTCGATCACCCCGATCGGACCATCTAAGGCGTCTAGGCCACCGCCGCGCGCGCGGTTCGCAGGTCGGCGACCAGCCCCGCGAAGGCCGTACTCCGGTCCTCGCCGGCGGCCCGCAGCACTGAGGATGGATGCACCGTGGCCAATACTCGCCGTACGCCGATTGGGGTCGCGAGCTCCAACACTTGACCACGCTGCTGGGTGACCCGAAACGTCGTTCCCAGAAGCGACCTGGCGGCGACAGCGCCCAAGCACACAATCAGGGCCGGGTCGACGAGGGTCAGCTCCGCTTCTAGCCAAGGACGGCACGCCTTGATGTGGCCGACCTGCGGTGTGGCGTGAATTCGCCGCTTGCCCCGCACGGTAAAACGAAAATGCTTGACCGCATTCGTGACGTAGACCTCGTCCCGAGGCACCTCGGCTTCGCTCAGCGCATCCTGAAGCAGCCGTCCAGCCGGCCCAACAAAGGGAATGCCTTTGCGATCTTCGACGTCGCCGGGTTGTTCTCCGACGAGAGCCAATGGAGCCAGGGGTTGCCCGCCGAGAACACCACTTGGGTGGCCGGCTCCCACAGCTCACAGCCACGGCAATCCTCCGCCGCTCGCTTGAGCTTCTCGATGTCGGCGTGC
>Ga0190270_10001796_pt1 | contig 10155 bp, 5 predicted proteins | sample Popmic320T_FD_133748 | JGI IMG/M metagenome (GOLD analysis project Ga0190270, IMG submission 133748) | Populus adjacent soil microbial communities from riparian zone of Weber River, Utah, USA - 320 T | ecosystem: Environmental > Terrestrial > Soil > Riparian zone | place: USA: Utah | collected... | reverse complement strand
TTCCCCATGAAAGACACGTTGATGTACGTGCGGTCGGGCGTCAATTTTTCTGGGAGCCAGGGCGCGTCGTTTTTCACCTCTCCCAATCCGCCCTATGGCGCGACGATCACCTATTATCTGAAAGAGCCGATTCGCACAAAACGGCAGCAGCGCCAGCAGGCCGAGCGCGAGGCGGCGCGGAAGAACGAGCCGATCAAATATCCTACGCGCCAGGAACTGCTCGCCGAGGCTGAAGAGGAGCCGCCCGCGTTGCTGTTCACGATCAGTGACGCGGAGGGCAAAGTCGTGCGACGGTTGACCGCTCCGGCCACATTCGGCATACAGCGCGTGACCTGGGATTTCCGCTACGCGCCGCCCGTGGTGCAGGCCGCGCCGCAACTGCCGCCGGGAATGGAAGCGCTTGATCTGGCCGCCTTGGGAGGCTTCGGCGGTCAAGGCCCTCAAGGTGAGCTGGCGATGCCTGGCAAATACGCCGTGACTATGGCGAAGCGGGTCGGAGGAGTGATCGCGCCGCTGCCGGGTTCGCAAACCTTCAACGTGGTCGCCGAAGGGACCGAGAAGATGACCCCGCAGGACCGCAACATCCTGTCCGAATTCCAGCGCAAGGTGATCAAGTTACAGCGCGCGGTGACCGGCGCGCTCGACTCGGCCAACACGGCCAAGACGCGGATCGGTTTGATGAAGCGGGCCGCGCTCGAAGCGCCCGGATCGAATCAGGAACTGCTCGACGAGGTCAACGCGCTCGATGACAAGGTCGATAACGTGTTGCAGGCGCTACGCGGGGGCCGCGAATTGAGCGACACCCCGCCGCCCTCGATCAACCAGCGTGTCAGCGCCATCGTTCAGCGCATCCGCCTCTCCGCGCTCCGCCCGACCCAGTCGCAGCAGGAGCACTACAACATCGCGGCGGAAGAATTCAAAGTCGCGCTGGCCAAATTGAAGACCATCACCGAGGTCGATCTGGCGAAACTGGACAAGACGTTGGAGACAGTGGGGGCGCCGTGGACGGCCGGACGCGTGCCGGTATGGCAAGACAAGTAACTATTCCGCCAGCTAGAAGCAGGCGGCTTTCTTAGCCCTGCCCCGGCGGGCGGACTCTCGGGCGAGTAGTTACGGACTCGCGTCGCTGTTCAACGTATCGAACGGCGATATTGTGGGAAGCTACGTAGTCGGCATTATGCGAATAGCTACAAACAACACAGCGAAACGTAGATTGCGTGGTTCGATTGGCCTTATCCACATGCCCGCAGCGACACGTGCGAGACGTATTACGGGCGTCAACCGATTCAACCTTGATGCCGTGTTTACTGGCCACGTGCGCAATTTTCAGGAAGAGCGAAGAGAAAGGCCATCCGTGCATGATCAAACGCTGCTTTTTGGCGCATTTGATCCGTGTGCGGATGCCTTTGAGGTCTTCAACGGCAATCGTCCCGGCGGTCACTTTCAAGGCTTCACCAATAATCCCGTTGGCCACATTCCAGAGCAACCAATCAACCGATCTCTTCTCCTTGCCCGCCAGCCGTTTCAAGAGCCGTCTTTGGTTTCGGCTCTTGTGCCTTGCGGATTGAAGATCGCGGCGCTGTTTGAACCTGCGCTCTCGAATATGTTTGATAATTCCGCCGTTGAAAGTTTTGCCGGTGTTGACCGTGGCGATACGCCTGACGCCAGAGTCAACGCCGATCACGCCGTCACTCTCCGAATCGGGAACGCCCCTCGTGACGATCAGATGCAGATACCAGATTCGCCCGTTGCGAGAGACCATAGCGGTTGGTTCAACCTCCCACGTCCCATCAAGATATTGCCGATGGTAGTCGGAGAGGATCAGGCTGACTCTTACTCTGCCGTCAAGCGTCGTCAGCGTGGCGTACTCCTGATCGAGCTTTACCGTCAGCGTGCGGGCGTCGTATCGCATTGCCGATGCGTCTTTCCAGCGGTGGCGTTTCTCTTTATCTCGCTTGTAAGCCTCTGCCACTACGTTGCGGGCGGAGCAAACGAGATTCGCCGGAAGTTTCGTCAACGCGCGCACGTCCTGATAGGTGACGTGGTGAAGGGCTACGGAGTTGAAGACTTTCTTTTCAAAAGCGACCTGAGAAGTGTGATTGAGCGCGACCACATAGGCTCTGTTCGTCTCGGAAAGAGACTGCGCCGCATGCTCGGTCGTCTCAAGTTTTATCTTCAACGCGACAGTCGCCTTCATATAGGCGATTTATACGACCTAAATGCCGGTATTACAAGAGAGGATTGCGCTTCGCAAAACCTCCGCGCAATGCCGATTTCCACTGTCGGACGTAATCCGACAGTCTCCATCGGCGGAGAGCGATGAGAATAGACGGACTAATCAGGTTTTTTAACCACGTCCGATCGCAGTTGCAGGCCGGCTTGACGCCGGACGAGGCCGAGCCGTTCAAACAGCAGGTGAAAAAGATCGTTCGCGACGTCGAAGCGATCTGCCGGCGGCACGGGGCGGGGATTGATCAATTGCCCGCCCCTTCGCGCCGGGCTTACATGTTTTTGCGGGACCTCGATCTCGACAACCTGCCGACGCGCGAGACCGGCGAGCCTGCGGCGGCAAAGACCGGCTTCAGGATCAAGAACGTCGTCAAGACCGGCGAGTATTTCGCCGACCGCCTCTGGCAGCGGCTCGATTCGTTGTCGGCCGAACCGCCGGAGCGTGAGCGCCTGATCTCGGAGATGGCTGGGCAGGCGGAAACCATCGAACAGATTTGCGCGCGGCACGGGCAGACGCCGGCGGCGCTGGAATCCCCGTCGCGGCGCGTCTACTGTTGGCTGAAGTTTCTTACCGGCGAACACCAAATGACCGCGCATCTGGAAACGCTCGAACTGGCGCGCGAGATCGCCCGGCGCCATGCGGCGCCTCATGAAAAGCTATTGACGATTCACCTGGTCAGCCTGAATCATCTCTGGCGAAGGCGCGAATATCAAAACTACACGCTGCTCAAGGCTCACATCGGCTTTCAGAACGCGGATCGGCAGGTCTGGCAATCGTTGCTGCTAAGCTCGCTGGGGCTGCCCACTCCGGCCGTCGAACAGCCGTACCGCGAGTTCGCCGCCTCGGATGATTTCAACGAATCGCTTTTCGAACTTGAATCCTTCGCCGCGCCGCCGCCGCCGTCGTCGCGAGGGCGCGCGCACGACCTGAACGAGATTTTCGCGCGAGTCAACGCCACTTACTTCGGCGGACTGATGCCGAAGCCCGCACTCACCTGGAATCGCATGCTCACGGCTCGCAAATTCGGCCATTATCAGCCGGGCCGCGACGCCATTATGATCTCAATCACTCTGGACGATCCCGAAGTTCCAGCCTTCGCGCTGGATTTCGTGATGTACCACGAACTGCTTCATAAAAAACACGGAAGCATGACCGTCAACGGACGCCGTTTGTCGCATAGCCAGGCTTTCCGCGCCGATGAGCGACGGTTCGCCCAATATAACGAAGCGGAGCGCCTGATCCGCGAACTGGCGCTCCGGCAGAGCGGAGTGGATGAAATGAGCGTTGACGATGAGGACGAATGAGCGATAAGACGAGGCGCCATCCTTTTTATGATTCGTAAGCGCTGAGGTAGAGCGGATTGTCGTAATCAATGACGCCGAGTTTTAGAGTGGATTGCAAATGAGTGTACGGTGTTGAGCGATTCGTTTAATCGCCCTGGTTGTGGCGCGGTACGGTACCGGGAGCGGTAGCGACCTGGTCAATGGCGCCCGGTCGCTACCGCTCCCGGTACCGTACCGAAGCGCCCCTTCCCGTATATCCAATTGAAAACCGCTCTAGGTTCCGCATTGTCTTCAAATACCAATCGGCAGCGGCTCGTCAGGCGAGGTTATGCGGTGAACGAGCGGTAACTCTGCGCCATCGGCTTTGATCGCTGCGCTGATTTCCGCGCGGATAGGACTGGCCACTATCAATCGATCGCCGTCCAGCGCCACCCACTGCCCGACGTATTCGTGTTTGTGTTCCTCAATCCATTTCATCTCGCGCGTCCTGTCCTTCATCGGTTCGCACGGCGCGCGCTTATCGAGCGGCGGTTTGGCTTTAGCCGATTCGGCTTGTTTCCACGCCAATATCTGATTCAGCCGGATACGTTCGGTTGGCGGCAACTGTTGGATCAACTTCAGGATGCTTTCAGCAGTCAATGTCGACATTTCAGGGCTCCTTTCTGACGCCTCATTATATCCCGATAGGCCTGGAAATTGATATTTTAGCCGGAAATAGACCGTTCCGCCCAGAGCGGGCCAGAGTGGGCCAGAGTGGGGAGGATGCGTAGCGAATGGGCGCTTGCCATTTAGACCGAGTTGTGATTGCGTATACGGAACGTGGCGGTAGGCGCCACAGTGAGGATTGTCATTACTCAAATCTTTTGCGTTCCCAGGGAAGCCCTTCTTCGTCGCTCCGCGACGAAGAATAAAATTGTAATTAGACAAGCGAGGAGACAATGCCCATCGAGTTCAAGCTGGTCCAACGCTTCATCGGCTTCAGTCTTATGTCTGTTGGGGCAACTGAAAAAGTTGCAATTGCGCCGTCAGATCTCATACCTCCTTCTGACGCTTTTCGTCTCACTCAATCACTAGAAAGAAGTTGTTCGGGTCGGGAAAATCAATGATCGCCGCGTCGAACGCTTCCTCCGATCGCTCCAACCAGATCATCGCGTCCTGATTGACGATCCGAACGCGCGGATCATCGTCGGCAATGAGGCAGTTAAATAGACTCTGTAATCGAGGTATATTACGTAGCGCGTCCGCGTCGCATCCGGAAGCCTCGATCAACCATTCTGTTCCGATGCCTTTCATCATTCCATCTGATCTTCAGGGCTTCCGGCCGCGCTTTTCTTCTCATTTTTCTTTTCGTCGGCCTTTTCGTCCTTCAACGTTTGCAGCATCTCTTTCCATTCGAACCAGCCCTGCTTGCCGCGAATCCATTTCTCGAACCAGTTGAACTCAGAGACCATCTTGACCATCTGGTTGCGCGGTTCGGTGATGCCGTGTGTGTTGCCGGGGTAGACGAAGAATTCGGTCGGCACGCCTAGTTTCTTCAAGGCCATGTGCAGTTCTTCGCTCTGGGGGCGGGGGACGCGCGGGTCGCCGTCAACCACGTGGATGAGCGTCGGCGTCTTGGCGTTCTTGATGTATTTGAGCGGCGAGACGTTCCAGTATTTGTCGAAATCTTCATAAGGCGGCCTGCCGCCGTAATAGAACTCTCGGTTGCGTTGGACGTCGCTCTGCGCGTACATCGAGATCCAGTTGACCGCTCCGGCGCCGGACGAGATCGCTTTGAACCGGTCGGTGTGCGTCAAAATCCAGTTCGACCAGTGGCCGCCGGCGCTCCATCCCATCACGCCCATCTTGTCGCCGTCCACGAGGCCGATGTTAATCAGGTGATCAACGCCGGCCATGATGTCGTCGTAGGCCTGGCGGAAGTAATCGCCGCCGATCTCCATCTTGAACTTCTCGCCGTAATTGGTCGAGCCGCGGTAATTCGGCAGCAGGCAAACGTAACCCGCGCCCGCATAGACGTGCGAGTAGTTGCCGTGATTGCCTATGAAGGCGAGCGTCGAGGCCGAAGCCGGGCCGCCGTGAATCTGGACGATCAGAGGGTAGCGCTTGCCGCGCTCGTAATTGACCGGTTTGACGAGCACGCCGCCGACCATTTTGCCGTCCGACGATTTCCATTCGATCTCTTCCGTCTCGCCCAGCGCGAGGTATTTGACCTGTGGGTTTGACTCGGTGATCTGTTTCCAAACTGCGCGGTTATTGATCTGGCTGAGCGGCGCCGTGAACCAGTCCGTGGGGGTCGCCGGATCGGAGTAGTTGATGATCAGTCTCTTTGTGTCTTCGTCCTGTGTGGCGGAGAGAACGCCTTTCTCTTTGGTCAACTGCGTGATCTTGCCGGTCTCTGTGGAGATGGAGAAGACCTGGTTGGTCGCGCGCCAGCCTTCGTTGAAATAGATCGTCTTGCCGTCTTCGGACCAGAATCCGGTCAAGACGTCGCCGTCGAAGTCGCCGCCGAGTTTCTTCCACTGGCCGCCCCCTTGTCCTGGTTGGACCGGGCGGACGTATACCCGGTTGTTACGGAAGTATGTGAAATCGTCCGCGGCTGAAAACGCGATGGCCGAACTATCGGGCGAAAAGCTCAGCGCGCTTTCGCCGATCTCCTTGTTGTTGGTCAGACGTTCTGTCTTGCCCGTGGCGACTTCGAGCAGGTAGAGATCGGCGTAAATCGAGGTTTCCGTGACCGTGCGCTGGTAGCGGTCTTTCGGCGTCCCGCGAAAACCCAGCCATTTTGAATCTTTCGAGATCGTCACGTCGCTGACGCTGTAATCGGCGCCCGAAGTCAGGCGCGATTCCTTTTTTGAATCCAACTCGATGGCCCACAGATGGTTGATCGGCGGCTCCTCGTTGCGGATGCGGACCGTGAACTTTTGTTCGACGCGCTCTTTGTCTTCTTTGCTCGAACTGTCCGGCGAGATGAAATAAATTCGTTTGCCGTCGGGCGAGAATTGCCACGAAGCGACCGGCGTCGCGTGTTTGGTCAGTTGCTGCGGTTTGGCGGTTTCGATCTCGGCGGCCGGCAAGATCCACACCTGCTGGTCATCGTCCTTGCCGGCGGAAAACGCGAGCCATCTGCCGTCGCGGCTGAACGCGAACGATCCCACGCCGTCTTTGGCCTCGGTGATCTTGCGCGCTTCGCCGCCGTCGGGGCGCATCAGGTAAAGCTGGTTCTGATTCGCATTCGATTGGGGCGCTTCGCGGTTCGAGGCGAAGACGAAATATCGGGCGTCACGTGACCATCGCGGCGACGATTCGTTCTTGTCCCTGGTGAACGTCATTTGCCGGATTGACGGCAGACCGGCGTCGAGCGAGACGAGGTAGATGTCAGTGAAGCTTTTGGCCGCCTTCCAATCGGGCGCGCTCAGTGTGTAGAGCGCCCATTTCCCGTCAGGCGCGACCGCAGGCGCAGTGGCTTGCCGCATCTCCATAATGTCCATAAAGGCCATCGGGCGTTTGTTCTGGGCGCCGGCCGCGCGATCTTGAGACACGACCGCGCACAGTGTGGTGAGGGAAACAATTGACAGCGCGGCAAGACGAAGGCGGATGTTTCGATTTTTTCTGGGGTCTTTCATAGACTGTAGTTTCCGACTTTTAATCTCTGAATGATGGTAGGAAATGCAAGGAGTGGTTGCGCTCCTCGCAAAGTTGTTCGATGTTATTGGCGCCCAAACCTAAAACATAGCCGAATAACGGTGAATATCCTACCATCACTAATTATCCAGTTGCTAGAAAACTTTCGCACGCTGGTGTGGGCCGAGGTCTTTAAAATCCTTGCGCTACTTATCAACGGATTGCCGGCCGGCGCCGCTGACACGGGACAGCGCGCTCAAGAGTCTTTGCCCCGGCCGATTATCGACCGGCGCGGATCTCGGCCATCTTCACCACGCTTCAAGCCAGTCCTATATGCGGTCTGTCAAGGCGGCGATCACTGTCGTCAGTTCTTCCTCGTCAACCGGTTTGGGGACGTGCATTTGAAAGCCCGCCCGCAAGGCCCGCTTACGGTCTTCGGTACGAGCGTAAGCCGTTAACGCAATGGCCCGGATGCGGCTCACTCGTTCGTCCGCGTGCGCTCTTACTCGTTGAATCAATTCGTATCCGTCGGCGCCAGGCATCCTGATGTCGCTGATTAATATGTCGAACGGCTCAGACGCCTGATCTCCAAACTGCGATTCGAGCGCGGCCAACGCGGCTGCCGTTGAATCAACGCCCATGACCAATAGTCCATACTGTTCGAGCGTGGCGACGAGCAGTTCGCGCGCGCCAGCCTCGTCGTCCACCACCAGCGCGCGCACGCCTTCAATCTTGGCTGTTTGCGGCATCCGGCCTGCTCTGCGGTCAATTGCGGCCTCTTCCTGTCTCTCTATCCCGCTGTCCCCTTTGACGGCGCGCACCGGCAGGTTGACGATGAAGGTCGCTCCCTGGCCGGCGCCAGGGCTTTCGACCGCCACACTTCCGCCGTGGAGTTCGACCAGATGCTTGACAAGCGGGAGTCCCAGACCCAGTCCGCCGAAACGCCGCGAAGCCTCCGAGTCGCCCTGCCTGAAACGGTCGAATATGTAAGGCAGCAGATCGGGGTTGATGCCCTGGCCCGTGTCAGCCACGACGATCTGCACGCCCGCGCCGTCGCGCCGCAGTTCTACCCGGACACGACCGCCGCTTGGTGTGAACTTGATGGCGTTCGACACCAGGTTCCAGACCACTTGCTGCAAGCGGTCTGGATCGCCGGTGATCTGTCCCGCTTCGGGGTCTAAATCCGTGGTGACGAGGACACCTTTGCTGTCGGCGGTTGGTCGTACGGTGTCGAGCGCCGCCGAGATGACCGCCACGGGTTCGACAGGTTGGAATTCCAGCTTCATCTTGCCGGTGATGATGCGGGCCGAGTCTAGCAGGTCCTCGATCAATTGCAGTTGCGCCTTCCCGCTGCGCTCGACGGTTTCGGCCACCTTCGCGATCTCCGGGTCGTCGCCCCGCTGCGAGCGCAGCAACCGGTTCCAGCCGAGCATCGCATTGAGCGGCGAGCGCAGTTCATGTGAGACGAGCGCCAGGAATTCATCTTTCGCGCGCGTGGCCTGTTCCGCCACTTCGCGCGCCGCCTGCTCCTCGGTCAGTAGCCGCGCGATCTCTTCTTCGGCCTGCTTGCGCTCGGTGATATCAATGCCTGTCGGATACAGCAACATCACGCCGCCGTCCTGATCGCGGATCGGGAGCAAGGCGAATTCCACCACGCGCTCCGTGCCGTCAGCCCACCAGTACGGCAACTCCTCACGGAAGACCATGCCTGCGGCGGCCTGCTCGGTCGCGGCGCGAATCCGAGCCTTCACCTCCTCTGATCCGCGCCACCACGGCGTTTCCCAGAACAGCCGGTCCAGTACCTGTTCCCTAGTGTATCCGCACCGGTCGACGGCCAGGTCATTGACCTCCCGCAAGTAGCCTTGCAGGTCCATCATCCCGGCGTAGATGCCTGACTGGTTGAAGGCGGATTCGAACTTGGCTGTCGTGGCAATCAGCTTCTGCTCGGACTTCTTGCGCTCGCTGACATCGGTAATGGCCGCCACAAACCCGACGACCTTTCCGTTGGCGTCGAACTCCGGCGCGTAAGAGCTGTGCATGAAACGCCTGCCAATGGCCGCATACGGAACTTCGACCTCGAAATCGACTGGCTCGCCGCTCAGCGCGACCTCGAGGTATTGACGAAGGCTTTCGTAAGCTTCCGCGCCGACGACTTCGGAGAATCGTTTGCCGATACAGTCTTCAGGCGTTAAGCCGAATCTCTCGGCGTAGGGTTTGTTGACAAACTTGAATCGCGCTTGAGCGTCGCAATGAGCTATGAAGACCGGCGCTGTGTTGGTGATCAGAGTAAGCTGCGCCGCTTTTTGCCGCAAAAGTTCTTCGCCGCGTTTGCGTTCAATACCGAAAGCAAGCTGGCGGGCGATGGTCAGACTGAGCGCGATTTCGTCGTCGCTGATAACGTGAGGCGCGTTGAAATACGTCATGAACTTGCCGATGAGCTTTCCGCTGGAGACGAGCGGGATGAACGCGACCGCGCCGATGCCCTCGGCTTTGACGACGGCTTTGAGCGAGTCATCTATTTCAGCCACGTCAACATCGTTAAGGCAAATCGGCTCCGGATATTTTTCGTCGGGCTTCCACGGTGAATGGCCTTCGACAGCTTTGCGATAACCCTCGGACAAATCGCGCCAGCCGACAAACCGCATCACGCCGGCGTCGTCGAAGAGCAAGATCGAAGCGCGGTCACACTGCAACGCGTCGAGAATCGCATCCAACGCCGCGTTATAAACGTCGTCTAGCGATTGGGCGCGATGCAGATGATCCGCCAACAGATATAACGCCCGCTGCTGTCGTGCGCTTTCGGCCAGCGCCTGCTCAACCTGTTTGCGTTCGTTGATATCGCGGGTGATTTTCGTCGCGCCGATTACCGCGCCCTCCCTGTCCCGAATCGGCGAAACTGTCAATGCGATTTCGACAAGAGAGCCGTCTTTGCGCCGCCGCACTGTTTCGTAATGGTGAATCTTTTCGCCGCGCCGGACGCTTTCCAGAACCCACGTCTCCTCATCCGCGCGATCCGGCGGT
>Ga0190270_10001795_pt1 | contig 10159 bp, 12 predicted proteins | sample Popmic320T_FD_133748 | JGI IMG/M metagenome (GOLD analysis project Ga0190270, IMG submission 133748) | Populus adjacent soil microbial communities from riparian zone of Weber River, Utah, USA - 320 T | ecosystem: Environmental > Terrestrial > Soil > Riparian zone | place: USA: Utah | collected... | reverse complement strand
TGTTCGCCTGCGCGATCTCGGGCCGCTTGCCGAACTTCTTCTCGACGTACTCGAGCGTCCCCTCGGTGGGCCGGTTGTAGAGCCAGCTCATCAGCCCGAGCGCGAAGAAGTTCTTCGAGCGCTCGGCCTCGCGCGAGGTGATCCCCTCGATCCCCTTCAGCGCCTCGACCGTCATCGAGGTCAGCGCGACCTCGTGCAAGTGGTAGTCGTCGAGCGAGCCGTCCTCGAGCGGGCTCGCCTCGTAGCCGGCCTTCTGCAGGTTGCGCTCCTTGAAGGTGTCGGTGTCGACGATCAGCGTGCCGCCCTTCGGCAGGTCCTGCACGTTCGTGCGCAGCGCGGCCGGGTTCATCGCCACGAGCACGTTCGGCGCGTCGCCGGGCGTGAGGATGTCGTGGTCGGCGAAGTGGAGCTGGAAACCGGAGACGCCCGGCAGCGAGCCGGCAGGGGCGCGGATCTCGGCCGGGAAGTCGGGGAGCGTCGAGAGGTCGTTCCCCATCACCGCGGTCTCGCTGGTGAAGCGGTCGCCGGTGAGCTGCATCCCGTCCCCAGAGTCGCCCGCGAACCGGATCGTCACCTGTTCGAGCTGCTCGACGGCTTTCGCCACGCCCTAGTTGTATCGCACGCGCGTGACGCCCGAAACGAGCGTTGACCCGACTGAAATCCCTACGGTGGGTCCGAGTGGAAGCAACGCAAGGAGGACCACCGATGCAGCCCGACTCGATCTCACGCTTCGCCAGCGAGCGCCTCAAGGACGACCACGACGGCCTTCGGCCGGACGACGACGGTACCGCCACGCTCACGCCCGAGTCGGTCACGCTCCGGCCGCTGGGCGAGGAGGACGTCGCCGCCGTCGAACGGCTCGCGGAGCTCGAGGAGCGGCCGGTGCCGCCAGGCCCGCTCCTGCTCGCCGAGGTCGACGGGGCGATCGAGGCCGCGATCGGGGTCGCCGGCGGCGAGACGGTCGCGAACCCGTTCTCCGAGAGCGCGGGCGCCGTCTCGCTCCTCCACCTCCGTGCCGCGCAGCTGCGCGCGGCCTAGAATCGAGCCATGAAGGCGGAGTGGCAGGGCCGGATGGTCCAGGCCGCGGGCAAGTACGGCGAGCACGCCCCGATGGCGGCCGTCTGCTGCAACGCCTGCCGGACGTGCGCGACGACGAACATCGCGAGCCTCGCGCTCGCCGCTGTCGGCGGCGGCGCCATCGCCGCCTGGTCGGGCGTCAAGCGGGTAGCTCGACGCGGCTAGCCGGCCGGGCGACGGACGACCGACAGCCCCCACGCCTGGCCCGACTCGAACAGCTCGTCGGGGTCGACGTCGTCGCGCCAGCCGATGAAGTGCTTCTCGGGGTCGTCCTCGGTCGAGCCGAAGACGGCGAGCCGCTCCTCGGTCGGCTGCTCCTCCCCGCGCTCGAGCTCCTCGAGCCGCCGTTCGGCCTCCTCGGCCGCCGGCCCCTCCATGTAGCCCCGCGGCATCAGCGCACCGCCCGCAGGTGGACGTACGCGCCGCGCTCGACCCCGTCGCCCGCCTCCGCCTTGCCGCGGAGGTGCGCGCGGAAGCGCTCGGCCTCCGCCGGGTCGAGCACCGAGTCGATCGCCTCGGCGAGCGAGGGCACGAGCGGGTTCGCCGCCTGCCGCTCGTCCGCGTCCCAGCTCGTCCGCGGCCGCGCGGGCGTGAGCTCGTACGTGGCATTCACGGTCACGTCCGCGAAGCCGGCCCGCTCGGCCCAGCCGGCCACGTCCTCGGCTCCGAAGTCGTGCATGGAATTGCCTGCGCCGTCGTGGATCGCAACGAAGACGCCCTTGACGCGGTCGGCCAGCTCCCGCACCGGCGTGACTTCCCACGGGCCCCAGCGGTCGGCCGGGCCGGGGTACTCGAAGGAGTTGAGCGGCTCGAAGACGGACAGGCGGCCGCCCGGGCGAAGGACGCGGAAGAACTCCGCGAAGGCCGCGTCGCGGTCGTCGAGGTAGATCAGCACCGAGCGGACGGTGACGACGTCGACGGAGCCGTCCGCGAGATCGCTGAGATCCGTCGCGGAGGCGCGGACGAAGCTGCAGCGCTCGTCGCCGCCCGCGATCTCGACGCAGCGGTCGAGGAGCTCCTGCGAGACGTCGCTGAAGATCACGCGCCCGTCCGGCCCGACGAGGCGGAGCGCGCCGAAGCCGATCAGGCCGTCGCCGCAGCCGACGTCGAGCACCGTGTCGCCGGCCTCGATCGAGGCGTCCTCCAGCACCCGGTCGCGGATCGGCGCCAGGGCGTCGAGCATCTCGGCGAGGGCGGCCTCGTCGCCGCCGTGGCGTCGTTCGAGCAGCCACTGCGCCCAGCGGTCGGTCACGGCGCTTCGGCGAGCAGCGCTTCCAGGTCGAGCGGGATGCTCATCATCGCGACACCGCCGTCCGGGTCGAGCGGCCACTCCTCCCGCGGCCGGTCGCGGTAGAGCTCGACGCCGTTCCCGTCTGGGTCGTTGAGGTAGATCGCCTCGCTGACGCCGTGGTCGGAGGCGCCCGTGAGCGGGATCCCGGCCGAGACCACCCGCCGTAGCGCGTCGGCCAGCTGCGCCCGGTCGGGATAGCGGATCGCGGTGTGGTAGAGACCGGTCGTCCCCGGCGGGGGCGGGCTGCCGCCGCGGCTCTCCCAGGTGTTCAGGCCGAGATGATGGTGGTAGTCGCCGGCCGAGATGAACGCCGCCTGCTCGCCCATCCGCTGCTGCAGCTCGAAGCCGAGAACGCCGACGTAGAAGCCGAGCGCACGCTCGATGTCGGCGACCTTGAGGTGGACGTGGCCGATGTCGACGCGCGGATCGATCGCCATGGCGGGAGCTTAGTAGAGCGCGGTCGCCAGCCTGCGCCGATAGCGAAGCGTGAGCGGGTGCTCCGGCCCGAGCTGGTCGAAGAGCAGCACCATCAAGCGCCGGATGCCGTCACGACGGTCACCCTCGGCGTCTCCGACCTCCTCGAGCAGCACGCGGAGCGCGAGCTCGAGGTCTCCGCGCTCGAGCGCGGGCAACACCTCGGGGAACGCGCCGCTCTCGCGCAGTTCGGCAACCACCTCGTCCATGGGCGACGGTCCTGTCAGCGCGCCGATGAACTCCGCAACCGCCACCGGAGGCTGTGCGCCGACGAACTCGCTCACGACGGCGCCGTTGCGAAACGCCTTCACGGCCGGGATGCCCGAGATCCCATAGCGAGCCGACAGGCCGGGGTTCTCGTCCACGTTCACCTTCGCGAGCGTCACGCCAGGGTTCTCGGTCACCGCCCGCTCCAGCACCGGCGCGAGGGCGTGGCACGGCCCGCACCACTCCGCCCAGAAGTCGACCACGACCGGGCGAGAGCCTGACGCCTCGATCACGTCTCGCTCGAATGTCTCCTCTGTGACGTCCACGCCGCCCACCTCCACTTCACAACTCTGTAGTTGTACGATAGTATAGCTGCCGAACACGACCAAGGAGCCGCTCAGTGCTACCTCATCCAATTCCCGATTCTCTCGCAGAGCTGATCGCGCAGCGCTTCCGCGTCATGGGCGAGCCGACCCGCATCCGGATCCTCGATCGCCTACGCGAGGGCGAGGCCAGCGTGCAGGACCTGACCGAGGCCCTCGGCAGCTCGCAGCAGAACGTCTCCAAACACCTCGGCGTGCTCGCCCAGGCAGGGATCGTCGGCCGGCGCAAGGAGGGCAATCTCGCGCTTCACCGCATCGTCGACGACTCCGTCTTCGAGCTCTGCGAGCTGATCTGCGGCAGCCTGCAGCGCCAACTCGCTGAGCTCAACGCCGTCGTCGCCGGCGGTGCACGGTGAACGCCGGCCGCTGGCCACTCGAGCGTGTCCTCTTCCTGCTCGCCGGCACCGTCACCTTCTCGAGCGCGGTCCTCGCCGCCCTCGTCAGCCCCTGGTTCCTGCTCCTGACGGCCTTCGTCGGGGTCAACCAGTGGGCGTTCGTCGCCTTCGGCGCGTGTCCGTCATCCCTCTTCATCGCCCGAGCCTTCGGCTTCGAGAAAGGGTGCGTCCAGTGACGCCCGTCGGGCCGTTGGGGCGGCTGGGGCGTTGGACGGCGACGCACGGCAAGCTCGTCGCGCTCGGCTGGGTCGCGATCGCACTCCCACTCGGCCTGGTCGCGCCACGCGTCGAGCACGCGCTCTCGGGCGCCGGCTGGGAGGCTTCCGGATCGGAGTCGGTCGAGGCGCGCGCGCTCGTCGAGCGCGAGTTCGACGGGCTCTCCAGCTCGAGCCTGCTGGTCGTCCTCCACTCGGAGACGCAGCGAGTCTCCGACCCCGACTTCGCCCATGCTGTCGACGCGGTCGGGGAGCTCCTGGAGGCGAACGACTCCATCGCGTCCGTCGTCCCGCCCCGCGAGGGCGTCTCTGTCTCGCGCGACGGCCGCACGGCGGTCGTGCAGGCGGGAGCCGCGGGCAGCCCCACCGACATGGTCCGCGCCGCCGACGAGCTCAAGGGCGAGCTGCGTCGGGCCGGCGGCGCAGACGTCGAGGTGGCACTCACCGGCGCCTCGGGGCTCTGGTCCGACTTCAACACCGCGAACCGCGAGGCGATGATGAAGTCGGAGTTGATCTCGTGGCCGGTGACGCTCGCGATCCTCGTGCTCGCGTTCGGCTCGCTCGTGGCGGCTGGGCTGCCACTGATGCTGACGATCCTCGGCCTCGTCGCAGCTGCGGGCTCCCTCTTCCTCGCCGCGCAGGTCGCCGACGTCTCGATCTGGGCGATGAACTTCGCCCTTATGTTCGCGCTCGCACTCGGGATCGACTATGCGCTCTTCGTCGTCCACCGTTTCCGCGGCGCGCTCTTCGGTTCGAAGCTGCCGGCTGCGGACGCGGTCGCAGTCGCGATGGACACCGCCGGCAAGGCCGTGCTCTTCTCGGGCCTCACCGTCCTCGTCTCGCTCTCGGCGGTCATGCTCGTGCCGAGTCCTGCATTTCGCTCGATGGCGCTCGGAATCATGCTGTCGGTGATCTTCGTGCTGGCAGCGACGCTGACGCTGCTGCCGGCTGTGCTCGCGAAGCTCGGCCCGCGAGTCGACCGGCTCGCGCTCTCCTGGGTGCACGCGGGCGAGCACCGATCACCCGTCTTCGCACGCTGGGCCGAGCGTCTCTGGCGGCGCCCTGTCGCCTGGGGGCTCGCCGTCACCGCCCTGCTCGTCGTGCTCGCATTGCCCGCGATCGGCCTGAAGACGGGGATGCCGTCGATCAAGGTCGTCCCGACCGAGGACTCCTCGCGCCGCGGCTACGACCTCGTCCAGGCGGCGTTCGGCCCGGGTGCGCCCGGCGCGATCCAGGTGATCGTGCCGCGTGACTCCGCCGGCGCAGCCGCCGAGGTGCTTCGCGAAGACGCCGGGATCGCGCGAGTCGTCGCGGTAGACGCCTCGGCGTCGAGCTCCCTGCTGCAGGCCGTGCCCACGGTCGACCCGTCCGATCCCGCGGTCGGCGACACGATCGACCGCCTGCGTTCGGCGCTCCCGGCCGGGGCGCTCGTCGGCGGCTCGGTCGCCGAGAACCACGACCTCGAGGAGGCGCTCTCGGCGCGGACGCCACTCGTTGTGGCTGTCGTGCTCGTGCTCGGCTTCCTGCTCCTCCTGGTTGCGCTGCAGGCACCGGTGATCGCAGCCGTGGGCGTCGTCACGAACCTGCTCGCCACGGCGGCGGCGTTCGGCGTCGCCCGGGTCATCTTCCAGGAGGGGAACGGCGCGGGGCTGCTCGGCTTCGAGTCGCAGGGGTTCCTCGACGCCTGGGGGCCGGTGTTCTTCTTCGCGATGATCTTCGCGATCTCGATGGACTACACGGTCTTCCTGCTCTCCTCGGCGAAGGAGCACTGGGATCGCACAGGCGACGCCAAGGACGCGATGATCGGCGGTGTCGCCCACTCCGGGCGCGTGATCTTCGCAGCCGCGGGCGTGATGGTGGCGATCTTCTTCACCTTCGCACTCTCCGGGCCGCTGCCGCCGAAGGAGATGGGGGTGATCCTCGGCGTCGCGGTCCTGCTCGATGCGGCCCTGATCCGGCTCGTGCTGATGCCGGTGCTGCTGCGCCTGCTCGGCTCAGCCGCCTGGGCTCAGCCGCGTTGGCTCGACCGGATCCTCCCGGACGTCCGCTTCGGCCACTCCTGAGCGCTAGGGCGGGAGAAGCTGGCGAGCTTCTCCCGCCCGACGACCAGTACGGCCGGGCTGTTTAGACCTCCGCCCGAACCGGACACAACCGCCTCGTGGACTCGTGTTCCCACTGCGGCGGCCCCCTGCCCGAAGCCGCGACCTTCTGCCCCTCCTGCGGGCGGCGCACCGACGCACCGCCCCCGGCTGCGCGCGAGGTGCCGATCGACGTGCAGCACGCCGAGCCCCGCTACTTCGGGCTCGCGACGCCCGACTTCGTCTTCTCGGCGGCGATCGTGCTGGCCGCCGTGGGGATCGCCCTGCTCGTCGCCGGGTACCTGGCCGTCGGCCTGATCGCGGTCGTCCTCGCGATCTGCCTGCTGCCCGCCTTCCTGGCCGGCGCGCGCCGCTGGCCCGACTCGCCGCTCGCGCGGCTCGGGATCGGCACCGCCGACCGCGTGCGCGACGAGGCCGGCGTCGCCGTCGAGTCGATCTCCGCGTGGTCGCGCGCCGGCCGCGACGTCGCCCGGCTGCGGAAGGAGCAGTTCGGGCTCCGCCGCGAGCGGGATGCCCGGATCCGCCGGCTCGGCGTCTCGTTCTACTCCGACGACGGCCAGGCCGACACGCTGAAGGCGGAGGCGAAGGCGCTCGACGACCGGATGGAGGCGAACCAGCGGGAGCTGCAGCGCGCGATCGCCGGGGCGCGACGCCAGACGCGCAAGGGCCGCGCCACCGTCGCCGCGACCGAGGTGATCAAGCCGGGGCCCGAGGCCTCAGTGGAGCCGGAGCAGACGGCCGAGCCCGTCACCGAGCTCACCGCCGAGCCGCCGGCCGAGGACGCGCCGCTGACGCGCGCCGAGGAAGTCGACGACGAGCCGAAGCCCGCCCCCAGGAAGAAGCGTCAGGCCCGCTCGAGGTAGGCGCAGCGGCGCCTGGGGCCCGGCATCGGCGAGGGGCCGTGCCTCCGCACGACGTAACTGCCGCCGTCGACCTCGACGAGGTCGCCCGCCTCGGGGGCGACACCTTCCCGCTCGACCAGCGTGTAGCCGCTCGCGGCGGGGACGAAGAGGACGTGGGCCGTCTCGTGCTTCGGCTCCGGGACCGACGTGGTCGTCTCCTCGAGCTGGAACTGGCGCTCGACGAGCTGGAGCACGGCCCGGTGCTCGCGGCTCAGCTTCGCGATCTCGCCGACGCTCTCGGCGAGACGCCGCTCGCGGGCGGCGAGCTGGCGGCGGAGCTCGGCGACGTCGGCTGCCGAGTCGCCGGCGGGCGTGACGGCCTCGCTGAGGCTCTTCTCCAAGGACTCGACCTGGGGCTCGAGCTCTGCTGCGCGGGCGACCGCGGCGTCGCGCTCCTCCGTGAGGACGCGGACGGCGTCGTTCAGGCCAGACACCTGGGAGGCGAGGGCATCGTCCTGCCCGGACGACTGCTCCCGAAGCGAGGCGAGCTCGGCGTCGAGCTCCTGCACGCGGGCCTCGGCCTCGTCACGCCGCCGGGCCAGCTCGTGCAATTCACCGCTCGTGTCTTCCGACGGCTGCGAGCGAAGCTCGTTCAGCTCTGCCTCGAGCGCCGCGGCGCGGGTGCCGGCAGCCTCGGCCTGCTCGCGCAGCTGGGCGAGATCGGTCTCGAGCGTCTGCGCGCGGGCCTCGGCCTCGTCGCGCCGCTGGGCGAGCTCCTGCAGCTCGCCGCTCACATCCTGCTGGGGCTGCGAGCGAAGCTCGTTCAGCTCGGTCTCGAGCGCCTGCCTGCTCTCCGCGGTCTCGGCGAGCCGGCCCTCGAGCTCGGCGACCCGCTCGGCGGCCTGCTGCTGCGCCCGCGCGAGCTCGTCGCGCTGGACGACGGTCGCCTGGAGCTGGCTCTCGAGCGCGCCGACGCGCTGCTCGACCTCGGCTGAGACACCGGCCTCGTGGGCCTGCGCGGCCTCGCTCAGACGGGCCTGCAGCTCGTTGAAGCTCTGCGCGAGCGAATTCCGCTCGGTAAGGACCGCGTGCAGCTGCGACTCGAGCTCCGTGATCCGTTCGTTGCTCTCCGCTGCGGGCGGAAGCGCCGTCTCCGGCTCGGGCTCGGGCGCGGGCGGCTCGGGGACGGCCTCGACCGCAACCGGCTCGGGCTCGGGCTCGGGCTCGGGCTGGGGCTCGAGGGCGACCGGCTCGACCGGCATCGGCTCGGGAGGAGACGCCTCGGCGGGAGCGGGCTGGTCGTCGGCGGGCTGGGCAAGGCGAAGGCCGGCGCCGAGCGGAGCGGGCTCGGGCGCGACCGGCTGCGGCTGCGGCGGCGGGGCGGGCGGCGTCGGCACCAGCGGCGACGGGGTCGCCTGCGCGCGGATCGGCGCGCGGCCGGCCATCTCGCGGAGGCCGGCGCTCGTTCCGTACTCGGTGCGGAGCAGGCCGCCGTGCTGCTCGGCGAGCGCGTTGGCAACCGCGCCGGGCGAGACGAAGCCGAGGTCGACGAGCACCTTCCCGAGCGGGGTGCCCGTCCGGTTCTGCTCGGCGAGGGCGTCCAGAAGCTGCGCTTCGGTCAGGAAGCCCTCGTCGACCATGATCTGGCCGAGCTGACGCCGGGTGTCGGGAGCCGGTTCCACGGTTCCCTTATCGGCCGGAGGCCGCTTTCGCTGAAGGGGTCTACGCACGCTCGCCCGCGAGCGTCCACAGGACGAAGGCCAACCAGTGCACGCCGATCACGTCCGTCTGGATCCCGAGCACGAGCACGGCCACGAGCGCCGCGCCGAGCCAGGGCTCGCGGCGGATCACGATTCGCACGAGCGCGACGTTCCAGGCGATGAAGGCGAGCATCCCGAGCAGGCCCAGCCCGACGCCGAGCTCGAGGTAGGTCGACTCGCCCGCCTTGATCTCCGTGCCCGTCCGCTTCGCGGTCACGCCCGCGTTGCCGACCCCATACCCGTGCGGGTGCCGGGCGACGGTCTCGACCCCGTCGCGGAGGTTGTCGAGATGGCTGTCGAACGAGGACTCGCCCGTGTCGAAGGGGTCGCCGCTCGTCTCCTCCTCCTGCCCGCCGGCCCGCTGGATCTCGAGCTCCGCCTGCGTGTAGCGCGTCTCCGGTGCGATGTCCTGGTAGGCGCGGACGAAGAAGAACGCCGCTGCGACGAAGACGGCGGCCGCCGCGACCGGCCACCAGCTCCGGAGCGCGTAGCCGAGCGCGACGAGCCCGACCGCGAGCGCGGCGATCGACGTGCGCGAGTAGGTGAAGAGCAGCCCGAGCGCCAGCAGCCCCGTCACGAGCGGGAGCCAGCGCGGCCCGCGCCGCCAGGTCGCGGCGAGGAGGATCGCCGCGAGCAGGAGGTACGCGGTCGCGAGCGGGCTGAGGAAGGTCGAGACGAGCCGGCGCAGCGGCCGCTCGTCGCCCGGGTTGTAGACCCAGTTCTCCGGCAGGCCGGAGAGGCCGCGGTACTCGAGCCCGAGCTGCTCGCTGAACCAGCCGGGGACGCCCGAGTCGCGCCAGGTCTGGAGCGAGATCGCGTAGATGTCGACGAGCCCCCACGCGGCGACGAGCGACGCCACGCCGAGGATCAGCCAGCCGACGACCCGGCGGTCGCGGGCGGAGAGGGTCAGCCCGCGGCCGAGGAAGTAGCAGGCGACCGGCGTCAGGTCGTGGCGGACCCCGTAGAGGATCCCACGCGCCGACGCGTCGCCGCCGAGCCAGTCCTGCGGGATCAGCGCGTAGAGGACGACGAACGCCGCGTAGACGAGCGCGAGCCAGTCGGCCGACGTCGCCTTGAACGGGATCCCGCGGCGGCGCCAGACGACGGCGCCGAGCGCGGCGGCGAGGAGCAGCTCCTTCCAGGCCGAGGCGACGTCGAGCGCGAAGCCGCGCACGCCGAGCTCCCACAGCTTCGCCATGAGCAGGTTGTGGAAGGGCAGCGCGACGATGAACGCGTAGAGCGCCCAGCGCGGGAGACGGTCAATCATCGACGACGGCGACCAGAGTCAGGCCAAGGTTGACGATCCGCACCTCGCGCGGGAAGAGGCGCGCGAACGAGCCCGGCCCGAGCAGCCGGTTCCGCTTCGCCCACGGCTTTCTCGCGAGGTCGTACACCCGGTGCGAGGCCGCGTCGGGA
>Ga0190270_10001794_pt1 | contig 10159 bp, 10 predicted proteins | sample Popmic320T_FD_133748 | JGI IMG/M metagenome (GOLD analysis project Ga0190270, IMG submission 133748) | Populus adjacent soil microbial communities from riparian zone of Weber River, Utah, USA - 320 T | ecosystem: Environmental > Terrestrial > Soil > Riparian zone | place: USA: Utah | collected... | reverse complement strand
TTGACCGGCCGGCTGCCAGACGCGGTCGTCGCATGCGTCGGGGGCGGCAGCAACGCCCTCGGAATTTTCGACGCGTTCATTCCGGACCAATCCGTCAGGCTGATCGGCGTCGAGGCCGGCGGGGAGGCGCTGACGGCAGGGCGCCATGCCGCTCGATTCGCGACAGGGCTTGCAGGCGTGCTGCAAGGCACCCGCACCTATGTGCTACAGGACACAAACGGCAATATCGAGCTGACGCACTCCATTTCTGCCGGGCTCGACTACGCGGCCGTCGGGCCCGAGCACGCATGGCTGAAAGATCTGGGACGCGCGGAGTACTCGTGGATCGGGGACGAAGATGCGCTCGCCGCCTTTCAACAGCTCGCGCGAACCGAGGGCATCATCCCGGCGCTCGAGTCGTCGCACGCGCTCGCATACGCGGCGACGCTCGCGCAGGAGCTCGGCCCGGGAGCGCAGATCCTCATCAATTTGTCGGGTCGAGGCGACAAAGATGTCGATAGCGTTTCGCGATACATCGGAATGAAGCAGGGTGCCGAAGTTGGCGTCTAGAATTTCAACGGCATTCGACCGCATTCGGACCGAGCAGCGCACGGGTCTCGTCACCTACGTGACGGCAGGAGATCCGGATATGGAGCGTTCGGCCGATATTCTGATTGCGCTCGACCGCGCTGGAGCCGACGTGCTCGAAGTGGGGATTCCGTTCTCCGAGCCCCTTGCGGACGGCCCGGTGATACAGCGCGCGACCGAGCGGGCCCTGGCGGCTGGCGCCACGGCATCAGGAGTGCTGGATCTGGTCACACGCGTCCGGCCCGCGATCAAGGCGCCCATCGTGCTCTTTACCTACGCCAATCCCGTGCTGCGGATGGGCGTCGATGTGTTCGGTGATCGTGCTCGCGAGGCCGGGGTCGACGGCGTGCTCGTGCTCGACCTCCCAATCGAGGAAGCCGGCGGCTTTCGAGAGGCGATGGCCGGGCGGGACATCGACATGATCTTTCTGTTGAGCCCGACGACGACCGACGCGCGCGTAAGGGCTGCCGCCGGGCTCGGGCGCGGGTTTCTCTATGGCATCTCGCGGCTCGGCGTGACGGGCACGCGCGACACGGTCGCGGACGGGGCACAGGCACTGGCGGCCCGCATGCGCGCGGCGACGTCGCTGCCCATCGCCCTAGGATTCGGCATCTCCTCGCCCGAGCACGTGCGGCAGATTGGCAAGTACGCCGATGCGGCAGTGGTGGGGAGCGGCCTGGTCGGGGTCATCGCGGAGGCGGGACACGGCCCGGATCTGATTGAAAGGGTAGAATCATATGTTCGCTGGCTGAAGGGTGACGGGTCCATAAGTAGGCCGGGTCTTGCTTCATAGACCCGGCAGATGGTGACGATGACAATCGACGAGCTGAGACAGCGGATCGATCAGCTTGACGAGCGGCTGGTCGAGCTGCTCAACGAGCGCGCACATTGTGCGCTCGAAATCGGGAAGCTGAAGCACGAGCTCGGGCTCGAGGTGTATCAGCCCGATCGGGAAAAGCAGGTGCTGCACCATGTGCGCACCCACGGCAAGCAGACGAGCAGCCCGCTCGAGGGGGACGCCATCGCGCGGGTGTTCGAGCGGATTATCGACGAGGCGCGGCGCATCGAGCGCGCGACGGCTCATAACTCGGGCGGCAAAGTGGAGGATCGATAGCCATGGTGGTTGTAATGGAAGAGCGGGCAACCGAAGCGCAGATCGAGAAGGTGGTCGCGTCGCTGGTTGAGGCAGGGATGGATGTGCACCGATCGACGGGCGTCAATCGCACCGTGCTCGGCGTGGTCGGGGCGCACAAGGTGGACTCGGCACTGATTTCAGTCATGGACGGAGTGCACGAAGTGCTTCGCATCACCGAGCCGTACAAGCTCGCAAGCCGCACCTTCAAGCCCGAGGGCACCGTCGTCGTCATCGACGATGTGCGGATTGGCGGCGACGAAGTGATCGTGATGGCCGGCCCGTGCTCCGCGGAAACCGAAGAGCAGGTCTTCACGACCGCCGCCGCGGTGAAGAAAGCCGGCGCGAAAGTCTTTCGCGGCGGCGCGTTCAAGCCGCGGAGCTCGCCGTACAGCTTTCAGGGCCTCGGCGAAGAAGGCCTTCGGATGCTCCGCGAGGCGTCCGACCAGCACAACATGAAACTGGTGTCAGAGGTCATGGACGTCAGCCAGATCGAGGTGGTCGGGCGTTACGCCGACATCTACCAGGTTGGCGCCCGCAACATGCAGAACTTCACGTTGCTGCGCGAGCTCGGTCGCGTACGCAAGCCCGTGCTACTGAAGCGCGGCATCGCGGCGACGATCGAGGAGTGGCTGCTGTCGGCCGAGTACATTCTCGCCGGCGGGAACAACGACGTCATCCTGTGTGAGCGCGGCATCCGCACCTTCGAGAGCTACACGCGCAATACGCTCGACATCTCTGCTATTCCGGTCATCAAGAAACTGAGCCACTTGCCGATCATCACGGACCCGAGCCATGCCACCGGCAAGCGCAACAAAGTGGCGCCGATGGCGCGAGCGTCGGTCGCGGCGGGCGCCGACGGCATCATCGTGGAAGTGCACTGCAACCCGGACAAGGCGCTGAGCGACGGCGCCCAGTCGATGTTCCCGGCGCAGTTCGATCGCGTGATGGCTGAGCTTCGCATCATCGCGCCGGCGATTGGCCGCAGCATCTGCGTCGAGCCTGTGGTGAAACGCGGCTGGGGACGGTGAGAACCAGGGCTGAGGGCTTAGGGCTGAGGGCTTAGTGGCCGAGGGAAAACAGCTGCCGATGCTTCGGCCCGAGAAGAACATCGGACAGCCGCCGATCTTTCAACGCGTCGGTATCGTCGGATTAGGGCTCATCGGCGGATCGATTGCGCTTGCCGCGCGGCAGATCTGGCCGGGCGGGCTCGTTATCGGCGTCGATCGAAAGGATGTCCTGGAGCGTGCGATGGTGCTGCACGCCATCGACGTGGCCGCTGATGATGCTGTCGTCCTGGCTGAAGCGGACCTCGTGATTCTTGCTGCTCCGATTCAGCAGAATCTCGAGATTCTCGGCGGGCTGGCAGACAACATCACGGGATCCGCCGTCATCACCGATACAGGCAGCACCAAGCGGGCCGTGGTCGAGGCGGCGGCGTCTCTTCCGGACCGGTTTTCGTTTATCGGCGGCCACCCGCTTGGTGGCGCGGCTCGCGGAGGCATCGAACACGCGCGTCACGACATGTTCAGCGGGCGCCCCTGGCTGTTCACCCCCGCCAAAGGACACAACCCGCAGGCGCTCGAGAAGTTGAAGTCGTTTACCTCCGGTCTCGGCGCAATTCCACAGACGCTTTCGCCCGCCGATCACGATCGCCTGCTCGCATTCATCAGTCACCTCCCACAATTGACAGTCAGCGCCCTGATGCACGTCGTCGGTGAAGCCGCTCGCGAGGACGGCCTGGCTCTCAGCGGCCGCGGCCTCCAGGACACGACGCGGCTGGCATCGAGCCCCGCAGACATCTGGAAGGAAGTCTGTGCGACGAACGCCGACGAAATCGGCTCGGCTCTCGACGCGCTGATCGGCGTGCTGCGTCAGTTGCGCGCGGATCTTCAGACCGGAAAATCGATCGACGAGGTATTCGAGTCGGCCAACCTCTGGCGAGAAACGCTGCTTTCGAACAAGTCCTAGGCCAAGTCCCGGGCTTTTTCCGTCTCGACGCAGAGCCGCAGAGACGCAGAGCACCAGCACAAGGATTCGAAACCACGTGTTCGATTGCGCGCCGTCGGCGCCGCACGGAGAGTGATAGGCAAACCCATGAACCGTGCTCTATTCTCGTAGTTCATGGGTTGGCCTATCGCTCTCCGTGTGGCCGGCTTGCTCGGCAAGCCGGCGCAATCGAAGCATCGTGTATTCGTGCTCTTCGGGTCTTCGTGTTGATCGTGACAAGCATCACAGTTCCAGCGATTGTCGTTCAAGAGATGCTTGCGCATGCGCGCGAGCAGGCACCTCGGGAGTGCTGCGGCCTACTCGTCGGAAAAGGAGATTCCATCGCGCGCAGCGTCCGCGCGCGGAACCTGGATGGGAGCGCGACTCGTTACCTGATCGATCCCGCGGATCACTTCGCGGCAATCCGTGACGCGCGCGCAGAGGGTCTCGAGGTCGTCGGCGCATATCATTCCCACCCCGCGAGCGCACCAGTGCCATCCTCGACTGATATCGCGGAGGCGAACAACGGCTCGGATTTTCTCTATGTGATCGTGTCGCCGGCTGGCGACGATGTGCGTGCTTATCGAATCAATGCGGGCGTCTGGGAGCCCTTAGCCCTGAGCCCTAAGCCCTAAGCCCTGTGGTGCGTCAGTTCAAAACCCGCCCCCGAGCAGGCGGACGATCGTGGTCTGCGACGTCAACACTCTGTCGCGGTGCTTCAGGCGAAAGATGATGCGGAACGAGCCGGCGCGCTTGTACGTGTGCGACTGCGTGAAGCGGCGCTTGATTTGTGAGACGCCAGGCTCGTATGGTTCGCAGTCGTTAGCCGCCTGGGAGACGGTGCCATCGCCCCAGTTCCACTCGATCGCCGGGCAGTAGTAATCCTGAAAATCGTCGTCGCCGCCCTTGAACTCGGCGGTCGCTGAGACGCGTACGGGGACCATGCCGGTTCCCGGAGTAGCCTTGAGCGACAGCGACGGCCGCTTGGGTTCCTTCTTTTCGTCCTTGTCGCTCGACTGCGCGGGCACGGAGATGCTTGCGCCCACCAGGATGGTGATCGCACAAAGCGCCGTGGCCGCCAGCGATCGAGACATGCAATAGCAATCCTACCGCCCGCGATTCCCAAGGGCAAGCGTGCATAATGTGCGGGATGACCGAGGGACAGATATCCAAACCTATGGATGTTTTCATTGGAGAACCACGTTCGGCAGATACCGAACTTGTGATCGTCGCTGCATTTGAAGGGGAGGCCGCGGCGCTCACCGGAGAGTGGTCGGCACCGACTGGCGGCGAGGTGGATCGAGCCGTTGCTTCGAAGGAGTTCGGCGGCAAGCTCTTCGAGATGCTGCTGACGCCGATCGTCGATCGCGCGTATCGAGCGCGGCGGCTCGCCGCGATTGGCCTTGGCCGCAAGGCCGATTTCACCGTCGATCGCGCGCGCCGCGCGGCCTCGGCGATCGCGCTGACTGCCCGGCAAAGAAAAATCGCGCGCCTCGCGTTCGTCGCGCAGGGCGTACTCGAGTCGCCCGAAATGATTCAGGCGATCACCGAGGGGCTGACGCTGGCAGAGTTCGACGCCGGGCGCTACAAGACCGCCGGCTACGAGCCGTTCGAGCTGGCAGCGCTCGGCATCATCGTCGCCGCACAGGCCGGCGAGACGGCCCGTGCTGCCGTTCATCGCGGTCGCATCATCGGCGAGCATTGCAACATGGCGCGCCAGCTCGACAACGAGCCGGGAAACGCGTTGACGCCCGTGACATTTGCCGAGCGTCTCTCAGAAATTGCGCGAAGCGGTGGCCTCTCGGTAAATGTGCTCGATCATCACGAGCTCGAGAAGCTCGGCATGGGCATGCTCCTCGGCGTCGGCCGTGGCAGCGCCGACCCCCCGCGACTCGTCGCCATTCGGTACGAACCCGCCGGTGCACCCGCATCGCCCGTGCTCGGATTCGTCGGCAAGGGCATCACGTTCGACACCGGAGGCATCTCCATCAAGCCGGCGGCCGACATGGATCGCATGAAAGACGACATGGCCGGCGGCGCTGCTGTCGCCTGTGCGATGCGTGCGATCGCAGAGCTGAAGGCACCGATTCGTGTCATCGGCGTGATTCCCATCGCCGAAAACATGCCCGGTGGCCGCGCCCTCAGGCCGGGCGACGTGCTGAGAAGCGCCGCAGGCAAAACCGTCGAAGTGATCAACACCGATGCCGAAGGGCGGCTCATTCTGGGCGATGCGCTGTGGTACGCGCGTCAGCTCGGGGCGACGCATCTCGTCGATATCGCCACGCTCACCGGCGCCGTCAGCATCGCGCTTGGAAAGATTACGAGCGGCCTGTTCGGGACGCCCATCGCGTTTGTCGAGCACGTTCGCGAGATTGCCGAGCGCGCGGGCGATCGGTGCTGGCCCATGCCGCTCTTCGAAGAGTACAAAGACCAGCTGCGAAGCGAAATTGCCGACATGCTGAACACCGGCGGCCGCCTCGGCGGCGCCATCACGGCGGCCCTGTTCCTGAAGGAGTTCACGGGCGACCTGCCCTGGATCCATCTGGATATCGCGGGCACAGCTTGGGCGGAGGAAAGCAAGCCTTTCATGCCGAAAGGCCCGACGGGCGTAGGTTTGCGGACGCTTGTGGAACTGGCTTTCACGTCGCACGCGTGGAGCGGCTTTGACGCCCCCTGACGTGCCTCCCACGCACGTGCGCCGCCGGCGCTACAAAGGGAGGAATCCGCGGACCTTTCACGAGAAGTACAAGGAGCTCGATCCTGAGCGATACGCTGCCGATGTGGGGAAGGTGCTTGCATCCGGGCGGACACCGGCAGGCATGCATGTTCCGATCATGGAGCGCGAGGTCCTGGAGTGTCTCAGGCCGCGTGCCGGAGAAGTGGCCGTCGATTGCACCCTCGGCTGGGGCGGCCACGCGCGGGCCATCATCGAGCGCCTGCTGCCAGGCGGCCGGCTGATCGGAATCGACGTCGATCCAATCGAGCTGCCGCGCACGGAAGCGCGCCTGCGCGCCGCAGGCTTCGGGCCCGACGTCTTCGTCACGCGGCAGAGTAATTTTGCAGGTCTGCAGGCGGTGCTTGCCGCCAACGAACTGACACGCGTCGACCTTGTTCTGGTGGACCTCGGCGTCTCGTCGATGCAGTTCGACAATCCCGACCGCGGCTTCAGCTACAAGGGAGTGGGCCCGCTCGACATGCGGATGAATCCGCTGCGTGGAGAAACAGCGGCGCAGTTGATCGCGCGCGCCACCGAAGATCAACTCGCGAGTCTGCTCGAGGAGAACGCGGACGAACCGCACGCGCAACTCATCGCCGGTCTCCTGAAGCAACAGCCGCTCGACACGACCCACGCGGTCGATCGCCTGCTGCGCAGCGGCCTCGGTTCGGCCCTTCCGCGCCTGACGAAGGCCGATGTCAAGATGTCCATCCGCAGGACGTTTCAGGCGCTGCGTATCGCGGTCAACGACGAGTTCGGCGCACTCGATGCGCTGCTGCGAGTCTTGCCGCATTCTCTGGCGCCGAACGGCCGGGCCGCGATACTAACTTTTCATTCTGGCGAAGATCGCAGGGTCAAGAAGGCATTTCAGGCGGGATATCGGGAAGGACTGTATTCGGCCGTGGCGACCGAAGTGATTCGCTCGGCGAAAGAAGAAACGTTTGCGAACCGGCGCGCCTCGGCAGCCAAATTACGCTGGGCTGTACGCGCGACGGACTGAGGTGGTCCTGGCCGCTGCTACTGGTGCTCTGTCGGCGTCAAACCGAGCGGCTGCGTCTGCGCGTCTTCCTCGGGATGGAGGCGAGCGTTGATTTTCCGGTAGCCGATTATCGCGACCGCAAGGGCAAGGCCAAAGAGCACGGCGCCCACCGTGATTGCCCCTGTGAGACCGAGCGCTTCGAGCATGACATCGCCAAGGCCGGAGATTTCGTTCTCCTCGACGATTTTCACTATGATCGGTGTGCTCGGGGCCTGCATCACTCGATTGTACAGCAGGCCCGAGAGGGAGCTTTTTATGGACCGACGTATAGCCCTCGCGTGTGCATTTGTCACGTTCCTCGTCCCGGCCGCCGCACAACAACGCGATCGCGCGAGCATTCCGGACAAATACAAATGGGACCTGACACACATTTATGCGTCGAATGCCGCCTGGCGTGCGGCGAAGGAAAAGCTCGAGGCAGACGTTCCCGGCATTCGGAAGTTCAAGGGAACGCTCGGCAGCTCGCCGGCGGCGCTCGCCGATGCCCTCGAGCGGACCACTGAGCTTCGAAAAACGCTCTTCCGCATCGCGACTTACGCCAATCTGCAAGCCGACCAGGATACAAGGCATGCCGAGAACCAGGGCATGCGGCAGGAAGTCACGTTGCTCGCCGCATCGATTGGCACCGAGGTCGCTTTCATCGAGCCGGAGATGCTCCAGATCGGCGAGGGGAAACTGCAGACGTTTCTGGGCTCCGAGCCGCGGCTTCGCTCGTACCGCTTCTACGTCGAAGACCTTCTCCGGCGTGCGGCTCACACGCTGTCCGAAGCCGAGGAGAAGATCCTCGCGGGCGCTGCCGCGGTCACCATAGCGCCGTCCACCACGTCCGGGCTGCTCCTGAATGCCGAGTTTCCGTATCCCAGCGTGACGCTCAGCGACGGGCGCAGCGTCAAGCTCGATCAGCAGGCGTTCGCAGATCTCCGGCAGTTACCGAATCGCGCGGACCGGGAGAAAGTGATGTCGGCCTACTTCCGGGCGCTCGGAAGCTTCAGCCAGACGCTCGGATCGACGTTGACCGGTTCGGTGCGCGCGAGCCAGTTCTATGCGAACGTCCGCAAGTACGAATCCGACCTGGCGGCGCGGCTCGATTCGCCGAACATCCCGGTAGCGGTGTATTCACGGCTCATCGAAGGGGTCAACAGGAACCTGCCGTCGTTCCACCGCTATCTGAAGCTTCGGAAGCGCATGATGGGAGTCGACGAGCTTCACTACTACGACCTCTACGCTCCGCTCGTCGGCTCGGTGAACCTGGAGTACACACCCGAACAATCGCAGGCGCACATCGCCGCTGCCGTTGCGCCGCTGGGCCCGGACTATGTCTCCGCGATCAATCGTGCGTTCAACGAGCGCTGGATCGATCTGATGCCCAACGAAGGGAAGCGGTCAGGCGCATACATGAGCGGCAGCGCGTACGACGTGCACCCCTATATGCTGATCAACTACAACGGCAAGTACACGGACATGTCGACGGTGGCGCACGAGCTCGGCCACGCCATGCACAGCTTTCACTCGAGCCGGGCGCAGCCGTTCCACCTCGCCGGGTATCAGACGTTCGTAGCCGAGGTAGCCTCGCAGTTCAACGAGGATCTGTTGCTGGATTACATCCTCAAGCAGGTCCACGACAAAGATGTGCGCATTGCGATCCTGGGCAACTACCTCGAAGGGCTCAAGGGGACGGTCTTCAGGCAGACGCAGTTCGCGGACTTCGAGCTCCGCATTCATGAACTGGCCCAGCAGGGCAAGCCCCTGACCGGCGAGTCGATCGCCAAGGTCTATCTCGACATCACGCGGAAGTACTACGGTCACGACGAAGGCGTGTGCGTCGTCGACGACTACATCGCGCACGAGTGGAGCGGGGTACCGCACTTCTACAGCAGCTACTACGTGTTCCAGTACGCGACGTCGTTCACGGCGGCCACCGCATTGTCTGAGGGCGTGTTGGCGCCTGCCAGCCGCGGCGCCGACGCCACGAAGCGATACATCCAGTTTCTGTCTGCCGGCGGTTCCAAGTACCCGATCGATCTGCTCAAGGATGCCGGCGTCGACATGACAACCGACCAGCCCCTCGAGCTCACCATCAAGAAAATGAATCGGGTGATGGACGAGATAGAGAAGTTACTTGGAAACTGAACTCGGAACTGGAAACTGAAATCTGAAAACTGGGAGCTGAAGAGTCGCGCGTGAAATCTGCGATCTACGAACCCATACCCGTTGAAGAATCTGCCCTGGGTTGAAGATACTCGGCTGATTTCCTAGAGGTGTGCCTGGCCTCGATTCTGCACGACCTGAGGCGTGGATTCTTCCGAGCTCCTTGTTCGAGCTGAACGATTTGCGCTGGATTCGCTCGTCTTTTATCGGACACTTCCCAAAACTACCGAAGCGCAAGTTCCAGGTGTGCAGTTCTATAAGGCGGCGACCTCTGCGTGGAGCAACTACCGAGCGTCGAAACGAGGGCGATCACGGCCCGAGTTCATCTCGAAGCTCGGCATCGCCGTTGAGGAGATAGACGAAACAGTGGGGTGGTTAGAGTTCATGGCAAAAGGCGGAATCGCTTCTGACGAGCCCCTGCTCGGCGAAGCGATGGAATTATGCGCCATTCTGACGGCATCGCTCACAACTGCGCGCGCGAACTGGGAAGCTCAAGAAGCAGCGCGCCGCGGTAGAGGACGCACCCGCAGCGTCCTGGTCAAGGTTCCAGATTCTCGTCTCTAGTTTC
>Ga0190270_10001793_pt1 | contig 10160 bp, 9 predicted proteins | sample Popmic320T_FD_133748 | JGI IMG/M metagenome (GOLD analysis project Ga0190270, IMG submission 133748) | Populus adjacent soil microbial communities from riparian zone of Weber River, Utah, USA - 320 T | ecosystem: Environmental > Terrestrial > Soil > Riparian zone | place: USA: Utah | collected... | reverse complement strand
GACTTCGACGAGCTTGAGAGCCTGCAGCTCCATGTCGACCAGCATCGCGTCGACCTTGGCGCGGAAGTAGCGATAGAAAATCATGCTCGGGATCGCCACCACGAGGCCGAGGGCGGTGTTGTAGAGGGCGATCGAGATGCCGTGCGCCATCTGCAGGGGGTTGCCGCCCTGCGGGGTCTGCGAGCCGAAGATCTCGATCATGCCCACGACCGTGCCGAACAGCCCGAGCAGGGGCGAGATCGCCGCGATGGTGCCCAGGCTGTTGAGAAAGCGCTCGAGGTCGATCGCGACCAGCCGCCCGGATTCCTCGATTGCTTCCTTGATGATGACCGAGGGGTTCCTGGCGTTGCGCAGGCCGGCGGCGAAGATCTGGCCCAGCGGCGAGCCGTTGGCAAGACGCGAGAGAAACTGCGGCGTGATCCCGTTCTGGCGGTACTCCTGCACGGCAAGCGCCAGCAGGTTTTTCGGCATCACCACGCCTTCGCGCAGCGACCACCAGCGCTCCCCGATAATGGCCAGCGCGATGACGGAAGCGACAATGAGAAACCAGATCGGCCAACCCGCGGCCTGGATGATTGCGAACACATCGCCTCCCTGAAATTCGGCGTAACTTTATCCGCCGGATGAACTTTCAGCAACCACGAATTCACGTGCTTGCTCAGAAACGTTCTCCAACCGCGTCACGCAGAAAAGCTTTTTGCCATTGTCCACACCAGCTGTGGACAACCCTGTGCATAGACTTTGGATGATTCGCATAAGTTGCCCGACTGGCACGGATTTTTTCCGCTGATCAAAAAATTGTCTTTTAAATATAGTATATTAATCAAAGGATTATATTATTCCTTTGGAATATTCAGCTAGCCCGACCTGGGGGCACTGTCCGACCGTGCCCCGCTGTGGACTGAACGGCGCTCGGTGCAAGGGGGCATTGGCGCGCAAGTCCCGGTTCCAGCTGAAAAAATTTCTCCGCAGCGGTCAACTGCCACAAGCGATCGGTCGCGGCGTTCAGTAGAATTCCGTCATGCTCGAACGCCAGGGCGGCCAGCCGGTGCCGCAGGTCATATCGGTTGCCGAGTTGAACCGCCTCGCGCGCGAGCTCCTCGAGCGCAACCTCCCGCTGGTGTGGGTGGCGGGCGAGATCTCCAACTTCAAGCGCTACGACTCCGGCCACTGCTACTTCACGCTGAAGGACGCGCAGGCGCAGGTGGATTGCGTGATGTTCCGCAACCGCGCGCAGCTGCTCGGCTGGGCGCCGGATAACGGGGCAAAAGTGGAGGTGCGCGCGCTGCCCTCGCTCTACGAGGCGCGCGGCAAGTTCCAGCTCAACGTCGAGACAATGCGCCGCGCCGGCCTGGGCGCGCTGTTCGAGGCGTTCGAGAAGCTGAAGGCGAAGTTGAGCGCGGAAGGGCTGTTCGACCCGGCGCGCAAGCGGCCGCTGCCGCGCTTCCCGCGCGCGATCGGCATCGTGAGCTCGCCCAAGGCGGCCGCGTTGCGCGACGTGCTGACGACCCTCAAGCGCCGCATGCCTGGCCTGCCGGTCATCATCTATACGACGCCCGTGCAGGGCGAAGGCGCGGCGCCGCGCATTGCCGCGGCGATCGCGCGGGCGAACGCGCACAAGATGTGCGACGTGCTGCTGCTTTGCCGCGGAGGCGGCAGCATTGAAGACCTGTGGTCGTTCAACGAGGAAGTCGTCGCCCGCTCGATCGTCGCGAGCGCGATTCCGGTCGTGACCGGCATCGGCCACGAGACTGATTTCACCATCGCTGATTTTGCCGCTGATGCGCGCGCGCCCACGCCTACCGCGGCTGCAGCGCTGGCGAGCCCCGCGTGCGACGAGCTCTCGCGCCAGCTCCTGCACCAGATGCAGCGGCTTTTGCGCGCCACGCGGCGCGCGCTCGAGGCGCGCATGCAGCGGCTCGATTTTCTCTCGCGCCGGCTGGTGCACCCGGGCGAGCGCATCCGCAACCAGGTGAGCGAGCTGAAGCACCTCGCGAGCCGGCTCGGCAGCGCCTGGGAGCGCGGACTGGAGGACCTGGGCTGGCAGACGCGCGAGCTGGGGCTGAGGCTCTCCGCTGCGGGTCCTGATGTTGCGGGATCCATCCGCGAGTCGGAAGAACTGGCGCGGCGGCTGCGCGAAGGCGGTCGCCGGCGTCTCGAGGCCACGGCGTCGCTGCTGGCGCGCCTGGATGCGAATCTCAAGCACCTCAACCCGCAGTCGGTGCTCGAGCGCGGATACAGCATCACGGAATCGACCGACGGCACCATCGTCCGCGATGCAGAAAAGCTCGCGGTCGGCGAGGACGTTACAATTACCTTTGCAAGAGGCCGCATCGGGGCCCGGGTGAGTCGCAAGTCGTAAGCACCGGCTGTTTTGAGGGGGGAAACGCTCATGGAACTGGAGATGGAGAAGGACGCTCCGAAAGAGGCGTCAAAAACGGCTCCGAAGCCCGCCACGCCGGCACGGTCCCAGGCCTACAAGCCGGAGGTCGCGCTGCAATTCTTCAAGTCGTTCGGCAAGCTCGAGCGCCTTGATGCGGGCAAGCCGATATTCGTCGAGAACGAGGCCGCCGGCAACGTTTTCGCCGGGGGCAGGAAGATGTACTTCCTGCTCGACGGCGAGGTCGAGCTGAGCATAGCCAGGAAGCCCATCGGCAAGGTCGCCAAGGGGGATGTCTTCGGCGAGATGGCCTCCATCAGCCAGATGCCGCGCTCCGCCACCGCGATCGCCAAGACGGCCACCCAGGTGCTCGCGCTCGACGAGAAACAGTTCGTCGGCGCAATGGAGAAATCGCCGGAGTTCGCGCTGATGCTGATGAGCGTGCTCATCGGGCGCGTGCGCGAGACCGTTTTCGACTTGACCATCGGCGGCAAGCTCATCGACGAGGATCGCTGGAACCGGGCTTCCATCTTTGATCGCCAGCTGCTGGCGGACCTCCAGCGCGAGTTGGAGGACAAGCCCGCCACGCTGCACCATTTGAACAAGGTGATCGTCAAGGAAGGCGACAGGGGGATATTCATGTACCTGGTGGTCGAAGGCGTGGTCGCCATCTCGATCGCGGAAAAGGTAGTGGAGAAGATCGGGCCGGGCGGCGCGTTCGGGGAGATCGCGCTGGTGGACCAGTCGCAGCGCGTCGCCACCGCCACGGCCGAAACCGACTGCACGCTGCTCGCCATCAATCGCAACGATTTCATGAGCCTGGTCAAGGGCAAGCCGGCATTCGCCATGGCCCTGTTGAAGGCGCTCGCCGAGCGGCTCAGGTTCCTGGACTCCAAGTACAGGGTGGTTCCGAAGGTGCCGGCAAAAGACGCGGCACCGGCAAAAGCCGCTCCCGAGAAGATGTAGACATGGACGAGCTCGATTTCACCGCCAGGCCCGCGAAAAACGCGATCTACGACCCCACCGTCGCGAAGCGCTGCTTCGAGACCATGGGCAAGGTGGAGGTGCAGCAGCAGGCCGGCCAGTTCTTCGGCGAGAACCAGAACAGCGACAAGATGTACCTGCTGGTGGAGGGCGAGGTCGGCCTGATCCGCGGAAAGAAGGTGCTGGACGTGGTGAAGGCGGGGGAGATCTTCGGCGAGATGGCTGCAATCAGCCTGCAGCCGCGCAGCGCCACGGCCGCGGCGAAGACCGCGTGCCGCGCGCTGTCGCTGGATGCGAAGCAGTTCCAGAGTGCGATCCAGAAGACGCCGGAATTCGTCCTGATGCTGATGAACATCATCATCAACCGGATTCGCCTCACCGCCGCCCTGGTGAGCAAGAACTTGTCGGATACGGCGCGGCTCCAGGATCGGCGCGTGTTCGACCAGGCGTTGCTCACGGAGCTGGAGAACGGTATCCCGCATCGCCCGCGGGCTCATGCTCCCCTCAACAAGGTCATCATGAAGGAAGGCGAGGGCGGCATATTCATGTACGTAGTGCTCGGAGGGCGCGTCGCAATCTCCATCAAGTCCAAGACGGTGGATATGATCGGGCCGGGCGGCGTCTTCGGCGAGATGGCGCTGGTGGACCAGTCCCCGCGCGCGGCCACCGCCACCTGCGAGACCGACTGCGAGCTGCTGTCGATCAACCGCAACGACTTCCTGGCGTTGGTGAAGTCAAACCCGGCATTTGCCGTGTCGCTGCTGAAAGCGCTGGTCGATCGCCTGCGCTACATGACATCGCATCACAAATGATGCGATGTCAGTGACGAAGTGATGCGGTGACGGGGTGACGAACTTCCTGTAGCGCCCTCCAGTCCGGTCACTACGTCACTACGTCACTACGTCACTACGTCACCCGCTCACTAGTTGCGCCTCGAGTTCGCGGCGAACGTACTCAAGAACCATGTCATCGAGGTCCTCGGCCAGGCAGTCGAACTCGGTGACGTTCTGCATCGATCGCAGCCAGGTGAGCTGGCGCTTGGCGAGCTGGCGGGTGGCGGCGATGCCCTGCTCGCGCAGCTCCGGCGCGCCGATGCGGCCCTCGAGGTGGTCCCAGGCCTGGCGATAGCCGACAGCGCGCATCGAGGGCATGCCGGCTTCCAGCCCGTATTCCTCGCGCAGGCCTTTCAGCTCCTTCACCAGGCCCGCCGCGAGCATCGCGTCAAAGCGCTCCGCGATGCGCATGTGCAGCACCTCGCGGTCGGCCGGCACGAGCGCGATGCGGATCGGCGTGTAGGGGAAATAGACGTATTTCGGCTTGGCGAGCAGCTTCGACAACGGCTGGTTGGTGATGAGATAGATCTCCAGCGCGCGCTGCACGCGCTGGGAATCGTTGGGCTCGAGCCGCGCGGCCGTCTCCGGGTCCACCCGCGCGAGTCGCGCATGCACCGCCGGCCAGCCCTGCTCGTCGGCCATGGTGTCGATCATCATCCGGATCACCGGGTCGGCCTCCGGCAGGTCGTTCAGCCCCTCGGTGAGCGCCTGGAAGTACATCATCGTGCCGCCCACCAGCAGCGGGATGCGGTCGCGCTCGGTGATCTCTCGCATCAGCGCCAGCGCGTCGTCGCGGAAGCGCGCCGCCGAGTAGCTCTCGTGCGGCTCGATGACGTCGAGCAGGTGATGCGGCGTTTTCTCCAGCTCTTTCGCGTCCGGCTTCGCCGTGCCGATGTTCATGCCCTTGTAGATCTGCGCGGAATCCACGCTGATGATCTCGCATGGCAGCTCGCGCGCGAGCCGCGTGGCCACCGCCGTCTTGCCGCTGGCGGTGGGGCCCATGAGCAGAATTGCCGGAGGCGGCGTCCGCCGGGCTTCCGGCGCCACCGGCAATTCTGCGAGGGCGGAGGGCGGAGGGCGGAGGGCGGAAGATTCTTTCTTTATGGCGGATGGCGGATGGCGGATGGCGGAAGATTCTTCCTTTATGGCGGATGGCGAATGGCGGATGGCGGATGGGGAAGGCCGCTTCGCCGTCTTCGCCGTCTTCGCCGTACGGCGCGGCGCGGCCGGCTTCTTTCGGGCCTTCGCGGGTTTGGTTTTTTTCTTACCAGTCACTGGTCACCGGTCACGGGTCACTGAAGTTAGCGGCCACGCATGAATAATTTGTCCAGTTCGGCGACCGTTATCTGGTGCCAAGTGGGCCGTCCGTGGTTGCACTGGCCGGAGCGCTCCGTCGCTTCCATCTCGCGCAGCAGGGCGTTCATTTCGGGCACGGTGAGCTTGCGATTGGCGCGCACCGCGGCGTGGCAGGCCATGGTCGAGAGCAGCTCGTTGCGGCGCTCGGTCAGCACGCGGCTCGCGCCGGTCTCGCGGATCTCGCGCAGCACGCCGGCCGCGAGCGCGGTCGCATCCGCGTCGGCGAGCGGGGCCGGCAGGGCGCGCACGATCAGCGACTTGGGGGAGGCGGCCGCGATGTCGAAGCCAATGGTGCGCAGCACCGCGTCGTGCTCCTCCACTGTGGCGACATCGAGCGGGTCGGCGGCAAAAGTTACCGGAACCAGCAGCGGCTGCATTGGAATCTCGCGCGCGTCGAGGGCGCCCTTTAATTTCTCGTACATGATGCGCTCGTGTGCGGCGTGCATGTCCACGATGACCAGCCCGTGCTGGTTCTGGGAAAGCACGTAGATGCCCGAGAGCTGCGCCAGCGCGTAGCCAAGCGGCGTGTCGCCGCCCGCTTCGTTCACCACGGGCAGCGGGGCGTCCGGGACCGACTTACGGAACAGCGTCTCGTAGAGCGCCATCGGCTCGGTGGCGGAGAGCGCCATCGCCGCCTGGCGCATCGGAGTGGGAGCAATGAAGGAGGCGGCCGCGGCTTCGGGCATGCGCGCCGCGCTGCTGCCGGCGGTGGCGCCGGCCAGTGTCTTGTTCAGCGCGTGGAAGACGAACTGATGCAGGGCGCGCGGATTGCGGAAGCGCACCTCGGTCTTGGTTGGGTGCACGTTGACGTCCACCTGGCCCGGGTCGATCTCGAGGAACAGCACGTAGGAGGGATGCCGGTCGTGGTGCAGCACGTCCTGGTAGGCCTGGCGGATGGCGTGGGCGGCGAGCTTGTCGCGCACGTAGCGACCGTTGACGTAGAGGTACTGCGCATCGCGGCTCGAGCGCGCGTGCGCCGGCGAGCCGATGGCCCCCGCGATGCGCAGACCGCCGCTCGCTTCGTCCACCGTGAGGGCGGTCGCGTCGAACTCATCGCCCAGCACGGCCGTGATGCGCTCCCGCAGCGGCTGGGGTTTCAGGTGATGCTGCGTGCGCCCGTTGTGCTGCAGCGTGAATCCGACGTCGGGGCGGGACAGGGCGATGCGCGTGAACGCCTCGTCGCAGTGCGCGTACTCGGTCGCCTCCGACTTGAGGAACTTGCGCCGCGCCGGCGTATTGAAATAGACGTCGCGCGCCTCGATGCTGGTGCCGCCTCCCAGCGCCGCGGGTGCTGCCTTGGAGACGTCCGCGCCGGACGCGGCAACGGTCCAGGCGTGCTTGTCGCCGTTACGCCGGCTGGTGAGCGTCATGCGCGCGACGGAAGCGATGCTCGCCAGCGCCTCGCCGCGGAAGCCGAGACTGGCGACGCGCTCCAGGTCGTCGAGCGAGGCGATCTTGCTGGTGGCGTGGCGGGAGAGGGCGAGGCGCAGCTCGTCCTTCGCAATGCCGCCGCCGTCGTCCGCGACCTTGATGAGCTTGGTGCCGCCAGCGGCGAGCTGCACCGTGATCTCGCGCGCGCCGGCGTCGAGGCTGTTCTCGAGCAGCTCCTTCAGCGCGGATGCGGGCCGCTCGACGACTTCGCCGGCCGCGATCTGGGAAATCAATAATTCGGGGAGGACGCGGATGCTGCCCATTCCCGAATTATAAAGGTGTGACAGGTGATAAGTGATAAGGGATATGGCTCCCGCGGAGCGGGGACCACTAAATCCCTATCACTTATCACCTATCACTTATCACGCCTCCTGAGTCTGCGGTTACAATGCCGCCTCCCATCCCACATCCACCGAAAGAACGAAATGGACACCCCCAATCACACCAAGCGCCGCCTCGCCGCCGGCGACGTCACGCTCGGCATGGGCGTGCGGCAGTCGCGTACCGTGGACATCGCCACCGTCGCGAAGACCTGCGATTTCGACTGGCTGTTCATCGACATGGAGCACAGCTCGCTCGACGTGGATCTCGCCGCGCAGATCGCGATGGCCTCGCTCGCGGTGGGCATCACGCCGATCGTGCGCGTGCCTGGCATCGAGCATCACCATGCGACGCGGCTGCTCGACAACGGCGCGCAGGGCATCGTGGTTCCGCACGTGGACACGGCCGAGGAGGCGAAGCGCGTCGCGAGCCAGTGCCGCTATCCCCCGATCGGCAAGCGCTCGCTCGCCGGCGCACCGCCGACGCTGGGTTTCCGCAGCGTGCCGGTGGGCGAGGCCGCCAAGATCGTCAACGCCGAGACGCTGGTCATCGTCATGCTCGAGACGCCGAAGGCCATGGCCAACGCCGATGCGATCGCGCAGGTCGAAGGCATCGACGTGCTGCTCATCGGCACCAATGATTTTTGCGGGGAGTCCGGTATCCCGGGCCAGTTCGACCATCCGAAGGTGGAAGAGGCCTACCGCACGGTGATCGCGGCGTGCAAGAAGCACGGCAAGCATCCCGGCATGGGCGGCGTCTACGATCCCAAGCTCATGGAGAAGTACATCGGCTACGGCATGCGCTTCATTCTCTCGGGCTCCGACCTTTCCTTCATCATGGCCGGCGCGAGCGCCCGCGCGAAAGTCCTGAGAAGCGTGAAAATCTGAATTAGCCGCCAAGACGCCAAGACGCCAAGAAAATCAAACGGAATGAACGCACTTTTCCTCATCCGTCATCCCTCCGCCCTCATCCCTCGGTAACATGAGTCACGACACCCCCATCACCGCCCCCCGCCTGCCCACGCCGACCGGCGCGTGCGATACGCACATGCACATCTACGAGCCCGGCTACGCGATGCGCGGCGACGCGGCGCATCCGAGCCAGCCGGCGACGCTCGCGCACTACCAGGAAGTGAAAAAGAAGCTGGGGCTTACGCGCACCGTGATCGTGCAGCCTGGCGGTTATGGCACCGACAACACCTGCACGCTGGAGGCGATGGCGAAGCTCGGCAAGGACAACGCCCGCGGCGTCGCGACGGTGGATCCGCAGGCACCGGATTCGGAGCTCGAGCGCCTCACGAAGCTCGGCATGCGCGGCGTGCGCTACCACATGCGTGGCGGCATCGTCGTCGGCTGGGACACGATGGCGCGCATGGCCGCGCGCGTTGCGCCGTTCGGCTGGCACGTCCAGCTCCAATGCGAGTCCGGCGAGATTGGCGAGCACGAGGCGCTGCTCTCGAAGCTGCCGTGCGACCTGGTGATCGACCACATGGGCCGTTTCGAGGCTGCGACTCCGCCCAACGACCCGAATTGGCGCGTGATGCTGAAGCTCCTCGCGACCGGCCGCACCTGGGTGAAGCTATCGGGCCCGTACTATGGCTCGAAGAGCGGCCCGCCGCGCTACGAGGACAAGGCGCCCATCGCGAGAGCGCTGATCGAGGCCGCGCCGGAGCGCATGGTGTGGGCGACCAACTGGCCGCACCCGTCGATGAAGAAGAACTATCCCGACGAGGCGAAGCTGCTCGACACAGTCGCCAGCTGGACGCAGGGCGACGAAGCGCTGCGCACGAAGATACTGGTGACGAATCCGGCGCAGCTTTACGGATTCTGACGGAATCGGGAATAGAGAATAGGGAATCGGGAATAGGAAATAGGGAATAGAGAATGGGGAATAGGGATTCGGGAAGGCGGGATTCCCCGTTTTCCATTCCCCATTCTCCATTCCCATCACTCGCCTCGCTCGCGCTTCGCGAGCGAGGCGGCATACTCTCCCTGCTTCGCCCCCAGCGTCTTTAGCCAGCGCTGCCCGCCGAAAGTGAACCCAATCCAGTAACCCAGCTCGACGAGCTCCGGCTCGCTGAACTCGGCGTGCAGGTCCTTCCATAGCGCGTCGTCGGCCTGCGCCGGGTCGTACATGATGGCGTCGGCGTAACGCAGTGCCACTTTCTCCCGCGCCGTGAACCGCGCCGATTTCGCGTAGTTCATCAGTTCGGCCATCCGGCTATCGCTATCCCGCGCGGACCGCGCGGTTCCCTGGTTACTTCAATACCCGCATTCGATGGTATGCGCGATGTAGGCGCGCGTCAGTTCCTTCAGATCGTGCTCGAGCACGCCGGCATCGCCGTCGAAGAGCATCTTCCGGGTGAGCGTGAAGGAGCGCATCACGTCGGGCTGGTGCGCGCGTATCGCCTGGTTCTCCGGCCCGGGCCGGCCGGCGCGGACCGCTTCGTCGAGCCATTCGGTCACTTGCGGATCGGTGATGGTTTTGGGGTCGATGTAGCTGATGCGTGCCATGTGTCCCTCCTTGGGGCGCAATTACATCTTGCCCTTGAGTCCCGCGGCTTCGGCTGCCTTGGTCCACTTCACGAGCTCGGACCGCAAGAGCTGCCTCAGTTCCTCCGGCGAACTGGGATTCGCCTCCGCGCCGCTCGCCAGCAGCGCCTTCTTGGTGTCCGCCTGGCCGAGGCTCTTGGTGAGCTCGGCATTGAGCTTGTTGGCGATGCCTTGCGGGATGCCGGCGGGTCCGATGATGGCGTGCCACTGATCGACCTCGATCCCGGGCATGCCGGATTCCGCCATTGTCGGTACTTCGGGAACGATGGTGGAACGGCGCGCGAACGTGACCGCCAGCGCGCG
>Ga0190270_10001792_pt1 | contig 10165 bp, 13 predicted proteins | sample Popmic320T_FD_133748 | JGI IMG/M metagenome (GOLD analysis project Ga0190270, IMG submission 133748) | Populus adjacent soil microbial communities from riparian zone of Weber River, Utah, USA - 320 T | ecosystem: Environmental > Terrestrial > Soil > Riparian zone | place: USA: Utah | collected... | reverse complement strand
TCGCGGTTCACGAGCACCGAGGACGACAGTGGCATCGATTTCGCCTCGCGGACGAGCTCCTCGAGCTGGGCCAGCCGGGTGGACAGGTCCATCACCGGCCTCCGATCCGATCGACGAGCGCCTTGCGGACGTGGTCGGGCACCAGGCCCTCGACGTCCCCGCCGAGGCGGGCGACCTCCTTCACGAGCGAGGACGACAGGAACGACCACGAGGGGTTCGTGGACATGAACAGGGTCTCCACCCCGCCGATGCGTTGGTTCATCTGCGCCATCTGGATCTCGTATTCGTAGTCGCTCACCGCCCGCAGGCCCTTCACGATCACGCCGGCCCCCTTGGCCCGCGCGTGGTCGACGAGCAGACCGCGGAACACGCTCACCGACACGCCGGGGAGCTCGCCGACCGCCTCCTCCAGGAGGGCGACGCGCTCGTCCAGCGTGAACAGCGGCGTCTTCGACGGGTTCTCGACGACGGCCACCGCGACGGCGTCGAACAGCGTCGCGGCGCGGCCGATGATGTCGAGGTGACCGTACGTCACCGGGTCGAACGTGCCCGGACACAGGGCGGTCAGGCCCATCCAACCTCCCGGTAAAGGGTCAGGAGGCTGTCCCCGTACCGGAGCTGCCTCGCGACGGCCCAGTGTAACGGAACCGCAGGCAGGGAGCCCTTCTGACCCCGGGTCACGATCACCGTCCAGCCGTCGTCGGGTAGCCACCCACGGTCGAGCTCCGCCAGACACGCCGCGAGGTCCTCCGAGGGGGTCTCGTACGGCGGATCCACGAAGACGAGGTCGAACGGATCCTCCGGTCCACGGCCGGATCGCAAGGCCCGCAAGACATCTGCCCGTTGCGCGACACCCTCCTTCCGGCTCCGCGCGAGGTTGTCACGGATCGCGGCCACCGCGTCGGGCGAGGCGTCGACGAACCGAGCGGTGCTCGCTCCCCGCGAGAGGGCCTCGATCCCCAGCGCCCCGGTCCCCGCGAACAGGTCGAGGACCCGGGCGGCCTCGACGCGGGCGCCCAAGCTCGCGAACAGGCCCTCGCGCGCCCGGTCCGAGACGGGCCGCGTGCCCGCCGGCACGGGCCCGAGGCGGGTGCCCTTCGCCGTTCCGGCGATGATGCGCATACGGGCAGGGTAGCGGCGGCGCCGGGCCGGGCTAGGACCGGAAGAGCCAATCGATCGAGCCCTCGAAACGCCGGCGGAGCTCCTCGAGGAGGTCCTCGTGGCCCGCGAGCCCCGGGTCGGCTTCCAGGAGCGCGAACGCGCGCGCCCGGGCCCGCCCCACCAGCTCCGCGTCCTCGGCCAGCCGGGCCAGGCGGAGATCGGGCATCCCAGACTGGCGCACGTCGAACAACGTGCCCTCTCCCCGCAACCGCAGGTCCTCGTCGGCCAGGACGAACCCGTCCGAGGTCGATGCCATCGCGTCGATCCGCGCCCGCGCCTCGACGTTGTCGGGGTCGGACTCGTCGAAGAGCACGCAGAACGCGTCGTCGCCACCGCGGCCGATCCTGCCGCGAAGCTGATGCAGCTGGGCGAGCCCGAACCGCTCCGCGTTCTCCACGAGCATCACGGCGGCGTTCGGCACGTCGACGCCGACCTCGATCACGGTGGTCGAGATCAGCAGGTCGAAGTCGCCGGCGCGGAAGCGGTCCATGATCGCCTCCTTCGCCTTGGGCCGCATCCGTCCGTGCAGCAACTCCACGCGCAGGTCCGGGAACACGTCGGTCTGCAGCCGGATCGCCTCGGCCTCGGCGGCGCGCACCTGCGTCCGGTTGGCGTCGTCGATCGCGGCGCACACGACGAAGGCCTGCCGGCCCTCCCCCACCTGCGTGCGGACGAGGTCCTCGGCACGGGCGCGTTCGGCGGCGGAGCGCGCCACGAGCGTGCGGACCGGCCGTCGCCCGGCGGGCAGCTCGTCGACGATCACCACGTCGAGATCGCCGTAGTAGGTAAGCGCCAGGGTCCGCGGGATCGGCGTGGCCGTCATGATCAGGACGTCGATCTCGCCGCCCCCCTTGCCCTTCAGCGCCATCCGCTGGTGCAGCCCGAACCGGTGCTGCTCGTCGACGACGGCGAGCGACAGGGCGTGGAACCGCACCGCCTCCTGCACCAGCGCGTGGGTGCCGATCACGAGGTCGACGTCGCCGTCCGCGATCGCCTCGAGGATGCGGGTCCGGTCCTTGCCCGTGACGGCGCCGGTGAGCAGCGCGTAGCGCAGGGGTGCATCCTCGGGCCCCGGGTCGGAGACCTCCCCGAACAGGCTCGCCTGCGGCCCGTCCGGTCCGGCGGCCGCCTCGAGGAACGGCCGCGCGCCGATCGGACCCAGCAGCGAGGCGACTGAGCGTGCGTGCTGGGCGGCGAGGACCTCCGTCGGCGCCATGATCGCCGCCTGGAAGCCCGTGTCGATCGCCGTGAGGCACGCGTGGAGCGCCACGAGGGTCTTGCCGGACCCGACGTCGCCCTGGATGAGCAGGTTCATCGGCGAGGGCGCGGCCATCGCGTCGCCCACCGCGGCCATCGCCCGCCGCTGCGCGCCGGTCGGCTCGAAGGGCAGGGCGTCCAGGAGGGAGCGCGCACGCGGCCCGTCGGTGCGATGCGCCACGCCGCCACGTTCGGCCGCGACCCGCTGGCGGCGGAACCCAACCCCCAGCTCCAGGACGAACAGCTCGTCGAACTTCAGGCGCTCGCGCGCGGCGGCCAGCTCGAGGTCGTCGTCGGGGAAGTGGATCCGCCGCAGGGCGTCGTCGAAGGACGACAGCGACTCGGCCGTCACGACCTCGGCCGGCAGCGGGTCGGCCATCGGGGCGAGCTGCTCGAACGCCCGCCACAGGAGCGCCCGGATCGTGCGCGCCGAGATGCCCTCGGTCGCGGGGTGGATCGGGGTGATGCGGCCGGTGTGCACGAGGTCCTGGTCGCCGCTCCGCAGGACCTCGACCTCCTGGTTCGCGAGCTGGAGCCGGCCGCCGTAGGACTTCGGGACGCCCGACACCGCCAGCTCGGTCCCCTGCCGGTACGCGGAGGACGCCCACGGCTGGTTGAAGAACGCGAGGTCGATCCGGCCGGTCCCGTCGTCCACCGTGACGGTGACCATCGTCTGGTTGCGCCGCGTGCGACGCGACGCCGCCTTGACCACCGTCCCGACGATCGTGGCGGGCTCCCCGAGACGGAGCCCTCGCACCGTCTCGACGCGGGACCGGTCGATGTACCGGCGCGGGTAGTGGTGCAGGAGCTGGCCGACGGTGCCGATCCCGAGCTGCTCCCCGAGGACCCGCCACGCCTCGGGTCCCTTCGTCCGCATCCCGGTCCGCCGGGTGGCCAGCCCCCGATCGATCTGCAGGACGGTCGACGAAGGGGTCAGCGGGGGCACGCCGCCCTTCTACCATGACCCGATGCGACACCCCGCCCGCCTGGTCACCGCCATCGCGATCCTCGCCGTCGCGGCGCTCGTCGCCTGCGGCCGGGGGGCGACCGCGACCCGGTCGCCGATCCCGGCACGGAACGCCACGGCCGCGCCCGGCCTGCCCACCGACGCCGCGGCCCTGCCGACTACCGATCCGGCCGCCTTCGACGAGCTCCTCACGTCGCTCCGTGGGACACCGGTGGTCGTGAACTTCTGGGCCTCGTGGTGTGACCCGTGCGTGCGGGAGGCGCCGATCCTGACGGCGGCGCACGACCGGCTCGGCGACCGGGTCCAGTTCCTGGGCGTGGACATGAGCGACGCGCGCGAGGGTGCCGAACGGTTCGTCGTGGACCACGGCCTGCGGTACCCGAGCCTGTTCGACCCGAGGAACGAGGTGGGGCTCCGCGAGGATCTGTTCGCCCCGCCGATGACGATCGTCTACGACGCCGAGGGGGAACGCGTCCTCACGTGGCCCGGCGAACTGTCGGCCGCGACCCTCGACGATGCCCTGCGCACGGTCACGCCGCGCGGGTAGGTCCCCGCGCGGCGGCGGCTGGTATCGTCGACGGTCATGGCAGCGGTCTGCGACGTCTGTGGCAAGAAGCCCTGGTTCGGCAAATCGGTCACGTTCTCGCACAAGCGGAACAACCGCCGGTGGGACCCGAACATCCAGCGCGTGCGCGCGCTGGTCGACGGCACCCCGAAGCGGATCAACGCGTGCACCAGCTGCATCAAGGCCGGCAAGGTGACCCGGCCGCCCGTCCGCGTCTGACGCCCGGACCCCTCCCGTCCTCGCGGAACCCCTGAACGTCGTTCGATAAGCTGTGCCGGCTCTCCACCGAAGCCGCACCCCGCGGCGTTACCCCTAGATCCGATCGAGGAGGCCCACGTGGCGCAGGTGTTCACCAACCCCACCCCGGAGGAGCTCCGGGCGTGGACCGAGGAGATGCCCGAAGCGCGCATCTCCGAGTACGGCAACGTCAACGTCCAGACGACCGTCCTCTCCCGCTCGGCCGGGTCGACCTACGTCGTCGACCGCGAGTCGAGCGGCAAGACGATGTCGCGGGCCGACTACGACGCGATCGCCGCGCTCCAGGACGCCTACATGGCCGCGCACGACATGATCGTGATCGACGGCTACATCGGCAACGATCCCGAGATGCGCACCGCGGCGCGCCTCGTGATGGAGAAGCGCTACGCCAACATCGCCGGGATGCAGCAGAAGCTGTTCTTCGAGCGCAGCGACGGCGCCGAGCCGACGGTGCAGGTCATCTACACACCGGGTCTGGTCGCCGAGGGCTACCCCGACGACCGGGTGATCGCCGTCGACCTCGATGCCTACGTCACGCGCGTCCTCAACTCCGACTACTTCGGGGAGTCGAAGAAGGGCGGCCTGCGGATGTGGAACGACATCGTCCACGGCAAAGGCGGGCTGGCCCTGCACGCCGGCCTCAAGGTGATCCCGACCGACGACGGCGAGAAGGTCTTCATGATCATCGGCCTGTCGGGCACCGGGAAGACGACGACCACCTTCACGACGCAGAACGGGTCGCGGCCCGTCCAGGACGACTTCGTCGGGCTGATGCCCGGCGGGCGGGCCTACGGCACCGAGAACGGGTGCTTCGCGAAGACGTTCGGGCTCGATGCGGACTTCGAGCCGTCGATCCACGGCGCCGTCGTGAAGCCGAACGCGTACCTCGAGAACGTCTACCAGGACGGGGATGGCCGGGTCGACTTCGCCAACGAGGGCTACACGAAGAACGGGCGCGCCGTGTTCGAGATGCGCGACCTCATGTCGTACGAGGACGCCCGCAACGTCGGGCCCGTCGACTACCTGCTGATCCTCAACCGCAACGAGAACCTGATCCCCGCGGTCGCCAAGCTCGACCAGGAGCGGGCGGCCGCGTTCTTCATGCTCGGCGAGACCACCGGGACCGCCGCCGGTGGGGCGGCCGAGGAGGGCAAGTTCCTGCGGGTCCCCGGGACCAACCCGTTCTTCCCGCTCCCCCACGGCCTGCAGGGCAACCGTCTGCTGGAGCTGCTCGCGACGCACCCGATCGAGACGTACCTGCTCAACACGGGCCGCGTCGGAGGCTCCGACGGCGACGAGCGTTCGAAGAAGCTCCGGATCCCGGACACGTCCGCGTGCGTGAAGGGGATCGCCGAGGGCACGATCGTGTTCGAGGAAGATCCCGACTTCGGCTACGAGGTCGCCACCTCGGTGCCCGGTCTCGAGGACGAGGAGAAGCTCCGCCCGCGCCTGCTCTACGAGCGCCAGGGCCGGACCGACGGATACGAGCGCCTCGTCGAGAGGCTGAAGACCGACCGCGTCGCGCACCTGCAGCAGTTCACGCAGCTGTCCGAGGAGATCATCAAGGCCGTCGGCTAACCCGCCGCCGGCGTCCCCGGATCATCGGTCCGGTCGGCCCCGCGGCGCGCCAGGAAGAAGCTCGCGAGGAACGCCACGCCGCAGGCGGCGAAGAACGCCACGATGACCCACCCGTACCGGGCGCGCACCTCGTCGGGGAGCGCGCGCGTGCCGAGTGTCTCGTCGCGCACCTCCCCGGCCACGTCCGCGAGGCCGGCGAACCAGATCGCGAGCAGCAGCCACGATCCCACGCGGGTCACGAAGAACAGCGCGAACAGCGCGTGATCCGCGGCGTCGGTCGAGTCCAGCGGCCGCCGCAGCCAGTGGACGGCGCTGCGCACGGCCAGCGCGACGCAGAGCCCGGCCGGCACCAGATCCAGGGCCGTCATCGGCTCGCCGCGAGCGCGGCGCGCACCTCCTCGTCGGTGGTCTGGTCGAAGCGTTCGTACCAGCGACCCACCGCCACGAACGGACGCGGGGTCGCGAGGACGACCACGTCGTCGGCCGCCTCGCGCAGCGCCGCGGCGATCGACGACGGGGCCACGGGCGCCGCGAGGACGACCCGTGCGGCGCCGCGGTCGCGGGCCCACCGGACGGCGGCGATCGCCGTGGCGCCCGTCGCGATGCCGTCGTCCACCAGCACCGCGGTGCGGCCGCCCAGGTCCTCCGGCGTCGCGCCGTACGCGGCCGCTCGCCGCGTGGCCTCGGCCTCAGCGGCCGCCACGAGCGCCGCGAGCTCGTCGTCGTCCACCCCCGCGCGCGCGATCAACGCCCGGTCGAGGTAGCGGATCCCGCCCGGCGCGACGGCGCCGAGCGCGAGCTCGGGCTGATCGGGGGCCCCGATCTTGCGCGGGACCACCACGCCGAGCGGCGCGCCGAGCCGCCGCGCCACGGGTACGCCCACCACCACGCCGCCCCGCGGGATCCCGAGGACGGCCCGCGGTCCCTCATCTGGCAGGATCGCCGCGACGGCGGTCGCCAGCGCCTCCCCGGCCGCGGTCCGGTCGCGGAACGTCGTGCTCACGGGCGTCTCCGCGCGCGTTGCGGCGCGTCCGCTGCGGGCACTAGCATGGGCGCCTTCCGAGCGTCCAGGAGGCAGCGACCGTGGTCCACGCGTACATCCTGATCCAGACGGAGGTCGGCAAGGCGGCGTCGGTGGCCAGCGAGGTCCGGGACATCGTCGGGGTCACCGAGGCCGACGACGTCACCGGCCCGTACGACGTCATCGTGCGCGCCGAGGCGAAGACCGTGGACGACCTGGGCAAGCTCGTCGTCGCGCGGATCCAGGCCGTCGAGGGGATCACCCGCACGCTGACCTGTCCGGTCGTCCACCTGTAGACCCCCGCCAACGGGGGGTCAGCGGCCCTCGTCGAGCTCCCGCGGCACCAGCACCTTCGCGCGTTCGGCCGCGAAGCGCTCCTCCGCGAGGTCCAGCAGCTGTGCGATCAGCTCGGGGTAAGGCACGCCGCTCGCCGCCCACAGCTTCGGGTACATCGAGATCGACGTGAACCCGGGGATCGTGTTGATCTCGTTCAGCCACACGTCGCCCCCGGCATCGATGAAGAAGTCGACGCGCGCCATCCCGGCGAGGTCGAGCGCCCGGAACGCGGCCACGGCCAGACGTTGGACGGTCGCGGTCGTCGCGGCGTCGAGCGGGGCCGGGATGCGGAGCTCCGCGCCGTCTTCGTCGAGGTACTTCGCGTCGTAGTCGTAGAACGGATGGTCGCGCGGCACGATCTCGCCGGGTACCGACGCCACGGGCTCGTCGTTCCCGAGCACGGCGCACTCGATCTCGCGGGGATGGTCGACCGCCCGCTCCATCACGACGCGCCGCCCGTAGCGGAAGGCCTCCTCCAGGCTCCCGGGCAGCGCCGCCGGATCGTCGGCCCGCGTGATCCCGACCGAGGAGCCCAGCGCGGAGGGTTTGACGAACAGCGGGAACCCCAGCGCGAGCGCGCGTGCGAGCACCGCGTCGGGGTCGTCGCGCCACTCGGCCTCGCGGACCCCTTCGGCGGGGACCACGGGCAGCCCGGCCGCGGTCCACACGGCCTTCTGCACGACCTTGTCCATCCCGACCGCCGACCCGAGGACGCCCGCGCCGACGTAGGGGACGCCCGCGAGCTCGAGGAACCCCTGGAACGCCCCGTCCTCCCCGAACGGTCCGTGCAGCACCGGGAAGACCACGTCGATCCGTCCACGCGACCCGCCCTCGCCGACCAACTCGTGGGTCGCGCCGTCCGCCGGCGCGAGCGCCACCGGATCGCCGTCGCCCGCGCCGACCTCGGGCATCCGGCCGGACTCGGCCGGCAGCGCCGGTGGTCCCGGGAGGATCCGCCAGCGGCCGTCGCGCGTGATGCCGATCGGCACCACCTCGAAGCGCTCGGGATCGAGCGCGTCCATCACCGATCGGGCCGAGATGCAGGAGATCTCGTGTTCGGCCGAGCGGCCCCCGAACACGACCGCGACGCGGCGCTTGCTCACGCGGCCCAGCCTAGCCGTCCGGCGTCCAGCGCTCCGGGTAGCGGGCGCGGAGGTCCACCACGAGGTCCGTGAGCCGGTCCATGACCTCCGCCGTGACGCGCTTGATCGCGTCGACGTCCTCGGCGTCGGCCCCCGATCCGGGGACGTCGATCGCCGGCGCCGCCGTCACCCAGACCGGGCGCCGCGGGCGGAGCGACCCGCGACCCGACTTCTGCCACACGGGCGTCGAGCCCCAGCTCACCATCGGGATGACCGGCAGGCCCGTCGCGAGCGACAGCCGGACGACGCCCGTCTTGCCCTCCATCGGCATCCCATCCTCGCGGCGCGTGACCGTCCCCTCCGGGTAGATCACCACGACCTCGCCCGATCGCAGCGCGACGGCCGCCAGGTCGAGTGCCGAGGTGTCGCCCGTCCCGCGCCGGACCGGGATCTGCCGCAACCCCGGCAGGGCCCACCTCAGCAACGGGGCCCGGAAGAGCTCCTCCTTCGCCAGGAAGCGCGGTCGCCGGCCGGCGCGGAGCACCGCGTACGCGTTCGCGATCGGGTCAAGGTAGGACGCGTGGTTGCACGCGATCAGACCGGGCCCCGACCGCGGGATGTGGTCGAGCCCTTCGAGGTGGAACGCGAAGTACGCGCGGGCCAGCGGGAAGACGGTCCATCGCGCGGGAGGGAACCACGGCTCGGCCAGGGCTCAGCCCTCCGCCCGGTCCAGGGCGATCGTCATCACGTGGCGGCGCCTCCCTCGGTCGATGGCGCCGTGAGGCTAGCGCATCGCCTCCGATACCCTGACATCGGTGCGCGCCCTCGTCCTGCCCGTGCGGTCCCTCGAGAGCTCGAAGTCACGCCTGGCGGAGTTCCTGACGCCGATCGAGCGCGCCGCGCTCACCCTGGCGATGCTCGAGGACGTCCTGGACTCCACCACGGTGATGCCGGGCTGGGCGACGTGGGTCCTGTCGCCCGACGAGGCGGTGCTCGGGATCGCCGTGACCCGCGGCGTGCGGGCGGTGACGGAGGAGCAGGGTCCGCTCGGGGCCGCGATCGCGCAGGCCGAGGCCGAGGCCGCCGACGCGGGGCTCTCGACGCTCGCCGTGCTGCTGCCCGACCTGCCGCTGCTGACGCCGGCCGCGCTCACCCGCGCGCTGCACACGCTCGGCCCGGTCGTCCTCGCGCCGAGCGCCGACGGCGGGGGGACGAACCTGCTCGTCCGGCGTCCGCCCGGCGCGATCGAGGCGCACTTCGGAACCGACTCGTTCCGCCGTCACCTGGAGGACGCCGCCGAGCGCGACCTGCCGACCTCGGTCGTGGAGGCGCGCGAACTCGCCGCCGACCTCGACGTCCCCGGCGATATCCTCACCGTGCTCGCCGACCGCCGCCGCACGCGCACCCGCGCCGTGTTACGGGAGATGGACGCCGGGTCGCGGCTCGCCGACGACGCCGCCGCCCACTGAGGAGGAGACATGCAGGGCACGATCAAGGAGTTCGACGGCGAGGCCGGGACCGGCTCGGTGGTGACCGACGACCGCGACGAGTTCGCGATCGACGTGCGGTCGATGGACGGCATCATCCTGACGCTCCGCCCCGGGCAGCGCGTCGTGTTCGACGCCGCCGATGACGACGGACGCAAGGTGGCGCGCGGTCTGCGCCTAGTGACGTTCGAGCGCTAGCCCGTCCCGTCCCCCACCACCTGGGCCCGGAACTCCTTCCCGGGCGTGAACGACGGCAGATCGCGTGCGGGCACCACGATGGGGACATCGGGTCGCCGAGGGTTGCGCGCGATGCGCTGGTTCCGATGCTTGCGTTCGAACGTGCCGAAGTCCGCGAGGGTCACGCGATCGCCCTGCACCACCGAGTCGCGGATCGCGTCGATCGTGGCGTCGACGACGCGTCCTACCTCGGCTTTGCTGAGTCCGGTCCTCTTC
>Ga0190270_10001791_pt1 | contig 10166 bp, 9 predicted proteins | sample Popmic320T_FD_133748 | JGI IMG/M metagenome (GOLD analysis project Ga0190270, IMG submission 133748) | Populus adjacent soil microbial communities from riparian zone of Weber River, Utah, USA - 320 T | ecosystem: Environmental > Terrestrial > Soil > Riparian zone | place: USA: Utah | collected... | reverse complement strand
CGCCTCGAGTTCAGCATGCGCGACGTGTACGCCGGAACGCACTGGGCGATCACAGGCACGCCGCCTGCGTACGACACACCCGACGAAGATGTGTACCTGCACGGGCGGAACATCGCGCTGCTGTCGAAGGCTGCCGTCTACGCCGCCAGCCGCAAGATCTCGCGCATCGTCGTGGCGCCGCTGGCGGGGAACCCTTTTCCCGATGCCACGCCGCAATTCTTCGCGGCACTGAACACGGCGTTCTCTCTCGGGCTGGCTGCGCCGATTGAGATTGCGGCCCCGTTCGCAGAGCTCCACAAAGAAGACGTCGTGAAGCTCGGCGCGCAGCTCGGCGTGCCCTTCGAGCTGACCCTCTCGTGCATGAATCCATCAGGAACGACGCATTGCGGGTTGTGCAGCAAGTGCCGGGAACGGCGGGACGCGTTTCACGCGGCCGGAATCGCCGACCCGACCACGTACGCCAACATCAGCCCACGGTGATGCTTCTGTGTCTCACCGCAGAGACGCGGCGACGCAGAGAACCGTGTTCTTCAGAGAGAAAGAAGATCTCTGCGACTCGGCGCCTCTGCGTCGAGACACGCAATCATTTCGTCTCGCCGTGCCAGTCGGTGTGCACGTGCAGCTTGCGCCCGCGCAGCGGCATGCGTGAGGCGTCCACACTGGCTCGTGTGTCCGGTGACGGGTGAAACAGCACGCGATCGATTTCTGTGAGCAGCCGCTCGAACTGCGCCTGGTGTGGCGCGCTCATCACGAGGACGCCGCTGCTTTCTGCCGGAGGGAACCGGACATCGTCCAGGTAGTCTTTGTCGAGTGTCAGCAGGGTGCGGCGAAGCTGGGCCGCCATCCGGAAGTGCTCGATGTCGGACGCCCGGCGCAAATCGTCCTCTTCCATGACGAAGAACACATCCCAGCGGAGCCGCTCGCGCATGAAGCGGATGAGCCCCGCGGGCAGATTCGCGTCGCAATACACGCGCGGGGCATCGGTGAGCCCTTCGATGATGCCGCCAAGGCGCGACGCTAATGTATCCATAAGCTTTCTTCGCAGACAGGGCAGAGGGCAGAGAGCAAAGGGCATTTTCCTGCCCTCTCTTCTGCCCTCTGCCCTATGCCCTCTGCTCTTCTTTCCGCGCCGCCGTGGCCTGCCGCTTCAGCTCTGCCACAAGCGCGTCGCGCTTGTGCACGAGCTCTTTGCGGGGCCGTCTGCCGTTCGGCGACCCGATCGCGTACTCGCAGAACAGCGGAAAGGCGATCGTCGAGTCGCAATACGCCACCACGGTATCCGGCAGCACTCCTGGGTTCACCTTGCCCCAGCTGACCGCCTCTGCCGGCGTCGCTCCGGACAATCCGCCCCACACCACCGAGTCGGTCGTAATCTGGATGAAGTAGTCGTTGCCGCCCTTTTGAATGCCGTAAACCTCCCAGAGCGTCGGCTGCCCCTGCAGGTAGAAGTTCTTCGGCGAGCCGCCGCCGAGAATGACGCAGCCGTTGCGCTTGCCGGCAAGAATGATTGCGCACACTTCGTTGACGTCCCTGTTCGGATCGATCATCAGGGTGCTGCCGTTCAGCAGCTCGTGATAGGCGATGTTCATGCCGATCGAGCTGTCCCCGGGGGACGACGTGTAGATAGGGACGCCCACCTGTGCCGCGCGCGCGACCACGGAGTGCTCTTCGCATCCGGGGAACTTCTGCAGCAGGTCGAGCCCGATGCGATAGTGCAGCTCGGAGGTCGTGATCGGACCTTCCAGCTTCGACCGGACGAGAAAATCGCGGATGTATGAGTCGGTCTCGAGCAGGACCGACGCCGGAAACAGGACGTCGTAGATGCGGATGATCCCCTGCTCGTAAAGCGCCACGTCGTCGACGAACGGCGAGCCGCGGTGCAGCGTGAAATTCAACGCGTGATGAAGGTCATGGTAAAGATTCGCGCCCGTACTGATGATGAAGTCGACCAGCCCGCGATCCATCATCTCGACCACGCAGCCGCCGATGCCAGCCGGCGTCATCGCGCCGGCGAGGGTGAGCCCGATGGTCGTGTCTTCCGCAGGATCCAGCATCTTGTCGGAAAATATCCGGCACGCCTCGGACAGGCGCGCGGCGTTGAACGCCTGAAAACCCTCATCGATGAGGTGGCGGATTTCTTTGCTGCCCTGCGGCCGATAAAAAGTGATGGGCTTGCCGGAGAGAACGCTCTTGCCGGCGGGCGCGCCTGGATGACGATACGGCATAGAATGTAATCTTACATCCCGTGAACGAATTCTCGACCGACCCTCGACTCGTGTGGACGGCCGTTGCGCTCGCCGGAATCGTCGTGCTCTTTCTTTTTGTCGTCTGGAAAAAAGGGCGCCCCTTCGCCAAAGGGGACGTGTTTCGCGCGAGCCGCTTGAGCTCGGGGAACCGGATGTTTCCCACGCAGGTGGCCATCTCACCCAACAGCGTCATCCATTACACGCCCGAATGGTTCGGCCGGCTCGAGCACTCGATGCACATGGCGCACGTGGCATCGGTGCGCATCGACACGAACCTGATGTTTTCCGACGTCTACATCGAGACCACCGGCGGAGCGAGCCCCATCAAGTGCCACGGCCACAACAAGGCCGATGCCGTCAGGATGAAAGAGCTCATCGAGCGTTACCAGACCGAGTATTACCGCGGCAATCCGGCTCAGAACCACCCGTAATCGACCAATCTGCCAATCTGCCAATCTTCCATTCATTAAGGGCTGTGGTTCACGCCACGTGCGTCCGATAATGAGACTGGTGGCTATTCTGTGGACGATTTGACCTTTTCCGCACGGCGGGCGACGACCGTTCGCCCCGAAACCGAGAGCGATCTGGATACCCGGTTCCGAAACCTGGTCCAGAGCCCGCTCCGCGCAGGCATTCTTCGTTATTTGAGCGCCCGGCCCGAGGAAAGCTTCGACGCCGATTCGCTGATGCAGACGTTCGGCAGGCTCCGGATGGACGTCGAGAACTGCATCCGCGAGCTCGTCGGGTTCGGTGTCGTCCGGGCGTTGCCTGGAACGCCTCCGAATTACGCCGTGACGCGCCCGGACAACCCCGGCATCGAAAAGCTGCTCGACCGTTTCCTCGAGCGGCGCGCCACGATCAGCACCGAAGACCAGTCGCCATCCGTTCAGCGCTTCCGCGAAATGATCGGACGCGACGAGAAGATGCTGATCGTCTTCGAGTGGATCCGCACCGCCGCGAAGTCCGACATCTCCGTGCTGATTCTGGGCCCGACCGGGTCCGGCAAAGAGCTCGTCGCGCGGATGATTCACGAGTTGAGCCGCAGGCAGACGGCAAAGTTCCAGGCCGTCAACTGCGCCGCGCTTCCCGATACGCTGTTCGAATCGGAAATTTTCGGTTACGAAAAGGGGGCGTTTACCGGCGCGCACGACCGCAAGCCGGGGCGCCTGGAACTGGCGAACGAAGGCACCCTGTTCCTCGACGAGATCGGTGACCTCTCGATCGTGGCGCAGGCCAAGCTGTTGCGGGTGCTCGAAGAACGGCGCTTCGAGCGCCTCGGCGGCAACAAGTCAATCCACGTCGATTTCCGCCTGATTTCGGCCACCAACCGGCCGCTCGATCAGTTCGTGCGCGACAGCCGTTTCCGCGAAGATCTCTACTATCGCGTCAACGCGTTTTCGATCCGTCTGCCGTCGCTGCGCGAACGCCAGGTCGACATCCCGGTTCTCGCGAACAGATTCCTCGCGCGCTACTGCGCAGCCAACGGGCTGCCGCTCGACGCCAAGTCGTTCGCGCGCGAAGCCCTCGACCTGCTGCAGGTCTACCACTGGCCAGGCAATATCCGCGAGCTCGAAAGCACCGTCTCGCGCGCCGCCCTGTCTGCGCCTGGACGGTCGATTCGCGCAGCGGATATCGAGTTTCTCCATGCAGCCGAGCCGCCCGCAGAAGACAACGGGGAGCGGCTGCCGTCGCTCCGCGAAGCCGAGCGCGCGCACATCGTCCGCATCCTCGACGCGTGCACCTGGAACAAGAAAGAGGCCGCGCGCATTCTCGAGATCAGCCGCGGAACGCTGTACCGCAAGATCCTGGAGTTCGGGCTGGAGCCGCAGGCGCAAGGCAGCCAGTCCCGAAATAGAGCACGCCGGCTCACCACGACCTAACGAAATCCTTAGCAGAAGCCGACAAGACTGTAATCAGGGTGGCCGTGGTGTTGAAACAGCACACTTTGCTTTTTGGCTATCTGACTTAAATTCATCGAGATACAGCAAGTTTTGGATCTCACGTTCCTATTTGGAACATCGTATGGGGGCGATGTTTTGTGAGCTCTATTTGCCGGTCCCTGTAGATCGCTCAAAATATTCGACTTAGAGGTTGGCGCTGGATAACTCCTATAAGGCCAACGTTTTGCAGGGTAGGACGCAGATTTAGGCAATGAAACAGCTCCCCATCGCCGCCAGAATTTACGTTGGCTCGGTCATCGCCAGCGGAGCTGTGCTTCTCGTAGCCTTTTTCCCGCTCGAGCGCTTCCGGCACCCCTACTGGTTCCTCACGCTCCTGCTGCTTTCTTCAATCACGTCGGCTTTCAAGGTGAACCTGCCACTGGCGCGAAGCGGATCGACGATGTCGGTCTCGTACGCGGTCGATTTCCTGTCGCTCATCCTGCTTGGCCCGGCGCAAACGATGATCGTCGGCGCGATCAGCGCGTGGAGCCAGTGCACGTTCCGCATGACGACGAGAAACCCGCCGTACCGCACGCTCTTCAGCATGGCGAGCCTGGTGATCAGCGTGCAGGCGGCCGGCGCCGCGTTTCATGCACTCGGCGGCATTGCGGGCCTGGCGTCGATGCCGCTCGCGGCCATGGCCAAGCCGCTGCTCGGCGCCGCGGGTGCGTACTTTCTCTGCAACACGGCCCTCGTCGCCACCGCGATTGCCTTCTCGACCCACCAGAACATCCTCAAGGTGTGGAACGAGAACTTTCTCTGGAGCGCCCCCAGCTATTTCGTCGGCGCAGTGGCGGCTGCCGGTGTCTCGATTGTCATTGGCGGCACGACCAACTACTGGATCGCGCTCCTGGCGGCTCCCCCTCTGTATCTGACGTATCGCAGTTACAAGATCTACCTGGGCCGCATCGAAGACGAGCAGCGCCACGTGCAGGAAGTGTCGGACCTGCACCTTGCCACGATCGAAGCCCTTGCGCTCGCCATCGACGCGAAGGATCGGACGGGCAAGTCGCACATCCGCCGCGTGCAGGTATTTGCCGCCGGCCTCGCGAAAGCGATCGGGATGTCGGAGAATGAGATCCAGGGCGTCAAGACGGCTGCGCTACTGCACGACATCGGCAAGCTTGCCGTGCCCGAGCACATTCTTTCGAAGCCGGGCCCGCTCACGCAGGAAGAGTTTCAGAAGATCCGCATTCACCCGCAGGTCGGGGCGGACATCATCGCAGGCGTGCCTTTTCCGTATCCCGTCGCGCCGCTCATCCTGAGCCATCACGAGCGCTGGGACGGCAAGGGATACCCTGCCGGCATGAAGGGCGACGAAATCCCAGCCGGCGCGCGCATCCTCGCGGTCGTCGACTACTTCGACGCGCTCACGTCAGAGCGGCCGTATCACAAGGCGATGAGCGACGAAGGTGCTGTCGGCCTGCTCCGTCAGGAAGCCGGCAAGGCGCTCGATCCAAACCTGGTGCTGATCTTCGTGGAAAACCTCGAACGCCTCCGAGCCGAGGCGGAGACGACGTCAGACACGGTGCGCACGCTCGCGCTGCCGACGGGCACCAGCGAGAAGGGACGTCCGGCTGTGGGGCTGCTGCCGGAGCCGTCGAACAAGACCGTGTTCGACGATATCGCGCTGGCCCACCGCGAAATCTACGCCCTGTACGAGATTGCCCAGGCGATGGGCACGAGCCTTGGCGTCGCCGACACGATGGCGCTGATCTCGTCGAAGCTCAGCAACCTGGTGCCGTTCTCGTGCTGCGCGCTGTTCCTGCACAACGAAGAGCTCGAGACGCTCCGGTGCCGGTTCGCGACAGGCATCGACGCCGAAGTGATTCAGCAGATTTCCGTGAAGAGCGGGCTGGGCCTGACCGGCTGGGTCGCGCGCAACCGCCGCACGCTCGTCAACGCACGCCCGAGCGCCGATCTCGAGGCGGCCGGCATCCCCGGTACCACGTCGCTGCAGTCGGCGCTGGTTTGTCCGCTGGTCTTCAACGAGCGCTTCATCGGCACGCTGTCTGTCTACCACATCGACGCGGGCTGCTATACCGACGACCATCGCCGGTTGCTCGACCGCGTCTGCGAGCAGGCCGCGGCGGTCATCTACAACTCGATCGTGTTCGAGCAGACGCAGGAAGATTCGCTCACAGACCCGCTGACGGGCCTGCCGAACACGCGCTTCATGTTCATGCACCTGACGCGCGAGCTTGCGCGCGCGGAGCGACTGAAGTCCGAGGTCTCCCTGCTCGTCATGGACCTCGACAACTTCAAGGAGATCAACGATAACCACGGGCATCACGTCGGCGATCGCGCGCTGCGCGAGTTGGCGGGCGTTCTTCGCGCGGCGATCCGGCCGTATGACATCTGCGTGCGCTACGCCGGCGACGAGTTCATCGTAGTGTTGTCGGGCTGTGGCGCGGACGAGGCAGAGCGCAAGCGAGTGGAGCTGCAGACAGCGATCGACGAGGTCGTCTTCGAGGCGCGGCCGGGCAAACGGCTGCCGCTGGGCATCAGCATCGGCGCGGCCATCTTCCCGCACGATGGGAACACCTACGAGACGCTGCTCGCCACGGCCGACAGCCGCATGTACCGAGACAAGACCATGCGCAAGCGGGCGGCGCAGCCGCACAAACCGATCACGGAACCCCCGCCGCCGCCCTCGCCGGTGATTACCGAATCCGAGCTCCGCCGCGCCGCGTCGGGCGTGCTGTAACTAATCGGGCTCTATCCAGTCCGGACGCCGTCCGCCGATTCCCGCCAGGAGGAATGCGGCGCCGGTCGCGCCGAGAATCAATCCGATCCCATCAGTGGCCGGGCTTTCCCACGGAAGATCCCGAACCAGCAGCCAGGCGGACGGACACAACAGCACGAGACCAAGCGCGATGGCCACGGGCCGTTTCAGAACGAGCCGCAAGAGCGAGCCGCGGATGCGCTTCAGCATTAGAATCTAGATTCCAGATTGTAGATTCTAGATTGTAGTTTCCAGATTCCCCGATGCCGATCTTCCCTATCCGCGACGCGATCGCCGCGACGCCGCGCGCGCACATCGTCAAGCTGGATCTCGAGGGCCAGTCGTTTCCCTATCTCCCAGGGCAGGCCGCCTATCTGCACCCACAAGGCGCCGACAAGCGGCGGCCGTATTCCATCGCGTCGGCGCCGGAAGAGACCGCCCAGAACGGCCTGATTGAGTTTCTCGTGCAGACCGTCGGCAACGGATCCTCGGGCCTGACGCCCGAGCTCCTTCGACCCGGCACACCGGTCGAGGTCGAAGGGCCACTCGGGTCGTTCACGTTTCCGCCGCACCCTCGCGAGCGCCGGTTTCTCTTTATTGCAGGCGGCACCGGCATTGCGCCGCTGCGCTCGATGCTCTGGCACACGCTTCTCGCCGAACGCGACGGGCACGTGGCGCTGATTTACAGCGTACGCGCGCCGGAAGAGTTCGCGTATATGCAGGAATTCCAGCGGCTGGAAGACGAACGTCGAATCGACTTCCGTCACACGGTGACGCGCGCAGCGGCCGAAGGCTGGCGTGGCCGGCAGGGCCGCATCGACGTGGAATGCCTGGATGGAGTGATCGAGCCCGGCGAAACCCTGTGCTTCGTCTGCGGCCCGCCCGCACTGGTTGGAGAAATCCGGCCGCAGCTGATGGAGCTGGGCGTAAACGCGGATCAGATCCGAATCGAAACCTGGTCTTGAAGAATTGGTAGATAGGAAGATTGGTAGATTGAAAGAATGTTGCCGGATTGAAGAATGACGATTGCGCGACTAATCTGCCAATCCACACTCATCACTCTGCCAACATTCTTTCAATCTACCAATCTTCCAATCTTCCAATTCAGAAGCCCATTGCGCTGAAACCAGCGTCCACCATCATGATCTCTGCCGTCACGCCGCGGCCGGCGGGGCTCAGCAGGAAGACCGCGGCATCGGCTACTTCTCCGAGCTCCGTGTTCTTCCGCAGCGGCGCGTGCTCGCGGTAGTGGCCGAGGATGCTCGAAAAACCCGAAATGCCCATCGCCGCGAGCGTCTTGATGGGGCCCGCTGAAATCGCGTTGACGCGGATGTTCTCGGGTCCCAGCTCTGCCGCGAGGTACCGCACGGACGACTCGAGCGCGGCCTTCGCCACACCCATGACGTTGTAGTTCTTGAACACGCGCTCGCTGCCGAGATAGGTCAGCGTCAGCATGCTGCCGCCGCCGCGCTTCTGCATCAGCGGCCGCATTTCGCGCGCGAGCGCGATGAACGAGTACGCGCTCACGTCGAGCGCGATGCGGAATCCTTCGCGCGAGGTTTGCGTAAACGGCGCCGAGAGGTCGTCGGGTTTGGCGAATGCGGCGCCATGGACGAAGAAATCGATGCCGCCAAACTCCTTGTCGAGCGATCGGCCGAGCTCGACGATCTGCTCGTCGTTCGAGACATCACATGGCAGGACCAGGGGATTGTCGAGAGTGGCTGCGAGCTCGCGCACGTTTTCTTCGAGGCGCGCGCTTGGATATGTCAGCGCGAGGCGCGCGCCCGCTTGCGCCAGCCCCTGAGCAATCGCCCATGAAATGGACCGCTTGTTGGCAACGCCGACGACGAGCCCGTACTTTCCCGAAAGATCAGGCATGGCGAATAGGAAACTGAAATCTAGAATCTAAAAACTGAAAGCTGAAAGCTAACAGCTGAAAGCTGAGAGCTGCATTATCGCGAGCGCTTCCGCGGCCCGCCGTGCCCCTGAGGACGTCCCCCGCCTGAGCGCATGGGTCCGCCGTGCCCTTGAGGCCGGCCTCCCCCGTGACGTCCGCCCTGGCCACCGGAGGGTCCGCGAGAGTTGCCACCACCTTGTCCGCCGCTCTTGGCGAACCGGCCGGGCCGTGAGTTGTTGTTCTGGAATCGTCCCTGGCGCTTGTTCGCCTGCCTGATCGTGAACTCGGGAGCGGGGCGCGCAACCGGCTCACGCTCGATGCGCGGCAGCTGCGCTCGAATCAACGGCCGATGCAGCCGCACCTGTTCGGGCGTTGTCTGCACTGGACTGCTGCCGTTGTCGCCGTGCGCCGGCACGTCGTCCGCGTCCTGCCCTTCATCTTCACCCAGCGGGCTCAGCGGGGATTCGGGCTCTTCGGATTCGGCATGGGTCACCAGGACGGCCTGCGGCTGTTCCTGCTTCACTGACTCCAGCACCTCGTCATAGGCCGCTTCGACGGACGTCTTCTTCTTGCGTAGCCGCGGCGCCTTGCCACCCTTGTAGGGATGTTCGGTGTCGCACGTCGTGCAGCGGGTTATTTGTACGTCGTTGCCGACCATCGCCACAATCGTGTGGTTCGCGAGACGGCGCTCGCGCGGGCAATAGTCATCCAGAATGTCACCAAGCCGTAGCTGACGCTGTTGCATGAATCTCCCGAAAATACCTTTGAGGCCGGGAATAATCGCGGGAGTGCCAGTCTACTACGGCGCGCTGATGCGCCGCAACCACCCATTCGCTTCGGCCAGCGCGGCTGAAACCGCTTGCGGCTGAGTAGATTGCGGCGTCTTGCGTGCCCGGACTGACGCATCCGGAGTGACGACGCTGCGCACAGATTCGTCGAAGAGCGGGCTGTGTCGCTGCCACTCTGCGAGGGTCAGGGCGCCGAAGTCCCGCCGTTCTGCGACGAGCTGGCGGGCCATCCCTCCGACCACCTCGTGTGCCTCACGAAATGGCATCCCCTTGCCGACCAGGAAATCGGCGACGTCTGTCGCCAGCAGCAACCCTGACGCGGCGGCAGCGGTCGTCGCCGGGAAAATCTCGAGGCCGTCGACGACGCCGACAAGCGTCGCCAGCGACCCGGCAACGTTGTCTTCGGCGTCGAACACCGCTTCTTTGTCTTCCTGCAGGTCTTTGTTATATCCGCTCGGCAGGCCCTTCATCGTCGCCATCCATCCGGTGAGATGGCCGATCGATCGTCCGGACTTGCCCCGGATCAGCTCGAGCGGATCCGGATTCTTCTTCTGCGGCATCATGCTGCTG
>Ga0190270_10001790_pt1 | contig 10167 bp, 7 predicted proteins | sample Popmic320T_FD_133748 | JGI IMG/M metagenome (GOLD analysis project Ga0190270, IMG submission 133748) | Populus adjacent soil microbial communities from riparian zone of Weber River, Utah, USA - 320 T | ecosystem: Environmental > Terrestrial > Soil > Riparian zone | place: USA: Utah | collected... | reverse complement strand
TTTTTTACACTCGCAGTGGTCAATGCCATCAATTTACGCCGGCTTATTCGCCTTGCAGTGGATGCGCGAACCACGTGCCAATAGTTTTGAGACAGCCTCCTGCGGTCACCGCACTCCAAACTACCCCGTTGAGACGCGCTGCGTCGAACGATCACGTAAACTTGCATTCGTATGACGAAGGTCGAAGCTCTGGAGCGTGAAGTTCAGAAACTGACGCCGGAAGAACTGGCGGCGTTTCGGGACTGGTTCGCCGAATACGATTGGCAGGTCTGGGATCGTCAGATCGAACGGGACTCAGCGGACGGGAAGCTCGACGAGTTGGCGGCAGAGGCCCTGGCCGAGTTCGAGCGGGGCAGGACGCGCGAGATTTGAGCCATCACGCGTCGGGCAAGTTCTGGCGGCACTTCGAAGAACTCACGCCCGAGCTTCAGCAACTTGCGCGAGACAACTACGAGTTGCTGAGAACGAATCCCCAGCATCCTTCACTCCATTTCAAACGAGTCGGAAAGTACTGGTCCGTGCGAATCGGGTCCGGGCATCGCCCGTTACCCCAGCACCCTCTCGATGAATCCTTTCACGTCCGCCGCCTCCTCCATCGCCACCTGATGCGACATCGGGTACTCGTGGTACTCGACGTCGAGTCCCGCGTTCTCGAGGACGGCGCGGGCGCGGCGGGCGTAGTTGACGGGAACCACGTCGTCCTGGGAGCCGTGGGCGATCAGGATGGGGAGGGTCTTGTGGACCGAGAGGTCGATCAGGTCCTGTTCGTAGAGGCCGCCGCTCATGGCGATGATGCCGGCCAGTTTCTTCTGCGTCCGGAGGCCGCTGTCGAGCGCCATCAGCGCTCCCTGTGAGAAGCCGGCCACGATCAGCTTTCCTTCGGGGGTCGGGTATTTTTCGGTGATCTCGTCGATGAAGCGGAGCATCTCCGCGCGTGATTCGATGACTGACGCGTGCTGCGGCGGCCATCCTTCGAACCACGTCCAGCCGACGGACATCCCCGGCATCGGCTCGAACGGCTTCGCCGCGTTCGGGAAGACGAAGCGGCAGCCGGAGGCGCTGTCGAACATCGGCGCGAGGTCGGCCAGGTCGTTCATGTCGGCGCCGCGGCCGTGGATCAACAGCACCATCGGCATCGGCTCGGTATCGGGGCGGCGGGAGGGGACTTCGACGCGGTGGCGCAGCATGGGCGCGAGATTGTACAGGGCGGGCCGGGCGGCCCGCCCTGTACATCAGGTCATTGCACGGTGACGGTGGCAGTCGCGCTGTTGGTCGGGAACGACGCGCAGGACGACTTCCAGATCTTCACCCAGTACTTCGTGGTCGCGGTGAGCTTCGGCGTGGTGAACGTGGCGGAGTTCGTGCCGACCGGGGTGGTGGTCGTGCCGCTCACTCCCTGGTACCACTGATAGTTGAGACCGGACTCCGTCGTGGCCACGGTAAGCGTGGTCGTCGCCCGTTTGGCGATGGTCTTGTTCTGCGGCTGGGTGGTGATGATCGGCTTCTTCGTCGGCGTCACGACGGCGCTGCCGCTGGACGTGCCGTTACAGCTCTGGTTGCTGACCGTGACGGTGTAGGTCGTGGCGGACGACGGCGAGACCTGACGCGACACGGTCGTCGATGATGTCGACTGAGAGAACCCGTCGGACCAGTAGAGCACGTACGGACCAACGCCGCTCAGCGTGGCCGTGATGGTCGCGGAGGCCCCTTCGCAGAATGAACCACCTCCGCTCACGACCGCATTCGGTGCCGCCGCCGGATAGACCGGCGCGCTCCCGGTGATCGACGTACCGCACGAAGCAGGCGAGACCGAGGTGACGCTGTACGTCGTGGGCGTGCTCGCCGAGACCTGGCGCGTCACGCCCGTGCCGCTGAACTGCTGCGTCAGGCCGTCCGACCAGACGATCGTATACGTGCCGGTTCCACCGCTCACCGCGGCCGTGATGGACGTGGTCGCGTTCGGGCAGACCGCCCCGCCGCCGCTCACGGTCACGCTGACCGGCGAGGAGGGGATGACGGTCGCGCCGCCGCTGACCGTGCCGGTGCAACCGTTGGAAACGGAGCTGAGGGCGTACCACTTCGGCGTCGACGGCGCGACGTCGCGCCAGAACGAGCCCGAAACCGTCTCGGTCGTGCCGTCCGACCAGGTGATGGTGAAGGGACCGACGCCGGTGAAGTCGACGTAGATGCGCGACGACCCGCCGCTGCAGTACGTGCCGCCGCCGCTCACGGTGGCGGTGGGCACCGTGCCGATGGTGATGGTTGCGCTTCCCGTCGCATTGGCGGTGCACGTGCCGCTGGTCACGACGGCGGTGTACGTGGTGGTCGTTGCGGGGAACATCGGCATCGAGTAGGTACGGGACGACGTGGAGGAAGTCCGTCCGTCCGACCAGCGGATGCTGAACGGCGGCGCTCCTCCCGCGATGTTCACGGTGACGTTCGCCCCCGAGCCGTTGCACGACATCCCGCCGCCGCTGACCACGGCGCTGAGCGGCTCGTTCACCTCGACGGTCACGCTGCCGGAGACGACGGCCGTGGTACCGGACGGGCAATCGGAGCAGGTGGCCGAGGCGAGCGAATAGGTGGTCGTCTGCGCGGGTGTCACGGTGCGCCTGCGTTCACCGTTGATGGGGATGGTCTGCACGTAGCCGTCTGACCAGGTGATCGTCCAGGGACCCCAGCCGGTCAGTTGCGGCTCGATGATCGCGCTCTGGCCGGGGCAGATCTGCCGCGTGCCCGTCTGCAGCGTCGCCGAAGCGAACTGCACCAGTGCCGGCGTCGTGCTGACCGTGCCGGCGCAGTCGAGAAAGTCGGTCAGCGAAGCCAGAGCGTACGACGTATTCGCCGCCGGAGTTACGACCCGTTCCGCGTAATAGTTGTTGATGAGCTGCGTCACCTGCTGCACGTAACCGTCGCTCCAGGTCAGCGTCATCGGCAGGATGCCGCTCTGCACGTTGACGCCCACCCTGGCCGTGCCGCCCGGGCAGGTGTAGATCGGACTCGTGAAGAGCCCCGCGTTGGCGCCGCCGCAGACGCGGACCTGCGTCGAGGCCGGGGTCGAGGCCACTCCGGTCTGGTCGGTCACGACGAGCGTCACGTTCTGCGCTCCCGAGCCGAACGCCTTGGCCGGTGCGGCCGCCGTGGAGGTCGTGCCGTCCGGGAAGGTCCAGAGATACGACGCGATCGAGGTCTCCTCGTCGCTGGAGGTGGTGCCGTTGAACGTCACGGTCTCGTTCGGATGCACGCCGCTGCTGCTGCTCGTGATCCGAGCCACCGGCTTGTCGTTCACCGCTTCCACGATGGTGACGGACATCGTCGCCGGCAGCGAATCCTGAGCGCCGTCGTTGACGATCAGCGTGACGGTGTACGTTCCCGGGACGGACCAGCGGTGATCCGAGTACGGCCCGCCGCGCGGCCAGATGGCCGTGGTGCCGTCGCCGTAGTCGAAGCGGTACTGCTGCAGGGGACCTTCCTCATCGGTCGAGCTGAACGGGAAGATCGAGATCAAGGCTTCTTCGAGGTAGGGTGGCGCAGCCCAGATCTCGAGCGCCGCGATCGGGCGATCGTTCACGGGCACCGGGACGACCGTGACCGCTGAAGGGTCGCTGGACGTGCTGCCGTCGAATGCGACCACGGAGACGGTATAGCTGCCCTCGCGCGTCCAGGTGTGCGTCAGGCTCGGGCTGCTCGTGTAGACGAACGTGCCGTCGCCGAAGCTCCACTTGTACTCGAGCGCCGCTCCTTCCGGGTCGTTGGAGGTGATGGTGACGGTGGCCGGCTGGTCTTCCACGATCGCCGGCAACGCATCGATGCTCGCCACCGGCGGCGCGTTGGCCGAGGTCGCGTCGATCACGATGTCGTCGACCATCCACCCGGGATGGGCGTTGTCGGTCGCATCCTCGGTGTCGATGAAGAATCGGATCCGGACGTGCTGTCCGTCATACGCCGAGAGGTCGAGCTCTTCCTGGACGACCTCATACACCGTGGTCTGTTTCGCGAGCAGGCGCGTCCACGCGCCGCCGCCGGCCGAGATCTGCACCTGCGCGAGATCGCGGTTGGGGTTGAGCTCCATCCAGACGCTCTGGCGGAAGCGCAGCCGGGCATCGCGGGCCTGCGTCAGGTCGATCTCGCGCGAGGTGAGAGCGCCCCAGTTCCGGGCGCCGGTGTCGTAGTTCGTGCCGTTCGGGATGGAGCGGTTGTAGTACCACGCCCCCGAACCGCTGGTGGAGTCGTACGCCAGGCGCCAGAGCGCGGGCCCGCCGATGCCGTCGCTTCCGTCGACCGTCCACCGTGCGCCGCCGTCGACGTTGTCGTCGAAGACGATCGCCTGCCGCGAGGTCGTGAACGACGCCACGTTCGACAGCGCGCCGCCATTGCCGGCATTGTCGAATGCGCGAACCGCGACGTAATACGAGGTGGACGGCGCAATGCCTCTGAGCTTGAACAGCTCGAGCGTGCCGGGGAGCTGCGGCCCCGGCTCGCCGACGAGCGGCGTGGCGCTCGCGAAGCTCGCTTCGGTGATCGGCGATGCCGACACACGCACGTCGTAGCGCGTCGCGTTGCCGCTGGCACCGTCGTCACCGGTCGCCGTGAACCTGATGGTGACCGAGCGATGCGTGGCGTCGATGACGGTGAGATCGCCGATGGCGCCCGGCGCGATCGCGTCGGTGTCGAAGAGGTTCGCGACGTTGAGCCGTCCGCCGGAGACGGTGCGGCCGTTCAGCGACGGAAGCGGATCGCTGCGCAGCATCAGCGCGTCGCGCACCGCGGCCGGTGTGAGCGAGGGGTTGGCGGTCCAGTACAGCGCCGCCGCCCCGGAGACGAACGGCGTGGCGTACGAGGTTCCGCTGCTGGTGGCGTAACCGCCGCCGGCGTTCGTCGTGTAGATGCTGTCACCCGGTGCGGCCAGGTCGACGCTGTTGAAGCCGTAGTTCGCGTAGGACGAGAGCGTGTCGCTCGACGTCGTGGAGGTCACGCTGACGACGTTCGGGTTCGCGTAATGGCTGGGGTAGGTGGGGAAGACGTCGTTGTCCTTCGCCTCGTTGCCGGCGGCGACAACGAACAGGTAGCCGGCCGCTTCGGCGGCTGCAACGACGTCATTGAGGAGGAACGACTGTCCGCCCTGGCTCCAGCCCCATGAGTTGCTCGTGATCCGGAAGCCCATCATGTTCGCGTATTCGATCGCCTGCACCGCGGCATAGACGTCGGGATTCGAGCCGATCTTCAGCGCCGCGAGCCTCGCGGTCCAGACCACGCCGGACACGCCGGTGGCGTTGTTGCCGGCGGCGCCGATGATGCCGGCCACGCGCGTGCCGTGGCCGTTCGTGTCCGTCGGATCGCCGGTGTCGGCGAGGAAGTTGAAGCCGTGTACGTCGTCGACGAAGCCGTTGTCGTCATCGTCGATGCCGTTGCCCGCGATCTCGCCGGGGTTCGTCCAGAGGTTCGCGGCCAGGTCGGGGTGGGTGAGATCGATGCCGGTGTCCACGACGCCGATCACCACGCCCATGCCGCTCGTCGCCGTATTCCACGCTGCCGGAGCGCCGATCTTCGGGAGTGCCCATTGCGATGCGTACGACGGGTCGTTCGGGACCGCGTCGAAGGAGAGCGTCCAATTCGGTTCCGCGTATTCGACGGCCGGGTCGTTCTTCAATGCGGCGACGGTCGCCTCGACGTCGTCTTTCTTCAACTCGAGGAGGTAGACGCGGTCGAGTCCGCGCGAGTCGGCGTGCTGCCTGGCTTTCCCCTTCAGCTTGAACTTGGCGAAGACCTTCTTCGCGCTCTTCACGCCGTGCTTGTCGGCGGCCGGAGCGAAGCCGGCTTTGTACTTGACGATCACCTGGCCTGCACGCCAGCGGTCGTTCGATTTGTCATTTTTCGGGGCAGCAGACAGGGACATAGCTATCGCGAGCACGAGCACCGCGACCAGGGTTCGCATACGCATTGAGCGCACCTCTTCGATTTTTTGGAAATGCTGAAGCGGGGACTTGGAAAGTGGAACTTATCCGTTCTTGCACAGGGAAATCAATTCACGAATGCCGGAACCTGTGCGTGACGCCAACCGGACGCTGCTGCCGGCGGCAGCCGGGGTGCTAAAATCGACGCTTTCGAATCCGCCCGAGGTGACCCTTGCATATCAATGATCTCCTGAAAATTGCCGCCGAACGACGCGCATCCGACCTGCACATCAAGGTCGGCTCGCATCCTGTGATCCGCGTCGACGGCGAGCTCGTGCCGCTCGTGGAGCTGAAGCGCCTCATGCAGGAAGACACGATCGCGATGGCTTTCTCGATCATGTCTTCGCGGCAGAAAGAGAAGTTCAAGAACAACTACGAGATCGACATCGCCTACTCGGTCCCCGGCCTCGGGCGCTTCCGCTGCAACATCTTCCAGCAGCGCGGCACGGTCGGCATGGTCCTGCGCGTCATCCCGGTCAAGATCCTCAGCATCCGCGAGCTGATGCTGCCGACGGTGCTCGAGAAGATCGCCGAGGAGCGCCGCGGCCTGATCCTCTGCACCGGCACGACCGGCTCCGGCAAGTCGACCACGCTCGCGGCCATGATCGACTACATCAACGCCCATCGCACGGAGCACATCATGACGGTCGAGGACCCGATCGAGTTCCTCCACCGCGACAAGAAGTCGATCGTCAACCAGCGCGAGGTCGAGGTCGACACGAAGTCGTTCTCGCAGGCGCTGCGCAGCGCGCTCCGTCAGGATCCCGACGTCATCCTGGTCGGCGAGATGCGTGACTACGAGACCATCGAGACCGCCCTCACCGCGGCCGAGACGGGCCATCTCGTGCTCTCGACGCTGCACACCATGGACGCGACCGAGACGGTCAACCGCATCATCTCGGTCTTCCCGCCGCACCAGCAGAAGCAGATCCGCCTGCAGCTCGCGGCGGTGCTGAAGGCCGTCGTCTCGCTGCGCCTCCTGCCCCGCGCGGACGGGCTGGGACGAGTCCCGGCAGCCGAGGTGCTGATCTCGACCGCGTACATCCGCGACTGCATCGAGAACAAAGAGAAGACCAAGCTGATCAAGGACGCGATCTCGCAGGGCACGTCCCAGTACGGCATGCAGACGTTCGACCAGTCGCTGTACACGCTCTACAAGAACGGCCTGATCACGCTCGACGAAGCGCTCCGCCGCGCCTCGAACCCCGATGAGTTCCGCCTCAAGCTTTCCGGCATCCAGTCCACCGCGGACATGTCGAAGGAAGAGATGGAGTCGAAGCTCACCATCCACGGCACCGGCAACGAGGATCCGTTCGGCGACGAGAGCCCCTTCGATTTCTCGAACAACATCTAGCGCCGTTGGTTCGGATGCATCTCCGTCTCCGTCCCCCTCGGTGCCTCGGTGTCTCTGTGGCGAATACGAACGAGCGTCGCTACTCGAGCGTGCCTCTCGCAAGAGGCGACGCTTTGTGGTGCGAGGGACGCTGGCATTCACCAGCAGAGACACGGAGGCACCGAGGGGGACGGAGAACCGTAGGCGGTCACCGGGACTGAACGAATCCGCGCTCTTTAACGAGCGCCAGGATTCTCCGCGCGTTGTCCTCCGCGGTTGCACTGGTCGTCTCCAGCGTTACCTCGGCCGTGAGCGGCGCTTCGTACGGATCGTCGATGCCGGTGAAGCCTTTGAGCGCACCGCTGCGCGCCTGCGCGTACATCCCTTTCGTGTCGCGCGCCTCGCAGACGTCGAGGGGCGTATCGACGAAGACCTCGATGAAGCGGTCGCCGCCCACCATGCGCCGCACTTCGTCGCGCGTGGAGCGGTACGGGCTGACCGCCGCGCAGATGGCGATGCCGCCGTGGCGAACGATCTCCGCGGCCACGAAGCCAATGCGCCGGATGTTCGTGTCGCGATCTTCTTTCGAAAAGCCGAGGCCTTTCGAGAGGTGCGTGCGGACCACGTCGCCGTCGAGCACCGTGGCCTGGCGGCCATGCTCGAGCAGCAGTTGGGCGACCAGTTCCGCGGTGGCGGTCTTGCCGGCGCCGGAGAGGCCGGTGAACCAGATGCAGACGCCCTGCTGGTGCCGCGGCGGGTAGCTTTCGCCGAGGATGCGCGCGACCTCGGGGCGGGTGAACCATTCCGGCAGACGGCGGCCGCGGTCGAGATACTGCTCGCGCACCTGCGTGCCGGAGATCGTCAGCGTGCGTGCGCCGGCCGGCACCTTCGACGCTTCTTCGTAGCGGTCTTCGTCCGGCAGGTAGACCAGCTCCTCGAACGGCACCATCTTCACGCCGATCTCGTCGCTGTAACGCGCCACCAGTTCCTGTGCGTCGTACGGCCCGTAGAACGGCCCCGGGCTGGCGTGATCGCGGCCGACGATGAAGTGATTCGCGCCGTAGTTCTTCCGGATCAGCGCATGCCAGAGCGCTTCGCGCGGTCCGGCCATGCGCATCGCCAGCGGGAGCAGCGACAGCACGATCCGGTCGCGGTCGTAGTGGTTCTCCGCGAGCGCTTTGTACGTCCGGACGCGCGTGTAGTGATCGACGTCCCCGGGCTTCGTGAGTCCAACGACCGGATGCAGCAGCAGGACCCCATCCACGGCGGCCGTGGCGCGCCTGGTCAGCTCTTCATGCACGCGATGCAGCGGATTGCGGGTCTGGAACGCGACCACGTTCTCCCGTCCCGTCGCGGCGAGCAGCGCACGCACCTCCGCGGGCGTGCGGCGCAGCTCGCGGAAGTCGATCGGGGGCACGATCGGCAGCACGCGCAACGGGCCGCTGACGTTCAATTTCCCCCAATGCGCCGATTCGGCGACGAGCGGATGTTTCGGATCGGCCGTGCCGAGGACCTTCGTCGCGAATTCGTCGGCATCCCAGCCGTAGATCTCCTCGACCGTCATCACGGCAAGCAGGTCGTTCCGGGAGTTCCTGAGGGCGAGATCGCGATGCAGCTCCACGTTGGCGCTCGCCTCGACGGGGAGCGTGACCGGGATCGGGAAGACGTCGCCGGAGGGGAGGCGCATCTCATCGAGCACGCGCTGATACGCGGCCTGCCCCATGAAGCGGTCGAGCGACGAGAAGGCGCCGGTGGCGAGCAGCTCGAGATCGCAAGCGGCGCGCTCGGAGATCTGGATGGAAGGGAGCGAGCCAGCGTAGCTCCTGAGGTCGGCCGAGCGATCGATGAGGTCGACGAGCGTCATACGGGCTCATCCTAGCAACTGAGTCAGAATGCATCGGTGCATTCTGGTGAATTTCAAGAACACGGCTGGCTTCACCTCCGCGGCTTCTTCACCCGCGACGAGGTCGAAGCCATCAACCGCGAGGTCGAGCACCTCTGGTCGGAGCGGCCGCGCGGCGTGACGGTCGACGATCTCGACACGAACCGCCGCTGCCGCATGTCGGCCCTGGACGGCTCCGCGCGCGCGCGCCGCCTCAAGCTCAACGACCTCTATCTCGTCTCGCCGTCGCTGCGGAACGCGCTGCTGGCTCCGCGCCTCGTCTCCCTGCTGCAGTCGCTGATGGACGCGCCGCCGGTGCTCTGCAACTCGTTGAACCTGGAGCGGAGCAGCGAGCAGGACAACCACATCGACTCGCTGTACATGACGCCGCTCTCCGAGGGGCAGCTCGTCGCGACGTGGATCGCGCTGGAAGACATCCGGGCGGACGCCGGCCCGCTGCGCGTCTACCCCGGCAGCCACCGCATCACCCCGTACCGCTTCAGCGACGGAGGCCGCCACGCCGTCGACGCGGAGATGGACCGCTGGTCCGGCCACACCCATGACGAAGTGCGCCGGCTCGGATTGCAGCCCGTGACCGTCCCCGCTTCCGCCGGCGATCTCGTGGTCTGGCACGCCGACCTGCTCCACGGCGCGGAAGCGATCGCCGATCCCGGCACCACGCGCAAAAGCGTGGTCGGACATTACTTCTCCCTCGAAGACAGCCGCCGCCGCGGCTACCGCGTCGAGCCTCTCGGCGAGGGCTGGTGGATCGCACGCCGCCCGCAGCCCGTGGATGCCGCGACGCGCGTGCTGAGCGCGGTCGAGCGCCGGGTACAACGGCTGCGTGCACGCTGGCGGTGAGAGACGACCGGGAAGCCTCCGGCGGGCCGGTGTGACCGGCAGCACTGGTTGCCCAAGGCTGAACGCACGCCTCTCGCGACAGGCGCCGTCCGTGCGAAAACAAGTGCCGCCGGTCACACCGGCCCGCCGGAGGCCCC
>Ga0190270_10001789_pt1 | contig 10170 bp, 10 predicted proteins | sample Popmic320T_FD_133748 | JGI IMG/M metagenome (GOLD analysis project Ga0190270, IMG submission 133748) | Populus adjacent soil microbial communities from riparian zone of Weber River, Utah, USA - 320 T | ecosystem: Environmental > Terrestrial > Soil > Riparian zone | place: USA: Utah | collected... | reverse complement strand
GCCGGATCGGGAAACGTGGTGGCGATGATCGCCATCGCCACCGGGTTGAGCATCGTGCCTCCGATGGCCTGGAGCGCACGCGCCGCGATCAGCCATCCGATGCTCGGCGCGAGGCCGCACAGGAGCGAGCCGAGCCCGAACACCGCGAGGCCGACCTGAAAGATGCGTCGACGACCGACCCGGTCGGCGGTCGACCCGGCCAGGACCAAGAAGCTGGCCAGCACGAGCGTGTACGCATCGACGGTCCACTGCAGCCCTGACTCCGACGCGTGCAGGTCGCGACGAATGCCGGGCAGTGCGACGTTGACGATCGAGATGTCCATCACGACGACGACGATGCTGGCGCAGCAGATCGCGAGGACCAGCGCCCGGCGACGATGGCTGAGTCCGACGGCCGGCGCCGTTGGCAAGGTTGGAGCACTCATGTCTCGAAACGTAGAATTTAGAGCGTGCTCGAAGTCAATCCCCAAACCGAAGCCGATGCCGGCGTGAGCATTGCCGAGGCCGCTCGCCGAACCGGGCTCAGCGTCCACACTCTGCGCTACTACGAGCGGACCGGCCTCGTCGTCTCACCCATCGACCGCACAGCGAGCGGTCGACGGCGCTACCACCAGCTCGACCTCGAGTGGATCAACGTCTGCACCAGGCTGCGGGCCACCGGCATGCCGATCAAAACCATCCGCCGCTACGCCCAGCTCGTGTCCGCCGGCTACGGCAACGAGCAGAAGCGGCTGGCGCTCCTCGAAGCGCATCGCGGCGATGTGGTCGCCAAGCTCGCCGAGCTGCAGGAAAACCTCGAGCTGATCGACCACAAGATCGACGTCTATCGAGGCCGACTCGCCGCCGGTGAGGCCGACCAACTCTGGGCCCCGAGACCCAGCGCCAAGTCCCGCGGTCGCTAGCGGACGAACCTGAAGTCGGCCACGTGCACCGTGCCGTCGGTCAGTGTCAGCGTGAACCGCCGGCAGCCGGTCCAGCCCTTCATCGTCTTCCAGGCGTAGGAGTAGGTGCGCGTTCGCGGGTCGTAGGTCAGGCCATCGGCGCCGGGTGGTTTGGTGGGCTCGACCGGACCGACCGCCACCTTCGTCTCGCAGCTGGTCTGGAGCGAGCTGGGCGATCCGGCTGCCAGGACGCCGAGTCCCTGGTTGCCCCCGAGCCGGAAGGAGACCGGCACCGTCTGGCCGGCCTTCACCTGATTGACGGCAGGGGGATTGTCGACCGGCGGGAGGAACCCGGTGAACGCATAGGTCGGGACCAGGTCGAGCCCGAGGAGCACCGGGTCGTGGTCGGACGAGCGGTAGGGGCCGGGCGCATAGAAGCTCGACACCTGTCCGGGCGACTTGAACTCGACGTTGTAGTCGAGCGCCACCGGCTCGTCCGCGTTGAGGTGCCATTCGGTCACGCCGGTCACCTGCGCGGCGAGGTTCGGGCTGGCCAGCGCGTGGTCGAGATATCCCTTCTGGCCCTCGAAGACATACGAGTACGCATCCGCGCCGACGTGCTCGGCGATGGTGTCGACGTAGCCGCCGTCCTCGAAGGTCCGGATCGGGTCCTCCATCGCGTAGGAGTTCATGTCACCGAGGAGCACCGTGTCGCCGTCGCCAGAGTTGGTCGGGTCGCCGGCCAGCCAGTCGACCAGGGCCTGCGCCGCGAGAGTGCGGGTGCCGTTGCAGTTGCCCTGGCCGTCGCCGGCATCGGGGTCGCCGACGTCGTCGCAGGCCGAGCCCTTCGACTTCAGGTGGTTGACCACCACGGTGAAGCGCGCGCCGTCGGCGGAGTCGAAGGTCTGCGCAATCGACGGCCGGTTCTTCGTGTCGAGGAACCGCGGGTCCACCGTCGAGTCCATGACCGCGTACGGACCGACCGGGGTCACCGTGGCCGGCTGGTAGAGGATCCCGACGCGGATCTCGTCGGTGCCGACGACTCCGGTGTCGATGAAGTCGTACGTCCCGGCGCCGGCCGCGGCGTTGAGGCCGTCGACGAGGTCCTCGATCGCGCCGTACTCACCGGTCGTGTCGTCGTTCTCCAACTCCATCAGCCCGACGACGTCGGCGTCCATGGCGGTGAGCGCGTTGATGATCTTGGTGCGCTGCCGGTCAAACTCGGCCGGCGTGGTGGCGCCGCGCGGCGTCGGAAAGCCACCGCCGAGGCCGTCGCCGTTGAAGTAGTTGAGCACGTTGAAGGCGGCCACTCGTACGTCGCCGCCGACGGATGCCGGCGCGACCGGACGAGGGTTGGCATGCGTGAAGTTGATCGACGCCTGGTCGACCGGCTGGATTCGGTAGGCACCGAAGCGTTGGTCGAGAACGCCGGCGACGCTGGGGACGGTGTCGCCGACCCGGAGCGTGTTGGTCGCGCTCAGCCCACCCTGCGGGTAGCGCGTCGGATCGATGTTCTGCTGGTTGTCGCCGTCGTCCAGGAGGATCCGGCTCCGGTCGTTGAGATCCTGTAGTGCCAACGCAGGAGCGCCGGGGGAGACCACGTTCGTGGGCGTGTCGAGCCGGCCTCCGGCCGAGAGGGCCACCTCCCCGAAGCGGGCCAGGGTGAACACCTCGGTGACCGTGAGCTCCTGGGCGACGCTGGTCGACATGCCTTCGAGGCTCTCCCAATCGGCCATCGCGGTGACCGGCAGCGATGCGCTCGTTGGTGTGACCGTAGCGCCGCTGTCGCAAACCGCGGCGGAGGTCACGTCGGTGATCTCCGTGAGGTTGCTGAACTCTGTCGCGCGGCCGGTCACCCGCACCACGTCACCGGTCGCGACCGGCACGGCGGTGTTGAACACGAAGATGCCTTCGGAGCTGGCGGGATCGGAGTCAGCGTCCGCGTCCTCCTCCTGGACGTAGTAGCCACCGAACTGTCCGGCGCGCTGATAGTCGCCCACGACGACACCTTCGATCGTGACCGTGGCTCCGGACATCGGCGTGCTGGCACCCGTGCCCTGGACCTCGTGGATGGCAGTCGCCGCCGCCCCGCACTGCGGTGTCGACGTGACCGTGACGGTCAGCTGACAGGAGCCGGTCTGTGGCGACGCGTCGTCGTTCGTGGCGACGATGGTCAACGTATAGGTGCCCGGCGGTGTCGCGTCCGACGCCGTGACGGTGGCCGTCGCGGTGCCACCGGGCTGCGTCGCCGCGGTGAACGCGGTGCGGCTGAACGTGCCGGGGTCGGTGGGCGCGACGCTGTCGATCGAGATGTCGACCACGGTCCCGTTGGCGTCGGTCGCGCTGATCGCCGCATCGACTGGAGTGCCCTCGGTGGTGCTGACTGGCGGTCCGCAGTTCGCCGCCGGCTGCAGGTGCACGCCGAGGCCGCCGAAGGTGTCGGTGGCGAAGCCGTCCCACTCGACGGACGGGTCGAACGCGTCCGTGGAGATCGTGTCGCCGGCTTCGACCGTGGCCTTGCGCTGAAGGGTGTTGTCCGCGGTGCTGGTCAGGCCCGACCCCCACTCGGTGCCCGGATCGACCCCGACCTGGCCGATCGAGTCGATGATCGTGCTGCCCTTACGCAGGACGATGGCGTCGTCGCCGTTGAACCAGCCGGCGCCGTTCGTCTGGTCGGCGACGGCAAGGATCGTCGGCGACGCTGAGGCTTGGGCGAGGACGAACACGTCGTCGTGGGCGACCGTCCCGGTGAGGCTGATCGTCAGCCCGGCGCTCGTACCGCCGTTGAAGAACATCTGCACGCTGTAGCCGCCGGCCGCGAGGTCGATCGGCGCGCCGGTGCCGTTGAAGATCTCCAGCGCCTTGTTGTTCGACGAGCCCTCGACGTATTCGGAGAAGAAGAGCTCACTTGGCGCGGCTGCGGCCGGAGCGCTCGACACGACGGGCACACCAAAGACGACTGCTGAGGCCGCAACTACGGCGGCGAGGAACTTTCGTCGCAAATCCACGGCAGGCGAATCTGGCACAGACTACGCCGACCGACCAGGGCCGAACGGCCCTTGCGATCCTCTTCCCGACCGTCATTCCCCGTCGTCGGACTGCGACGCGGTCGGCGGTGTCACCTGGAGGTGGATGTTGTTGTGATCCCGGCCGAGTCGCCCGAGCAGGGTGGTGAGCTGGCTGACGGCCCGCTCGACCTGCTCGTGCGCGCTGTTTCGCTCCGCGATAATCGCCGCCAGCACCAGGGCGGTCAGGGCCATCGTGCCGTTGAAGGCCTGCAGCGTTGTCATGTTGGCGAACAGGTCGTGACGGGCGAATGGGCCGGAGTCGTTGGCGGCGGCGACGATCGCGACCGTCGAAGCGATGAGCGCACACGGCGCCGCACCGATGATCTGGAATCGCAGGGCGGCCCAGATGAGGAACGGGAAGATCAAGAACAAGAGCTGGTACGAGCTCGTCATCACCACGATCGCGACCAGCAGCGTACCGGTGAACAGACAGGCTGCCTCGAGCCATCGGTGCCAGGGAACGCCGCGAGGAATCCGGAGGTTCGTCCATATCACCAGGAGGAACGGTGTCACGACAAGGACGCCCATCGCGTCGCCGGTCCACCACACCGACCACGTGGACCAGAAGTCGGCCATCGCTATCGAGTCAGTGACCAGCAGCGCCCCCGTGCCGATCGAGGCGCTGATCAACATTCCGATCAGCGCACCGAGGGACACCAGCGCGACCGCATCGCGGCGGCGGTCGATCTCGATGCGGAAGCCCACCCGGCGCAATAGCAGGTAGGCGCACACCGGCGCGAGCGTGTTGCCAACCGTGATGAGCGGCGCGGCAAGGAGCGACGAACCGATCGTCGAATTGAGGACCAACGCGCCGAGTGCAATGCCTGGCCAGACGCGGAGTCCCAGCACCAGTAAGGCGAACAGCGCAACGCCGGTCGGTGGCCAGAGCGGCGTCACCTGGTCGCCCACCAGCTCCTCCATGAGCCCCAACCTGGCGGTGAGGTAATAGACGACCGCCACCGCGAGCACGGGTGCCGCCGCCGCGGCATAGTGCCGGGTCGGCGAGCCACTCTGTTGTGGCTTCAGCGAGATGCGCAGGCTGCCAGCGACGGTCGCAACCACGGTCGCACCACGCTCGCGGGGACTAAGACTCACGCTATGAAGGATCACCCGCCCCTGGGGTGGTGTCTAGTGGGCCACGCTCGACGACATCGGTGCAGGTCACGCTTTGGTATGAAGGTCGCGTTTGGTCGGCGCAGTACCTCACTAACCGCGACCGCCGGCGGCCTGAGCGTACGAGTCGCTCTGCTGGTCGGCGTCGCTGGGTAACAGTTACAGTCGGGCCATGAGTCGCAGCGCGGCGGCCGCGACGCGGACGCACGACTACGAGCGATCGTGGTTCGAACGGTGGGTGGAATCCGCGTACAACCTGGTCAGCAGCGAGCCCTTCTTCTACGTGTGCCTCGGCATCGTGCTGGCATGGCTGGTGAGCGTGCCGCTGTGGACCGACCTCAAGTCGTGGCAAGTCGCGATCCATACCGTTGTCAGCGTGATCTCGCTCCTGCTCCTGGTGCTCCTGGAGAACTCCGGCCGGCGTGCCGGGGAGGCGGCACAGGAGAAACTCAACGTCATTGCCGAGGCGCTGGGCGACCTGATGCAGTCGCGAGCCGGTGACGATCCGTCCCTCGAGCAGTCCGTCCAACGGCTCCGCGACGCGGTCGGACTCGAAGAGCGCCACTGACGGACCGGCGGCAACCAAATGCGAAACATCCGGCTAAGCGGCTGACGGCACCGACGACATGGTCGGCGTTGACAACGGGAGTGTGCTCGGGTTCGCTGCCATCGCGTCCGACCTTCGCATCCGGCAGCCCGATGATGAGGCCTCGCTCAAGGACTGGCGGCACGTCCACAACGAGATCATCCCGACCCATCTGCTGTCTCTGGACGACGTACGAGAACACCGCCGACAGGGGTTCGGCGAGGAGCTCTACGCGCGCGGGCTCGATCGGGCGCGGGAGTTGGGCGCGAAGGTGATCGTGACCGTCGTCCTCTCGTCCAACGAGGACGGTCTGCGCTTCGCCCACAAGCACGGGTTCGTCGAAGTCGAGCGATACGTGCTGCCGGGGGGAGTCCGTTTCCTGGATCGACCTGCGCCAGACCTAGACTGACCCGCGTGCCCGACGTGCCGCCGGCTGTGATGCAGCTGGCGCAGCTTCGCGACGGTGACGCGCTACATCCCACGTGGACGCACGGCTCACTCGTCCACCGCATTCTGTCCGGCGACGGGGCGAAATGGCCGTGTCCCCTCGCGTCCGGACCGCGTTCATCGCATGGCGCGACGCACGACGAACGGTGATCCGCGCCAGCCGGACAGAGGTACCGACCTGAATACTGCGGTCCTCCGCGTGGACGTTCGGCGCCGCCAAGTCCGCTAGATCCACCCGAGCTGTTGCATCGTGTCCCCGTCGTTCCAGATCTTCGTCATATGGCGGATCTTGTCGTCGTCGAAGGACATGTCGTAGACGTAGTCGGCTGCCACGCTCTTTCCGGTCGGTGGGACCGGACCTCCTTCGCCGGTGTGGGTCCCATGGAACACGCCATAGACCACGACCTTGTTTCGCGCCCCGTCCACGGCGAACGATCGGACCTCTGCGCGGCCGTCGGGCACGGGGGTGAGAAGACCCTTCATCCAGTCGGCATAAGCCTGGAGGCTGTCAACGCCCTCCAGGGCCGCTGCCTGGGCCGCAAATGTGGCGTTCGGATGACAGTGCTGCTCGCACTTCGCCCATCCACCACCGGTCTCGCAGGCTTCGAAGAACGCTTCGGCGGTCTTTGCGATCTCAGTCATCGTCCCCTCCTTCCGCTGATCTTCCCTGTCTACGCCCGCGTACCTACGGCGCACAGGGTCGAAGGTCCCCGCGCCGCCAATAGCGATCTGACGCCGTCGACGGCACGGCCGGACAGCGTCGCACCGTCAGGCGGATCGACCCGTGAGCCGCCGGTGTGCGGACGCGGCCACCACGAGGTCTTCCCACGGCATACCGACGCTCTTGAACACTCGCGGTCGGTCGCGGTCCACGCCCGCTCGCCCGGTGGCCAGCGCCGACAAGCTGACGAGCGCATCGGAGTCGAGGAATCCCGCCTCGATGGCCAACACGACGTCGCCCGCTTCGCGTGTCGCCGCGTTTTGCTCCTCGACGACAACGGTGGCCCGGCCGAGCAGTTCGGCCGGCAGCTCGCGCCGATCGGGTTCGTGGGAGCCGACGGCCACGACGCATGCTTCGTCTCGTACCCACCGATCGTTGATGACCGGCTCGGCCGCCGAGGTCGCACACACGACAAGGTCGGCCTCCGCGACCGCGTCCGCGTCGCCCACCGCGGCGGCGATGCCCGTCGCCGCCACTCGGTCGACGAACGCGGCAAGCCGCCTCCGGTCGCGGCCGACCACGGTCACGTCGGAAATCGGTCGGATCGCCCGCAGCGCCTCGATGTGGCCGAATGCCTGCGGGCCGGAGCCGAAGACGACGACCCGGGCCGCGTCGGGCGTCGCGAGCAGGTCGGCAGCGACTGCTGAGATCGCCGGAGTACGCAGCGCGGTAAGCGCCGTGCCGTCGAGCAGGCAGGCAGGCGACAATGTCTCGGCGTCCATCAGCACGTAGACCGCCTGGATCCGGGGCCGACCGATCTCGGGGTTGGCTGGCGCGACGGAGGCCACCTTCACACCGGCGTCAGAGCCGACCTCGGACGGCATCAAAAGCAGATGGCCCCGAGACATCGGCACGGCCACCCGCGGCGGATCGTGCGCCGGGTCGAATCCGCCGACGAGCGCGGATCGAACAGCGTCGATGGCGTCGGCCATCGACAGCAAGTCGCCCAGCTGAGCCGCGTCGATCCACGGGACGGACGGCGCGCTCATCGGAGTACGAAGCCGGTGCCGACAACGTCGCGCGGGTCGAGGACGAACCGGTGCTCGCCGGTCCGATAGGCCATGCCCTCGACCTCTGGCAGCACAGCTGGCCGACCCGCCGCGGTCGTCTCACCCACCACGCGGCCGCGGAATGTCGTACCGACGATCGAGTCGTGCGTCAGCACCCGCTCCTCGCCGACCCGTCCATCTGCCACGAGCAGGGCCAGCCGAGCGGCCGTACCGGATCCGCACGGCGACCGGTCGACCTGTCCATCGGCGAACACCGTGACGTTGCGCTGACGGATGCCGTCGACCGTCTCGCCGAGGTCGTCGTAGAGGATCGTGCCGTAGATCCCGGACAGCCGCGGATCCTCCGGATGCCGTGCGGCGTCGGTCCCCTCGAGCGCGGCCTTGATCTCACGTCCGAGCGCGATCAGCTCGGTGTAGCACTCGGGCGTCACGGCCAGCCCGGCGTCGGATGCACGGACCGAGCTGTAGATCGCGCCGCCGTAACTCACATCGACGAGCAGGTCACCGCACGTGGCCGCCACGGGGACGTCGCGGGCCAGCACGTACGACGGCACGCTGCCGAAGGCGACTCGCTCCACCTCGCCAGATCGGCACGTAACCCGGGCGATTACGCGTCCGGACGGTACGTCGATGACGACGTCGGTGGGGCCGTCGGGCTTGGCCTCGACCCGACCGGTCTCGACGGCCCAGACACCCAGCGCGATCGTGCCGTGCCCGCACGCGGTCGAGTAGCCGTCCTTGTGCCAGAACAACACGCCGAGGTCGGCGTCCCCGTCATCGGGTGGCACCAGGTAGCAGCCGTACATGTCGGCGTGGCCGCGGGGCTCGTGGCACAACAGCCGGCGTACCGCGTCGATCTCCTTGCTACGGCGAGCCGTCTCCCGGCGATCACGGACGGAGGTGCCCTCGACCGTCGGCCCACCACTCGTCACGATCCGAAACGGCTCGCCAGCCGTGTGGTAGTCGGTCGCGGTGACCTCGATCGAGCTGCCCATCCGACCTCCTCACGCCATCGCTGCCACAAAGACACTAGCGAGGCGGCTGGCCGAGCCGGCGACCGATCACGAGTGCCCAAAATGAGGCAGCCGAACGTGATCACGAACACCACCAGGTCGTGGGCGCATGACAGCCTGCCGACATGACAATCACTCGCCACAATCCCGCCGTCGTGTTCCCTGCGTACCGGAGCTACGCGCACGCCGTCGAGGTGCCCGCTGGGGCGCGGACGCTGTACATCAGCGGCGTCAATGGGTACGAAGCCGACGGGGTCACCATGCCGACGGACTTCGCCGCGCAGGCCAGACTCGTCTGGCGTCACCTCGGAACGATCCTCGAGTCCGCCGGCATGGGCTACGCAGATCTCGTCTCGCTACGGTTCTTCCTTGCGTCTGCGGCGGACGACCCCGTCAACGTCGAGATCCTGAGCGCCCATCTGGGCGACACCGCCGCCGCCCGCACCGTGGTGGTCCAGCAACTGTTGGAACCTGGCTGGCTGGTGGAGATCGAGGGCATTGCCGCGAAGGTGGACTGACCTCCCTCCGATAGCGCTCGACACTTCGACGTGCAGTGGCTAGGCCTAAGAACGCGCCACCTCGGTCGCGAGCGACTCGAGCACGTTGCGCATGTGCTGGACGAACATCGTGGTTCGCCAGTGCTTCGGCCCCGTGGACCACCGAGCCTTGGCCTCGCGGTCGGCATAAGCGGCGAACACCCTCGCCGGCGGCGAATCGGGATACACCCGCTCGACGACGAATGTCGCGTGCGAGACGCGTTCGTGCTCCATAGCAACTTTCTATCGCACCCGTCGATGTCCATGGGAGCACCTCGGCCCGATACGAGGTACGCACGACTTCCCTGAAGAAACCTCGACAGTGGGTGTCGGATCGGGCCGGAGGCGTTCGTTGCAGGGGTGAGAGGCGGGCCGGGCAGGCCCGCTGCACCGTGAAGGAGATCCTGATGTTCAGCAACAGCTACGCCTACCAGGCCGAGGTCCAGAACCGCCGTCAGCAGCTTCGTGAGGACCTGGCTCGGCGCCAGCAGGTCAAGCTGGCCCGCCGCAACCGCAGAGCAGGCAGTTCCGATCGATAAGGGTGATCACTGCACACTGCCTAGGCCACGTCCGCACCCGTCGCGTCCCGACGATGGCAGGACGTTCGGCCCTGATGTCGTCGATTTCCTCGGGAGAGCCTGCTACGTACAGACGTTGCCCTCGTGGCAGAAATGTCGGCGTGGCGCGTTTCGACGTCCGATCATCGACGCTCAGGCGTGAAGTTACATCACGGGTTTGTCAAAGCTCCCCACAGGAGGCCGACGGGTCATGAAGCTCTTCTTCGACGACGTGGGC
>Ga0190270_10001787_pt1 | contig 10176 bp, 9 predicted proteins | sample Popmic320T_FD_133748 | JGI IMG/M metagenome (GOLD analysis project Ga0190270, IMG submission 133748) | Populus adjacent soil microbial communities from riparian zone of Weber River, Utah, USA - 320 T | ecosystem: Environmental > Terrestrial > Soil > Riparian zone | place: USA: Utah | collected... | reverse complement strand
TCGATGCCCTTGGTCTGGCGCGGCGGCACCAGGTGGTCGTGCACGAGGGCCAGGACGCGGCGCGTCACAGGAACAGCCGGTGGCCGCCGGCGTGCAGATAGTTCATCGCCTGCACGGTCAGGAGCACGGTGAACTCCTGCCGCGCGGTGTCTTCGGGAACGGCCAGCCGCAGCCGCAGCTGCTTGCAGCGCGCCGTCATGTCTTCGAGTACCTGATCGATCGTGTATTGGTAGATGCCGGTCCAGCGCGCCACCGCCTTGCGTACCGGCCGCCGGATGCGGCCGATGAACTGCGCCGCCGTCGGATTGGCGCTGAACTCCGGCTCGTTCGAGAAGATGCGCCGCAGGTCGCGGTCGTAGAAGTTGGGATAGTCCACGCCGTAGTGGCGACGCTTGGCGCGGTAGTGCTGGCGCAGCGTGCGCCGCAGGCCTGGCAGCGGATCGATCTCGACTGGATTGTCCACGCGGGGCGGCACGCCTTTCAGCGTGCCCATCAGCTGGTCCATGTATTCCAGCTTGCGCAGCGCCGGCCAGCCGGCGTAGCGCTGGCGCCATTGGCTGTGCGGCGTCAGCCACACCGCGAAGGTCTCGGCAAAGTCCTCGTCGGGATGGCTCTGCGCGTACCACGCGTCGAGGTGCAGCACGAAGCTCTTGCTATAGGGCTTCGGCGTGTAGAACTCCGGATACGGCTCGGACGGCGACCCGTACACCGCGCGGCGCTGCCGGCGCAGGCGGAGGCGGTAGGCATTGTCGATGGCATGGCCGGCCTCGTGGCGCAGGATGCGCATGCCCCACTCGTGCTCGCCGCCCTCGACCTCGAGCATCTGGGTTTCTTCGAGCCGCTCGAGCCGTGGGTGCGCCAGATAGAAGGGCACGGCGACGGCAGTCGCGCCGTCGGGCGTGAACCACTCGTCCGACAGATAGAAGTGCAGCGGAAAGCCGAGGCCGGCGCCCGTCATCTCGTCGCGCAGCTGGGCGATGCGGGCGGCCAGCGAGCCTTCAATGGCGATCGGCAGATCGGCCATCTTGACGTCGAGGAGCGCGTCGTCCGAGAGGCTTGCCCAGTCTGCGGTCAGCGGCCGGCGCGGCATCCGAACGTCCATTGTATTAGCGCATCCGTCCCGCGCCGCGCGACGCTGGTCCCACACGCTTTTGCACGGGGGACGGGCTGCTACACTAAAAGCCTGTTGGTACCTCAACCGGGAGCCGCTTTCATGCCCGCCCGAACCATGCGCCTGGCCCTGACCGGTGTTCTCTTTCTGGTGACTACGATGCTGTTGACGGCTCAAGAACGCGACCGTGCCAAGGTGCCCGATTCCTTCAAGTGGAACCTGGCGGACCTCTATCCGGACCAGCAGGCATGGCGCGCCCGGAAGGACGAAATCCCGAAGGAGCTGCCGTCGCTGCGCAAGCTGGAAGGGCAGCTCGGCGCCTCGGCCGCGCAGCTGGCCGACGCGCTGGAGCTGATGTCGCGACTCGACAAGGAGCTGTCGCGGCTCTACGTCTACGCCAGCATGTTGTCCGACCAGGACACGCGGGTCTCAGAGCCGCAGGGGATGCAGCAGGAGATGCAGCAGCTATACGCCAACTTTGCGGCCCAGGCGGCGTTCATCGAGCCCGAGGTGCTGCGCGTCGGCAGCGAGAAGATCGAGGCGTTCCTGAAGTCGGAGCCGCGGCTCAAGCCGTACGAGTTCTACCTCCGCGACATCGCGCGCCGCGCCGCCCACACGCTGACCGATCCGGAAGAGAAGCTGCTGGCCGACGCCGGTCCACTGGCGGGATCAGCGTCGAACATCTACACCATCCTCGCCAACGCTGATTTTCCGTATCCGACCATCACCCTGGCCGACGGCAAGACCGCCAAGGTGGACCAGGCCGGCTACTCGGCGTTACGCACTTCGCCTACGCGCGAGGACCGCATGGCGGCGATGAGCGCGTTCTTCGGCGCGCTGGGCGGCTTCGGCCGTACCCTCGGCACGACCATGAACTCGCAGATCCAGAAGTCGCTCTTCTACTCCCGTGCCCGGAAGCACCACTCGAACCTGGAGGCCGCGCTCAACGGGCCCAACATCCCCGTGTCGGTGTACATGCGGCTGATCGAGGGGGTGAACAAGAGCCTGCCGACGTTCCACCGCTACCTCAAGCTGCGGAAGCGGATGATGGGGCTGAAGGACGACCTGCACTATTACGACCTGTATGCGCCGCTCGTCGCCGAGGTGGACCTGAAATACACGCCGGAACAGGGGCAGGCGCTGGTCGTGTCGTCGATGGCGCCGCTGGGCGCCGACTACACGGGCGTCCTGCAGCGGGCGTTCAAGGAGCGCTGGCTCGACTGGTATCCCACCGAAGGCAAGGTGGCGGGCGCCTACTCGAACGGGGGCGCCTACGACGTCCACCCGTACATGCTGCTGAACTATCAGGGCGAGTACTACGACGTCAGCACGCTGACCCATGAGCTGGGTCACACGATGCACAGCTATTATTCGAACAAGCGGCAACCCTACGCCACCGCGTCCTATGCGACCTTCGTCGCCGAGGTGGCTTCCACGTTCAACGAGGCGCTGCTCGTCGATCACGTGCTCAAGCAGATCAAGGACACGCCGACGCGGCTGTCGATTCTGGGGAACTATCTCGAGGGCATCAAGTCCACCGTGTTCCGCCAGACGCAGTTCGCGGAGTTCGAGCTGAAGATGCACGAGATGGCCCAGGCCGGGCAGCCGATTACCGGTGAGGCGCTGGCCAAGCTGTATCTCGACATCACGCGCCGATATTACGGCCACGACCAGCAGGTGTGCGTCGTGGACGACTACATCGCCCACGCGTGGAGCTACATCCCGCACTTCTACCGGGACTTTTATGTGTTCCAGTACGCCACGTCGTTCACCGCCGCCGAGGCGCTGTCGGCGAAGGTCCTGTCAGGCGACATCAAGGCGCGCGATGCCTACCTGACGTTCCTTGGCTCGGGCGGCTCGAAGTATCCGATCGACCTGCTGAAGGACGCCGGCGTGGACATGACCACCGATGAGCCGCTGAATCTCACCATCAGGCGGATGAACGAGGTGATGGACGAAATCGAGCGACTGTTGCCAAAACCGTAGCCGCTCGATTTCGTCCAGTCTTCAGTCTTCGGTCTTCGGACTTCAGTCCCGCCAAGAACGCGGAACTGCAAATCCGCACAGAGGGACTGAGGACTGAAGACTGAAGACCAAAGACGGCTACAGAATGTTTTTCCCCAGCGCCGACAACGCCAACTCCGTGCCGAGTTCGGCTGTCGTGTTGCGAATGTCGAGCGTGGGGTTGACCTCGACCAGATCCAGCGCCACCAGCAGGTTCGAGTCCGCCACCAGTTCCATCAGCAGGTGCGCCTCGCGGTAGCCCAGCCCGCCGCGCACGGGCGTGCCGACGCCCGGTGCGATCGACGGATCGCAGGCGTCGAGATCGAACGAGACGTGGATCCCGCCGGTCCCGGCTGACGCGGCGGCGATCGCGCGCTCGGCCACGCGCGCCATCCCATCGCGATCGATGTCCTTCATCGTGAAGACGTGGACGCCGGCGGCGCGAATCTGATCCTTCTCGCGCTCATCCAGGTTGCGGATGCCGACGAGCACCGTGTGCTGGGCGGCTACCGAGGCTCCGTTGCCGATGGCCGCGAGCTCACGCGGCTCCTGGCCGAGCAGCGACGCCAGCGGCATCCCGTGCACGTTGCCGCTCTCGGACGTGTCGGGGGTGTTCATGTCACCGTGCGCGTCCACCCAGATGAGGCCCAGCGGGTAGCCCGACCCTTGCCTCACCCAGGCGGCACTGGCCGCAACCGAACCAGCGGCCAGGCTGTGATCGCCGCCCAGCACCAGCGGGAGGGCGCCTGCATCAAGCGCCTCGTAGGCGGCGGCCCGCACGCGGTGGCAGACCTCGGCGATGTCGTCGACGTACTTCTTGCGCTCGTCGCCGAGGCCGCCCGACTCGCGCAGCGGTGCCGGCACGTTGCCGCGATCCACGACCGTGCGTCCGAGCACTCGGATCTGTTCCGCCAGGCCGGCGATGCGGAACGCTGACGGGCCCATGTCCACGCCCCGCCGCCCGCCGCCCAGGTCCAGCGGCACGCCAATGAGATGGATCGGCTTCATGGGCACGCCCATTCTAGCGAGGCCTGGAGCCCGGAGCCCGGAGCCAGGAGCCTGTTTCCGCGCCGAGCCACTCATGAATGCGCGTGGCCACGGCGCGTGCCGCAGCGATGCAATCGGGGATGCCGATGGCGCCGAATCCGCTGCCGGCGCCGAACAGACCCGGGTGCGCGTCGAGGCGCGCGTCAATGGCCCGCACCCGCGTGCCATGCCCGACGACGTATTGCGGGCTCTGCCGAACCCAGCGCGCGACGCGGGTCAGCACCGGGGGCCCGGTGATGCCGAGCACGTCACCCAGCTCCTGCGTCGCCAGATCTGTCAGCCCCTCGTCGTCGTGCTGGTCGAGTCGCTCGGGGTCGCGGCCGCCGCCAAAGAAGGCGCGCAGCAGCACGTGCCCGGGCGGTGCGCGGCCCGGCCACTTCGACGTGACCCATGTGGCCGCCAGCAGCGCCCGCCCTTCGGCCCGTGGGACGACGAAGCCCGTCCCCCGCATCGGGTGCGCGACCTGTTCCGCGCGATACCCCAGGGCCACCGTGGCGGTGGACGCATAATCCACCCCGTCGCACAGCGCCGCCAGCGGCTGGTCGAGGTCCCGAAGCAGCGCGGCGGCCTCGTAGGACGGCACCGCCAGCAGCACCGAGCCTGTCGTGAACGTGCCGGCGCCGGTGTCCACGACGTAGCCGGCAGGTCCGCGCCGCACGCTCGTTGCACGGCAGCCCTGCACCACCGAGCCGGAGGGCAACTGCGCCACCAGCGCATCGACCAGCGCGCCGACCCCGCCGGCCAGCGACATGAACGCGCCTCGAGCCGAGGGTTTCGGCTTCAAACGGCGGAAGGCCCGCAGCAGGCTGCCATGCTGACTCTCCGTATCCACAAGACGCGGAAACAGCAAACGGACCGAGAGCCGATCGACGTCGCCGGCGTGAATGCCGGCGAGTAGCGGCTCGGCCAGGTAGTCCACGGCCTCGCGGCCGAAGCGGCGGCCCACGAACCCGGCGATCGACTCGTCCTCGTCGAGGTCCAGCGTCCGCGCGGGGATCAACGCTTCCATCGCCATCCGCGCCTTGCCCAACGGCGTGAAGAGCGACGACATCGCCAGCCCGCGCAGCGACACGGGAAACCCGAGAAACGAGCCCTCTGGCAGCGGCTGCAGACGCCCCTCGCGCAGCACGTAGGCCGTGCGCGGCTCGAGCGTGGAGATCAGCTGCGGCTCGAGTCCCAACTCGGTGCAGAGCGTGATGGCGGCCGGCTTCTGGACCAGGAACGAGTCGGGTCCCCGATCCACTACCCAGCCATCGACGCGTTCGGTTTGCATCACGCCGCCGGGCGTCTGGCTGGCGTCGAGCACGCGCACCGTGCGGCCGGCCGCTGTCAGGTCGTTGGCAGCCGCCAGGCCGGCGATGCCGCCGCCGATGACGACGACGTCGACGGAATCGGGCACGTCAGGCGGGAGGCAGCGGCCGAGCCGTTACGCGGTGGACGTAACTGGCCAGCATCTGCACGTGTTCGAGCGGCGTGGTCGGCAGAATGCCATGGCCGAGGTTGAAGATGTGGCCGCTGCGGCCGCCGACGCGCTCGATGATGTCGTCCACCTGCCGGCACATGCGGGCCACGGGCCCGAGCAGTGTCGTTGGATCGAGATTGCCCTGAATGGCGCGGTCGTGGCCGATGCGATCCCAGGCTTCGTCGATCGGAATCCGCCAGTCCGCGCCAATCACGTCGCCGCCGGCTTCACGCATGACGTCCAGCATCATCGCCGTCCCGGTGCCGAAATGGATCGTGGGTGCCCGGCTGCCAACGATCTCGAAGATCCGGCGGGAGTGGGGGAGCGCGAACTCCCGGTAGTCGGCGGCACTGAGCGCTCCGACCCACGAGTCGAACACCTGGACGACATCGACGCCGGCTTCGATTTGCGCCACCAGATACTCGCCGACCAGCTCCGCCAGCGTGCCGCAGAGGCGATGCCAGGCGTCGGGGTGCCCGAACATCAGTGCCTTGGTCTTGGCGAACGAGTTGGAGTGCCCGCCTTCGATCGCGTAGGACGCGAGTGTGAACGGCGCCCCGGCAAAGCCTATCAGCGGCAGCTGGCCGTTCAACTCCCGCTGGATCTGGCGAATGGCCTGCAGCACGAAGCCCAGCTCGTCGCGCGGCTCGAAGCGCCGCAGGGCATCGATGTCCGCGGCCGTGGACAGCGGCCGCTCGAGCCGCGGTCCCTCGCCGCCGACAAAGTCGAACGGCAGCCCCAGCGGCGCCAGCGGAATCAGCAGATCCGAGAACAGGATGGCGGCGTCCACCTCGATGCGGCGCAGCGGCTGCAACGTCACCTCGGTGGCCAGGTCCGGCTCGCGGCAGATTTCCAGCAGCCCGTGCTGCTCTCGCAGCGCACGGTATTCGGCCATATAGCGTCCGGCCTGGCGCATGAACCAAACGGGCGTGGCGTCCACCGGCTGCCGCCGGCAGGCTTGCAGGAACCGGCCGCTCACGCCGCGCTCACGAGCGATCGCGCCAGCGCCACCAGTTCGTCGAGCCAGAGCGGCTTGTAGCGCACCACCGCACCAAGCGCGATCAGCTCGCTGAGGGCGTCGGGTGTGGGGTGCAGATCGCCGCTGACGATCGCGATTGGGGTCCCCGACAAATGGGGAATCTGCCGCAGCGACCGGGCGAGTCCGAGCGCGCGCGGTATCGAGGTTCTGATGTCGACCACGATCGCGTTGGGCGTGTGGGCCTGCGCCAGCCGCACGCCGTCGTCTGCCGTGAGCGCCGCCCACACTTCGTAGCCGTCCAGGCGGAGGGCCCTGGAGCAGGAGTCCGCCACGGTCGGATCGTCGTTCACGATCAGAATACGGGCAGACGAACGCCCACCGGCACCAGGAGACATCGCGCCATTGTGCTATATTTTCCCGCCTGCGGCCGGGCTTGGCCGCCGTCTGACGCCCTTCCCCTGTACCGGAGGTTTTTTTGAGCCCCATCCTCGTGCGGCCGGTTCGCGAGCAGCTCGAGCACGATCGGGTGATCCGGTTGCTGCAGGCCAAGTACAAGAGGAAGTTCGAAGTCGCCATCAACCCTGGGCACGAACAGACGGCTCCGGTCGGCCCGCCACCGGCGCCCTGGTATCCCGACCTGGTCCTGCACTCTACTGAGCGCGGTCGCCGCCTGGCCGGTATTGTCGAGGTGGAGACGGCCGAATCGGTGAACAACCTCGAGGCGATGTCGCAGTGGGCGGCATTTGCCAAGCAGCGGGCGGAGTTTCACCTCTATGTTCCGGCGTCGTCGATCGACGTGACCCGACGGCTGTGCGCCGACATCGGCATCAACGTTACCGAGATCTGGGCCTATCACGCGGTCGGCGACCAGCTGCGCTTCGTCTTGGTGCAGCGCGCCGCCGACGCCCCCAAGCCCAAGCCGGCGCCCAAGACCGCGGCCCAGCCGGCCAAGGCGGCCGCGGCCAAGCCGGCTGCCAGCGCCACGAAGCGGCCGGCGAGCGCCAAGCCGCCCGTCAAGGTAGCGGCAAAGAACGGCCCGGCGAAGAACGGTGCCGCGAAGCAGAGCGCCGCCAAGAACAGCGCGCGGAAGGCCGTCGTCAAGAAAGCGGCGCCCAAGAAGGCGGCGCCCAAGAAGGCGGCGCCGAAGCCTGCCTCCAAGCCAGCCAGGCGGCGCTAGCCCCGTGCCGTTTCTGAGGGTGATCCGCGACAAGCGCGGGTACGAGACCACGTACCTGATGCACTGGTTCAGCGAGGGGGGCCGGCAGCGCTCGCGCATCCTGTACGCTTTTCGCGGCCCGTCGCTGGCACGCGTCGGACGGGTGGCGCTCGAACCTGCCGTCATGCGGCAGATCGCGGCCAGCTTTCCGGAGGTGGCGTTCGACTGGAAAGCCGTCGTCGCGGAACGTCAGGTCATCGAGTCGGCCCCCGAGATCAGGCGCCGGCGTCCACGCCGCGAGGACAGCCCCTCCACGCCCCGGGCCGAAGCCGCGCCGCCGCCGGTTGTGGCCGCAGCTCCTCCCCCCGAACGGCCACGTCAGATTCCCTCGGCACTGCCGCCGGGCACCGACGAGGAGCGGATGGCATTTCTGGCGGAGTGGTGTCCGCTGGTGCGCGAGCGGGTAGAGCGCCGCACCACCGACGAGGTACGGCGGCAGGCGCTGCTGAGCCTGGCCGATCGACTCGACCCGGCGGCGTGGGGCGAGGATGGGGCGTCGCCGGAGCACTTCGCTGCGGCGGCTGAAGCGCTGGAACGACTGGCGCGGGTGCTGACGCGCCGCCGCCGCCGCAGCAACCGGCCGCCGCAGGCGCCGAGCCCGGCGAGCTAGGGGTGCGGCACCGCGGCCGTGCGCGTGAACTCGCGCTCGATCGCCAGGAGCTTGTCGAGCCGTCGCCGGTGCCGGGCTTCGCCGGAGAAGCGGGCGTTCAGGAACGCCGAAACGATCTCGCAGGCCAGCGCGCCGCCTACCACGCGGGCGCCGAGGCACAACACATTCATGTCGTCGTGCTCCACCGCCTGGTGGGCCGTATAGGTGTCGTGGCAGACGGCGGCGCGAATGCCCGGCACTTTGTTCGCCGCAATCGACACGCCGGCGCCGCTGCCGCACACGACGATGCCACGCTCAGCGCGCCCCAGGGTCAGGGCCTCGGCGACGGCGCGGGCCGAATCCGGATAGTCCACCGGGTCCCGGGAATGGGTGCCAAGATTCTCGACGGTGTGGCCCAAACCCGTCAAAAAGGCCGCCAGCTCCTCCTTCAGGTCCAACCCCGCATGATCGGACGCCAGCGCCAGGTGCATGGGGCAAGACTGCTATACTTTGCGCCTATGCGCAACACGAACCGGTGCATCTTTGCTGGCCTGTTCGCATGCCTGCTGGCGGCGCTGATCACCACCGCCCATGGGCCGCTGGCCGCCCAGGCGCCACAGGAACCGGCGTCTGCCCCGGCGCCGGCCACGCCGCCGCCGGGGCAGACGCCGACGTTTCGGGTCAGCGTCGACCTGATCACTACCGATCTCATCGTCCGCGACAGCCGCGACCAATTCATCGCCGACTTGAAGCCAAGCGAGATCGAGGTCTACGAAGACGGCGTCAAGCAGGACATCGCGTCGCTGGAGCTGATTCACGGCGGGCGTGCCTACAGCGTGCAGGCTCCACCTCCGGCGCCGGTGCAGGAAGGCATCATCCTGCCGCGCAACCGGCCCACCAACGACACCGCCGGGCGCGTGTTCCTGCTGTTCATCGACGACCTGCACCTGGGCTTCCGCGAGACGCCGCGCACGCGCGACCTGCTGAAGCGGATGCTGAAGAGCCTGATTCACGACGGCGACATGTTCGGCATCGTGACCACCGGCACCTCGTCGATCTCCCAGCAGCTGACCTACGACCGCCAGGTGCTGGACTCGGCAATCTCCCGCATCACCGGCAACTCGCTGAAGCCGTCGGAAATCATCCAGGGCGCGCAGGGTCCGAACGGCCCGACCGAATTGCGACATCGCGCGCACGTCGCCTTTTCGACGGCCTACGATCTGGTCCGCAACCTCGAGAAGCTGCAGAACCGCCGCAAGGCCGTGCTCTACATCAGTAGCGGCTACGACTTCAATCCGTTCGAGCAGGGCCGCGTGGACGAGATGGCCAAGCGGATGCACGTGGAAAACGCCAGCGAGCTGCAAAGCGATCCGTTCTTCCGGCAACAGCAAAGCCAGCAGATGCTGGCCGAATCGGATCTGATTCGCGAGCTGGCCGAGTTGACGCGCGCGGCGAACCGCGCCAACGCCACCTTCTACACGATCGACCCGCGCGGGCTGGTGGCGGGGCAGGATCTCGACGAAGAGGTGCCGATCAAGGACTGGAACGAGTACGTCCGCGAGACGCAGAACAGCCTGCGGGTGCTGGCCGAGGAAACCGGCGGCATCGCGGTGGTGAACCAGAACGACTTCGACAAGGCGCTCAAGCGCATCGACGCCGAGACCAGCGACTACTACGTCCTGGGGTACTACTCGAGCAACCCCGACCCGCTGAAGCGCACGCGCAAGATCGAGGTCAAGATCTTGAACCGGCCGAACGTCAATACGTT
>Ga0190270_10001786_pt1 | contig 10178 bp, 9 predicted proteins | sample Popmic320T_FD_133748 | JGI IMG/M metagenome (GOLD analysis project Ga0190270, IMG submission 133748) | Populus adjacent soil microbial communities from riparian zone of Weber River, Utah, USA - 320 T | ecosystem: Environmental > Terrestrial > Soil > Riparian zone | place: USA: Utah | collected... | reverse complement strand
GGTGGCGCCCGCCGCGCGCGTGAGCACGCCGCGGGGCGCGCGGGTGCTCGACGGGCGCGGGCGGCCACCGCGGGCCCGGCCCGCTTCCTGGGCGCCGACTCGCTGGGCGCGGTGCGGGCGGGGAAGCTGGCCGACCTGGTGCTCCTGGACGCCGATCCGCTCGCGGACATCCGCGGCACGCGCCGCATCGTGGCGGTGATCTTCGACGGGCGCCTGCTGTCCGCACCACCAACCGACAGCCTTCGTCCCCGGCGCCCCTGAGCGTCTCCTGACGCCGCGCGGCCGTCGTCGACCACTTGGCGGGACGCCGGGGGTTGGCTACACTGCCGGCTCCGTGCTCAACCGTCCTGACCCGGGAGAACATCCATGGCCCCCGACTCCGCCGCCACACCCGCCGCGGGCGACGTCCTGCTCCTGGTGGGCACCATGAAGGGCGCGTTCCTCCTCTGGTCAGACCGCGACCGCCGGGAGTGGCGCACGGACGGGCCCCACTTCCGCGGTGAGACCGTGTACGCGCTGGCGTTCGACCAGCGCGGCGGGAGGCAGCGGGCGCTGGCGGGGACGCAGAGCTTCCACTGGGGGAGCGTGGTGCGAACCAGCGACGACTACGGCGCCACCTGGAGCGAGCCGGACCGGCAGAACGTGCGCTTCCCGGAAGACTCCGGCCTGGCGGTGGCCAACATCTGGCAGCTGCGACCCGGCCCGGACAGCGATCCCGACCTGGTGTACTGCGGGGTGGAGCCCGCGGCGCTCTTCGCGTCCCGCGACGCCGGCGAGAGCTTCACCCCCGTGGAGGGGCTGCTGAGCCACGAGCACCGCCCGCAGTGGACGCCGGGGGGCGGCGGGCTGTGCCTGCACACCATCGTGCTGGACCCCTCCGGCGGCGAGCGCATGGGGGTGGCGATCTCCACCGGCGGCTTCTACCGCAGCGACGACGGCGGGGCGAGCTGGCGGGCCCGCAACGTGGGGGTGCGGGCCGAGTTCCTGCCCGACAAGTACCCGGAGTTCGGGCAGTGCGTGCACAAGGTGGTGCACCACCCCTCGCGCCCGGAGCGGCTCTTCCTGCAGAACCACTGGGGGCTGTACCGCAGCGATGACTGGGGCGACAGCTGGCACGACATCGCCAACGGCGTTCCCTCGGACTTCGGGTTCGCCATGCAGATGCACCCGCACGAGCCCGACACGGTATACATCGTGCCGATCGAGGCGGACATGTTCCGGGTGGTGCCGGAGGCGAAGCTGCGGGTCTACCGCACCCGCGACGCGGGGGCGTCCTGGGAGCCGCTGGCAGAGGGGCTGCCGCAGGAGGACGCCTACGAGACGGTGCTGCGCGACGCCATGACCGCCGACAGCCACGACCCCGCGGGCATCTACTTCGGCACGCGCAGCGGCAAGCTCTTCGGCTCGGCCGACGCAGGGGAGAGCTGGCGGGAGATCGCCGGCGCCCTGCCGTCCATCGTGTGCGTGAAGGCGGCGGTCATCGCGGCGAACGGGTCGTAGTCACGGCGAAACGGGGGGAACGAGAGATGGCGATCACCGTCGCACTGCCCAGCGCGCTGCTCCCCTACGCCGGCGGGAGCTCGGAGGTGATGCTGGAGGACCGCTACCACACCGTGGGCGAGGCGCTCGGCGCGCTCGCCGGCCGCCACGCGGGGGTGATGGACCGGGTGATGGACGAGCGCGGCGAGGTGCGCCAGCACGTCAACGTCTTCGTGGACGGCGACAACATCCGCTTCCTGGACGGGCTGGGCACGGCGGTGGGGGAGGAGAGCACCATCGTCATCGTCCCCTCGGTGAGCGGGGGGTAGCAGCCGCGCCGGTCTCCGGCGTGCGGCGAAGGCGGTTCTCATCGGTGTCTGAGGGACGACTGCAAATGCGCGAGCCCGCCGGCATGCCGGCGGGCTCGCGGTGCATCGGAGCGCAGGCGGGTCGTCCTGGCTTCAGCGCGGCGTGGGGCAGGCGACGTTCTCCATCCTGAACGTCATCCCGTCCTCGCTCCCCTCGCCGCCGTCGACGCGTACGAAGAGCGTGCGTGCGTCCACGCGGCGGTAGACGATGCGCTTGGGGAAGTCGTGCGCGGGATCCTCGAACGTCGCCTCGCCGGCGGCCTGTGGCGTGGTGAGCCGGAAGCGCCCCGCCGGGTTCCCAGCCGGCGCGGGTATCAGCGCGATCCCCGCCGAGTCCGCCACGATGCGGCTGAACTCCCATCCGACGGTCCGCGGCGCGTTGTCGTCCTGGTAGCGGGTGGTGGCGAGCATCACGTCCGTATCCGCCGCCGTCCAGTTCTCCTCGATGCTGCGGTCCACCCCTGCGTCCCCGCGCCAGCAGCCGGACATGAAGGCGAGGGCGGCCAGCGGGCCGGTCGACTGCTGCGACGCGGCGGGCGCGGCCGCCGCGAGGACGGTGGCGATGGTGGCGGCGATGGCAACGGTGTGGGGGGATCTCGGCATCGGCGGGGCTCCGGGTGGGCGAGGACGATGGATCGTGCAGCAAAGAATGCGCGCCCGCCGCCGGAGTGTCCAGCTTCATCCGCCTGCAGGTCATCGCGTCCGAATGCGGCGACCGCGGGCTCCGCACAGGCCTGCCGGCCAGCCGCGGCCTGGCCTCCCCGGGCTCCCGCGACACCCATCGAGCGAAAACCGCGGTCCAGGGCCTTCTATCAACCGGTCCGTTACATCGCACAACTCCCACGTTTCTTCCCGGAGGTATCGATGCGTTCCCCAGGTAAGGCAGCGATTTGCGCGTTGTTTGGTTTCTGGGCGGCGGCCCTCGCCGTACCCGCGGTAGCCGCCCAACGCACTGGCACGCTTGGGCCGGGGCAAGGGCGCGCTGACGCAGAGGTGGTGCGCGTCTTTGGAGCGAGCGTTTCGCAGGCGAGGCAGGACAGCCTGGATGAGAGCTTCGCCGTGCTGGTCTCGGACCCGTCTCTATCCAGAGTGAGCCGCACGTCGGCGTGGACCCTGAACGTGGTGGCGTTCGAGGAGGGGGAGGAGGCGAGGATCCAGGCCAACCTCTGCGACATGGGCCTGAACGTGTGCGCGGGGGAGTCTGCGCTCAGCCTGCTGCTTGCCGGGCCCCTCGACAAGGATACGCACTTCTCCGAGCTGGCCGACCTGAACGGGTTCGCCGGCAACACCCGGCTCGAGCTGTCATACGCGAACAACCTGACCGACCAGACCGGGGCGCCCGGGTTCAGCGGCCGCGTGTCGATCGGGCAGCGCAACTTCGACTTCCTGGACCCGGCGACCCTCGCTCCATCTGCCGAAGAGCACGCCGTATGGGGGCTCGAAGGCGGAATGGGCGCCAAGTGGCCGAACCGCTCGATCCTGGCGTCCTACCGCTATGAGGACTCGTACGGGGCGCCCGACGCGCAGGACATCTGCCGGCCCGCGTCCTTCGGCCCCGCGGGTACCCAGGTGTGCGGTGAAGCGGTCGTGGGCGCACCCACGAACACCACCAAGCACGTGCTGCAACTGGAGGCGGCCCAGGTGTTCGCAAGAAGCGGCGCGGTGAGGTTGACCGTCGCGCACGACCTGGAATCCGACGTCACCGCGGTCAACATCCCCATCTACGTGATCCCCGACACGAAGGGTGCCCTGGGCGGAGGCTTGAGCCTCGGCTACCGGTCGGATACCGGTCGCATCACGGCCTCCTTCTTCGTGAGCGTCTTCAAGCTCTGATCCCAACCCTCCGGTCCGCTGCCTCCGTGCCGGGAGGCAGCGGACGCGCGATGGCCTACAGCTCCAGCCAGTAGCTCACCTTCACCACCAGCGTGTTCTCCGGCGCCGTGCGCAGGAGCGCCGCCGGATCGCGTGACAGCCGCAGGTCCCCGAACGGCGCGGTGTCCTCGCGCCGGTGCTGCCTCTTGGTCGGAAGCCCGCTGGAAGGCGGTCAGCACCGGCAGTGATGCTGACCGCGACCACAAGGTACGGCCTCTTTCAATTATTCGCCCTCAGAACCAGGGCTCGTCCGCGGTGGGGCCGTAGATGGACGGCACCTTGCCGTCGGCCATGCGCAGGTAGACGGAGAGCTGGCCGCGGTGGTGGATCTGGTCGCTGAGCAGGAACCAGAGGAACGCGATGATGGGGACGTCGCCCAGCGTCTTGGGCCCCACCATGAACTGCACCGTGTCGGAGAACTTCTCGTCGGGGAAGTCGCGCACCAGCTGCACGATCTTCTGGTGCGACTGCTCCAGCGCGGCGGTGATCTCGTCCAGCGTCTGCGGGGCCTTGGGCATCCCCGTGGGCGGCTTGGACCAGTCGAAGCCGGTGGTGAGGGCCTTCTCAGCCAGCACCTGCTCCATCACGAAGGTCCAGGCCAGGTCGCGCGCCGTGCTCGACCGCGGGTGCGGCTGCAGCTCCATGCGGTCCGGCGGATAGGCGCGCAGCACCTTCATGGTGGTCTGGTGCTCGCGCTCGAAGGCGTCCAGGAACTGCTGCCTGGGGCCGGGCGTGGCGTCGGCCATGGGAGTCCTCGTGGGTTGAAGGTGGTCGCGCCCCGAAGGCGTCAGGTGTAGTTCAGCACCGCCTGCATCCGGCGCAGGTTGGCGCCGGGAAAGCGGCGCGTCGCCTGCACCCGCCGCAGGAACGCGGCCGCCTGCTCGCGGGTGGCGCCGGCGTACACCGCCATGAAGCCGTAGCGCGCGTTCACGTTGGTGTAGGAGACGTTGTTCTCGATGTCGTCGTCGCACTGGAAGCGCCCCGCGAACACCTTGCTACGGGGGAAGCGCGCCTGCGCCGCCAGCCGCTCCCGCTCGCTTATGGCGCACGGCGCGGCCGTGCGCAGGATCACCGCGTAGAACGGCACGGAGCGGAACTCGTCCCTCGCCACCCCGTCCTGTGGTCTCGCGAAGCAGATGTCGTGCGGCTTGCTGCCAGGGCATGGCCGGGTCGGATCGGGGAAGATCCGTCCCGGAGTCTGCACTGGCGCGGCCGATGGACCGCCCAGCGCGAGCAGGAGGAGGAGGGGCAACGGACCAAGGCTCATGGTCGGGCTCCCGCGAAGGGGGAAAGGGCCGTCCTTCCCCACAAGGTGCGTAGAAAGCCCGGCCGGCGAAAGCACCGGAAGGGAGCCGGCGACCCGGCCGCGAACAAGAGTGAGAACCGGCGCGAAAAAATGTGATGGTTGCCGGCCTGCCGGGGTCGCGCGACATTGCGCGCGCTCCGCGTCTCGGCGGTGCCCGCTGCCCCTCCCTTTCCCCACCCATCCCACATGGAAAACCGGCTCCCTCGCAGGCTGCTCCTGCTGGCGATCGTCCTGACGGCGCCGGCTTGCGCCGACGCCGTCGGCCCGGTGGCCCGGGCTCCCGACCCCGCCCCCGAGGGGCCGCGCCCGCTGGCCGCGGTCGCCTGCACCGCCAACCTGCACGCCGGCACTGTCGAGTGCGGCGCGCCCGGCCTCGACGGCCCCAGCGCCCTGATCATTGGCGGGCAGGACACGTACGTGACTCTCACTTCCGGCAACATCGCCGTCACGGCCGACACCTTCGCGTTCGACCTGACGGTCACCAACCTGATCCAGCAGCCGCTGGGAACCACCGACTTCACCACGGCGGACCCGGAGGGGGTGCGCGTCTTCTTCTCGGCCCCGCCCATGGGTGTCGGCGGCACGGTGACGGTGGCCAACCCCGACGGAACGGGGACGTTCACCGCCTCGAACCAGCCGTACTACCAGTACAACGGGATCCTGGAGGCCGACGCCACCTCGGCCGCAAAGCGCTGGAAGCTGCAGTTCACCCCCGGGACCACCACCATCAGCTTCCTGCTCCTGATCTCCGCCAACGTGCCGTATCCCAACGGCTACATCCTGGGGAACCAGTACGTGCTCACGCTGGACCCCAACGAGGTGCGCACGCTCACCGGCACGGTGTACAGCGCGGTGGGGAACGAGCTCCCGGGCGAGACCATCACCTGGACCAGCCAGAACCCCGCCCTGGTGTCGGTGTCGGGTAACCAGGCCACGGCGGGCTCCAGCCGGGGCTTCACCGAGATCACGCTGGACAGCGAGGGGCGGCCGAGCGACTTCACCACGGCGGTGTCGGTGTGCCAGAGCGTGGTGGTGGCCAACGGGCACTCCTCGGCGCAGTCCGTGGCCGCCAGCGACTGCTTCTCCGCCTTCGGCAGCAACCAGTTCCGGCCCAGCACCAACTACTACGGCGACCTGTTCCGCGTGGCGCTCACCGCCGGCCAGACCATCGAGATCACGCTGGACACCGGCGACGACCTGGACACCTACCTGGTGCTGGCCGACCCAACCGGGCTCCCGGTCGGCGTCAACGACGACGACGACGAAGGGACGCTGGGCGTGGGCTCGCGCCTCATCTTCATCGCCACGGTGACGGGGGTGCACGTCTTCGAGGCGAGCACCTTCAACGGCCTCGACACCGGCAACTACACGCTGGCCGTCACCATCTCCTGACGCCTCGCGCGCTGCGGCGCTGTCGCGGCGCGACGGGGTAGATGGGGGATCGGGACGGATGAGGGGCGGCGTCTCCCGCGCGTGGATGCGCGGCGGACGCCGCCCTTCTGCACGTCGTGAGTGGTCCATCCCGGCCGAGGGTAGCGCCCGCGCCGGCAAAGCGGCATCGTAGAGCGCCCGGGCCGCTTTCCGTCAGCCGGACGGGAAGCGGCTCTAGCGTGTCCGTCCGCCGGGGGGCCGGCACGGGTGGTGCACCAGCGTCCGCCAGCGTAGCCAACCCGTAGAGGAGATCCGATGCACTCACCGTTTCCGCTGATCCGCTGGGCCTTCATCGCGGGCGGCGTCCTGGGCCTGCTGGGCGGGCTCGCGTGGATAGCGCAGCGGGGCCGCGATAGTGGTGGCGACCGGCGCCAGCCCGCGGCCGCGGCCGCGGCGGTGGGCGGCGCGGCGGGGAGCGACAGCGACCGCCTCATCGAGCAGGTAGCGGGCGGCGTGTGCCGGCTGGCCCCGGCGCCCATCGCGCTCCCCGCCCAGGTGCACGAGGCGAGCGGGGTGGCGGTGAGCCGGTCCACGCCGGGTGTGGTGTGGGTGCACAACGACTCCGGCGAGCCGCAGCTGCTCGCGGTGGCCGCCGACGGCGCGTCGCGCGGGCTGGTGCGCGTCACCGGTGCGGCGGTGGAGGACTGGGAGGACGTGGCGAGCGGCCCCTGCGCCGCGGGGTCGTGCCTGTACGTGGCCGACATCGGTGACAACCAGGCGCGGCGGCAGCGCATCACCGTGTACCGCGTGCCGGAGCCGGCCCCCGGCGCCGCCACCTCGGCCGCCGCGGAGGCGCTGCACGCCACCTACCCGGACGGGCCGCAGGACGCCGAGGCGCTCTTCGTGACCCAGGACGGCGGGGTGTTCGTGGTGACCAAGGGGGAGACGGGACCCATCGCGCTCTACCGCTTTCCGCAGCCGCTCACCCCGGGCGCCGTCGCGCGCCTGGAGCGGGTGGTGGAGCTGGGCCCGGCCGACCCCAGGCGCGCCGGGCGCGTCACCGGGGCGGCGGCGTCGCCGGACGGCAGGTGGGTGGCGCTGCGCGGCCTGCACTCGGTCGCCTTCTACCGGGCGGCGGAGCTGCTCGCCGGGCGGCGGAGCGAGCCCGTGCGCGTGGACCTCACCGGCGCGAAAGAGGCGCAGGGCGAGGGGGTGGCACTGGCGGCAGACGGCACCCTGTACCTGGTGAGCGAGGGGGGACGGAGGCGGGACCCCGCGACGCTCACGCGGGCGGAGTGCACGCTGCCGCCGGGGTGAGGGTCAGATCACGGCGCGGGCCAGGCAGTGAGAAAGTGCGTGAGTGCGCAGTCGTAGGGGCAGGGCTTGTCCCTGCCCAGCTGACCATGCATACGCAGGCACCGCTGCAGCCAAGCGAGTGAACTCGCGGCAACAACGGCACCAAGTCCGCCTGCGCGGACTTCCTGGTTCGGTGAGGTTGCAGGCCGAGCGCGCGAGGGCCTTGGGACTCTCGCGGAGCTGCGTGAGGGATGCGCGCCCGGAGGGCCGAGACGCGGCAGTTTGCGGCTCGGCGCAGTTAGCCACAGTAGTATCGTGGCTTACTGCGCGCGCAGCCCGGCCCGGAGCGCGCGGCGGTTTGCGCGCGGAGGGACACGCCCAAACCGCAGTAAAGCAGTCCGCAGTAGTCCGCAGTAGTCCGCAGTAGGAGCGAGGCGCTTGAGAGGCTATCCGCCCATCGAGGACCACGGCGTCATCGGCGACCTGCACACCGTGGCGCTGGTGGGGCTGGACGGCGCCATCGACTTCATGTGCGCGCCGCGCTTCGACTCTCCCCCCGTCTTCGCCGCGCTGCTGGACGTGAGCCGCGGCGGCGTCTTCGAGCTGGCGCCCGCGCTGGACCAGGCGCGCCACAAGCAGCTCTACCTCCCCGACACCAACGTCCTGCTCACCCGCTTCCTCTCCGCCGAGGGGGTCGCCGAGATCTCGGACTTCATGCCGATCGGCGAGGCTCCCCGCGTGCGCTGCGTGGTGCGGCGGGTGAAGGCGGTGCGGGGCACCATCCACTGCCGCCTGCGCTGCGCCCCGCGCTTCGGCTACGGGCCCTCGCCCCACCGCGTGGAGGCGGAGGAGCAGGGTGCCCTCTTCGTTCCCGACGAGGGGCCGGTGCGGGTGCGGCTGGTCTCCACCGTGCCCCTGGAGCTGGTGGATGGCGAGGCGCGGGCGGAGTTCACCCTGCGGGCGGAGGAGACGGCCACCTTCGTGCTGGACGTGGGGGAGCTGGAGGGCCGGGTCCACGGCACCGGGCACCAGTACGTGGCCCACGCCTTCAAGGAGACCACGAACTTCTGGCGGGCGTGGATCGGCCGCTCCACCTACCGCGGCCGCTGGCGCGACGAGGTGCACCGCTCCGCGCTGGTGCTCAAGCTGCTGGAGTCGCAGCCCTTCGGCTCGCTGGTGGCGGCGCCCACCTTCAGCCTCCCCGAGAGCCTGGGCGGGGTGCGCAACTGGGACTACCGCTACACCTGGATCCGCGACGCCGCCTTCACCCTCTACGCGCTCATCCGCCTGGGGCTCACCGACGAGATCGCCGCGTTCATGGGGTGGATCGAGCGGCTCACCCACGAGATGGCCGACGAGGTGGGGCCGCTGCAGCCGCTCTACCGCATCGACGGCTCCCCCGAGGTTGCCGAGGTGGAGCTGGCCGGGTGGGAGGGATACCGCGGCTCGCGGCCGGTGCGGGTGGGGAACGGCGCCGGACGCCAGCGCCAGCTGGACGTGTACGGCGCGCTGCTGGATTCGGTGTACCTGTACGACAAGTACGGCGCGCCCATCTCACACGACTTCTGGCTGCGGCTCACTACCCTGGTGGACTGGGTGTGCGAGCACTGGCGCCTTCCCGACCACGGCATCTGGGAGGTGCGCGCCGGGGCGCGCGAGTACCTCAACTCGCGCGTGCAGTGCTGGGTGGCGCTGGACCGCGCCATCCGCCTGGCGCAGCGGCGCAGCCTTCCGGCGCCCATGGTGCGCTGGCTGGAGACGCGCGACGAGATCTACCGCAGCGTGTTCACCGACTTCTGGAGCGCGCGCAAGCGGGCCTTCGTGCAGCACCGCGGCAGCGAGGACCTGGACGCCTCGGCGCTGCTGATGCCGCTGCTGCGCTTCATCAGCCCCACCGACCCGCGCTGGCTCTCCACCCTGTCCGCCATCACCCGCGAGCTGGTGGAGGACTCCATGGTGCGCCGCTACCTGGTGAAGGGCGCCCGCACCGACGGCTTCCACGACCCCGAGGGGACCTTCACCATCTGCTCGTTCTGGTACGCCGAGTGCCTCTCCCGCGCCGGCGACCTGCAGCAGGCGCGCTTCGTGTTCGAAAAAGTGGTTGGATACGCCAACCATGTCGGCCTCTTCGCGGAGCAGCTCGGTCCCAGCGGCGAGCACTTGGGGAACTTTCCGCAGGCGTTCACGCACCTGGCTCTCATCAGCGCGGCGTACGACATCGACCGGCGGCTGGATGCGGCGGGGTGGAGGGCTTGAACCGAAAGTGCGTTAGTGCGTTAGTGCGTGAGTGCGGAACGACCAACTGCTAACTGCAGATTTGGGCGTGTCCCCCGCGCGCAAACTGCCGCGCGCGGGGGCCGGGCTGCGCGCGCAGTAAGGCACGATACCGCCGTGCCTAACTGCGCCGAGCCGGCAAACCGCCGCCGTCTCGGCCCTATCGGGCGCGCATCCCTCACGCATCCGTGCGAGGGGCCCCGCCGAACGGC
>Ga0190270_10001785_pt1 | contig 10179 bp, 6 predicted proteins | sample Popmic320T_FD_133748 | JGI IMG/M metagenome (GOLD analysis project Ga0190270, IMG submission 133748) | Populus adjacent soil microbial communities from riparian zone of Weber River, Utah, USA - 320 T | ecosystem: Environmental > Terrestrial > Soil > Riparian zone | place: USA: Utah | collected... | reverse complement strand
GCTCTCTGAACGCGCCGCCAAACAACTGGACCACCGGCGCCTGGTGGAGCTTGCCGGCCAGGTCCCACAGCGCCATCTCGATGCCGGAGATCGCCGTGATGACCGTACCCGCCTGTCCGCCGGTGAAGATGTGCCAGCGTCGCAGCTTCTCCTGGAGCCGGTTGACGTTGCGGGGATCCTCGCCGACCAGGTGCTCCTCGAGAGAGTGCACGATGGCGTTGACGGCGGCGATCGGTCCGGACGGATAGCACTCCCCGATCCCGTACTCGTCGCCTGCCCAGACTCGCAAAATCAGACTGGGGCCGACGATCCGTACGGGCGCGGTTTCAATGTGGGTGATCTTCGGGGTCACGAGACGGCCTCCGGGAGTTATCGAAGTGGTTGTGACAGGACGGACGGCTGGTCGGTGTCGAGGCACGGCCCCGAGTCAGCGGATGCCGTAGAGGTGTTCGAGGGCGAGTTGGTCGAGATGTTCGTAGGCCATGCCGTGGGAAGCGAGCGTCTCGACATCGGACCGTTCGTCGCGGACGTCGCGCCAGCCCTCGGCGTCGGCCAGCGTCGGCCGGACCAGCTCGTCGACCCGCGCATCGCGCAGCGCCGCCTGCACGTCAGGGTCAGCCCGGAACGCCCGCACCTTGGCGCGCAGGATCAGCCAGTTGCGCATGCAGGCCGCCGCCGAGGCCCAAACGCCGGTGTCGTCCTCGGTACGCGGTGGTTTGAAGTCGAAGTGGATCGGGCCGTCGTAGTTGCTGCCGTCGATGAGGTCGACCACCCAGAACGCGCCTCGGGCGTTGCCGGCCCCGAACCGCAGGTCCTGGTCGAAGCGGGGACCGTGCTGGCCGTTGAGGTCGATGTGGAACAGCTTGCCGGCCCACAGCGCCTGCGCGATTCCGTGGACGTAGTTGAGCCCGGCCATCTCCTCGTGGCCGATCTCCGGGTTGACCCCGTACAGCTGCGGATGCTCCAGCCGCTCGATGAACGCCAGCGCGTGCCCCACCGTCGGCAGCAGGATGTCGCCGCGCGGCTCGTTCGGCTTCGGCTCGATCGCGAACCGAAGGTCGTAGCCCCGGTCGAGCACGTACGACCCGAGCAGGTCGAAGGCCTCGGCGTAGCGATCCAGGGCGATCCGTACGTCCTTGGCGGCACCGGACTCGGCGCCCTCCCGGCCACCCCAGCACACATACGTGCGGGCGCCGAGCTCGGCGGCGAGATCGAGGTTGTCCATCACCTTGCGCAGCGCGAACCGTCGCACCTCTCGGTCGTTGGCGGTGAACGCGCCGTCCTTGAACACCGGGTGCGAGAACAGGTTCGTGGTCGCGGTCGTGACGACGAGCCCGGTCTCGTCGAGCGCGTTCCGAAACGCGGCGATCCGCTCATCCCGCTCGGCGGGACTGGCCCCAAACGGAAAGACGTCGTTGTCGTGGAAGTTCACCCCGTACACACCGATCTCGGCCAACTTGCGGACGGCACGCTCGGCCGGCATCGGCGGACGGGTCGCCGGACCGAACACGTCGACCGCCTGCCAACCAACCGTCCAGATCCCGAAGGCGAATCTGTCCTCGGTACGCGGGCTATACAGGTCAGTCATCACGGACTCCGATCCGGTCTCTAGCGCAAAATTGCAACGTTGCAGAAATACTGCCGCATTCTGTTGACAACGCGCCAGAGGTCTCGGCAGCATTGCTCGCGGACGGATTTGCGACGTTGCAAAAGCGCACTGTAACCAGCGGTGACGTTGCGGGCCGCCCGAGACTCCACAGCCGAGGGATGGTACTCCGCGGTCGCTTCTGCTGTGCCTCCGCGTTGCGCCGACTGCAGAGGGACGAAAGAAGGAGAGGGATTCGATGGAAGGTTCATCTCATCGGGGTCGAGGACAGCGTCCAAATCTGGTCCGACGCGTGGTGGGCTCGCTCGCTGTCGCCTTGATCGTCGCCGCGGCCTTAGTCGCGACGCGACCAGCAACAGCCGTGCCGTCAGCAGCGGCGGAGGCGCCGTGGCTCACCGTGTCCAACGACCGCTTCGCGACATTCAGCATCCCGACGGCCGACATCCAGAGCACTATGGGCGACGTGTCGCAGGTCGTCGCGGAAGGCAACTTCGGCAAGTCCGCCAACTGGGCAGAGCTCGGGCTCACCCGCCGGGGCGACGCTTGGACGGCCGTGATCGGCCCCCTCGAGCCGGGGCTGTACTACTACCAGATCACAGGAGACGACACGAAGGTCGTGAAGGACCCGACGAACCCCACGAGCGTCCAGTCCGAGCCGGAGTGGAGCACCTTCTTCGTCCCGGGTGACTCGGCACGCCTACTGGCCGACGTACCCGAGGGTCAGGGGGGCACGGTCGAGGAATTGACGTACCATAGCGACGTCGCGGGCGAGGACCGGTCCGCCATGGTGTGGACGCCGCCGGGATATAACCCCGATCGCGCCAAGCCGTACCCGGTGTTCTACCTCCAGCACGGCGGCGGTCAGAGCTATCGCGACTGGGTCGAGGTCGGACGCGCCGAGCAGATCCTCGACAACCTTTCCCTCGGCGGCGACATCGTGCCGATGGTGGTCGTCATGGGCAACGGCAACGTCTCCGACTTCCAGACAGAGCTGCTCCAGAACATCATGCCGGCAGCCCGCAGCCACTACAACATCGCCCGCGCCCCAGGGCAGCAGGCGCTCGCCGGATTGTCGCTGGGCGGATTGCAGGCGCTAAGCACTCTGGTCGCCCACCCGGGCGAGTTCGCGTACGTCGGTTCGTTCGCGGGCTTCCTCCCCGGTGACATCAGCCGCGCGCAAGCCAGGGCGATCAACCAGGGCACGGAGGCGCTGCGCATCTACACCGGGAACGTCACCGATCTCGCGTACAACGCCAACTACGACCTGCTTCAGAAGTTCAACAAGGCCGGAGTCGAGTACGAGTTCGACGGAGTAAACCCGGATAACGGTCACAACTGGAACGCGTGGCAGGAGAATCTGATCGACTTCGCGCCGCGACTCTTCCACAAGGTGTCTGACCATGGCCCGAGCCCCGGTCACCTGCCGCTGAACAGCAGGTTCAGCCCGCCGCCCGCCGGCACGACCCCGACGCCGTGGCTCAGTAAGGACGCCAACGGAGACACGTTCGTCACCTTCGAGACCACCACAGAGTTCCAGAACGCACAGCACGTCACCGTGTGGGGCAACTGGGCGCCGGGCGGAAGCTGGACGCGTGTCGAGCTCTCTCGCTCAGGTAACCGGTGGCGGGGAACCGTGGGCCCACTCAAGCCCGGGTTCTACTACTACCGGTTCATCGTGGATCGGGTCTCCACGAAGGACACGTCGAACCCGACTCACGTCACCTCCGAGCCGACATGGAGCACGTTCTTCGTCGCAGGCCAGTCGGCACGCCTGCTCGCCGACGTACCCGAGGGTCAGGGTGGCACGGTCGAGGAGATGACGTACCACAGCAATGTGGCCGGCGCGGACCGCACGTCGTACGTGTGGACGCCGCCAGGCTACGACCCCGATCGCGCCGAGCCGTACCCCGTCTTCTACCTGCAGCATGGCGCTGGCCAGAGCTACACCGACTGGGTCGAGATGGGTCGCGCCAAGCAGATTCTCGACAACCTCTCCCTCGACGGGGACCTCGAGCCGATGGTGGTCGTGATGAGCAACGGCAACGTGTCCGACTTCACCAAGGAACTGCTCGAGAACATCGCTCCGGCGGCGGAGGCGATGTACAACATCTCCGACGATCCGTCGCGGCGGGCTCTCGCCGGTCTCTCGATGGGCGGCGGCCAGACGTACTCCGTGCTCAAATCGCATCCGGGTGCGTTCGCGTACATCGGGACGTTCTCGGCCGGCTTCGGCAGCACGACAGGCGTCGACGTCGAGGCGATCAACAACGGCACCGAGTTGCTGCGGGTGTACACCGGTGACCCGACCGACTTCGCATACAACGGCGTCATCAGCTCGCTCGCGACGATGGATCGGCTCGGCATCGAGTACGAGTTCGACGGCCCCACGCCAGGCCCGCACGGCTGGGACACGTGGCAGAAGAATCTGATCGACTTCGCGCCCCGTCTGTTCCAGTAGCCCCTATCACCGACGAGCGGCGCGGCCGGCCCCACGAGCGGGCCGGCCGCGCCGGCGTCAGGCCGTCGTCACGCCGTCAGCCGACGCGTGGTCGCCGACGTGGCTACTGAACCCGGTGGACTCGCGGGCGACGATCGTGAACTCAGGCTTGATCAGTCTCGGCGACTGACGGGCATCGGCCGTCTCGTTGATCCGCTCGATGAGGAGGTTGACCGCGGTCTCGGCGATCTCCTGCCGTCCCGGATCGACACTGGACAGGGAGGGGACCGAGAACTGGGATTCATCGAGGTTGTCGAAGCCGATCACGGCGACATCGTCAGGCACCTGCCGGCCCGCCTCGCCGAGGACACGCAAGGCACCGAGGGCGAGCGTGTCGTTCAGCGCGAATACGCTGTCGAACGCGATGCCTGCGTCAAGGAGTTCACGCATGGCTTCGGCTCCGTTTTCGCGATGCCATGGTGCCGCGACCCGTATGAGATCAGGATCGGCAGCCATCCCGGCCGCCTCCAGAGCGGCTCGGTAGCCCCGTAACCGCAGATCCGCCGCACGTACGGCCTCGCGCCGGTCGGGGTGCGCACCGATCAGCGCGATCCTTCGCCGGCCGATGTCGAGCAGGTGCTCGACGGCGGCCTTAGCGGAACTCACGTTGTGCATCGTCACATGGTCGGTGGGACCGCCGAAGATCCGTTCGCCGAGGAGTACAAGGGGAAACGGGACGTCGAGCAGGTCCCGGTCCTCCTGTCCCAGCCGCTCCGGGCTGAACACGATGCCGTCGGTCAAGCGAATCGGCCGGCCACCGGATAGAACCTCGATCTCGCGGTCGCGGTTACCGCTGGTCTGCTCGACGACGACACCGAGGTTGTGGGTCTCGGCGGCCCGGATGATCGCGTCGGCGAGCTCTGCGAAGTAGTTCTGCGCGAGCTCGGGTACCGCGAGCCCGACAACGCCCGTCCGCCCGACCCGCAACCCGCGCGCGGAGAGATTGGGGCGATAACCGAGCTCGTCAATCGCCGACAGCACCCGCGTTCGCGTGGTGGGACGAACATGCGGATAGTCGTTGACCACGTTCGACACGGTCCGGACGGAGACACCAGCCAGACGCGCCACGTCGCGCAGGGTCGGAGTCACGCGCGTCTCCACTCGGTCGGTCGACTCGGGCTGGCGCCGCCTGGACATACCGCGAGGATAACCATGCCGGCGTCCTCGTCAGTCTCCCCCCGCGCCACCGCAATCCGCCGGTCAGCGACGGGGCGACCCTGCGTCCGGGTAACCCTTGACACGCGTCGGGCGGGTTGCCATAGTCAGCGACTAACTAATCTTTGCAACGTTGCAAAGCCGGGAATCCCGGAGGGAAACCGAGGCCAATGAAGAGGAAGCCATTCCTAGGCGCAGTATCAGTGTTCGCGATGGCGAGCGCACTTGTCGCGTGCTCGTCGGGGGATGACGCAAGCGGCGGCGGCGGCGGCGGTGGCGCGAGCGGCTGCACGAACTCCATTCCGAAGGAAGACCTGCCGGTCGTGTCGATGTGGGCCTGGTACCCCAACATGGACAAGGCCATCGACAACTTCAACGAGCAGAACGACGAGGTCCAGGTCTGCTGGACGAACGTCGGCGAAGGCGGCGACGAGTACGACAAGTTCCAGACGGCAATCTCGTCGGGCACCGGCGCTCCTGACGTGATCATGCTCGAGGCCGACCGGATCTCCACGTACCAGATCCAAGACGCGCTCGTCGACATCAGTGACTATGGCTACGACGAGGTCGCGGACAACTACGGTGAGGGCGCGTGGAAGGACGTCTCGATCGGTGACGCGATCTACGGCGTGCCGGTCGACGGCGGCCCGATGGGGATGATCTACCGCACGGACATCTTCGAGCAGTACGACATCACGCCACCGACGACGTGGGCCGAGTACGAGCAGGCGGCCCAGAAGGTCAAGGACGCCGGTGGTCCGCTCTTCGGCGACCTCGGGGCGAACGTGCCGGCGCTCATCATGGCGCTGCAGATCCAGAAGGGCGCGACCCCGTTCGAGTACGACCCGACCCAGCCCGAGACGATCGGCATCAACCTGAACGACCAGGCCTCGAAGGACGTGCTCGACTACTGGGCTGGGCTCGTCGACCAGGGGCTCGTCGGGACCCAGGACCACTTCACGCCGGAATACATCTCCGGCGTCATCAAGGGCGACTACGCGACGTACATCTCGGCGGCGTGGACACCCGGATATCTCACCGGCTCCGGTGTCGGCGAAGGCAAGGACGCGGGCAAATTCGCGGTCGCGCCACTCCCACAGTGGGACCCCAGCAGTCCGGTGCAGGTGAACTGGGGAGGATCCGCATTCTCGGTCACGAGCCAGGCCGACGACCCCGAGCTGGCGGCGAAGGTGGCGTACGGCGTCTACGCCGACGAGGAGACCCTCACCGACGGCTGGACGAACCAGATCATCTTCCCACTCAACCTCAACGCGCTCCACGACCCCGAGTTCGTCAATCTGCACTCGGAGTTCTTCGGCGGCCAGCAGGCCAACAAGGAGGTCTATGTCCCCGCGGCGAACGCCTACGAGGGCTTCACGTACAGCCCGTTCCAGGAGTACTACTACGACGCCATGACCAAGCAGCTCGCCGCGATCAACGAGGGTTCGATCTCCGGTTCGGAGGCGGCCGACCGGCTGCAAGACGATGTCGTGGGCTACGCCGAGGAGCAGGGATTCACCGTCCAATGACATCGAGGGAGGGCCGGCCTGCCAGCGGCGGGGCGGCCCGCCCGCGTCCCCACACAATCCCGGAGCTCGGATGACCCTCCAGATGGCGGAGCGCACGCAGCGCACCCGACCGAAGAACCGCAAGGCGGGCAAGGTGTCGAGGCGTGAGCAGGCGACGGGGTGGCTCTTCCTGGCGCCGTTCGCGCTCACCTTCCTGGCGTTCCTCGTCGCACCGCTCTTGTACGCGTTGTACCTCAGCCTGTTCCAGAAGCAGCTGATCGGCGGCACGAGCTTCGTCTTCCTCGACAACTACTCCAAGGCGTTCACCGACCCGACCTTCCTCGATGGGGCGTGGTTCGTCGTTCGCTTCTCCGCCGTCAGCATCCCGATCCAGATGCTCGTCGCACTCGGGATGGCGCTGATCCTCGACACCGTCACGTCGGCGTTCTCGCGCTTCTCGCGGCTGATGATCTTTCTCCCCTATGCGATCCCCACGGTCATCGGCGCCCTCATGTGGGGCTTCCTCTACAGCAAGAGCTTCGGGCCTCTCAATGACGTCTTCGGCGCGAGTGCGCCCGACTTCCTCAGTAGTCAGCTGATCTTCTACGGCCTGCTCAACATCGTCACCTGGCAGTGGACCGGCTACTACATGATCATCCTGTTCGCGGCGCTCCAGGGCATCGATCCGACCTTGTACGAGGCCGCCCGCATCGACGGCGCGAGCGCGTGGCAGATTGCGCTGCGGATCAAGATCCCGCTGATCACGCCCGCGCTGCTCCTGATCCTCGTCTTCGCGCTGATCGGCACGCTGCAGTTCTTCAACGAACCCGAGATCCTGCGCGAACTCGCCGCTGGGGCGATCAGCCCGGACTACACGCCCAACATGTACGCGTACCACCAGGCCCTTGGCCTCGCGAACTTCAACTATGGTGCCGCGATCTCGTTCGCGCTCGGCGGAGTCGTGTTCGTCTGCGTCTACGTCTTCATGTTCCTCACCCGCAAGCGGGGGAGCTTCTTCTGATGACCGGTCGCACCGTCTCGGCCTCTCGTCGCCGTCGCAGCCAGCCCCACCTGCCGCTGCAGATCCTCCTCGGATTCCTGGTCCTCTATTACCTCGTGCCGTTCTGGTGGGTCGTCGTGAACAGCTCGAAGGACGCCCCCGGACTGTTCGGCGGTGGCAACGCGCTGTGGTTCGCCGACAACATCGACTTCATCGGAAATCTCCAAGAGCTGTTCACCTACAACGACGGCATCTATCTGAGGTGGATGTTCAACTCCGCGCTCTACGCTGTCGCGGGCGGAGTGGGCGCCACCACGCTGGCGGTGCTGGCGGGCTACGGCTTCGCCAAGTTCCGCTTCGCCGGCAGGCGCTTCGGCTTCGCCGTCCTGCTCGGAGCGGTGATGGTCCCCCAGACCGCGCTGGTGATCCCCACCTTCGTCCTGTTCTCGGAGCTTGGCCTGACGAACACGATATGGGCGGTGATCCTTCCGACGCTCCTCAACCCGTTCGGTGTCTACCTGATGCACGTCTACGCGCGCGACGCCGTTCCCGACGAGCTCCTGGACGCGGGGCGAGTCGACGGTGCGGGCGAGGGGCGGATATTTCTCAACGTCGCGCTTCCGCTGATGCGGCCCGCGGTCGTCACTGTGCTCCTGCTGTCCGTCGTGGCCGCCTGGAACAACTACTTCCTGCCACTCGCGATGCTGTCGGACAACCGACTCTTCCCGGTGACGGTCGGCCTCGACATGTGGCAGGGCACCGCCGGGGGGAACAACGCCGGCACCACGCCGCTCTGGAGCATCATCATTATGGGAGCGCTCGTCTCGGTGATCCCGCTCATCATCGCCTTCCTCCTCTTACAGCGCTATTGGCGCGGAGGCCTGTCCATCGGGAGCGTGAAGTAGCCGATCCCACATCCGCACCTCACCCCGCCGACTCAGAAGAGGACCATGATCCGCGCACACCTGACTATCGACGCGTCCTTCACCGTCGGTCCCATCAACCGCCGCCTCTTCGGCTCGATGGTTGAGCACCTCGGCCGCTGCGTGTACGACGGGATCTACGAACCAGACCACTCCACCGCCGACAAGCTGGGGTACCGCGAGGACGTGATCGCGCTGGTTCGCGAGCTCGGCGTGACGACCATCCGCTACCCCGGCGGCAACTTTGTGTCGGGCTATCGATGGGAGGACGGCGTAGGGCCGCGCGAGGAGCGGCCCCGCCGGCTCAACGTCGCTTGGCATTCGACCGAGACCAACGAGGTCGGACTGGACGAGTTCGCCGCCTGGCTCCGCACGGTCGACAGCGAACTCATGTACACGGTCAATCTCGGCACCCGCGGAGTCCAGGAGGCGCTGGACGTCCTCGAGTACGCGAACACTCGCTCGGGGACGCAGTTGTCGGACCTGCGCATCGCCAACGGCGCACCTGAGCCACACAACATCCGTATGTGGTGCCTGGGGAACGAGATGGACGGGCCATGGCAGCTTGGCCATGGGACGGCCGAAGAGTACGCCAGCCTCGCGGCCAGGACCGCCCGCGCGATGCGGCAGATCGACCCTGACCTCGAGCTCGTCGTATGCGGCAGCTCGAGCGCGCAGATGCCTACGTTCGGCAGCTGGGAGCACACAGTGCTCGAAGCGACCTACGACGACGTCGACTACATCTCCTGTCACGCCTACTACGAACCGATAGACGGCGACTACGCCAGCTTCCTCGCGTCCGCAGTGAACATGGACCGGTTCATCGAGAAGATCGCCGCGACCGCCGACCACGTCAAGGCCGAACGCGGTAGTGAAAAGACAATGGGAATCTCCTTCGACGAGTGGGGCGTCTGGTACCAGTCGCGCTACAACGACGTCGAGAAGATCACCGACGTCGACACCTGGCCAATCGCCCCCCGACTGCTGGAAGACACCTACTCGGTAATGGACGCCGTCGTCTTCGGCAATCTGCTGATCTCGTTGATCAGACACGCGGACCGTGTCACATCCGCGAGCCTCGCGCAGCTCGTCAACGTCATCGCCCCGATCGTGACCGAGCCAGCCGGGCCGGCATGGCGACAAACAACCTTCTATCCCTTCGCACTCACCTCACGACTCGCTCGAGGAGAAGCGCTCGAGCTCAATCTGGACTGTCCGACACACTCGACAGCCGAGCACGGCGACGTCCCGCTCATCGACGCCGCCGCAACCCGTGATAGGGACACCGGCGACGCCGCGGTGTTCCTCGTCAACCGAGACGAACGAAGCCCGACGTGTATCGAGATCGACGTCCGAATGCTCGGACAGGTCGCCATCCATTCGGCCCAAACCCTCAGCGACGACGACCCCCACGCCACAAACTCGCTGCACCATCAAGACCGCGTGGGCCTGGCGACCAACCCGACTGCCACTCTGCGCGACGGCACGGC
>Ga0190270_10001784_pt1 | contig 10179 bp, 10 predicted proteins | sample Popmic320T_FD_133748 | JGI IMG/M metagenome (GOLD analysis project Ga0190270, IMG submission 133748) | Populus adjacent soil microbial communities from riparian zone of Weber River, Utah, USA - 320 T | ecosystem: Environmental > Terrestrial > Soil > Riparian zone | place: USA: Utah | collected... | reverse complement strand
CGGCCAGGAGACCGGCCTGCCGAAGGACGAGGCGTACTCGCGGCGCGCGCTGCAGGGGCTCACGATCCCGTTCGTCGAGATCCGCGCCCGCGGCGCCGACGGCGTCATCGGGTGGGACGGCCAGACGATGGGCGAGCTCGAGGTGCGCGGCCCGTCGATCTCGTCCGCGTACTACGAGTCGGACGAGGGCGCCGACCGCTGGACGGACGACGGCTGGTTCAAGACCGGTGACGTCGTGTCCATCCATCCCGACGGCTTCGTCGAGGTGCAGGATCGCGCGAAGGACCTCGTCAAGTCGGGCGGCGAGTGGATCTCGACCGTCGCCCTCGAGAACGCGCTCATGGGCCATCCCTCCGTCGCCGAGGCGGCGGTCATCGCCGTCCCGGACGAGAAGTGGTCCGAACGCCCGCTGGCGGTCGTCGTCCTGCGGGAGGGCGAGGAGGCTTCGCCCGACGAGCTGCGTGAGTTCCTCGCGCCGAGCTTCGCGAAGTGGTGGCTGCCCGATCGCTTCGAGTTCGTCGACGAGATCCCGAAGACCGCGGTCGGCAAGTTTCGCAAGACGGCGCTGCGCGAGCAGTTCGCGCAGCAGCCCGCGGAGACCGCGTAGTGGCGTTCATCTCGACGGAGCAGGACGGCGCAGTCGCGGTCGTCACGATCGACAACCCGCCCGTCAACGCGCTCTCCGCGCCGCTGCTCGAGGAGCTCGAGGCGGAGGTCGAGCGCCTCGACGCCGACGACGACGTCCGGGCGATCGTCCTCGTCGGCGCAGGTGAGCGAGCGTTCGTCGCCGGGGCCGACATCTCGGAGTTCCCCTCGCTCCGCGAGGCGGCGGCAGAGGCGCACGAGAGCGGCTCCGCGCGAGGCATCCAGAAGCTCGGCCACCGGATGGACGCGGCTCGCACGCCGTTCGTCGCGGCGATCCACGGCTTCTGCCTCGGAGGCGGGCTCGAGCTCGCGATGTGCTGCGACATCCGGATTGCGTCCGACGACGCGCAGCTCGGCCAGCCGGAGATCAAGCTCGGGCTCATCCCGGGCGGCGGCGGCACGCAGCGTCTCCCCCGCCTTGTCGGGATCGGACGCGCGCAGTACCTCAACATGACCGGAGACTTCATCGACGCCCGTGCAGCCCACGACTGGGGCCTCGTCGAGAAGGTCGTCTCGCGCGAGGAGCTGCGCGAGACGGCGCTCCGTGTCGCAAGGACGATCGCCGCGCGCTCGCCCGTCTCCATCGGCGTACTGCGCGAGCTTGCGCGCACGACGCGCGATCTCTCGCTCGAGGAGGGTCTTCGCCGTGAGGCCGACGGCTTCCGCCGCTGCCTCGAGTCCGAGGACGGCGCCGAGGGCGTCGCCGCGTTCCTCGAGAAGCGCGAGCCGAACTTCACCGGACGGTGAGGGCTGCAGTCCTGCAGGGCGTCGGCGGGCCTGAGCAGCTCGTCGTCCAGGATGTCCCGGAGCCGGAGGCCGGTGACGGCCAGGTCGTCGTCGACGTCCGCGCCGCGGGCATCAACTTCGCCGACGTCCTGATCCGGCTCGGGATGTATCCGCAGTCGCCGGAGCTCCCGGCCGTGCTGGGCTCGGAGATCGCAGGCGAGCTCGACGGGGCACGCGTGATGGGATTCGTCGCGAGCGGCGGCGGAGGTGGCGGCTATGCCGAGCGCGTGGCGGTCGAACAGCACTGGCTCCTGCCTGTCCCCGCGAACGCGAGCTTCGCCGAGGGCGCCTCGTTTCCGATGGCGTTCCTCACGGCCTGGATCCCGCTCTCCGAGCTCGTGCGGATCGCATTCGGCGCGCGAGTGCTCGTCACCGCCGCCGCCGGCGCGGTCGGGACGGCGGCCGTTCAAATCGTCAAAACGCTCAACGGCGCGCCAGTCGCCGCAGTGGGCAGCGCCGCGAAGCGCGACCTCCCGCTCTCGCTCGGTGCGGTCGAGGCCGTGACGTACGAGGAGATCGGCGGGCTCGAGCCGGTCGACGTCGTGTTCGACCTCGTGGGCGGCGACGTGTTCGCCGAGTCGCTGGGGCTCCTGAAGTCGATGGGCACCGCCATCGCAGTCGGCTATGCAGGCGGGATGTGGCAGCCGGTCGATCCGGCTCGACTCGTCGGTCGCAACATCGGCATCCACGGCTTCTACCTGGGGCGGCTCATGGGTCGCGACCCGGAGCTCGTCCGCCGCGCCGGCAACGACGTCCTCAAGCTCTGGGAGGGTGGCGCGGTGAGGCCGGTCGTCGGCGTCGAGCTCCCGCTCGAGGAGGCCGCCGAGGCGCATCGCCTCGTCGAATCCAGACAATCGACAGGAAAGGTCGTGCTGATTCCGTGACTGCTCTCGTGACAGGCTCCGCCGGAGGTATCGGCCGGGCGATCGTGACCAAGCTCCGGGCCGAGGGGTTCGAGGTGAAGGAGCTCGACCTCGTGACGGGCTTCGACGTCTCCGACCCGGAGGCGTGGGAGCACATCGGCTCGGTCGATCTCGCGTGCCTCAACGCCGGCGTGCTCACGGGGTCCGACGACATCGCGGCGATGACCGACGCGCAGTACCGCCGCGCGCTCGGCGTGAACGTCGACGGCGTCGTATACGGGGTCCGCCGGCTCGACCGCGTGATGCCGAAAGGGAGCACGATCGTCGTCACCGCGTCGCTGGCCGGACTCGTGGGTATCCCCGACGACCCGATCTACGGCCTGACGAAGCATGCCGTCGTCGGCTTCGTGCGCTCGGTTGCGCCACAGCTCGCGGAGCGCGGCATCCGGATCCAGGCCGTCTGCCCCGGCTGGGCCGACACGGCGCTCACGCCGCCCGAGTTCAAGAAGGATCTTGAGGATCGCGGCTACCGCCTGCTCTCGGCCGAGGCCGTCGCGGCCGGCGTGTGGGCCGCGTACCAGAGCGAGGGCACGGGCGAGGCGTGGGTCGTCCAGCCCGGACGTGACCCGCTCCACTACGAGTTCAAGGGCGTGCCTGGACCGCGCTGACGGGCGCGTAAGGATTCCCGCGCGAGCGGGTTGTACGGACGTCAAGCCACTCCCAAGGAGGGACACGATGTCCGGCAAGCACTTCCTGACCGCACTCCTCACCACCGCCGTCGCCGTGCTGTCGCTGGCGGCCACCGCGGTGAGCGCACCGCCGCCGACCTTCGGGACCGGCCCGTCGACCGCGATGGAGATGCGGCAGCACATCCTCGACGCGCTGACCGGCAAGGCGACGGGGTTCGCGTACGCGATCGTCAAGGACGGTCGGCTCGTCGTCGGCGAAGGCGTCGGCAAGGCCAGGATCGGCCGTGACGGCGACCTGAACATGACGCGCAGCTCCCGCCTCAACGTCATGAGCGTCACCAAGACGACGACCGCAGTCGCGATCCTGCAGCTCCTCGACCAGCTCAACCTGTCGGTCGACAGCAAGATCGACCCGTGGCTTCCCACCGAGTGGGTGAAGGGTCTCGGCATGTGGGGGAGCAACGGCCTCTCGTTCCGGCACCTGCTCACGCACACCTCGGGGCTCGGTCAGGCCTACGACACGCTCAAGGCGATGAACCCCGAGAGCGCCGAGTCATGGGGCAACGACTGGGACGGGCTCGAGTTCGTCGTCTCGAACGGCGCGACCCCGAACTCGGCGTACAGCTACAAGAACGCCAACTACGCGCTTCTCCGCATCATGCTCCCGAAGCTCTGGAAGGCGACCCCGAATCACCCCGGGATCAACGTGATCAACGAGGTGAACGTCGGCATCTGGTACCTCGCCTACGTCCAGCAGCGCGTGTTCGCGCCTGCCGGCGTGAGTGGTGTCACGTGCTCGGAGCCGAACGACGCGACCGCGGTTCTCGTCTACCAGGCGCAGAACACGCGCGCCGGGGGCAAGCTGCTCGAGGTGAACCCACCCGACCTCGACGGTTGCGGGGGCCACGCCAACCTGCACCTCTCCGCGCTCGACCTGGCGAAGTTCATGGCGCACCTGACCCACGGCTCGCTCCTCGACGCCGGTCAGCGGTCGCTCATGGACTCCGCCCGGCTCGGCTGGAACAAGGACTCGAACAAGACCGGCTCGACCGGGATCTACTGGCACGGCGGCGACGGCTTCTGGACGAACGGGAGCGTCAAGCGTGAGGTACACGCCTGCGTCATGAAGTTCCCGGGGAACATCCAGGCGACGCTCGTCGTCAACTCGAACATCACCTCGGGCACGTACCAGTGCACGATCCTGCGCAACGCCTACGACCAGGCGATCGCGTAAAGCCCCGCGACACTACGACGACGACGGGCCGGCCGCGAGCCGGCCCGTCGCGTTGCCGGCGGACCGTTAGTGGCAGGTCGCCGAGCCTGCGTCGGTGAACGAGCCGACGGCCGGCCGGAAGTGCCACGCGTAGGCGTTCGCGCCGAGCGTGAGCTCGAGCACGCCAAAGCTCGACGCGTCGCGCACCTCGCTGTTCGGCTCGACGCGCGGGAACATCCGCAAGCTGTGGCCACCCGTGCCGACGACGAACTGGCGGAGTCCGCGCGCGTCGTCGCGGCGGCCGTTCGCGTCCTGCGGCGCGAAGCGCTCGTAGTCGTGGTCGTGCCCGACGAGAACGAGGTCGGCCCCGGCGTCGTAGAGCGCCTGCCAGAACGCGCGGTAGGTGCGGTCGCTGCCGTGCAGGCCCGAGGAGTAGCGCGGGTGATGCCAGTACGCGAGCGTGCACCGCGCAGGGCTCGCCGCCAGGTCGGCCCGGAGCCACGCTTCCTGTGCCGACCCCTCGCCGCAGCCGCCGACCTCGGCACAGTTGGAGTTGAGCGCGATGACGTGCCAGCCACCGACGTCGAAGCTGTAGTAGCCCGTGGCCGGGTCTCCGGCCGAGTCGCCGAAGTACCTGAAGTAGCCGGTCGCTCTGTCGTCTCGGTACTCGTGATTGCCCGGCACAGGCCGCGTGATCTCCTTCACGCGGCCCCACGACGGATCGTAGGACCGGAGGAACTTCGAGTAGGCGCCGTCCTCGTACTGAATATCCCCGAGGACGAGCACGACGTCGTAGCTCGCTCGCGCGAGCACGTCCGACGTCGTCTGCTGTCCGCACTCGAGGCCTCGATCAGCTCCGTCTCGGAACGAAGGGCTCTCCGGATCGCACGCGATATCGCCCGCCGCGCCCACCTTCACGCCCGTGACGGATGAGCCCGCCGCGAAGGACGTCACCGTAGGTCGCTCGGCCGGCTCCGTGAGCACCGCGGCGATCCCAAGAACAGCCGCCGCGCAGCCGACGACCAGCGCCCGGAGGGGATGCGAGCCGTACGCGCTCACTCACGCGCGGCGGAGCCGGTACCAGTGCTCGTCTGGCCTCAGAAGCAGTTCGAGGATCTTCGGGGGATGAAAGTGCGAGGCCTCTACATCAGTCACCGTCCATCCCGGGAAGGCCGACTCGACGTCGGCGCGACTTGCCCCTCGGATCAGCGGTCTCCTGCGTCTTGGCCAGACCAGCAACAGCACCGTGGCGTCGGGGGCCGCCACAGCATCGACCTCGCGGCCCATCGCCTCACGCTGCCCGCTGTCAAGACCGTGGAACGTCCCCGTGTCCAGGATCAACTGGAAGTCGGAGCCAGCCTCGGACTCCCGTAGCGCAGTGACGTCGCCGTGGACGAGGCTCACCGCGACGCCTGCCTTCTCCACGCGGTCGCGAGCCCGCTCGAGCGCTTTCTCGACGATCTCGACACCGGTGACCTGCCAACCTCGCCTTGCCAGCTGCACGGCCCAGATCCCGCTGCCCGTACCGAGATCGAGCGCACGCCCGAACGGAGGCTCGCGTCCGGTCCCCTCGCGGGCGAACACCTCGGAGATCTTGTCGACGAACGGCTGGTCGCGTTCGGCGTCCTCCCAAGGATGAAACCCGATCGCATAGGCGAGCCGGTAGTTCATCGCCCTTCTCGCCTCACTCGAAGCGCCAGGGCTCGCCGGCGGCGAAGCTCTTGAGGATCCGCCGCGCGACGACCATGCGGTGCACCTCGTCCGGGCCGTCGTAGATCCGCGCGCCACGGGCCATCGCGAGCATCCCGGCGAGCGGCGTCTCGTCCGTGAGGCCACGCGCGCCGTGCGTCTGCACCGCGCGGTCGATCACGTCGTGCAGGACGCGCGCGGCGTAGAACTTGATCAGCGAGACCTCGACGCGTGCTTCGTCCCCCTGGTCGATCTTGTGCGCGGCGTCGAGTGTCATGAGCCGGCACGCCTGGATCTCCGCCGCCGAGTCGGCGATCCAGTTCTGGACGGTCTGCTTCTCGGCGAGCGGTCCGCCGAACGTCTCGCGCTCGAGCGAGTACGCGCACATCAGCTCGAACGCACGCTGCATCTGACCGAGCCAGCGCATCACGTGGTGGATGCGACCAGGCCCGAGCCGCTTCTGCGCGATCCGGAACCCGTCGCCTTCCTCACCGAGCGTATTCCCGACCGGGACGCGCACACCCGTGTAGCGCACCTCGCAGTGCGTGGTCCAGCCGCGGCCGCGGTGGCCCATGGTCGGGATCGCGCGCACGACCTCGACGCCGGGCGTGTCGGCGGGAACGATGATCTGGGTCGCACGCCGGTGCGGATCGCCGTCCGGGTCGGTCACGGCCATGACGACGCCGAACGCCGCGCCCTCGGCGCCCGAGGAGAACCACTTGTGGCCGTCGATCACCCACTCCTCGCCATCTCGGACAGCTCTCGTCCGGAGAGTCGTGGGATCCGAGCCGGGCACATCGGGCTCGGTCATCGAGAAGAACGACCGCATCTCCCCGGCGACGAGCGGACGGAGCCAGCGGTCCTTCTGCTCGTCCGTGCCGAACATCCACAGGATCTCCGCGTTCCCCGCGTCCGGCGCCTGGCAGCCGAACACGAGCTGACCCCAGATCGAGCGCCCGATCTCCTCGTTCAGGTGCGCGTAGACGAGGAAGCTCCCGCTCGAGCCGCCGGCCTCGGGGGGCATGTGCGGCGCCCACAGGTGCTGCTCATTCGCAGCCGCCCGCAGCCGCACGACGAGTGCCTCGGCCTCGTCGTCCTCGCGGTCGAGCGCGGGCTCGTTCGGGTAGACGTGCTCCTCCATGAACGTGCGGTAGCGCGCGCGGAGGTCGACGATCTCTTCGCTCGGGCGAAGGTCGGTGATGGTCATGCGAGTAGCATCGCACGCGATGCGCCTGGGCTTCTACATGGGCTACGCCCCACCCGGAACGAGCCCGCTCGAGCCGATCGCACTCGCCCAGGAGGCGGAGCGACTCGGCTACGACTCGGCGTGGGCCGCGGAGGCATGGGGCACGGACTGCGTCACCGTCCTCTCGTGGCTCGGCGCGACGACGGAGCGGATCAAGCTCGGCAGCGCGATCATGCAGATCCCCGGCCGCACGCCGTCGAACACGGCGATGACCGCCGCGACGCTCGATCTCCTCTCCGGCGGCCGCTTCCTGCTCGGGCTCGGCACGTCGGGACCGCAGGTCGTCGAGGGCTGGCACGGCCAGCACTGGGGAAAGCCGCTCGAGAAGACGCGCGAGTACGTCGAGATCGTCCGCGCAGCGCTTCGACGCGATCTCCTCGAGCACCACGGGACGCACTACGACATCCCGGTCTCCAACGGAACGGGGCTCGGCAAGCCGCTCAAGCTGATGGCCCGCCCGCTGCGCGCCGACATCCCGATCTACCTCGCCGTCATGGGTCCGAAGGCCGTCGCGCAGGCGTTCGAGATCGCGGACGGCTGGCTTCCGATCTTCTGGTCGCCGGCGAAGGCACGGACTGCGTTCGGCGACGTGATCGGAAACGCGCGCGACGGGTTCGACATCGCGGCGACCGCGCCGGTGATCCTCATCGACGACGTCGAGGCGGGCCGCGAGTTCCTGAAGCCGTACTACGCGCTGTACATCGGCGGGATGGGCGCGCGCGGGAAGAACTTCTACAACGACCTCGCCTGCCGCTACGGGTTCGAGGAGGCCGCGCGCGAGATCCAGGATCTCTACCTGGACGGCCACAAGCGAGACGCCGCGGCCGCCGTGCCCGACGCCTTCGTCGACGAGGTCGCTCTCGTCGGGCCGAAAGAGCGGCTCGCCGAGCGGCTCGACGCGTGGCGCGAGTCGGGGGCAACGTCGCTCCTCGTGTCGACGCAGCAGCCCGAGGCGCTCCAGGCGCTGGCGGAGATCGCCCTCTAGCGCGAGATGGCCGCGGCCGCGGATTCTGCGAGGTACGGGACGCCCTGTTCGAAACGCGCAGCGCGCTCGTCCTCGGCGCCGAGCTCGCCACGCACGTAGCGCCCGTAGATCGCCTCGGTGAAGACTGCGGCCTTCCAGAGCGCGAGCCCCTCGAACCACCCCAGCGGCTCGACGTCGCGTCCGCTTCCGGCGACGTAGCGCTCGACCAGCTCGGCCCGGGACGGAAACCCCGAGAGTGCGGTGATCGGGGAGGTGCCGAGCGGATTCGGCGGGCCGCCCGGCTCGCTGTACGTCGCGAGCAGGTAGCCGACGTCGGCGCGCGGGTCGCCGATCGCTCCCATCTCCCAGTCCAGCACGGCGAGGATCTGCGTCGGATCCGTGTGGGTCACCATCGTGTTGCCGAGCCGATAGTCGCCGTGGACGACCGTCGGTGTGAGCGGCTCGGGCAGGTTCGCAGCGAGCCAGCTGCCGACCTCCTCCACGCGCGGAATCGCCCGCGTCTTGTTGATCTCCCACAGCTGCGTGAAGCGCCGTACCTGGCGCTCGTTGTAGCTCCCCGGCCGACTGAACGCGGCGAGCGCCGGCGTGGCCACGTCCGCAGCGTGAACCTCCACGAGCGCGTCGACGAGATCACGGCCCAGTGCGCGCCGCGCCGACGCTTCCTCGAGCCCGGGAGGCACGTCGTCCGTCGGTACGAGACCGTCGAGGACCTCCATGACGTAGAACGGCACGCCGAGCAGGCTCTCGGACTCGCAGACTGCAACGATCGTGGGGAGGCGCTCGAATCCGGCCTCGCGCAGCGCGAGCTGGAGCCGGGCCTCACGCACGACGTCGTGCGCGGACGGCGGCAGCGGGGGTCGCGGCGGGCGGCGGAGCACGAAGGAGCCGTCGTCGCGCTCGAGCAGGAACGTGAAGTTCGACCCGCCGCCCTCTCCGATCCGCGTCGCACGCACGTCTCCGGCTCCGAGGCCGTGCTCGTCGAGGAACGCGCGCACGCGGTCGAGCACGAGGAGCGGCGGTTTCGCGAGCGCTTCCGCGTCGGCCGCGGTCTCCACGATGTCCCCCGCGAGCACCGTACGATCCTACGTCCATGCGCCGGCGCCTCTACCTCATGCGTCACGCCGAGGTCTCCTACTTCGGAGAGGACGGTCTACCGGTCGACCCGCGTGAGGTTCCGCTCAACGAGGAGGGCGTCGCGCAGGCCCGAGCGGTCGCAGACGCGCTCCGCGACGTCGAGCTCGATCGCGTCGTGACGAGCGGTCTCCCCCGCACGCTCGAGACCGCTGCGATCGTCGCGCCTGGAGCGAAGGCCGAGTCGTGGCCGGAGCTGCGCGAGATCCAGGGCGGGCGGCTCTCCGAGATCCCCGTCGACGCCCTCGAGCACGAGTTCGTCCACGCCTTCCGAGGGGTCATCCCGAACGACTCACGGTTCTTGCGCGGAGAGTCCATCGGCGAGCTCTTCGACCGCGTCGTCCCCGCCGTCGAGCGCCTCGTCGCCGACGACGCCTGGCACACGGCCCTCGCCGTCCTCCACGGAGGCGTGAACCGCGCGATCCTCTCCTACGCCCTGACCGCCGAGCGCATGTTCCTCGGTCACTTCGAGCAGGCGCCCGCGTGCGTGAACGTGCTCGACCTCGGCGAGGGCGGCGAGTGGATCGTGCAGGCCGTGAACGTCGCGGCGTACGACCTCCTCCACCTCTCGCACCGCTCGACCACGATGGAGCGCTACTGGGAGCAGTACCGCGCCGGAACGAACTAGAGGCCGGTTTCCCGGCCCCTAGTCCCAGTCACACGCAGGAGTGGCGTTAGCGAGGGCGCCCCTCGATGAGCCGTCCCTGGAGCTGCCAGTCCGGGTGCGTGTATCGGATCAGCTGCATCTGGCTGATGATGAAGCGGTCCTTCGCGGACGTCTTCTGGCGGACGCCCGGAAGTGCGAACCGGTTCACGTTGTCCATCCTCATCAGCTGCGCCTGGAAGCTCGCCCGGGTCGGGCTCTTCCCCGCGGCCGTGAGGGCCTGGACGAACGCCTCGGCCTTCGCCACACCGTAGTAGTAGAGACCGTT
>Ga0190270_10001783_pt1 | contig 10184 bp, 9 predicted proteins | sample Popmic320T_FD_133748 | JGI IMG/M metagenome (GOLD analysis project Ga0190270, IMG submission 133748) | Populus adjacent soil microbial communities from riparian zone of Weber River, Utah, USA - 320 T | ecosystem: Environmental > Terrestrial > Soil > Riparian zone | place: USA: Utah | collected... | reverse complement strand
TGTTCTTCATCGGCACTGGGCCGGTGACAGGCTTCGCCGTAACGTTCGGCGTCGGCATCATCACCACCGTATTCACCGCCTTCACGCTGACGCACCTGATGGTGATGTATTGGGTGCGTTGGTCTCGTCCGCAACGGCTTGCGGTCACATAAGGCGATAAGATCGTGCGCTTTCACCGCTCTCTACCGCTTCTGCGGCTCCTTCCCGATGACACCAAGTTCGATTTCATGCGCTTCCGGCGCATCAGCTTTCCGCTGTCGGCGATCACGTCGATCTTTGCCATCGTGCTGTTTTTCACGCACGGCCTGAACTTCGGCATCGATTTCGTCGGCGGCACCCTGCTCGAGGTGCAGTCTAAATCGGAGTCCGCCGATCTTGCGCGGATGCGCACGACCTTGGGCGGGCTGGGCCTGGGCGAGGTGCAGTTGCAGCAGTTCGGCACGCCGCGCGACGTGCTGATCCGCGTATCGCAGCAGCCCGGCGGCGAGCAGGCGCAACAGGCGGCCCTCGCCAAGATCAAGGAGGCGCTTGGTGACGAGGTCGTCTACCGTCAGGAAGCGGTGGTCGGTCCTCGTATCTCGACTGAACTATTGGCCTACAGTGCGATAGGCCTGATGACCGCGATCTTCGGGATCCTGATCTATCTCTGGTTCCGGTTCGAATGGCAGTTCGCGCTCGGCGCCATGGTCGCCAACGTGCATGACCTGGTGCTCACGATCGGCTTCATGTCGCTGTTCCAGATCGACTTCGACCTGGCGAGTATCGCGGCGCTGCTGACGATTCTGGGCTATTCGCTCAACGATACGGTCGTCATCTATGACCGTATCCGCGAGCTGCTGCGGCGCTATAAGCGCATGCCGATCCCGGAGCTGCTCAACGCCTCGATCAATTCGACCATGACGCGATCGGTGAATACGCACGTCACCGTGACGCTGGCCTTGCTGGCAATGTATTTCTACGGCGGCCACGCGATCCACTCATTCACCGCCACCATGCTGTTCGGCGTGGTGCTGGTCGGCACCTACACCTCGGTGTTCATCGCCGCGCCGTTGCTGATCTATTTCGGCGTCGGATCGTTCCGCGGGACGGCGACGTCCGAGGACGAGCCGGAGCCCGCGGCAAGCAAACGGGCGTAGTGTGGCGGTTCAGAAGTCCGCATCATCCTTGCGGCGAGTCCGACATGCGGACTTCTGAACCAAAGCCACACTAGATTTAAGGAGTTGCTAGTGTCCTTCGATTCCGAAGTTCGTAAACGAGGGCGCTGCGAAATGGTACGAACTTCGGAATCGGGACACTAACGCGTGGCGGCCGAGCCGCGCCATCTTCCGTACCCGGCGCCGATCGAGGCCTATGGAAAGGGTGGCTTCCGCTTCGCGGACATGTCGCACCGCGGCTCACTGCTGTGCCTGCCGGACGGCATCTGGCCATGGCCGGTGGCGCAACCGTCCGAGATCACCGAGGCGTCGCTGGAGCCGGTCTTCGCGCGGGCCGGCGAGGTCGGCCTGTTCCTGATTGGTGCCGGCCGCGGTGGCTGGATCATGCCGCCGCCGTTGCGGGCGCGCTTCAAGGCGCTGTCGATTGCGGTCGAGATCACCAACACCAGCAGCGCCGTGTCGACCTACAACATCCTGCTGGGCGAAGGACGGCGCGTGGCCGCGGGATTGATCGCCGGCGAGTAACCTCCCGCGCTATGCTGCGGACATACATGGCGGACGACTTCGACTATTGCGAATCGCTGGTACGCGAAGCCGACAAGGATCGCTTCGTGGCGACGCTGTTCGCGGCGGCGCCGCGCCGGCGTCCGCTGCACGCGCTCTACGGTTTCAACGTGGAGCTTTCGCGCGTGCGCGAACTGGCCCGCGAGGCAATGCCGGGCGAGATCAGGCTGCAGTGGTGGCGCGATATCCTCGTCGGCACACGGACCGGGGAGGCGGGGCCGGTCGCCTCCGCGCTCACCGCCACCGTCATCCGCTACGGGCTTCCGATCGCTGCGCTTGACGACATGATCGAGGCCCGCAGCTTCGATCTCTACGACGATCCCATGGGATCGCTTGCCGAGCTCGAGGCCTATGCCGACAAGACCTCGTCCGCGCTGATGCGGCTGGCGGCGCGGATCCTCAACGAGGGACGGGAGCCGGGCCTGGATCAGGCGGCCCGGCACGCCGGCATCGCCCACGCGCTCGCGTGGGTCTTGACTGCATTTCCGGTCCACGCCGCCCGTCGGCAGCTCTATGTCCCGCTCGATGTGATGCAGCGCCACGGCGCGCGTCCGGAGGACGCATTTGCCGCCACCACGACGGCGGGGCTCAAGGCGGCGCTGGCCGAGCTTCGCGAGGTCGCGCGGGCTCACCTCGCGCAGGTACCGGTCGCCGCGATCTCGTCGGCGCTGATGCCGGCGTTTCTGCCTGCCGCGCTGGTCGCGCCGACGCTCAAGCGGCTGGAGCGCGACGATCCATTCGCGCCGCGTCCGTTGCCGCCGTGGCGGCGGCAGTGGCTGCTGTGGCGCGCGGCACGCAATCCCACGCGCATTGCAGGCGCGTAGGGCGCTCTCCCCCGACTAGAATTCCTTCCACTCCGGATCGTCTTTGACGGCGGTGGCAAGCGCGGTCTGCCGGCGACCGGCCGGCGCGCCGCCTCGCATCGGCGCAGGCGCCCGCTTAGGCGGCGCAAGAGTTGCACGCTTGGCGGGGGCGGGCGCTGCCTTCGCTGCCGGCATCGGCTGAATCTTTGTTACGACGCGCGGCGCCGCAGCCGCGGCGCTGCCGTCATCGACGCGGAAGAAGGACACCCGCTCGTCCATCGCCCGCGCCTGGTGCTCGAGCGTCTTGGCGGTCGCGGCGTTCTCCTCCACCAGCGCCGAGTTCTGCTGGGTGACCTCGTCCATCTGCGTCAGCGTCTTGTTGACCTGTTCGAGGCCGGTCGCCTGTTCGGAGCTCGCCGACGCGATGTCGGAGACGATATCCGCGACCTTCTTGATCGATGTGAGAATATCGTTCAGCGACGTCCCGGCGCGGTTGACCAGTTCCACGCCTTCGCGCACCTGATCGGATGAGTTGATGATCAAGTCCTTGATGTCCTTGGCGGCCTGCGAAGACCGCTGCGCCAGGCTACGCACCTCCGAGGCCACGACGGCGAAGCCGCGGCCGGCTTCGCCGGCGCGCGCGGCTTCGACGGCCGCATTGAGCGCCAGCAAATTAGTCTGCCGCGCGATCTCGTCAATCACACCGATGATGTCGGAAATCTTGCGCGAGGAATCCTCGATCCGCGACATCGCCTTGACCGCTTCCGCCACCACCTCGCCGCCGCGGTCGGCGACCTCGCGGGTGCCCGTCGCGAATTGGTTCGCCTGCTGGGCGTTTTCGGCGTTCTGCTTCACGGTCGCGGAAATCTCTTCCATCGATGCCGAGGTTTGCTCCAGGCTGGACGCCTGCTCCTCCGTGCGCTGCGACAGGTCGGTCGTGCTCGACGAGATTTCACCGGCGGCGTTCGACACCTCGCGGGTCGACGTAATGATCGCGCCGATGGTCTCGTTCATCTGCTCCAGCGCCGCGTTGAACTCGTCCTTGATCTGCCGGTAGGCGTCGGGGAACTCGTTACTCAGCCGGTAAGTCAGGTCACCGCCCGCAAGCGCGGAGAGACCGTTGCCCATCGCGCGGAAAGCCTTCGCCTGCTCGTCGGCGGTTTGCGCCTGGATTTCCGCTTGCGTTCGGCGCTCCTCGTCACTGCGGTCACGCTGCTCCGAAGCTTCCGACCGCAGCCGTGCTCGTTCTTCCGAGGCCCTGCCGGATTCCTGCAGTGCCCGCGCCATCTGGCCGATTTCGTCATCCCGGTTGGTGTGCGGAACGTCGACCCCTCCGGAACTCTGTTGCTCAATTACCCTGGCAAGGTCGCCGAGTGGCCGCGCGATCATGCGGATCGTCATCCAGATCGCGCCGCAGCAGATGATCAGACTGATCAGCAGGAGGCCTACGCTAAAGTATATTCCCTTGGTCGCGGAGCTGGCTGCAGCCGCGGTATACGCTTCGCTTGCTTCTCCGGCGCCGTACATGATCTCAAGCAGCGTGAAGAGCTGGGGCGTTGTCGTGTCGACCCATTGCGGCACCGACATCGGATAGGCCGCGCCCTCCGCCGACAGCTTGCGCATCTGATCGGCGAGCGGCTGGAATTTCCCGTAATAGGTCTCTTCGGCGAGCTTGAGCCCCCTGACCAGCGACGGATGGTCGTTGGTCTTGAGGTTGATCGTCAGAAATCGCCGCAACAGGGCGACTTGCGCACGCACTTCTGCAATCGCGGAGAGCTTGTCGGTGGGGATCGCAGTCTTGGCCGCGATCGCCTGCGCGATATGCGACCTCTCAAAGCCGGCGATGTCTCGAAGGTTCCATGCGATCAAGCGAACGTTGCCAAGGCGGGCTAGCTCCGGATCCATGGCCGCGGTATTGGCAAGCACGGCACTCCAGACCTTTTGCGATGTCGACGACAATTCGGACAGCGACACGAAAAGATTCTTCACCGTGTCACCGTCACGGCCGGCCTTGCTCTGCTTGATCGCAGCGTCGGCTTTGCCGCGGTAGCTGTTGGCCTTGTCGATCGCGCCTTTCAGTTCATTGAGAAGGGCAGGCTTGTTGGGAAAGTCCTGCGCGCTCAAATCCTGGTAGGCCGCCGAGAGTTTCTGCACGGCGGCGCCACGTCGGGTGTCGATCTCCTTGAGTTCGGCCGGTCCGGCGGGCTGATCGGCCTGCAATGCGTTGTTGGTGGCGAGCCGCTCCATCAGGATTTCGTATACGCCCGCGATCAGATTGTTGGCGGCCGCATTTTGCTGAACGACCACCTGCGCCTGGCGATAACGCGCGACCGCATCGTAAACATCCACGCCCAACTGGTAGAGGACGATCGGCATGATCAGTGCAAAGGCGACGGCGATGCGCTGAGCGACGGAGGTGAAGCGGAGACGGTTCATGAATGGGATTCCTGATCGGGCGGGAGGCCCAATGACGTTCGTGGCGGTGGGAGGATGCGGCTCAGAAACGTCTGCCCTGCGGTTGGCCGGTGGCTCGACCGGTGGAGCCATTTCCCCGACTCCCCAATCAGGCCGCCAATCTGAAATGATTATGATCTATTATCGTTGGCGAAGCGTTTCATTGCGCAGCCATCTGGCGCGATATTCTGAATCGATAAGGGAGATTGTCGAAAAGCCGTGGCGGGTGCTCGCGCCGACGTCACGAAATCACTCGGCAGCGACCGGATGCTGCGCGCCGCTCATCCACTGCGCGAGGTCGTCCAGCGCACGGCGGCTGAGCGCGCGTTTCTTCGCCAGCGCTTTTTCGGGTCCACGCAGGCGTTTGCCGTCCGCGCCGGTGTCCAGCGCTTGGGTCAGCGGTGGGAACAAGCCGAAGTTGACGTTCATGGGCTGGTAGGAGCGCGGACCCGCGTCCAGGGTTTCGACGTGACCGCCGGTGATGTGGCCGAGCAGGGCACCATGCGCCGTGGTCGGCGGCGGCGGCAGCATGGGCGTGCCGAGCCGCTCGGCGGCCGCGAAGCGGCCCGCCATCAATCCGGTGGCGGCGGACTCCACATAACCTTCGCAGCCGGTGATCTGCCCTGCGAAGCGCAGCCGCGGCTCGGGTTTGAGCCGCAGCGTCTGGTCGAGCAGCTGCGGCGAGTTGAGGTAGGTGTTGCGGTGCAGGCCGCCGAGCCGCGCGAACTCGGCCTTTTCCAGCCCCGGAATGGTGCGGAAGATGCGGGTCTGCTCGCCATGGCGCAGCTTGGTCTGGAAACCCACCATGTTGTACAGCGTGCCGAGCTTGTTGTCCTGGCGTAGCTGCACGATGGCGTAGGCCTTGACCTGCGGATCGTGCGGGTTGGTGAGGCCGAACGGCTTCATCGGGCCGTGGCGCAAGGTCTCGCGTCCGCGTTCAGCCATCACCTCGATCGGCAGGCAACCGTCGAAATAGGGCGTGCCCTCCCATTCGTGGAAGGCGATCTTGTCGCCGGCGATCAGCGCGTCGACGAATTCGCCGTATTGCTCGCGCGTGAGTGGGCAGTTGATGTAGTCGGCGCCGGTGCCGCCGGGACCTTCCTTGTCGTAGCGCGACTGGAACCAGGCGATGCCGAGGTCGATCGAGTCGCGATGCACGATCGGCGCGATCGCGTCGAAGAACGCCAGCGCGTCCGCGCCGGTGCGCTGGCGGATCGCTTCAGCGAGCGCGGGAGAGGTCAGCGGGCCGGTGGCGACGATGACGCTGTCCCAGTCGGCCGGGGGCAGCCCCGCAACCTCCTCGCGGGCGATCGTCACCAGCGGATGCGATTCAAGCGCGGCCGTGATCGCGGCGGAAAATCCGTCGCGGTCGACCGCCAGCGCGCCGCCCGCCGGCACCTGATGGGTATCGGCAGCGCGCATCACCAGCGAGCCGAGCCGGCGCATCTCCTCGTGCAGCAGCCCGACAGCGTTGTGTTCGCGATCGTCGGAACGGAACGAGTTGGAGCAGACGAGCTCCGCGAGCTGGTGGCTCTTGTGCACGGCGGTGGCGCGCACCGGCCGCATTTCATGCAGCGTTACGGGAACGCCGCGCAACGCTATCTGCCACGCCGCTTCCGAGCCGGCGAGGCCGCCGCCGATGACGTGAACGGTTTTGATCATCCGGCAAAATAGGCTCGGCTGCGCGTGCCAGCAATGCCGCCAAAACGAAGACGCCCGCACAAGGCGGGCGTCACAACCTAAGCAGGAGAGAGTAGCGGCTTAGCGGGTGGCCTGGTCCCAGGCGACCCGCGGGATGTCCGAGCGGACGATGCCGACATCGGCGAGTTCGCGGTCGCTGAGCAGGCTCAGCTCGCGCAGCGCGGAATTGTAGTCCTTCCAGGACTGGATGAAGCGGACAATGGCTAGAAACATGATCGGCACCTTTCGCGTGCGGCCGAAGCCGGAATCAACATGGACACTACATACGCGTGCATAGTGCGATGCAAAACACTCAAAGAAAGGTTCCATCCATGCTGAAAATGCATGTCTTGAGTCATCGATTTTTCATCAATTGGCGCATGTGATTTAAGAACAAGGCAAATCGCGGATTTTTCTACCGAATCAAGGGTCGAAAACAGGGGTTGTTCACGGCCGGTACGTATCGCCCCGCGGGGAACAGGCATGCGTTAAACGCTTGGGTAACCCTGGCGCTAAGTCCTGCGTTGCGGCCGATCCCGGCGCCCCTTGGGCGGCCGCTCAGGCCAACGAGCGGGTAAGCGGCGGAAACGGCTTCAACACACAGGATTGTCAGCAGGGCCGCGGAACTGGCCAATACCTCGTTGGTTCACCTTCTGACCGGCGCATCCGGCAGCACGGGGCGGCCAAACAAAGAGAAAGAGGACGTCATGAGGAGCAAGTTCATTCTGACCGTTGCCGCAGGCTTGTTGGCGGGAACGACGCTGGCCGCCGCTCAAGTTAGCGGCGCGCCGGGCAATGAGAGAGACCGCACCGGTCAGCCCACGGATTCGAGCACCACGTCGACGCAGCCCAACCGTCCGGGCGCTACCCAGGGTCAGGGCGGCGGCACGGTGGTCGTGCCGCCGATGCAGAATGCCCCGGCTACCGAGCCGCTGCCGGGCGAGCCGATCCGCGGCGCGGCACCGCGCCAGGGCGAGGGTAGCGGCAGCGACGCCATTCCGCAGCGCAAGTAGGCGTCCACGGAGCGGCCGAGCGTAAGCTCAAATGCAAAGGACCACTTCGGCATCGCCGGGGTGGTCCTTTTTCGTTGATCCGCCCGTGGCGCCGTCGGGCTAAGGATTCGAGATCGACGCCCCGCCGAAGCGCTGTTTCCAGAGCGGCAGCACATCCCTGTTGTAGACGTTGTCGGGAATGCCGCCCTTTAGCGCAGTGACGACCGAGCGCGTGGCCCAGTCGACGCCCTGCCGCAGCTCGCCGCCTTCGGTGTAGGAGGCCGAGTGCGGGGAGAGCAGGGCGCGGTTGCCGAGCTTGCGCAGCGGCGAGTCCATCGGCAGCGGCTCCTCTTCAAACGCGTCGATCGCGGTGCCGCGCAGCCGGCCTTCCGCGATGGCGCGCGCCAGCGCCTTTTCGTCCATCACCTTGCCGCGCGAGGTGTTCACCACCACCGCATGCGGCTTCATGAGCTTGATCTGCTCCTCGCCGAACATGTAGCGGGTCTCCTTGGTGAGTACGACGTGGAACGACACCAGGTCGGACTCGCGGAGCAGGGTTTCATAGTCCACCGCCTGGACCCCGTGGGTCAGGAAGTGCGACGGCTGCACGTACGGGTCATAGGCGATCAGGCGCGCCCGCCACGGCGTCAGCAGCTGCGCGACCCGGCTGGCGATGCGCCCGAACCCGACGAAGCCGATGGTCTGGCCACGAAAGCCGTCGGAAGCGCGCGCTCCGACGTAGTAGGAGTAGTTGTCGGCCGTCCGCCATTTGCCTTCGCGCACGTCGGCGTCGCGGTCGTTCAGCTTCTTGAGCAGCGAGAGCATCATCGCCACCGTGGTCTCGGCGACGCCGAAGCAGTTCGACTCCGTGGGCGCATGGCAGACCATGATGCCGAGATCGGTGGCGGCTTCTGTATCAATATCGTCGACGCCGACGGTGTACTTCGCGACCACGCGCAGGCGCTGTGACGCCTCCATCACCCGCCGGCTGATCGGCGTGTGGCGCATCGAGGTACCCATCAGCGCCACGCAGTCGCGCGCCTGCGCCACCACCTCGTCCTCGTAGTGCGTGCGCGGAAGCTGCCAGTCGCGGTTGCCGATCACGAGCTCGCAGCCCAGCCCTTCGATGGCCTTGATGGTTTCGGGCGGTTCCTCGCGCGGCGCGAAGATCAGGACCTTGGGCTTGTCGGACATGGCAACTCCTGGGGCGTTCGCCCTTTGACTGGTTCGTGAAGGCTGGGGATTGGATCGCTGGGTGAGACCTTACTTCGCCAGTTTAAGCGATTGCAGGGTCTGTTTCCAACGGCCGGTTTCGACCGCCAGAAACCGGGCGAAGGCGGTTTCGTCCTCGTAAGCCGGCGACACCGTCAGGGCCTTCAGGTTGGCCGCGATGCCGGGCGAGGCGAGGATCTGGCGGACCTCGTCCGATATCTGCTGTACTACCGCCGGCGGCGTGCCGGCGGGCGCAAACAGCCCGATGAAGCCGCCGGCCCGGCCGAAGCCCAGGACGCCGGATTCGCCGATCGTCGGGATTTCCGGGGCCGCGCGCGAGCGCTTCGCTTCGGCCATGCCGAGCGCGACCGCCCGGCCGCCGACGATGTGCGGATAGGCCGAGGTGATGTCGACCGAGGCGACCGGGATCTGGCCGGCGACCAGATCGACGATCGCCGGTGCGCTGCCACGATAGGGGATGTGGACCAGGTTGGCGCCGGTCGCGGCCTTGAGCATTTCCATCGAGAGATGCTGGCCGGTGTTGACCCCCGTCGAGCCGTAGCTCAGCCCCTGCGGGTTCTCTTTGGCGCGCGCCAGCATGTCCTGGATGCTGGTCGGGCCGGTCTTCGGATTGGCGACCACCACGATGCCGACCTCGATCAGCTTCGCGATCGGGACAAGATCGCGCAGGAGGTCGGGAGCATTGGAGCCGGTGATGTGCGGATTGATCAGCAACGCGCCGCTGGCGCCGACACCCAGCGTGTCGCCGTCGGGCGCCGATTTCGCGAGCGCGACCAGCCCCTGCGATCCTCCGGCGCCGGTCATGTTCTCGACCACGACGGTCTTGCCCAGACGTTTGCCGAGATCGATGGCAAGCGCGCGCGCGATGCCGTCCGCCGAAGCACCTGGCGCAAATGGCACGATCATGCGGATGGTCTTTTGCGACGTCTCGGCCAATGCCGACGTCGACTGCAACAGGATCGCCAACAGGAGCACGCGCAGCATGTCCGGCCTCCCACGCTTTTTTCGGCGGCACTAGTCGAGCTTGATCCCGCTTTCCTTGAATGCCTTGCTCCAGCGCAACGCTTCCTTGCGGACGAACGCGTCGTATTCTTCCGGCGTCGATGACACCGGATTGATGCCGGCGGCGACCAGCCTGTCGTTGGTCGCGGGGTCGGCGTAGATCGCGGCGACCTTGCCTTGCAGCCGATCGACGATGGCGCGCGGCGTGCCGGCGGGCGCCACCAGCGCAATCCAGCTCGACATGTCCTCGAGCTCCGGCATGCCGGCGGCCTCCGCCAGCGGCGGGACATCGGGCAGCGACG
>Ga0190270_10001782_pt1 | contig 10186 bp, 9 predicted proteins | sample Popmic320T_FD_133748 | JGI IMG/M metagenome (GOLD analysis project Ga0190270, IMG submission 133748) | Populus adjacent soil microbial communities from riparian zone of Weber River, Utah, USA - 320 T | ecosystem: Environmental > Terrestrial > Soil > Riparian zone | place: USA: Utah | collected... | reverse complement strand
AGGTTGGGGCGGCCGGTTCATCACGCTTGAGGATCCGGACAAATATCGACTGTTTTTCGTCACGTGGTCGGAGGCCCCACACCAACCTGATGCAGGCCATGAAGTCAGTACCACCTCGCGGGTAGCGGGTGGGTCTTGAGGATGACGAACGGTAACGGGTGCCCAGAACCCACCCGCTACCCGCGAGGTGGTACTGACTTCATAGCACTGCTCGTTCTTCTCGCCTAAATTGCATCATTCTCACGTGACCTGTCTCGCCAAAAGTCTCGGGTTCTGGTAAGCTGGTGTTGCATAGATAGCACAAGATTGCACGGGCGCGTCTGCCCCCTAACGCGCTGTTTCAAGGCGTATGCAGTACATAGAAAACCCTCCGAATCCCTGGCTGACCCACACAGTAGAGTGGATTGGCGAACCGCCACAGACGAAGTTGGAAGTGTTCGAGGAGACCGAGACACGCCGCATTATCACTCACAACGACAGCCCCGATGTCGGTTTCGATTACACGGTCAATTGTTATCGTGGCTGCATTCACGGTTGCACGTATTGCTTCAGTCGTCCGACACATGAGTATCTGGGTTACGGCGCCGGCACCGACTTCGACCGGAAGATCGTAGTTAAGGTCAAAGCGCCGGAGCTGTTGCGTAAGGAGTTGATGAAGCCGTCATGGAAGGGCGATGAGATTGTCTTCTCGTTTACTTCCGATCCTTACGTTCCGCTGGAAGCAAATTACAAACTGACGCGACAGTGCCTCGAAATCTGCGCCGAGTTTCGCAATCCGATCGGTGTGATTACCAAGTCTGCTTTAATTCGACGTGATATTGACGTGCTTCAAGAACTAACGCGGCATGCGCGACTTGGTGTCTTCTTCACGATTCCATTCACCGACAAGGAAGTTGCGCGTGCAGTGGAGCCTTTCGCTCCGCTGCCGGACGCGCGCTTTCATGCGATGTCTGACCTCGCAGACGCTGGCATTGCGGTGGGCATTGGAATCGCTCCAGTGATTCCCGGACTGAGCACCGACTTGCCGGTCCTTTTGAAACGGGCAAAAGAAGCGGGGGCAACCATGGCGTTCATAAATATGCTACGGCTGCCGGGGAGTGTCGCTCCTTACTTTGAAGAGCGCTTGTACGAGAAGCTCCCGACTAAAGCTGATCGCGTCCTCAACCGCATACGCGAGGCACGCGATGGGAAGTTAAACTCCAGCGTCTTCGGTGAGCGAATGCGCGGAAAAGGCGAATACTGGGCAGCAATTGAAAAGCTCTTTCGAATTCATACCGAGCGACTTGGCTTTAACAAAACCAACAAGCGTGTGCCGAAAGGCGAAAGCACGTTTCGACGACCGACAGCGCAAGCAAATCTCTTCGCGTAGAATGCATTAAGTTTATGTTTCGCTACAGACACAGCCTCGCGCTTTCCTTATAATAACCGGCGCAACCAAAACAATTTGCGGTGCGGGAGGCTCCCCATGATGCTCATCAGACACGTTATCCGCGATCGTGAGCCTTACTCGATGCGCGACACTGCCACCGTGCAGGAAGCGGCGGAGTTTATGGCGTCTCGAAATATCGGCGCCGTCTGTATCGTTGACGACAGCGGAAAGCTGCTGGGCGTATTTTCCGAGCGCGACGTCGTCAAGCGCGTGGTTGTGCAGCATCGTGATCCTGCAGTAGTCAAGATTGGCGATGTTCTCAGCGAGCTCCGCGCTGTGATTAACTGCGATGAAACTCCGCACCAGGCGCTGGAACGTATGGAGCTGATCGGCACCCGCCATTTGCCTGTTGTTGATGGAGAGCGCTGGGTCGGGATGCTTTCGATGCGAGACCTTATGCGCGTCGAATTGAGCGAACAGGGTGATGAAATAAAATTGCTACACGAATACATTCAACATTAGCTGCAGGCCAAACCAGATGCTGAACAAGCAGGAGTTCACTTCCTCGGCTGTCCCTCGCCGTCTGAATAAGACTTATCTAACAAGCAATTCGTTAGTTTTAGTTGCTGCGCTGCTGCTTGGCTGCAGTGGCCCACCGCCGGGCCGTGGTGCGGGAGAAGTTGAATCAGCGCCGAACGCCCAGGCCAACTTCAAGGTCGAAACTGTCATAGGTAACCTCGAAGTGCCATGGTCTATCGTGTGGGCGCCGGACGGCCGGATGTTTTTTACCGAACGGCCTGGTCGCGTTCGAGTCTACGAAAACGGAAGGTTACGACCTGAGCCTGTTTACACGGTGCCTGACGTCGAACAGACAGGCGAGAGTGGCCTGATGAGTATCGCGTTGCATCCGCAGTTTGCCTCCGGTCGTTTCGTTTACCTCGCCTACGCTTACAAAGCCGATGAGTTGCGCGTGCGAGTAGTCCGGTACCGTGAGGCGCCCAATGGCCTCACCGAACCCAAGGTAATCATTGAGAATATTCCCGCAGCGAAATATCACGCCGGGTGCCGTATACGATTCGGCCCCGATGCAAAGCTCTACATCACAACAGGCGATGCCACCGATCGTTCATTAGCCCAACGGCTGGATTCGCTAGCTGGAAAGACGCTGAGACTTAACGATGATGGCTCGGTGCCGCAGGATAATCCGTTTGTCGGAAATGCCGCCGTCCGCCCTGAGATTTGGTCTTACGGCCATCGGAATGCCCAGGGCCTCGACTGGCAACCGGGAACAAACCTGATGTTTCAGACTGAGCATGGACCAAGTGTATTTGACGGGCCCGCAGGCGGTGATGAAGTAAACATCGTCGAGAAGGGAAAGAACTACGGCTGGCCAGTGGTCCATCATGTAGAAACGCGCGCGGGCATGGAACCACCCTTATTGGAATACACCCCGGCGTGCGCACCCGGCAGTGCTGCCTTCTATCGCAGCAGCTTGTTCCCACAGTTTCGAGGAAATTTCTTTTTCGGCTGCCTGAAAGGCGTGCGCCTCATACGCGTCGTGCTTGATAGTAGGCGTGTAGTGTCCCAGGAAAACTTACTCGATAAGAAATATGGCCGCATACGTGAGGTAGCGGAAGGCCCGGACGGCTATTTGTACTTCTCAACCTCAAACCGGGATGGTCGAGGTTCACCCGCCAGCGATGACGATCGAATCATTCGCCTCGTACCTGCCAAGTAAGATCGACTCCGGATCACGTTTTAGCGTGCCCGAAGAATTCGCGAAACACAATTAGTGACTAGGTTAGGGCTTTTGGGCGAGCATCGCAGTCTTGCTCCAGCCGATCACGTGCAGCGGCGGGAAGCGATACTCGTGGACCATCCGGAAATGGTGCTTGGTTTGTCGGAGTATCTCTCGGCGCGGATGAGACTTGAATCTAAAGAGTACCTCCAGAAATGAACTCGCCGGCGACGGACGGCAGGGAAGGTGCAGCAGGTGACCACCAGGCGCAATCACACGAGCAACCTCAGTCATCCCTTCTCCCAGCGGTACATATTCCAGCGCTCCGCTGGTGACCACTAAATCAAGAGAATTGTCGGCGAATGGAAGCGAGAGAAGGTTCCCTTCAGTGAAGGTGACGTCTCGCGTGCGGCCGGGGCTTTCTTCAAGTGCTTTCCGTGCGGCGCTAATCGAAGTCGCCGAAAGATCGAGTGCAGTAATACTGACTGGGAAGTGGAGTGCGCGTAGCAGCGCCAGGGTAAGTAACCCAGTTCCGCACCCAGCGTCCAGAATCCTTGCTCCTCGTGAAACAGGAAGCGGGTGGTTGGCAAAGTAATGATCTAATGAACGGCCATAGCCATTAATCTTAAAAGTCAGGTCGTAAACACTGGCAATTTTGTCGTAATAGGATCCCGCGCGGGTTTCAGTCTTGGTTGTAGTCAGTACGTATTCCATTATGTATCCTCAGCCCCTGAAGAATATGTGCCGGCAAAACCGCAATGTAAACTTAAGGCCCGCAATTGTAGCCTTCCTCCTTTTTTTACTCAACTAGAACAAATCCCATCGTAAATGCAGTTCGCCCGCAAGAACTGCCCGAGAAGGCGTTCATTGATTAGCGAGGAATTGATTTTGGGACAGGAGGTCTGCGAATGAAGAGGAAATGGACAATTCTAGGTGGCGCCGGTTTAGGCCTAATTGTAGTCGGGGCCTCTATTTTTTCGGGTTTCAATGCCGGAGCAGCTGTCTCCCAAACTGATCGCGCCGTTCGACCGTTTAGCGGCTTTAACGTTGAAATACTTGTGAATGGACGTCCGCAGGATGAATACCACGCGCGCGGCAGAAGATATGTAGAGGCCATTGAGGGCCGTGAATACGAAGTCAGGCTGCGAAACCCTTTGCCTTATCGTGTCGCCGTCGCGTTGTCTGTCGATGGTCTTAACACGATTGATGCGCGCCGAACGTCCGCATGGAACGCGAGCAAGTGGGTCATAGAGCCTTACGGAACTATCAGTATTGGCGGTTGGCAGACGAGTTCTCAGAGAGCACGCCGATTCTATTTCACCACTGAGCGAGACTCTTACGGTGCCAAACTCGGCCAGACTGCGAATCTTGGTGTCATCTCCGCCGTTTTCTTTCGCGAGCGACGGCCCATTCCCGTTCCTATAACACCGGCTCCGTATCCTCGCCCAAGGTATGAAGAAGACGGCCGGGATAGTAGTAAGTCGAGAGCACCCTCCAATAGCACCGGCAACGAGAGTTCGACGCTCCGGCGAGGTGAGATTGCGCCTGTGCCTGACGACGACTACGCAGCTACGGGTATCGGTCGATCAGTACAAAATGATGTTCGCTGGGTGAATATGGATCTCGATTCGAGACCGGCGGGTGAGGTGCTGATTCGATACGAATACTATCCGGCACTTGTCCGACTGGGAATCGTGCCACGCCACTACTCCCGTCCAGATTCGTTGAGGCGACGCGAAGGCGCCACGGGATTTGAGGATCGACGATTCAGTCCTGAGCTTTGATAGTCTGGTCGACCTCAGCGCGAGTTTGGCACCGTGGGGTTACCTGCGCGTTAAGTCAGCATTGTATAACTGCCGATACACGCGATAGTTATTCATGACCTTCTGAACGTAACCCTTGGTTTCGTCGAAGCCGATTTCTGACGTAAACACTCCCGGATCTTTCTGACGTGCACGCTTGACCCAGCGCACCACGTTGTCTTCACCGCCGTTGTAAGAAGCAGCGACCGCTTCGGGCAAGTTGGGGAACATGTCAAAAAGGTCTTTTAGATATTCACTACCAATTAGAATTGAAGTTTCCGGCTGGTAAAGTTGATTCTCCATTAGGCCGGTAACGCCCGCGTTGCTCGCATACTTCTGCGCGGCATCAATCGTTAGTTGTAATAGGCCGCGCGCACCGGCGGGTGATTTTGCCGTCGGACGAAAGACGCTCTCCTGACGAATGATCGCGAGAATAAAACGCGGGTCGATCTTTCGCGACTTCGCCGTGGACACAATCGCCTGACGATAAGGAGCGGGATATCGATCAATGACTACCGAAGCCTGAGATCTGTTTCGGTCGAGTCGCTCCTGAACCAGCGACTGACGCTTGCCGTCAACGAGTTGAGCCAGGCGCTCGCTCGCCAACCACCCATAATACGAATCGATTCCACCCGGCACGGCTAAATACGCCGTTACCGCATCTTCTTTATAACCGCCGCGATCTAGGCTGTAGGCTCTCAAGTAAGCAACTTCTGCCGGACTCGTAGCTACGCCTTTTTGAAAGCTTCGTCTGCTTAGCTCGTCCGCTGTCGACACAGCGCGCCGCCAGTTACCTTCCGCAACTTCAAGCCGCAACTGACCAAACATGGCATTGGTTTCGTCAATGGTGCCGGAGAATCGCTGTCGTGTCCGAGAAACCCAGTCGAGAGCTTCACGTGATCGACCGGCTTCTCTTAAGGTGTCGATCGCATTCAGGTGGGCGGTTTCGATCCGTTCACCGCTTGGAAAGCGGTTAATGTATTCGACATACCGGTCGGCTGCTTCCGAGGGTTTCCCCATGCGCAACAGCGCAGCACCACTGAAATTTAATCCTTCACGACCTTCCTTTGTGGATGGATAGGTACGCGCCAAGCGATCGTAATAGGTATAGGATTCCTGATACCGCCGAGACTGAAATGAGGATCTGCCCATGCCGAAAAGTGCCTCGGCGACCCGAGGCTCCTCAGGGTAGTAATTCATCAATGCCTGCCAATGCTCGCGAGCTTCATCGAAGGCACGATTGGCATGATAAATAGACGCCCGGCGGAGGTGTTCTTCAGGAGTCAGGCGGGTAATGACTCCACGCGCATTTCGCGCTTCGCGATCCTGACGACGAACCGCCGCAAGGCTTGCGTCGCTGCTGCTTTGAGGATTTAGCGCGACAACGCTCGGCGTCAGCCCGAGATAATTGTATGGGTGGTAAGTGGCGCTGCCACATAGCGGGCTTGTCAGTAAAAGGATTGAACAGGCTAACAGATTCATCTTAATTGTTCCTAGTGCCTACCTATGTTCCTAAGCTTTGATGATTTCGAAGGTTGAAACGATTTTCGCCGCCGGTCTTAGAGTCGCCGCCACGCTGCAGTATTTTGTATCGGATAGGTGGATGGCTTTGGCAACTGACTGCTCCGAAATGTTACGGCCAGTAACAATATGGTGTACTTCCATTAGCTTGTAGCTCCTTGGATGTTCGTCCCTGCGTTGCCCTCGAACCTCAATTCGGTAATCCGTAACGTCTTCTCGTCGTTTTTGCAGGATTGAAATCACATCAACTCCAGTGCATGATCCCAAAGCAAGCAAGAGCAGTTCCATGGGGCTCGGAGCAGAATGACGAAGATGGTCGGTATCTATAGTTATCGCGTTATTTGAAGGCGTAATGCCAACAAAGAGATCCTTGCCTTTCCATTCTATAACCGCCTTCGGGGCACCATTGCTCATCAGAATTCCTCCGTTTAAAGAGAATACCACATTGATTTCGGCCCCATGGTCTCTGCCGTTGGCAGTTCTGTGGTGGCACCCTAAAACAGATACGGCGGCTCGATCTCAAATGACGATTAACTTTGACTCGATCCGTGGCCGATAGCGTCGAGTTGCCGCCCTTTCATATCCTCGGGACCACTGCTTGTATGCTATTATTTTCCAGCCCAGGCCTCATCAGTACTGTTCATCCTCCCGGTGTTGCAGGCGTGATACTTCGGTCGCTTAGTTACAGTGGAAGGATGAAATATGCCGAGAGCACTTGTCGTCGACGACGACGAAACCATTCGCGACACCTTATACGAGCTGCTTTCTGAGGCGTATTTATGCCAGACAGCAGAAACTGCCGAGAAGGCTTTTGCCAGGCTCGAAGCCGACTCGTATGACGTGGTTCTCACCGATATTTCGATGCCGGGTTTGAGCGGATTGGAATTGCTAGGCCACGTGCGCCAAAAGTTCCCAAACACACCTGTGATAATCATCTCCGGTATCAGTGATCAGGAGCACGCACAGGGCCTTATTCGACTTGGCGCATTCGACTTCTTACTAAAACCGTTTAGTCTGGATGCCGTCGAGAAGAGCGTAAAAAGGGCCGTTGAATATAGGAGACACTTGCTGGAGGGAGAAGACCCCACCGAAGCACCGCACGAAGGGCAAGACATTCAGACTGAAATCAATGACTGGAAGATTGTAAAGGAATGAACGCCCTGATCAAGCCGCAACTATCGTGAAGGAGGCTCGCTTTGCTGCTACAGCACGACGTTGGGCGATCTTTGTTGCTAATTCAGCTATCCGATCAGCCCGGAATGGTTTCGTGACTACCCAATCAACGCGGGCTGCTTTCTGCTCATCAGAACCCACTGCTTCTCCCCAGCCGGTGATTACTGCGATTGGAATTGCTCCATCGCGTTGCCTGATAACCTGCGCGAGTTCCCACCCACTCATTCCCGGCATACCTACATCCGTGAAGATCCCATCAAACTGGTGAACTTCAAACAGGCTCAACGCCTCGCGGGCTCCCGGTGCGAGATAAACTCTACACCCTTCATGTTCGAGCAAGTCGCGCAATAACTCTCTTACCGATTCCTCATCGTCAACGACCAGGATCTTCGCTTGGTTTTCATCGTAGGTACGCACCACATTGGCTTCGGCGGCCTCAACGACCGGCGCTTCGGCTGCCGCCGAGACAGTTTCCTCGATTACTTGTGCCTTTGGCAGCTTGATACGAAATCGGGTGCCCATTCCTACTTCCGACTCAACTTCCACGGATCCTTCGTGGCGCCGGATAATTCCGAAGCTGACAGCTAGGCCTAAGCCCATACCAGCTTTACCTTTTGTGGTAAAGAAGGGATCAAAGATTCGCGACTTCACATCGGCGGGCATGCCTGTTCCAGTGTCGCCGACGGAAATCACGACTGACTCATCCATATCCTCGGCCGCCAACGTGAGTTGACCGCCTTCCGGCATGGCATCAACTGCATTGAAGACCATATTGACGAGAACTTCGCGTAACTCAGATTCATCACCCATCACTCTCGCCTTTGAGCGAATTTGAAGGTCAAGACTGATCTGGACGTTCGATGCCTCAGCTCGATCTTTCCATCGCGGGCGCGTAATTTCGCTTACATCGAACAGAATCTGATCGATAGAGACTGGTTCAAAATCATGATCCCGACGCTGACGCGCAAAATCCTGGATTCGCTTAACGGTTTTAGCTCCGTCTTCCGCGGTCTTAATAATGATGTTCAGCCCTCGAGTAATCTTCTCCGGATCGTTTGTTCGAAGAATCAGTTGCGCGCGGCCAAGAATCCCCGCTAGTGTATTGTTGAAATCGTGTGCTACACCGGACGCCAGTTCACCCAGAGCTGAGAGCTTCTCCATTTGAGAAAACTGTTCGCGAATCCGCTCTTGCTCAGCAATGTAGTGTGAGAGTTCCTCAACGTGACGCTGCGCTTGTTCAGCCTGGGCTGAGGACGACTCGATGTTTTTCAGGTAGGTTCGGTAAGTAAAGAAAACGATGGCGATGATTGGGATGGTTACTATGAGCGCGTAGAAGCCAAGCTCCTGAATCAGCTTCGCTATGACGGCTGCAGCCGAGGCCCCTGCGAAGTACGTAATCGAGGTCCAGAGATAATGCTTCTTCCACGTCTGCCAGACGGGACGGTTAGCCTGGAGAGCACCGCACACAGCCACGAGTCCGGAATTCGTTGCGTATTGTGTCAAGGCCATAACTCCGATAACCGAGATAAACTTGGCTGACAGTGGGCCGTCTGCCAAAGTCACGACGTCCCCGAAGCTGAAGTGCAACAAGTAGGATGTTACGCATGCTGACCATGCCGCAGACGCCCAATTAAAAGCCACCGTCAGCCGCTTTCGGCAAAAGCGAACCGAAGAAACCAGTGCTTCAGTCGCCGCCATCAGGATTGCGGCCTCGTAGCCGTAGATTAATAGAGTCAAAAAGACAAAAGTATCTGAGACAGAGATATGCGAATCAAACTGAGGAATCTTGATGACAATTCTTGAGCTGAACAAGACAGTAACTACCGCGATGACTAAGAACTGTGGGTCGATAACGTTCGTGTTGATGCGATAGCCGGCGAGTAAGTAAATCACACCTCCAGCAAGGGTGGTGGCCCACATAAAAATGCTGGCCAAATTTCTGTTGGATGTTTCCGACTTGAATATCATACCTCGCGTCCTCCGCTAGACCGCCAGCGCAAAAGGGGAATCTTCTCTCTGAGAGGACGACGTTTCGTCGGGGCCGCCGAAATCGAACGCTGTCGGGACATCGCCGGAGAACGAAGACCGTTCGGCCAAAACGGCGCGCATCCGAACCTGACTCAAAAGGGTCTCGAGATAACACTGAAACTGATGCAGTACTTCAACGAGCCTGGGGAAATCTGTGGACGCAACCTTGATTGTTTCGCAAAAGCTCTCGAACTGGGGCCAATCCGAATACATTAGGCACTCCATGCTCTCGTTACGAAACTTTGTAATGCCGGAAGTGAGATTTGTTAAGGCAAGCTCTCCTGCCTGTTCTTCAAAGTTTTCCACGAGCTGCCGTAGTGTCAGTAGATCCTGGCAAAGTTGGAGCGATTGCCTGTACCGCATGTCCGAGTTATCGAACAGTTTGGCGCCCACCAAACTGCGATCAAAGACCATCGCTAAGCTAATAGTAGACTGTTGCAGGCAGTTTGTGAGTACGTCATGAGCTCGATGGACCTTACTTAGGATGACGTGTGTTGTTTTGTCGGATAGGGATCTACGTGAGTCGCTTTCAAAAACGCGTTGCAAGTCATGGTT
>Ga0190270_10001780_pt1 | contig 10187 bp, 7 predicted proteins | sample Popmic320T_FD_133748 | JGI IMG/M metagenome (GOLD analysis project Ga0190270, IMG submission 133748) | Populus adjacent soil microbial communities from riparian zone of Weber River, Utah, USA - 320 T | ecosystem: Environmental > Terrestrial > Soil > Riparian zone | place: USA: Utah | collected... | reverse complement strand
CCGGAAGCGCCTACGTGTTTGACTTGGCGAGCGGAACCCCCGCACTGCCCGTCGTCTCGCTGAATAATCCGGGACCGGCGCCCGGTGACAGATTCGGCAACTCGGTAGGGATCTCAGGCACATGGGTGGTCGTGGGGGCATCCGAGAACGACACGGGAGCGACTGCGACCAACGCCGGGATCGCCTACGTGTATAACGTCGCAAGCCCAACTCCTGCGGTGCCCGTCGCCACACTAAACAATCCAAGCCCCGAGCGATACGACTCCTTCGGCTCGGCGGCGGCAATCTCTGGCACGCGCGTCGTGGTCGGGGCACCGCGGGACAACACGGGCGAGCGCTGGGCCGGAATCGCATACGTCTATGACATGGTCAGCCCCACACCGGAGGTGCCGGTAGCTACTCTGAACAATCCCGACCCGGCCGCGGAGGATTGGTACGGCTCTTCCGTCGCGATCTCCGGCACGCTTGTGGCGGTGGGAGCTTATGAGGACAACACAGGAGCGCCGGGTGCCGGCAGTGCCTATGTCTATGACTTGGCCAGTGGTACGCCCACAGTGCCAGTCGTCACCCTGCACAATCCCAGCCCTGCGCAGGCAGACCGCTTCGGAATCTCAGTGGCAATCTCCGGCGCACGGGTGGTGGTGGGAGCTTATCGCGACCAAACAGGATCCGAGTCCGCTGGGAGCGTTTATGTGTATGAACTTGACGGCGGTACCCCCTCGCTGCCCGTGATCACTCTGAACAATCCAACTCCGGCTGTGGATGACGCTTTCGGCATTTCGGTGGCGATCGCAGGCACGCGGGTTGTCGTGTGGGCCGGCGGCGACGACGCGGCCGGCCTCAATTCCGGCACCGGATATGTCTATGACTTGGACGGCGATTCACCGACAACACCCGTGACCACGCTGTATAACCCTCGTCCTGTGGGGAATCATGGGCTCCGCTCCTCAGTCGCCATTGATGGCACGACTATCGCCATGGGCGCTGCTTTGGATGACACGGTGATGCCCGACAAAGGTTTCGTTTATATCTTCGGCCCGAATCCGCTCGACCAGGACAGCGATGGCCTGCTCGATTCCTGGGAGACCACCCGATTCAGCACCACCGGATACAGCGCGCTGGATGATTTTGATCACGACGGCTACAACAATTTGCTCGAACTCGGCTTCGGCTTGAACCCGACGATCTCCAATCCCGGCGGCCTGCCGCCCGTGACTAACGAAGGCGGCTACCTCACGATAACGATCACCAAACAGCCCGGCGTGACCTATGAAGTGCAGAGCGCCATCGACCTGCTCCCCGCACTGGCGGATTCCTTCAGTGCTGCGAGCACCACGGTCCTCATCAACGATGCCACCACCCTCAAAGTACGGGACGATTCCCTTATTGGCACCGGCTCTCACCGTTTCCTGCGCGTGAAGGTGACGGCGGCTCCGTGAAGTGGCTGCAAGTGCTGTAGAATGGGACTTGGATTTGGAATTCCGGGAAGTAATTTCAGGGCATGAATGTGACCCTCACCAAGGAACTCGAATCGCTCGTGCAATGTAAAGTGCGCAGCGGGCGCTACGCGGATGCCAGCGATGTGATGCGCGATGCACTGCGGCGAATGGAGCAGGAGGACGATTACGAATCGCCAGCGCTGGAGGCGGCGCTGCTGGAGGGTGTGCGCAGCCCGCACCGGCCCTATGGCAAGGCAACACTGGCTCGCGTCCGCAAAGCTGCCGCGGCCCTGAAATGAGTTTGCCCGTCAGCATTGCCGGGCGGGCGGAGTTGGACCTGACGCATCAGTACCGCTGGTATCTGGACAACGCTGGAGTGGAGGTGGCCGAACGCTTCCTTGCGGCATTTGATGACACCGTGGCCCGGCTGGCGGAGCAGCCGGAGTTGGGGAAACGGCGGCGCTTCCAGGCGCGCGAACTGGCCGGCATCCGGTCCTTACCGGCGGGAGGGCGCTTTGGCCGGCATCTGATCTTCTACCGCTCTGGAGCATCTGCATTGTCCATCGAGCGAGTCATGCACGGTGCCCGTGACCTGCCGCGGAGGTTACTGGAGCCACCCGGCTAAAAAGTCATGCATGATGACTCCCCACCTGTCCCGGCAGCGGCTCGCCATTCGTTTCGAGGAAGGCGTTGCGCCTGAGGAAGCAGGGATTCCGCGGGAGTCTCCACCGTTTCTCCACCCAGATACTGAATGACCGGGAGACCGATGCGGTGGTTTTCGATGACGACATCGGCGAAGGCGCGGTTCATGGCACGCAGGGCTGCAATCGTTTCTGGCAGGAACGGGCCGATGACTTGATGTGGGCGAGAGGATGCACGGATGTCCTTTACGCCGCTTTCCACGGCTGGCGGCAATGGTCAGCGAGCGGGCGCGATTTGAGGGAAGGCTTCAAGATAGAGTTCAACGGCTTCGCGGAGATTCTCCATCGCTTCGGGTTCCGAAGCGCCCTGAGACGCCACGCCGAGTTCGGGACACTTGGCCACCAGCAGGGAAGTCTGATCGTCAGGATAGATGACGGCGGTGAAGTTCACGTGCGAAGGGTATCACCGGTGAATGGCGGTGCAATGCTCAATTCTCCAGCCGACGGGAGAGCGCAAAAACCCCTTTCTTCTATCCTGTCTGCGCCCTGATGCCTGATACGGCGGAGAAGATGGAGGAGACGATGCAGTAGGCGATGACGGTGACGACGGCGGCGAGGAAGATGATGATGGCGGGGGAGATGAGGGCGGTGAGGCGCTTGATGCGGCCGTCGAGTTCCTTGTCGTAACGGGCGGCGGCTTTTTGGAGCGACTTGGCGAGATGGGACGTTTGCTCGCCGACGGCGATGATGTCCGTCATGAGCGGCTGGAAGTGGCCGGCGCGGCGCAGGGAAGTGGAAAGCGGATCACCGGCGGCGACGGCTTCGATGACCTGGGTCAAGCGCTGGCGGAAGAAGCGGTTGGGCGTGCCGCGGACGAGAAGTGTGAGGGACGAGAGCAGCGGGACGCCGTTGGTGACGAGGTTGCCGAGGGCCTGGGTGAAGCCGGCGTAGAAGCGAGTCTCAATGATCGGGCCGACGAGAGGAATGCGCATCTTGGAACGGTCCCACCAAAGGCGTCCGGGAGCGGTGGCGATGAGACCGCGGAAGAGAACCGCGACGCCGACGGTGCCGAGGAGCATCGTCCAAAAGTGGGTGGTGCAGAAGTCGCTGAAGTCGAGGAGGAGTTTCGTTATGGCCGGAAGGTCCTGGCCGGTTTTGGCGAGGAGGCTGGTGAGTTGCGGGACGAGGACGAGCGTGAACACGGCCATGAGCAGCGCGCAGGCGCCGATCATGAAGGCGGGATAGATCATCGCCGAAACGAAGCGGCGCTGGAGGTCGTGGAGTTGTGTCAGGCTTTGAGCCATGCGATGGAGGACGCCGGCGAGCGTACCGGAGGCTTCGCCGGCGGCGATGAGAGAAACGTAGAGGTCGTCAAAGCTGGGCGACGTCTGACGGAAACAGGCAGAAAGCGTCTGGCCGTCGCGAAGGTGATAGCGGAGACGATCGCCCGTTTGACGGATGACAGGGTCCTGTTGCTTCTCGGCCATGACATTGAGAGCCTGCTGCACGGGCAGCCCGGCATCGATGAGGTCGGCGAGTTCGCTCGTGAAGAAGATGAGGCGCGAGCGTTTGAGCCGCGGCGCCGGCTCGTTGGCGGCGGCGATGCGGCTGGTTTTCGCTTTACTGTCCTTCTCAATGACCTGAATCGGCGAGAGCCGGCGCGATTCGATCTGGCGGTAGGCGTCGCCGCGCGTGGCGGCATCGAGCGTGCCGCTGATTTGTTCGCCACCGGCGGAAAGGGCATGGAAGGAGAATTGGGGCATTGAGGGGGAAAGGGGTCAGGAGTCAGGAGTCAGGGGTCAGGGGTCAGTGCTCGGTGCTCGGTGCTCGGTGGTTGGTGCTCGGTGGTTTGCTGGCGGCGTACGATGAGGGGCTGGGATGATTACTGAGAACCGGGAACTGAGAACCGAGCACTTCTTTCTCTCATCCCGCGTCCCCCGCCGTGACGGCGATGACTTCGTCGATGGTGGTTTCGCCGGTGATGACTTTCGCCCAGCCATAATCGCGCATGGGGATCATCGTTTGTTCGATGGCTTTGGAGCGAAGGACGGAGGCGGCGGCGCGGTCGGTGATGAGTTCCTGCATTTCGGGAGTGACGGTGCAGACTTCGATGATGGCCATGCGGCCGCGATAACCGGTGCCGCGGCACTCACGGCAGCCGGTAGGATTGAGGATGCGGTCTTTGTGCTCGACGGGGAATCCGATGGACTGAAGATAGTGCGGCTGATATTGCCCCGGCGCTGCGGGCTGGCAGCAGAGCGGACAGAGCCGGCGCACGAGCCGCTGGGCGAGAAAGGCGCGGACGGAGGACGCGATGAGGAAAGGTTCGATGCCCATATCGAGCAGTCGCGAGATGCCGCCGACGGCGTCATTCGTGTGCAGCGTGCTGAAGACAAGGTGGCCGGTTAGGGCGCCGCGGATGGCGATCTCGGTGGTCTCGAGATCGCGCATTTCTCCAACCATGATGACGTTGGGATCGCCGCGCAGGATGCTGCGGAGGCCGGCCGCGAAGGTGAGATTGATCTCCGGCTTCACCGCGATCTGGACGACGCCGTCGAGTTTGTTTTCGACAGGGTCTTCGATGGTGACGATGCGGCGCTCGCGGGTGTTGAGTTCGCGGAGAAAGGTATAAAGCGTGCTCGACTTCCCGCATCCGGTAGGACCGGTGACGAGGATGATGCCGTTAGGCAAAGCGAGCAGCGCGCGGATGCGAGCCTCAAGCGCAGGGTCCATGCCGAGGCCGGCAAGGTCGAGGCGTTCGCGGCCGAGGAGACGGAGGCTGACGCTTTCGCCATTCACTGACGGAATGGTCGCGATGCGCACGTCGTAGCGCTGGCCGCCGAGTTCGAGATTGATGCGGCCGTCCTGCGGAAGCCGCCGCTCGGCGATGTCAAGGTGCGCCATGATCTTGAGACGCGACACGAGCGAGTTCTGCAGCATCCGGACGTTAGGCGGGACCGTGACTTCATTGAGCGAGCCATCGACGCGGTAACGGATGCGGAGGTCGTTTTCCAGTGGCTCGATGTGAATGTCGGTGGCCCGTTCGCGGATGGCTTCGCTGAAAATCTGATTCACGAAGCTCATGATCGTGGCCTCTTCGTTGTCTTCGAGAACGGTGACTTCCTGACGAAGCGCGTCCGGCTCGGCATCGGAGTGCTTCTCCTCGATGAGTTCGTCAAAGCGGCCTGCGCCGACACCGTAGCCGGAGCGGAGAGCTTCAAGGATAGCCGTCCGGGTGGAGAGCGCCCACGTCACGTTTTGGTCGAGGCTTTGTCCGGCCATCTGCCGGGCTTCGAGATCGAACGGGTCGTAGGTCAGCAACTGCATGCCGCCGGCTTCCACGGCTCCTGGCAGGACGCGGTGCCTGAGAGCAAGACGCGCGGGAAGCCGGTTGTGGGGCGGATCGCGGGGATCGAGTTCGAGGACGGCGGTGAACGTGATGTTGAGGCTGTTTCCGAGCGTGTGGAAGAACGCGGTTTCGTCAGGAAGGATTTCCGCATCGAGAATGGCGTCGATGTAGCGCCCGCCGTTCTGCGACGCGGCATGCAGCGCTTGTGTCAGGGCGTCGTGGTCCGTGCAGCCGCTGGAGTGGGCGGCGTCCTGCAGCAGCTTTTCGATGGGTCTGGAGGCGGAGGAAGTCACGGGCGCTTCGACTTCGTGGTGGTTTTGCCGGAGGGCTTCGACGGGGATTTCACGGCGGGCATCGGGAGCGGGCGCTCAAAAGTGGGCAGCGGCACTTCCGGAAACGTCTGCGCGGCGTCGGCCCCGATGATGGTTCGCATGTCCTCGCTCTGGCTCGCCAGAAGTTCCTGTCCACTGTCCTCGACGACCACGGGCTGAATGAAGATGAGAAGTTCTTTGCGCGCCTTCTTGGTTTTGGTGGATTTGAAAGCATGGCCGAGAACGGGGATGCGGCTTATGATTGGGATGCCCGACGTGGTTTTTTCCTCGTTCTCCGTAATGAGCCCGCCGAGAACGATGGTCGCACGGTTGGCCACGGTGACCGACGTGAGCAGCCGCTCCGTCGCGATAATGGGAACCGTGTTTTCCGCGACTTGCTGCTGGCCGACCACTGTGTCGTTCACCTGAGCAATGGTGAGGCTGACCTCTTTGTTGCTGTTGATGAGGGGGATGACCTCGAGCTTCAGGACGACATCCTGATAGGCAATGTTGGTGCGCACGCTGGTGCTGTTGGCGAGGTCCGTGACACTGCTGGTGGGAACCGGGATGCGACGGCCGGAGGTGATGACGGCCTTCTTGTTATTCGCCGCATAGATCGACGGGCGGCTGAGAATCTTGAAGCGTTGCGTGGTCTCAAGGGCGCGGACGAAAATGTTGAAGCCGTCGGAGATCTGGCCGTAAACATTCAGTCCGGCGAGAGGACCCAGCGGCGACGTGATGACAGGATTGCGGACGTCCGCGATGGACTTGAGCATCGAATCCCGGGTGATCAGGCTGCTGGCAAAGTCCCCTCTGTCCCCCGCCTGAAACTCGCGCAGGTAGTCAACGCCAACGTCCATGCCATCGTCGAGGGTGAGCTGGCCGATGATGGTCGCGAGATAAACCTGGGGAGGCCGGTGGTCGAGGCGGTCGAGGAGGCTCGTGATCTTCACAATATCTTCGCGGGGACCGTAGGCGATGAGTTTGTTAGCCTGAACATCGGCAACGAGCCTTGTCTTTCCGACGAGCACTGACAGCGGCGGAGCTGTCTCTTCCGGCGGAACGAGCTGGTCTTCGTACCCAACGGGAGCAGTGGTGCCGCCTTCGCGCTGACTGGTGGCCCGGCGCGGCCGGCCGGCGAGAGTGGCGGGATCGGATGAAGCCACGGGAAGCCGCCGGGTGCGGAGAACTTCACCGGCGGCCCCGGTGCTGCTTCCGGTGCCAGTGTCCTGCAGAATATCCGCGAGCACCGGGAGAACCTGATCCACGAAAATGTACTTCAACCGGCGTTCGAGCGGCGCGACTTCCTTGATAGGCTTATCAAACTCCGCAATGAGTTTCGCGGCGTAAGTGTGATCGGTTTCGAGGGCGACGAGCATGATCCGGTTGAGCCGGTCATCGGCGACGACCCGCGGCGGAACGAGGGTCACGAGGCGCGCTGGTATGCGGGTATCGAGGTCGCCCATCGTGTCCGTGGTGACCGTAGGGATCGGCGCGCGGGCGGTGAAGGTGGACGTGAGGATTTGGCCGATGACGACGGCGTCGGCAAACAGGAGGGGATAAAAAACCGTGCGGAGATGCGACTTGTCCTGGGCCACGTCGAGCACGCTCGCGACGCGCAGGATTTGCCGGATGTTATCGGCGTTTTCCGTGATGAGAAGGCCCGGCGGACTGGCGACGGGGGTGAGGCGCCCGAAAGTGTTGAGACCAAGATGACTCCAGAGCGTGCTCGCGGCTTCTGACGGATCGAGGTGCTGGAGCTTGAGAAAATACGAGGCCATGGAATGGCCTGACGGAAGACTTTCGGGCGTCTGGTGGACGGTGAGCCCCCGCGTGATGCTGGCCTGCGGCGCGGTGCCGAGCGTGATGCGAACACTGAGTCCATCTTGCGACTGCGCGAGGACGTAGCCGTTGATCTGGAGGCTGGCCTCGATGAGTTCGATGGCCTCGGCCTGAGTGATAGGCTTCGCAGTGACAAGGCTGATCGGCTTACCGTCGAAGATGCCGGATTCTTTGACGACGGCTTTGCCGGTGAGGAGTTCGTAGATGCCCAGAACGTCGCCGATGCCGTTGTTGGGAAACTGAAGCTGGATCGTGGCTGTGGCGGGATCCGTGGCGGCCGGGGTCGCGTTTTGCGCATGGACCGCGGCGGCAAAGAATAAGGCGGCAAGAACCGCGCACGAATTTCTGAACGACTTCACTGCGAATTGCAGCCTGCGATATTGGCGCGAGCCTTTGGAGTGCGCAGGCGAAGACTGCGCTTTGGAACGACGGCAGACGAGACGTCCGAACGGATATCCCGCTTCGATGCGGTTGCCTGCAGTCGATCCGCAATATCGGACGTCGTTCCCGCTGGCGTCATCACCCGTGATTCGAACGCTTTTCGTCACTACCTTCCAAAGCGGTGTCTGCCGCCACCGCACTCCAAAGGCTCGCGCCATGTTTGGATGCTGCACGGGCATGCAGCCGGAATATTCCCCGGGACTTTTGTCCTCGATTGGTTCGGTTTGCATAAGGTTGGTCGGTATGGGTTGGCCGGGATCACTTTGGTGCGGGTTCCGCGGGCGCTTTGGGTGGCGGAGTGGATGGAGCCGGGGCCGCCTTTTGAATGCCGGCCTCCTTTTCGTCAGGCTTCACTTCTTCAAGGGTGCGCTGCACGAAGGCGAGGCGCCTGGCGTCACTGGCGGCTGGATAGGCGGCGAGGAAATCGGTGAATGACTTGCGAAACGTTTCCTGGTCCGCGGCCGGCAGGGCTTCGAAGTCTTTGGCGGAGGCAGGATGCAGCGACCGCAGGAGGGCTTCGACGACGACAGCGCCTTCGCTGCGGGGAGCGGGCTTGGAGGTGTTGTCGAGTTTTGGAGGTGTCAGGCGCTCGGGATCGAAGCGGAGCGTGATCTTTTCTTCACCGGCGGCAATGGTGGCGGCAACGCTGCGCAGGTCCGTGCTCTCGGTGAGGTCGAGCAGCTTCCAGCCTTGCGGATTGGGAGTCGTGGTGACGACGAACGAGCGGCCGGTCGCGCGGTCCCAGACGGTGACCACTTTGCCGCCGGGAAGCGAGGCCACGCCGGAAAGGACGAGCGATGGCGAAAGGCCGAGAACCTGGCGGAACGGCGGGCGTTCCAGCAGCGCCTGATATGTTGCCGCACTAACAGGCGGCGGGACGGCGGGCTCATCAGCCCAAAGGGGCGCCGCGAGGGTGACGAATGAAATGACGAGTGCAGTGAGTTTCATGGCTTGTAGAGCCGGGCGATCGTGACGGTGCCGGTCATGCGCGGAGGAGAAACCGCGGCGGGCGTGAGGAGGAGGTATTTGACGAGCTGGAATTTTTCCGGCGACTGGAGTTCCGCGAGCCAGCGATAGACGGCATTGTCAGGGCCGGTGATTTGCAGATTGATCGAGAGGTCGCGATGATGCGGACCAGCCTCCGGCTTGAGAAGGACAGGAGCGGTTAGGGAAAGACCCCGTTCGCGGGCGGTGGTCTGCAGATGTTCGAGGAGGCTGCTGTGGGCCTGGCCGGAATCGCCCATCACCGGCATCGTGCCATCGAGCCATGTCTGGCGCTCTTTCCAGAACGGCGCATCACCGGCGGCGGCGAGGGCGGCGGTGAAGCGCGGCTTGAGGTTGTCGATTTTTTCCTGCGCGGCGGCCATGCGGGCGCTGTGGTCGTCCCAGAGAAACCACACGCCAACGAGCATCACGACGCCGCCGCAGAGCGCGAGGAGCGTTTTTTCGGATCGCTTGAGGGAACGCTTCATCGCATTTTGCCTTTCAGTTCAAAGGACGCAGTGCCGTCCGCGCCGATGGCCGGCTGGACCATGCTCCATGCGTAAACTCCGAGTGGTCCATCTTTGCTGACGGCATTGAAATAGTTGTAGGCATCCATCGCTGACCGGGCGGTGCCGGAAACGGATACCTCCGCGACTTTGGACTCGAAGCGTGCCAACACGACTTCGCCAGCAGTCAGACAACGTGTCAGGCCATCGAGATGAGCGACGGGATAACGGCGCGGCTCGAGCGCCATGCGCAACGAGGCCCAGCGGGTTTGTGCGGCGGTGACGAGATCGTGTTCGGCACGAATGCGTTCCTGGTCGGCGGTGTCGCCCCCGGCGACAGTGGGAATGTCGAGCGTGGCCTCAATGCCCGCGGCTTCGGCTTCGAGGCTTGTTAGCTTCTTTCGTTGTTCATACGCCCACCAGCAAGGCGGAACGAGCAGCAGCACAGCAGCGACCCACCGCAATGCGCCGAGACGCCGGCGGCGCAACGCCTGGCGCGCGGCGTGAGGTAAAAGGCGGGTGCTGCCTTCGCGTCGCAAGGCCGGGCAATCCGGCGCAGGCCGGGCTTTGGCCTGGACCGGAAGGCTGAGCTGCAGGCTGAGTTCGCTGGCATCACCGGCCGAGAAGTCACCCCAGAGTTCGATGCCGGTGACTTCTTCAAGCACGCCCTGCTG
>Ga0190270_10001779_pt1 | contig 10189 bp, 8 predicted proteins | sample Popmic320T_FD_133748 | JGI IMG/M metagenome (GOLD analysis project Ga0190270, IMG submission 133748) | Populus adjacent soil microbial communities from riparian zone of Weber River, Utah, USA - 320 T | ecosystem: Environmental > Terrestrial > Soil > Riparian zone | place: USA: Utah | collected... | reverse complement strand
GCAGTGGCCAGCATGAAGTCGATGTCGTAGAGGTCGAGGCCGGCCTCGATGCGCAGCGGCTGCCCCTCTTCTTTCACGCGCGCCCCGGGATAGAAGGTGGACACGTAGGTGGGCGGCTTGGCTCCCTTGGCGGCGGGCAGCGGCTCGCCGACGTAGGCGCGCACGTAGTAGTCGCCCGGCGCGGCGGCGACGCGATAGACCCCGTTCTCGGTGGTCTGTGCGAACGCGGCCGAGGCCCGCCGGCCGCCGAGCAGGGGACCGCTCACGGGATCGAGCACGATTTCCACACCTTGCAGCCCGTTGCCGCGATCGTCGAGGATGCGGCCGTTGATGGCGCCGGAGGCGGAGAGGCGGATCTCGATGCCAGACGACACGCGGCCGGCGCGGACGTCGATCGGGGCGCCGAACGGCGTGTCGAGCGTGCCGTACCCGCCCCACACGTAGCCCTTGGCGCGCGCCACCATCGTGTAGGTGCCAGCCTTGATCGGCCGGGTTTCGAACCGCCCGTTGTCGTCGGTCGTGCCGGAGGCCGAGTCCTCGGGCCCGGTGATTTCGTAGCCGGCACCGGCGATGGGACGCCCGGACTGCGCGTCGACGATCTGCCCGCGGACCACACCGCTTCCAGGCGGAATCGTCTGGCCGGCGGCGGGAGCCTGGTTCTGCACCGCCGCGTCGGGCGTGGCCGCCGTGCCGGTGAGGGTGGCGCTCGCCATCACCGCGAGGACCAGCGCCAGTGGCGCTGCGGCGGCGATCCATCCGGACGGGCGTGACGGCGCGGTTGCCGGCGACAGCAGTCGCCGCACCCGCTGGAGGAGCGGGCCGTCGGTGGCCGCCAGGGCGAGTGTGGTGCTGCCCCGCAGCGCCTCCAGATCGGCCAGCGCGGTCGCATAGGTCAAGCGATCGCCGCAGAGTGAGACGGCGATGTCGTCGCAGCAGTGCTCACGCTCGGCGCGGATACGGCGGGAGATCCACCAGCTGGCCGGGTGGTAGAAGAGCAGGATCTCGGCGGCCGCCTGCAGGATGTTGACGGCGAAGTCGTGGCGGCGGACGTGGGCGAGCTCGTGCGCGATGATGGCGTCGAGATGCGCGGGCGAGAGGCCCGTCAGGACGCTGGCGGGCAGCAGGATCACCGGGCGCAGCCACCCCACGACCGACGGCACCTGTACGCGGGCCGACTGCACGACGCGGACAGGACGCGCGACGGCCAGGCGTTGGGCGAGCTCGCGGGTGCGGGCGATCACCGCCTCGGCCACTGGCAGGAGCGCGCGTCGCCGCACGCGCTCGACCCACAGCCAGGCGAGTGCGAGGCGCAGCGACAGGCCGCAGACGCCGAGCAGCCATACGGGCACGAGAGCCATCGACCAGCTCTCGAGGCGGTAGCGCCACGACGGGGCACCGGCCTCGAGATCGGCGCGCGAAATCGGGCGAATCGCCGGTGAGAAATCGAAGGGTCCGGCCGGACCGAGCGCGGGCGCGGCGGCGCCGGCGCGGGCCTCGGGGACAAGCTGCGCCGCGGTCTGCCAGGCAGTGGCCGTCCACGCGACCACCATCAGCGCCAGCCCGGTGCAGGCGACCAGGTAGCGGATCGACGGCCGGCTGCCGCCGAGCGCACGCAACACGAGGGCGGCAACCCCGCCGAGCAGCGCTCCCTGCCACAGCGAGTGGAGCAGGGCGGCCCCGATCGAGCGGAGGGCCACCTCGAGCAGTTGCGCGTCGCTCATGGCTTCTTCTCCTTCGCCGTCCCGGCCGCGGCCAGCAGCCGCTTGATCTCCCGCAACTCGGCCGGGGAAGCGGTGGTGCTGGCAAGCGCCTGCAGCACGAGCTGTGAAGTGGACCCCGCGAAGGCGCGGTCGAGCAGGTCCTTCACGAGCTGCCGCTGCGTGTCCTGCTCGGTGCGCCGGGCGGTGTACACGTGCTGCACGCCGAGCGGCTCGCGGGTCGTCAGCCCCTTGTCGGTCATGATCTGGAGCAGCTTGAGCACCGTGGTGTAGACGAGGGTCCGCCCGCGGGCGACCACGTCGTAGACCTGCCGCACGGTGGAGGGCCCCTTCGACCACAGCACGCGCAGGATGGCGAGTTCGGCGTCGGTGGGGCGCGGAAAAGGAGCCGTCGGCATGCCGAAACTGAGCGTAGCTACGAACAGCTTCGTAAGTCAACGAAGATCTTCGTAGGGCCGGATTTCTCGGCCTGTGCACCAGGGCTTGACAACGAGTCGTTAAGTACTAACTAATTAGTAGTCATGCCGCAGCCGTCGCCGACGTTGACCGGGCAGGAGCTGGCCATCATGAAGGTGGTCTGGGCGAAGAAAGACGCGACCGTGCGCGAGGTATACGAAACGCTGCGCGAGCGCCGCCGCATCGCCTACACCACGGTGATGACGATGATGAACATCCTCGAAACCAAGGGTTACCTGCTCAAGGAGCCGCATGGCCGCGCCTTCCGCTACCGCCCGGCGCAGCCGGAGCGGCGGGTGTTGACCGCCATGGTGCGCGAGTTCGTGGATCGGGTGTTCGACGGCGCGGCGCGTCCGCTGCTGGCCCATCTGGCCGCCGACACGCGGCTCTCGAAGACCGAGCGGGCCGAGCTGAAGCGACTCATCGACGGAGCCGAGTCGTGAGCGCGGTGGCGACGGCACTGGCGGTGTACAGCGCCCAGATCCTGATCGTCATCGGCGTGGCGAGCCTGGCCGCCGCCATCGTGAAACTGCCGCTGCCCGCGGCACGCCTGCGGTACTGGCGGGCCGTGCTCGGGCTCTGCCTGCTGTTGCCGGCCATCCCTGACTTCGGCGCCGCCTCCGGCCCCGCAGCGACGGTCACCTTCCAGATGCTCCCTGGCGCCGTGCCCCCCGGTGCCGCCGCGCCGCCGTCGTGGACGCCGATGTTGCCTGCCGCCGTCCCGTGGCTGGCTGCGGCCGGCGCCGCCATGCGCCTCCTGTGGCTGGCAGTGGGTGGGGCGCGCCTGCGTCAGCTCCGGCGTCGCAGCCAGCCGGCGCGGCTCGGCTCAGCGCTCGACGCCCTGAGGCGATCGCTGGCCCCGAAGGCCGACGTGCGTCTGAGCGACGACATCGCGCAGCCGCTGACGTTCGGCTGGCGGCGGCCGATTGTGCTGCTGCCGCCGCGCTTCGACGGGCTCGCTTCCGAGTCGCAGCACGCCGTCCTGTGCCACGAGCTGTTCCACGTCCGGCGGCGCGATTGGCCGGTTATCGTCGGCGAGGAACTGCTGCGCGCGGCACTGTGGTTCCATCCGGCGGTCTGGTGGGCGCTCGAGCAGATCCATTTGAGCCGGGAACAGGCGGTCGATCGCCTCGTCGTCGAGCGCACGTCGAGCCGGCGTGCCTACATGGACGCGCTCGTGCATTTTGCCGGCGCGGGCGACGCCGCGCGCCCCGCCATCGCGTTCCTGCGGCGCCGGCACCTGGCGTCGCGACTGCGGCAGCTGTCCAAGGAGCCTCACATGACTCGACTGCGACTCGTGTCCGCGGCGGCGGCCCTGCTGTTCGTGGTGACCGGTACCGCGGTGGCGGTGCTGTCCGCATTGCCTCTCGATTTGCCCACCCTCGGCCGACAACCCGCTGCCACCACGCTCGAAGTCCGCCTCGCGGAATCGCAGCCGGCGGCGGGACTGCGCGAAGCGGTGCTGGAGTCCGGCCTGCGCATCTATCTGCGGCCCGAGGCGGTGGTCACCGGCGCCGACGTCACGAGCGCCAGCGTCGTGGATGCCGGCGGACGCTACTCGGTCAACGTCGCCTTCAGCGCCGCGGCTGCGAACCGCCTCACCGAGGCCACGAAGATCCACATTGGACGGCCGATCGCGATCCTGCTGAACGGGAAGGTGATCTCGGCACCGACGCTCAGGTCGACGATCCGAGGCAGCGCCGTCATCACCGGCGATTTCACCCGGGCCGAGGCCGAGCGGATCGCGTCGGGGCTGGCTCAGCGCGGGGCGGCGGCCGCAGGGAGCCAGGACTGGAACGCCTACGTGCGCGAGACTCAGCGCAGTCTCGCGGTTCTCGCGAACGAGACCGGCAGCGTCGCCGCGGTGAAGAACGATCCGCCAGTTCCCATTACCGAGCGTCCGACCGGGATCCGGCCGGTCTCGTCCCCGCTCGGCGCAGCTGCCGCGGCACCGGCCGCGCAGCGCTACAAGGGTAACGATCCCGGCATCGTGCTCCCGACGCCCGTCACGAAGGTCAACCCGCGCTACACCCAGGCGGCAATGGATGCGAAAATCCAGGGGGCCGTCGAACTGACGGCCGTCGTCCGCGAGGATGGGTCGGTCGGCGACGTGACGGTGGTGCAGTCGCTCGACACGACCTACGGGCTCGACGATGCGGCCGTCGAAGCGTTGCGGCAATGGACCTTCACGCCCGGCACCAAAGACGGCAAGGCCGTGGAGGTCGAGGTTCACATCAACATTCGGTTCACGCTGACCTAGGCCGGTCGGTGTGCGCGGTGTCGCGGTTGGTCACAAGCAGGATGATCACCCCGGTGAGCCCCAGGGCGAGCAGCGTGAACGTGACTCCGACGACGGTGACAAAGACCTGATGAACGACGTCCTGCACGGTGGCACCCCCCTGAAAGGTTCGGAGGTCCGGGAAAAGAGCGAAGCACGTGCCAACGGGGCGCGGTGGGAACAGGCCGGTTTTTCGGGCCCGATCCGGCACTCGCGCTGGCGGCCGGCGCACGTGCGGGGCAATTCGCGCGGTGGCCGAGAAATAGCCCGCGCGCGAGAAATCTCCCGCCACTGCACGGCCGTGGCCGGGGTGTTGGTCTGGAGTTGAGTCCGCGCGAGGTGAAGCGCGCCCTCCGGCAGGCGCTCCTCGCGCAGCGCTCCGCGGTCATCGCGGCGCAACCGGCGTCGGCGCCGCTGGCCGTTCGCGATCACTACCTGGCCGCGTTCGCGCCGCCGCCAGGCGCCGTGGTGTCGGCGTTCTGGCCGATGCCCGGCGAGCTCGATCTGCGTCCGCTTCTCGAGGCCCTGCACGAGCGGGGGTGCATCTGCGCACTCCCGGTGGTGGCAGCCCGCAACGCGCCGCTCACGTTTCGTTCATGGGAGCCTGGCGCCCCGCTGGTCACGTCGCGCTTCGGCATCGCCGAGCCTGGGCCCGAGCGTCCGGTCGTCCGCCCGCAGCACTCGCTCGTCCCGTTGCTCGCGTTCGACGGCGACGGCTTCCGCCTTGGCTACGGGGGCGGCTTCTACGATCGCACGCTGGCCGCGCTCCGTGCCGACGGGGCGGGACCGTATATCGCGATTGGTGCGGCGCTGGCGGGGCAGGAGCACCCACAGCTGCCGCGCGAGCCGTTCGACGAGCGGCTCGACGCCCTCGTGATCGAAACCGGCGTCCGTCGTTTCTGACGCGCGGGGCGCCGGAGACGGCGATGGTGCTGGGTGGAGCCTCGCTCAGCAGTAGCGGGGCGGGACGTCGAGGAGCACGCGGCGGCGCCGCAGGTCGGTGTAGTGCGAACCGAACTGCTCGGGCCGCAGCTCGCCGCCCGGATCGATGGCGAGCGTCAGCGACTCCGGCAGGTAACGGCGGACGCCGCCGAATTCCTCCTCGTATTCGGTGGTGGGAAACGTGAGCGTCAGCGTCGCCGTCGCGCCGTGCTGCTCGATGCGGTAGAGCGGGTTGATACACAGTTGGCCGGCGAGCGCGCGCGGGTCGGGGAGGGGATGGGCGCGAAACACCGAGGCTTCGCTGCTCGCGATCAGCGTGATCGAGGGTTCGTGGCCGGCCTGCTCGGGCGTCACGTCGCGCGACAGATCCACGGCGGTGTGGCCGAGGATGTCGTTGAGCAGGTCGCTGTCTCGGAAGAGCCTCGGGTGGCGCGGCGTGAAGAGGTCGCAGTAGGCCGCGGGCGTGAGGGTCATGCCGGCGGAGAAGTTGTAGCCGAGCGCGCTGTGGAGATGGGGCATGAGAATCGTGCCCCCGGTGGCTGCGAGCCGCATCATCTCTCCCGCCAGCAGGCGCTTGTGCCAGATGTAGGGAAACGCGTCCGACAGCACCACCATCGAGAAGGCCCCGTCGCGGAACGGCAAGGGGTGGTTGGCGTCGCAACACACGGGCGCACACCCGGGCGCGGTGAAGCGCTGCGCCAGCCAGAGTTTCCAGAAGTACACGTCGGCCACGACCACCGGCTGCGCGCCGGCGTCGGCGAGGACGCGCGTCAGATGGCCGGAGCCTCCGCACAGATCGATCGCGCGCCCGGATCGCGCCGGTGTCTGTGCGAGCACGCGGACGAGCGTTTCGGCCAGCACGAAGGTCGGATCGGACAACCGGTAGACGAAGTAGGTTCCCTCCGCGTCGGGGCTGATGATCTCGAGCGCCTGCCGGTAGGTCACCGCCCGCTGCTGCAGCCGCGCGAACAGCCGCGTGGCCGCCGCGGTGTCGAGCCCGAGCAGCGTGGCCAGGGCCTCCTCGGACCGCCCGGCCTCCATCGCGTGCATGGCGCCGCGGGTGGCGTCGTCGGCGACGAGCACCGGAATCCCGTCGATGACGGGAAAGGCGCAGCACTGGCAGCCGAGGACGCCCCACTGCACGCGCGAGCCGTCCCGCACGAGGGCGGCGTTGTCCACGAGATCCAGCCCCGTGCCGCAGAAAGGGCAGCACAGCACTTCGAGCAGGGATGCGTCCATCAGGCAGTCTCCCGCAGCGGCCCGGCCAGGCGCTCGATGAATGCCGGCGCCTGCGCCCCGACCTCCGCGCGGCGGTAGTGCTCGACGCCGAGCAGCGCCTCCGCCTCGGCCGGCTCGAGGTGATCGAAGGGGCCGTCCGCCACCTGGGTGCGATGGCATCGCAGCGCGGCCAGCTTGCACGCCGCGAACCCTCCGATGTGGAGGATGAGGCTGGGCGGCAGCGCGGCAGCCCCGAACGCATCCGGGTCGTCGATGCCGAGGAGGTCGCGCCGCGCGCCGGGCGGCAGGCGGGGGGCGGCCGCGTCGAGCACTCCGCGCATCTGGCCGGGCGGCATCGTCACGTGGAAGAGTGCGGGCGCGTCGCCGCCGAGCGACGCCACGGCGGCGCGGGCGGCGTTGCAGGTGGCGATGTGATCGGGGTGCCAGTAGAGGCCGTCTTCGCCGAACGTCACCACCACGTCCGGCCTGCGTTCGACGATCGCCGCGTGGATGTCCCGCTCCAGCACGCCGGCTGGCAGCCAGGGCAACGTGCCGTCGGCGTGATCGCGAAGCACCACCTCGGAGAGGCCGAGCGCGGCGGCGGCCGCCTCGAGCTCGCGCGCCCGTGTGGTACCGAGGTCGTCTACATCGCCCCGACCCGCCTCGCCGCGCGACAGGCAGAGCAGCGACACGTGCGCCCCTCGGGCGGCGCACCATGCGAGCAGCCCGCCGGCCGCCAGCGACTCGTCGTCGGGATGGGCGAAGACGGCCAGCAGCGAATGGCCCCCGAGATCGCGAAGCGCGCCGCTCATCGGCCTGCGGCCCGCGCGGCGGTGCCCGCCAGCGCCTGGTAGACGGCGGAATAGCCCGCCACCATCCGATCGACGCTGAAGCGCTCGGCCGCGGCGGCGCGGATGCGGGCGCGGTCGAGCGCCAGCACCCGTGGCAGCCCGGCCACCAGGGCGTCGAGCGATTCGAACACGCCGCCGGTCACGCCGTCCTCCACGACTTCCCGCACCGCGCCGCGATCCAGCGCCGCGACCGGCGTGCCGCAAGTCGTCGCTTCGGCCAGCACGAGGCCGAACGGCTCGTCAGCCTGCACCGGATACAGGAGCGCCCGGGCGCCGCCAAGGAGCGCCGCCTTGGCCGCGTCGGCCACCTCTCCGGCGTAGACCACGTGGGTGCCGTCCACGAGCGGCGCCACTCTCTCACGGTAGTACTCGTTGGCTTCGGCTGCGATCACGAGCGGCAGACCGGCGCGGCGGGCGGCGTCGATCGCCTGCAGCACGCCCTTGCCCTCAGTGAACCGCCCGAGGAACAGCAGGTAGTCACGCGCCTCCGGCGCATAGGGAAACGCCGCCACGTCGATGGCGTGCGGCACGATCCCCACGACGTTCAAGCCGCCCATCGACCGCGCCTGCGCCCGCGAGACGGCCACGAACGGCGTGTCCGGGTAGTGCCGCGCCCATAGCGCCACCTCGCTGGCGTCCGGGGAATGGTGCAGGGAGACGACCAGCGGCACGCCGGCCAGGCGCGCGAAGGGGAGCGAGAGCGGGTGGTACTTCGCCTGGTAGTGGATGACGTCGAATGAGGGCGCGCGCTCGACCGCGGCCGCCAGGTTGATGAGCTCGCAGAGCTCCCACGGCCAGTTCTCCGGATCCTCGCGGTAGCCGCGCGCGAACGTCGCGTGCAGTGCCGCCCGCGTACGCGACTCGCTGGTGGCGAAGAGCGTCACGGCGTGCCCGGCTGCCACCAGTCCGTCGGTCAGCAGCGCCGTCAGCGACTCGATCGATCCCGAGCGCGGCGGCGGCACCGATGTGGCGACCGGCGCGACTTGCGCGATACGCAGCGGTGGTGTCATCGCCCGGCCGTCTCCAGCAGCCGCGGCAGCACCCGGCCCGCATCGAAGCAGTCGGCCGCGATGCCGGCGGCGCGCCCCGCGTGGTGGTCGTAGTCGCCGGCAATGCGGCTCAGGCCGTCGAGCGCTTCGGCCGGCGTCGAGAAGCGCAGCAACCCCTCGCCGTGCGGCAGGTGATCGCTCCACCCCGTGTCCTGCACCAGTGCCGGGCGGCCGGCGGCGAGATAGCACTCCGTGCGATCGCTGAACCAGCCGGACCGGTGCGCCACGTAGGCGTGTTTGGCGACGCCGAACTCGGCTTTCGAGTCCTGGACGAACTCGCGGTACTGCCAGGGGGTCCGCGACACGCTCATGGCGTCCACGGTGTGCCAGCCGTGCGCGCGCAGCAGCGCCTGCGGCCCGTTGATCGCGAGCTCGAACTGCTGGTGGGTGCGCGCCGGCAGGTCGAGGAACTTCACGAACTCGCGGTCCTTGTTGCCATCGACGTCGGTGAAGCTCTCGATGCGCCAGGTCATGACCGTGGTGAACCGGTCGCCGCGCGGCGGCCGCTCGGGCCGCCAGAGCGCGGTGACGACCGGCTGCCAGGTCTTGTGCCAGGTGAAGCCGGCCGTCGGGACGTCGCACGCCGGTGTACCGACGTTCGCGCCGAACGTGAACAGGTGATCGAAGCCCTTGAAGAACTCGACGTACCACGGATCGCCCTTGGCGAGGGCGAGCTGCGTGAACACCGGATCGGAATCGATGAAAACCTTGCGGGGAATGCGTGCGTACTCGTCACGCCAGAACCAGGCGCCGCCGGACAGGTTGATGAACAGGTCGGCATCGGCGCAGAAACGGGTCAGCGTCTGCTTGGAGGCGCCGTGATACGAGCCGTCAAAGTTCACGAGGCTCCAGCGGTCACCGAGGCCGTACGGCGCCAGCGCGTCGTGAATGTATGCGGTGCCGTATCCGGGATCCTCGGTACGTGCGTTCTGCACCGGGTCGTAGATGCACTCGCCGGTGTCTTCCACGTAGAAGACGTCGTGGCCGAGGTCGCGCAGGCCCAGCAGATACATGAGCGAACACCACGTGACGCCGCCGAACGGATAGCGGGCGATGATGCCGGCGACCAAGATCTTCACAAGCTAGAGCGATTGGATCAGGTCGTCCACGGACTCGGGGTCGTCGAGCGAGCGGCCCACCGAGAGGCGTGCGCACATGCGGCGGTAGAGGTCGTTGGACACGATGAGCTCGTCGTGCGTGCCCTGGGCGATGACGCGGCCGTCGTGCAGCACCAGGATGCGGCTGGCGTCGCGGATGGTCGAGAGGCGGTGCGCGATCACGAGCGTCGTCCGACCCTCACGCAGCTGGCGCAGCGCGTCGAAGACGATTTCCTCCGAGAGCGCGTCGAGCGACGAGGTCGGCTCGTCGAGCACCAGAATCGGCGCGTCCTTGAGCAGCGCCCGCGCGATGCCGAGGCGCTGGCGCTCGCCGCCCGAGAGCGTGGCGCCCGCCTCGGCGACGAACGAGTCGTAGCCGTGCGGCAGGCGCTCGACGAAGGTGTGCACGTGGGCGGCGCGGGCGGCCCGTTCGACGTCGTCGCGGGAGGCGCCGAGACGGCCGTAACGGATGTTCTCGGCAATCGACCCGGCAAAGAGCACGGGCTCCTGCGGGACGAGCGCGATGCGCGCGCGGAGCGCGCGCAGGTCGTAGTCGCACACGTCCACGCCGTCGATCGTC